>OFRI01000020.1_pt1 | contig 36310 bp, 28 predicted proteins | sample 1543031 | NCBI WGS metagenome assembly OFRI01 (sample SAMN07774226, study PRJEB24372) | wastewater metagenome
ATGCAAGATAAAACTCTTGCTGTTGGTCAATATTCATTATACAAAAAACCTTATGGTAAAATCATTATTCCTGTATCACAAGGTTATGGTGCAAACATCGCAAAAAGAATGCAAATGATTGTGGATGCAGTATTTGTTCAGGGACAGGTTATTACTACATAATATGTGTTACACATAGAAATATGGTATTTCAACCAAAGTACAAAAATTCAGGTAATACTACAAAACTGATTCGAGTACCAAATGCTTATGCTGACCTTGTAGAAGAACTTATGTTAGTTTATGATGCGAGATTTGATACTACAAAAGGATTGCATTTATTGCGAAAGTATATCTCAAATTTGTCCTAATGCAGACATCCTTGTGCCAGTTGTAGCACTGGTACATAACATCCCCAAAGGCACCTTGGACGTGCTATAATTACGGAGTAATTCACCAAAGACAACTGATGTATCTTGCTTTTTTTGCCAATGAATGATTTTGAATTGACTGATAAGCAACTTCTTGGATTACAAGATATGTTGCAACATTACAAAGAGTTTCAGGAAGAACTGTATAAGTATCCTGATCCTCAAACACTTTTCACACAAACTCAATTCGAACTATTTTCACTCTTTGATATTCTATGAATACCATTCAAACTCTTCAAAACAAAATGCAAGTTTCTGAAACCTTCTCTTATGTTACATCCCGTTGGGATTGGCAGGAGGGTAAAGTGAATCAAATGTGGATTGAACAAATTGGTGATAATGATTGCGACAACAAATATGTTGCTGTTGCTCACAATCCTGAAAAGAATACAAGTATGGTGATGAGTAATGCTCGCACATCTTACCAAGAAACTCTAAACTGGGTTCGTATGTTTTGTGGTTCATTCTCAATTCTTCCTTCCTTTCTCTAGACCAAACTACCACTTTATCCTAATGAAATTTAAGATAACGGAGATTGAATTTGATCTCACCGAAGATTGTGATGAGTACATCGACACCGAAATGCTACAAGGTCAACTGCAAAAAGCATATACTGAAACATCATGGGATGCAGATGATCATGAGGATCTTTTAGACCAGATTAGTAACAAGTCTGGTTGGTGCATCAAAACCATTCAATATGAGGAGATCAAATGACTGAATTTTTTGTTATCTTCACCTCTGTTGCACTTGATTCACCAGAAGAGATAGGACCTTTCTATTCAGAAGATGAGGCATATGATTGTGCTGATCGTGGCAATAGTTCATTAGGATTGGGAGGAATCCCATCTGATGTTGCATGTTATTATGTTCAATAACTAATCTTATACACACTCAATTCTTTTCTCATTATGTTTGATCTTCTGAACTTTCAACCTCATAGTATTGTAAATGCTGTGCAAGCATTATATAAGTTCGATAATGATTGGCAGATTTCTGTAGTATCTAGTTCTGATGGTAAACTTTATGGTAATGTCAATGATAATACTTATGAAGTTGCAATCTTTAGACCTAATGGTAATATGACGGAAGATGTAAGTGGATGGAATACTAAACAACAAGTATCTGCAATGATGTGGATACTCTCTCAACTGTAGTACAGACACCCTAGTGCCAGTTGTAGCACTGGCACATAACACTCCCAAAGGCATCTAATCCATGCTATAATTACAGAGTAATTCACCAAAGGAGATCTGGTAATGTTTGTTTGTTGTCCTGTTTCTTTTGATTTGTCTGATGCAGAATGGTTTGATAATGTTAATGATGCAAAGGATGATGCACTTGTTTGGAGTGTTGAACTTAATGGTGAGAATGTAGTTGTATATGAAGCAGTTGAAGGCAATTATGGTTATAAATTTAATCCTTTATCTTCCATCTTTTCTTGAACATCATGACACAAACTGAAATCGAAAACAAGTTAGCTGAAGTAGATATGATATTGTATGATAGTTTTGATTTTGGTGGTTGTGATTATACTCTCGGTGGAAAAAATGCTTGGGCAACTGATATTGCATTAGAGTATATTCTAAAGGACGGTAATCTCAAAGATGCTGCTAGAGAAATATTTGAAGGTTGGGAACCATCTGATCAAGAAATGATGAGTGCATTTGGTACTAAATGGCATGATGGACTGTAAACAAATGACATCAACTCAACAACTCTATGATGAGCGTTTGATTCAAACCAAAGAACAAAGTCAGGAGGATTTCATCACTCTTATGAATAGTGATGATAAGGAACTCAATGATAAGGTTTCTCAGATATTTGGTAAATTTGACAAATTCTTTCCAAACGTAAAATGAAACTCTCAAACGATCAAATTGAAGTTATTGCTGGTGCCATTGGTATTCTAGCAGTCATTCCAATTATTGGTACTATCATCTGGGCAATTCTAGTTCTTATCTTTGGACTAAGTGTTAGTTGGGCACAAGTGGTAGGCGGAATCATTATATTAGATCTACTCAGGAGTTTAATACTCTTTAGAAACAAGTAATTTGCTCTCTTACTCAACCAAACAAAACATTATGAAGTATGAAGTTAAGTTGTACATTGGTGGAAAAGTATTCACCGAAGAAGTACAAGCAAATAACAATCAGGATGCAAAAGTTACTGCACTTGCACGTAACCCAACTGCTAAAGTCATAGGAGTCAATGCAACATTCAAATAGAGGTAACACTCTTATTGTTCTTAAGGATTACTAATACTTCAGGTAGTACAGACGCCCTTGTGCCAGTTGTGCAACCGTCCATAACATCGCCCAAAGCGCCCTTGGACGTGCTATGATTACGGAGTAATCAGAAAAAAGCAGCAAATGACCTTCACAAAAACTCTCGAAGAAAAGCAAGAGCGTTGGGCGCGTATTGCTGAACTCGAAGTATTAAAGAAAGTAATGACTGCTGCACAAACTGTAAGTGCCCGTAACAAACAAAAGAAAGAAACTCTTTTACAAGAAAAGGCAGATCGTATTCTAAACACTCTCACACCGTCTGCAAGAGTATCTAAAGCACCAATGGGATCTAATCCCCTCACTGTAGAAGATAAAGCACCTGTACCTGATGCTAATAGTTTCTTATCAAATAGAAAGAAAGTAGATCAGTTAGCAGTTACAGCAAATCAAATCATAGATGATATTCTAAAAGGTTAGTTTCTTTTACAAACACTCACTTCATTCATTATTCAAATGACTATTCGTTTCACTCAAGACATTCAAACAAAGCAAACTGTTTATGCAGTATGTAATCTCTCTGGTCAGTGTATATTATTGACTACACTTATCTGTGATGCGATTGCTAAAGTACAAGAAATGTGATATGTGTGTTTGTTATTGGTATAATTAGAAATCATTAATTAATGTTAATTAAAACATATATGTCGTGTTTGTGTTAGTTATGTAATGTTTGTGAATGTATGATACTTTAGTGGTGATTAGATACCTTATCCTTGTGATACTTATACCTTATTCTTGTGATATTGATGCCTTATTCTTGTGATATTGATGCCTTATAAATGCTCAGAATCCTTGTGATCTTGGCCTGATTATTATAACACAGCACTGAATATTTGTCAACCCCCCGAATTTTCCCCCACCAGGATTACAAAATCTCACAGATACTCTGAAAAACACGCCAATACCTTATAAATACCCCCAAGACACTTGACAATGACTTGCAAGCATCTTATACTGTATACACACATCAATGGAGCACTATTATGTCGGTTGCGTATTCCCAGGCACAGAAGCAAAAGTATAGAGTGACACTGGAACTTGATGTTCTTAATGACTTTGACCCACACAATATGGACTGGGCAAAGGTATTTAAGTTAGAACCAGCAGAAAACTGTGAGGCATATGTAGAGGATTTAAGTACCCCCGACAGATGGTAATATGCTATAATTTTATACCAAATAGGAGTATTTTTATTTCGTTAACATAAAGCATACATATTAGACCCTTTATGTTAACGAAATGAGAACCCTTGAATATAGTCATCTTGGTGAGAAGGTTATTATTAGAGTCGCACAAAAGACTACAAATATCTTATCACAACTGCAAAACCTTATGCAACAGTTAGAAGAGAACGGTAAGGATAGTTGCGAGGTAATATCAACAGCCCTCAGTAATATCGAAGAAACTTTAAGTGCTTAAGCATAAGTGATACTATCAGTGTATCAGTGATAGTTTGAGTGCTTAAGTATCAGTGATCATTTAAGTGATTTAGTGATAATACAAGTGCTTCTTAAGTGATACTATCAGTGATACTATGAGTGCCTAAGTGATAGTTTTAAGTGATTCAGTGATAATATCAGTGCTTAAGAATCAGTGATCATTTGAGTGATTCAGTGATACTATGAGTGCTTAAGCATAAGTGATACTATCAGTGTATCAGTGATCACTAAGTGACACTGAAACGACAGTGTTTTGCCGGTTCGTTGTTATTTTTATGGGGGGCGTTGCGGTTAAAAACCCTCCACTACCCTAACCTACACTGTATGTCTTTTTCGATCTATGTATCCCTTCCATATAAAAAATTCTCCCAGAAATGAGAACACATAAAACCAATTTCAGAAGAAGATCGCCCTACTGGAACTTCTTTAGAGTAGTTCTTGCAGGATGGATGATTAGGTATCCAAAACAAACATTCTTTATACCTCTTGGATTTTTATTAGTTCTCATATATAATGCTGTTGTGAAATAAATCATGACAAAAAAATCCTCCCAGTAAAAATAATGTATAACACTGAAAAAATATACCACATATATGCAAAGGATAAATGTTTATTTCACTCAATTAAAGAAGAAGAATTTCATACTACATGGAACACTATAAAAGGTATGGTTGGTATTATCAAAACTGACTATAGTGTTCAAGATTTGTCATACGAAGAACTTTCTTTAAATAAAGAAATCATCTTAAGCTCTTCACACTAATATTCCATATTGACAATACATATATAAACTGTTATAATTGAAATGAAGGTTGACTAAATTTTTATGGCAAAAGGATTCACTGTAAAGGCATCAGCACCAAGAGCATCAGCACCAACAGAAGATTGGGACTATGGTGCAATTAAAGAAAGAATGAAAGGAAAGAGCATTGTATTCTGTCTTCCAGGACGTGGATGTTCTTTTATATTTCTCAAGGCATTTGTACAACTTTGTTTTGATATTGTACAAAATGGAATGAGTATTCAAATCTCACAAGATTACTCGTCAATGGTAAACTTTGCACGTTGTAAATGTTTAGGTGCAAATGTATTAAGAGGTCCTAAGCAAGTTCCTTGGGATGGAAAACTACAATACGATTATCAATTATGGATTGATTCTGATATTGTTTTTGACACTAACAAGTTTTGGCAACTTTGTGATATGGCACTCAATGCTGAAGGTGAGGAAAAAGAAATCGTTGGTGGATGGTATGCCACAGAAGATGGACACACAACATCTGTAGCACATTGGTTAGAAGAAGATGACTTCCGCAAGAATGGTGGAGTCATGAATCATGAAACTGTTGATAGTATCTCAAAGCGTCGGAAGCCCTTTACTGTTGACTATACAGGATTTGGTTGGGTACTGATTAAGAAAGGAGTATTTGAAAATCTTGAATACCCATGGTTTGCACCTAAGATGCAAGTATTTGAATCTGGTGCAGTTCAAGACATGTGTGGCGAAGATGTCTCATTCTGTCTCGATGCAATTGAAAAGGGATTCGATATTTGGTGCGATCCTCGCATTCGTGTCGGACATGAAAAGACTCGTATTATTTGATATAGGAGAAATATATGGCAAATCGTAAATCACTGAGTGGATCAGCAGGTGTTGAGTCTCATCCCAAGAATACTCGACAGGGTAATGGGAAGCACACAAAATATACTGCAACCAGCAGAAACAACGCACGAAAACCTCGTAGAGGGCAGGGTAAATAATCTTTCAGGGCATCTCGTTATGAGGTGCCTTTTTATTGCTTGTGTGCCCTTATAGATACTTATGAGAGGCGCTCTCGTCTCTCGCAGGAAGTTTGAATTGAACCAAAATAGGAATTGAAAATGAGCCAATTAATTGTTAATCTACCGCCACAGAAAGTATGGGTTCGTAAGGAATATCTGTGTGATCTTCAATCTGGGTATGGTGAATTTGTAGAAGGAGTTTGGATAACAGCAAAGTCAATTCCTGGGCGTTCTTTTTATTTCGAAACTTATCTACCAGAATATGGTGCATTATATGATAAGTTACCAATTAGTGCTTTCGTAAGTTCCCCAAAAACACCAGATCCAGATTTAGATCTTACTAATTTACAATTTTGGGATTGTATGAGTTATGGTGTCGTATGTGTGAATAAAAAACACATTTCAGAACTTCACTTCGAAGTTAGAACTAGAAATTTTGGTTCTCTTCCAGGTGAATATGTTTTTAGTTTAGATAACTATCACCCATATAATGATAAAATTGATTGTGGCACCAGTGAATTGCCTGAAGAACATAAATCACACAATTGTATTCTTTTAAAAAATGGACAATTTGTATTGTATCCAAACAATAGAATGAGACTTTATAGTCCATCAAGAACACCAGAACAAGTTAAAACTCCAGATTTTAAAATTTCAACAAGATTTTACAGAACTGAAATTGATCTCAAATGGGGAAGACTGGGAGATACTGATGAATACTTTTGGCAAACTCCTGAAGAAAAAGATTATAGTCAATAATAAACAAAAATAAATAGTTTTTAGTTAGGTTAGGGATAGCAACCCCGTAAAAAGTTCTGATTTAACCAATCAGGAGCAAAAAAATGGGACAACCCTCGGATAGAGACAAGGATTACATGAAAGAAGTGTGGGGAACTACAAAATTGATCACAGATTACATGGTAACACCACCAAAAATGCTTCGTGAGATTGCAAATGACAATTTGACACCAAAAAAGCATGATTTTGTGACTCAAAACGAACTTCATGAGAAAATTCGTAACGATGATGACTATGATGACTGGGAATATGGGGCAGAACCATTATATGAGTCAAAAAACTATAATAAATAAAATAGATTTAGAGCATTAAATGCCTTTAGAAAGGATAAGTCAAGGTTTTAAAGACATTAGCATGTCCTTTCAGGTTAATCCCCTGAATCTAGACTTAATTGCTCTAAAAAATGAAACTGCGATTGCTCGTTCAGTTCGTAATATTGTATTTACTCTTCCAGGAGAAAAATTCTTTGATTCAAATTTTGGATCTCGAATTTCAAACTCTCTTTTTGAAAATGTAGATGAAATTTCTGCATCAATCATTCGAGATGAAATACGAAATTCAATTACAAACTATGAACCACGAGTTGAATTGATCGATGTTCAGACAACTCCTGATTATGATAATGCATCATTTGATGTTTTAATTCAATATCGAATTATTGGTGCAGATGTGTTGCCTCAGCAACTTGAATTTGTTTTGCAACCTACTCGGTAATTAAGTAAATGCCACTAGTCAATTTTACAAATCTGGATTTTGACCAGATTAAAACAACTCTTAAAAACTACTTAAAAGCCAATTCCAACTTTACGGACTATGACTTTGAGGGATCTAATCTCTCGACAATTCTTGATGTGTTGGCATACAACACCTATATTACTTCATATAATGCAAATATGGTTGCAAATGAAGTTTTTATTGATAGTGCAACACTCAGAGAAAATGTTGTCTCTCTTGCAAGAAATATTGGATATGTTCCAAAGTCAAGAAAGGCAGCAACATCGACAGTTAGTTTTTTTGTAGATACTTCGAACATCACTCCACCTCCAGTATCACTTACATTACACAAGGGACCAATTGCAAGCACTTCAGGATCCTTTGGTAATCAATCATTTGTATTTTCAATACTTGAAGATATTACAGTTCCTGTTTTCAACAATATTGCATCATTTGATGAAATTAAAATTTATGAGGGAGTTCTTTTAACCAGCAATTTTACATACAATCCAAGAAATCCAAATCAAAAATATATTCTTCCAAATTCTGGAATTGATACGGATTTGATTTCTACAATTGTAAAACCAAATGAGACCAATACAATATCAGTTAAGTACAATCTTCAGAATAGTTTGTTTAATGTAAATTCAGAATCAGAAGTTTATTATATTCAAGAAATTGAGGACGAAAGATATGAATTAATTTTTGGTGATGGTGTTTTTGGAAAAGCACTTGAGGACGGAAATTATATTCAAGTTTCTTATATTGTATCAAATGGTGACAGTGGAAATGGAATCAGTCAATTTACATTTTCAGGAAGACTTTCATATACTCGAAATTCAATTACATATAACATTACTTCGGGTATTTCTTTACTTTCAACAGGTTTAATATCTTCAGGTGGTGAATCCATTGAACCAGTAGAATCGATTCGTAAATTTGCACCTAGAATTTATGCATCTCAAAATCGGGCACTTACATCTAATGATTATGAAACTTTAATTCCTGCAAAAATCTATCCAGAGACAGAATCTATTTCTGTTTTTGGTGGAGAAGAATTGATTCCTCCACAATATGGAAAAGTTTTTATTAGTATTAAACCAAGAACAGGAGATTTTCTTCCAAATTTAATTAAAGAAAATATCAAATCAAAATTAAAACAATATGCGGTTGCTGGAATTGTTCCTGAAATTTTGGATCTAAAATATCTCTATTTGGAAGTAATTTCAAATGTATATTATAATTCAAATTTAGCACCAAGTGCATCTAACATATCAAGTATAATTCAATCAAATGCTCTTAAATATGCAGAATCTACAGAACTTAACAAATATGGTGCCCGATTTAAATATAGTAAATTTTTAAAAATTATTGATGATAGTCACGATGCAGTAACATCGAATATTACAAGAATTCAGATGAGAAGAGACTTACGTGTAGTTTTGAATTCTTTTGCAGAATATTCAATTGGATTTGGAAATCAATTTCACATTAATAGTATGAATGGATACAATATTAAATCTACTGCATTTACAGTATCTGGAATTCCTGGGCCAGTTTATATGTCTGACGTTCCAGACACAAATCGAAGTACTGGTTCTATTTTTATTTTCACTATTCCAAATATTTCTTCTGTAAACCCAACGATTATAAAAAGAGGAATTGGAAGAATTGATTATATAAAAGGAATTATTACATTAAATCCTATTAATATCACATCTGCAAAAATTAAAGACGGACAATCTATAATTGAAATTTCTACAACTCCACAATCAAATGACGTGATTGGATTACAGGATTTATATTTGCAACTAGATATTAATAATAGTATATTTGAAATGGTAATCGATGAGATTTCATCTGGATTAGATCCATCAGCATCAAACTATATCGTAACTTCAAGTTATAACAACGGAAATTTGGTGAGAGTGTAAAATGACAGAAAAAAGAATTCAATTCAGCAACATTGTTAAAAATCAACTTCCAAATTATGTAATAGAAGAATTTCCATTAATTTCTGAATTTTTATCACAATACTACATCTCTCAAGAATTTAAGGGGGCTCCTGCAGATTTAATTCAAAATATTGATAGGTATGTAAAAATTGATGAATTAACAAATCAAACAGATTCTACAGTTCTTGGACAAGATATTTCATTTTTTGATACAGATATTAATATAGATCAAACTGGTGTTGGAATAGAAGATTTTCCAGATTCTTATGGTGTTTTGCAAATTGATAATGAAATTATTACATATACAGGAAAAACATCAAGTTCTTTTACCGGATGTGTTCGAGGATTTGTTGGAATTACTTCTTTTACAAAACAAAATTATCCAGATCAATTAGTTTTCTCAGAAAGTGAATCTGCAGAACACACATCTGGGGCAACAATTAAAAACTTAAGTTCTTTATTTTTAAAAGAATTTTTACTTAAAACAAAATATCAGTTATTACCAGGACTTGAAAATAGAACTCTAAGTTCAAATATAAACCAATCTCTTTTTATTAAGCAGGCAAAGGATTTTTATCTAAGTAAGGGAACTGATGAATCATTTAAAATTTTATTCAATGCATTATATGGTGAAATTGCTGTTATTATTAGACCGAGAGATTATTTGTTTCGACCATCAGATGCAAATTATAGAGTCACCGATGATTTAGTTGTAGAAAGAATTGAAGGTGATCCATTAAATTTGCTAAATGCAACATTGTTTCAAGATGAATATCTTGATATTTCAAAAGCATATGCACCAATTGCAGATGTTGAACTTGTAATTTCTGAACTTGGAACTACTTATTACAAATTAAGTTTAGATTCTGGATATAATCGTGATATTAGAGTCGATGGTGCAATTTATGGAGATTTTGTAGTTCACTCAAAAACTAAAGTAATTGAATCTGTTTCTACTGGAACTACAACATTATCAGTGGATTCAACAGTTGGATTTCCACAAAGTGGAGAACTTTCAGTAACTTACAATGATAATACTGTAGGAATAGTTTCATATTCTAACAAATCACTTACTCAATTTTTTGATTGCTCTGGAATATCTGGAATCATTGAAGATAAATCTCAGATTGGAATCAATACTTATGCATATGCAAATGTATCTAACGAATTAATTAAAGTAAGAATTAATTCTGTTATCAAATCTTGTTCAATTAGCAGTGATACTCGTTACTATCATGTCGGAGATACAGCACAAATAAGAACACTTGGTGTAGATATTGATAATTATTTGTTTAATAATTGGTTTTTAAATATTGCATCATCATATGAAATTACTTCAATATCTCTACAAAATACTTTTGATTATACTTACAATATTATAGTTAAAACTCCACATATTTTTAAAATTGGAGATTCTGTCAAAATTATAAATTCGAGTGGATCTGAGAAATTTTCAACGATTAGTAACGTTGATTCATCCACATCATTTTCAGTATCTGGGCAAGGAGTTCTTTCAAACGACCAATACATTATAAGAAGAAATATATTAAAAGTAAATTCAAATACTTTTCAAAATTTATCAAATATAAATTCAAATGTTCAAAATTTATATAAACTAAATGAAAAATTGCTGATTGCTTCTTCATCTGTACCCACATATTATAACCAATCTTTAGATCTATACAACAAATCTGTAACATTTTCCGGAACATTCCCATCTTCTGGAGTTGGATCGACTAATATATTCAACATCACTTCAACAAAAGATCACGGATTTTATACAGGAGATATTGTTTATTATACTCCAGAAAAAAATAACGATATCGTCATAAGTTCACTTTTTGATGAGGGAATTTATTATGTTAAAAGAATCGATCAAAACAACATACAATTTGCAAAAAGTAAGGACAGCATTTATTATTCAAATTTTGAATATGTGAATGATGTAACATCTGTAAGTAATAATAAAATTGAACTTTATGATTTTAAATCAAAAACTCTTCTTTCACAAAAATTATTAAGAGAAGTATCTACTCCAATAAGTGATGGTCAAACATATCCAACAAACTCAGGATTTACAGGAATTTTAATTAATGGTATTGAAATATTAAATTATAAATCATCTGATTTAGTTTATTACGGAGAACTTCAAAATATTGATATAATTGCACCTGGATCTGGATATGATGTCATTACTCCTCCAACTCTGATTATATCCGATGCTGTTGGATATGGAGCTACTGGTTACTGTGCAGTAAGAGGATTTTTATCTGAAATTAAAATTATTGATCCTGGATTTGATTATCAAAGTACTCCTATTGTAAATGTAATTGGAGGAAATGGTGTTGGTGCAAATGCCAGTGTGAATATGAAACTCATTGACCATGAGTCATCATTTAATTCGGAAAGTCCTTCTGCTCTTGTTGGTATAGGGAGCACTGTTTCAACAATTGGATTTGGAACTTATCATAAGTTTAGAAATTCTGAAAGAATCATTTATAAAACAAATGGTCAAACTGCAGTCGGAGGTCTCTCAACAGATTCTTCATACTATGTGTCTACAATTTCTCCGTATGTTGTTAAATTACACAAAACTTTAGATGATGCAGTTTCTGGAGTCAATACTGTTGTTTTATCTTCTTATGGAGTTGGAAACCATATTCTTCAATCATACAATAAAAAATCTGTAGTTGGATCTATTAATATTATCAATTCTGGAAGTGGATATGAGAATAAAAAAAGAACATCACAACCTTCTGGAATCAGCACATCATTGAGTATTGTTGAAATTGAAAATCACGATTATAAATCTGGAGAAGTTGTAGTATATAATGTTGATGGGACTGCTGTAAGTGGTCTTACAACAAACACTTCATATTATATTACAACAGTTGATAATGATAAATTTAGATTGTCTAAAGTAGGTGTAGGGGCCACAAATCAAGATTTATTTTATAATACGAAACAATTCGTTAACTTTAATTCTGTCGGATCTGGAACACATATTTTTAATTACCCAGAAATAAGTGTTGAAATCGTTGGAGATGTTGGAATTTCGTCTGTAGGATCCGAAACCTTTAAATCTACAATTAAACCAATATTTAGGGGGCAGATTACTTCTGTTCATTTATCAGATAACGGAATTGGATATGGATCTTCGGAAATTTTAAATTATAATCGTCAACCGAATGTAACATTAGATAGTGGGTCAAATGCACAATTAACTCCTATTGTTGACAATGGAAGAATTGTTGATGTTATTATCAATAACTCTGGAGTCAATTATTCTTCTCCCAATATTTCTATTACTGGAAATGGATCTGGTGCATCTATCACTCCAATAGTTCAAAATGGTGCAATAACTTCTGTTAAAATTATTAATGGTGGAATTGGATATTCACAAAGATCAACTTTTATTACTATTACACCACCAGGGTCCTCTTGTAAATTTGATTCAAAAATCCAAACTTGGAGAGTGAATTTATTTGAAAAATATTTTAATAATATCACCGACGATGACGGAATTCTTTCAAAAGGAATTAATAAAAATTATCAATTAGAATATTCACATTTATATGCACCAAGAAAATTAAGAGAAGCAGTTTATTCGGTGAATCAGAATGGAAACGTTTTATATGGAAGTCCAGATCTTATCAAAGTTAATAGTATAGAACAATTATCAACAAAACATTCTCCAATTATTGGTTGGGCATACGATGGAAATCCAATTTATGGTCCCTATGGATACATAACCAAACAAGGAGGAGTCATTTCTCCTATGAAATCTGGATATGGATTAAATTCTTCACAACAAAGACCAAATTTTCCACTTGGATTTTTTGTGGAAGATTATTTATATTCTGAAAAAAGTGATGAAACTGTTCTAGATCAGAATAATGGAAGATTTGGTGTCACTCCAGAATTTCCAAATGGAACTTATGCATACTTTGCGACTATAAATTACACTTCTTCGGACAATTCTGGTCCATTTGTAAATTATAGAAGACCGGTGTTTCCATATTTGATTGGAGATGCTTTTAAATCAATTCCAAACGAATTTAATTTTAAAATCACATCAAATCAAGATGATCTAGATTTAAATCAAACAAATTGGTTAAGATTTACGACTCCATATAATATTATCAATGGTACTGCATCATATTCATATTTACCAACTCCAAATAATCTAAATCAGACGGTTGATGTTAAGTATGCACTTCCTGGTTCAGTTGAAAATATTGGAATTAATAGTGGTGGAGATGGTTATAAGGTAAATAATTCTGTTGTATTTGATGAAAGTGGAACAAGAGGATATGGTGCAGCAGCAAAAGTTTCTAGAATAAAAGGAAAATCTGTAACTCTGGTTAGCACTGCAACAAGTACAATTAATAATGTAGAATTTTTCTCCGGTGAAGAAAAAAATTCATTTACACTATATGCAGATAATCCTCACAATTTGAATAATATTGATGTTATCAGTGTTTCTGGACTAAACACAACATCAACTTCTCTTCAATTAATCTCATATGCTATTGGAGTTGCAACATCAAATATCCTGACACTCAATGTTGGAGTAGGAACTGCGGTTGCAACAGGAATAGTTACTTATTTTTCTGTTACTGGTAATTTAAGTCCAACAAATATACGTGAAAATGATATTTTTACAATATCTACAGAAAAAATAAAAGTATTAAATGTAGATCCACTAAATTCTAGAATTAGAGTTTTAAGACAGATTGATGGTACCGTTGGCATTTCTCATACTGCAACAGAAATTTTATATGAAAATTCAAGAAAATTAAAAATTACCTCTGGAATTACAACCTCATATGATTACAAATTAAACCGTCAAATATATTTTAATCCAATTGATGCTGTTGGACTCGGAACAATTGCTGGAGTTGGAATCGGAACAACTCTTACAATATCAAATCCAGGAGCAGGAATAACTCAAATTTTTATTCCAACAAAAACAATTTATCTTCCAAATCACAAATTAGAAACTGGAGACATACTTACATATTCCCCAAATACTGGATCTTCAATTGGAGTTTCTACAAATGGAATTTCAACATCAGTTACTCTTACAAACCAATCACAAGTATTTGTTGCAAAAATTTCAGAAGATTTGATTGGTATTTCTACAGTAAGAGTTGGTTTAGGTTCTACAGGAGTTTTTGTTGGAATTGCTTCTACAACAAATGGTTTGAGTACTCTTTTCTTTACTGGAATTGGAACAGGAACATATCACAGTTTTGAAACAAATTATGACTCAATTATTGGAAATATTTCTAGAAATTTGGTCACAGTTTCTACTTCACAAACACACGGACTAACAGCAGAAGATTTTGTTTATATTTCTGTAAACCCTTCTATCAGCACAACTTTTGCTGTGAAATATAATGATTATAATAGAAGATTGGTTATTAATTCAAAAGATTTTATTTCAGCAGGAGTAAATACTTCTACCAGTTCTATTAATATTGTCAATCACGGATTTATTAATGGACAAAAAATCATTCACATCTCAAGTTCTCCATCCGGAGGTCTTCAGAATAATCAAATCTATTATGTAGTAATTGTAGATAATAATACAATTAAACTTTCAAATACTTATTATAGTGCTACAAGTCTGATTCCAGAAATTGTTGGAATCACGAGTGCTTCCAGTGGTACATTATCACCAATTAACCCAACAATTAAATTATATAAAAATTCTACCATAACATTTGATCTTTCCGATTCCTCGTTATCATATACGGATCAATCCACATTATATCCAGCATTTGAATTTAAATTTTATAAGGATTCAAATTTTACCGAAGAATTTACTACTTCAAAAACTTTTAATGTCTTTGAAGTTCAAAAAATTGGAACAATTGGTATAACTACAACCGCAAAGGTGATTTTAAATGTAAATGAAAACACTCCAGAAAAATTATATTACAATCTCATTCCAATATACGATAGTAACACTCCACAAATAAAAAGAGAAGTTGTTATTGATACTTTAATTCAGGATCATAATGAATTACAAATTGACTTTAGCAAATATAATGGTGAATATCAAATTTCTGTTGCATCATCAAGTTCTTTCACCTATAATTTACCAGAATTTCCAGAATCTGTTTCATATGGATCTTCAACATCGACAATAAGTTATGAAACAACATCTTCTTCGACATCTGGACCGATTGCAAAATTCGAAATAAAGAATAGAGGACAAAATTATTATTCACTACCAGGAATCACAACAATCGTGAGTGTTTCTGGATCAAATGCAATTGTAGAACCTTCTAGCACCAGTATTGGTAAAATCAAAAGAACAAAAATATCTGATATTGGATTTGATTTTTCTTCAGATAATACCGTTAGACCTACAGTATATCTTCCACAGATTATAAAAGTAGATCCTTTGGCATCATTTGCTTCAATTGGAATTTCTTCGGCTGGAAGAGGATATAGTTCTTCACCAAAATTAATTGTTATTGATGGTAAAACTCAAAATGTCATTCCAGAAGTTGATTTAAGATATTCGTTGGGTGATACTCAAGTCACTATTTTAAGAAATACTTTTGGAATTAATAATTCTTTACCGACAATTCTTCCTACAGAAAATACAAATGGTATCGGTATTAATTCTATTAGTTTTAACAATTCAACTAAAAGTGTAACTGTTAGATTGTCTGTTGGTTTTAGTACAGCAAATTCATTCCCATTTCAAGTCAATGACAAAGTTTTAATTGAAAATGTAAGTGTGGGAGTCGGATCTACTGGAAAGGGATATAATTCTAAAAATTATAATTATAATTTGTTCACACTTACATCTGTGACTCCAAATTTGGGTGGAATAGGATCTGTAAGTTACAGTCTTGACGAATTTTTAGATTCATCAGAAATTCCTGGGAATTATGATCCAATCAATTCATCCGGAAGAATTATTCCACAAAAATATTTCCCAACTTTCAATCCGATTTTATCTAAAAATAATTTTTTAATCGGTGAAACAACAACATCAGATTCTTCTACAGGAATAGTTGAAAATTGGGATCCAAAAAATAATTTGCTTACTATAAGTTCAAATGATAACTTTTATTCTGGATTTATCATTAAAGGATTTACTTCTAAAACTCAAGGAAATATAATTTCTATTGAAAGAACAGATTCTTTCTTTGAAACAGGAGCAACTTCTAAAGTTGAAAGGGGTTGGCAGATTAATGCAGGATTTCTTAACGACAATTTACAAAAAATACAAGATAGTTTTTATTATCAAAATTTTTCATATTCAATAAAATCAAAAATAGATTATGATACTTGGAATGATACAGTAAGTACACTGAATCATACTGCAGGATTTAGAAAATTTGCTGATTATCAATTAGAGTCATCTTCTCCACAATCTTTATCTGTAGGACTATCTACAGATTTAACATCTTTTGAAATTCTGAATAATATTGTAGGTAGTGCAAATTTAAACTGTGTTTATGATTTTGATTTAGTAAAGGAGAATTCTTTACAAATTGGAAATTCTACATTTTCTGACGAAATTATATTCGCAAGTCGAATTCTTACAGATTATCAAGAATCTGTAGGAAATAGAGTGCTTTCGATTGATGATATTAGTTCACAATTTAATAGTAATCCAAGGGCAACTCGTTATTCAGATATTCATAGATTTAAATTATCAGATGCAAGAGTACAAAAATATTTTATATACACAAAAGATCAAAGATATACTGATGAAAGACAGTGTGAATTTGTCACACTTTTACATAATGATGCAACTGGATTTTTAAATCAATATGCAAAGGTTTATAGTACTAATGATTTGGGATCATTTGATTTTAGTATTCAAGGAACCGATGGAATATTAGAATTTTATCCAATAAAATATATCATAAACGATTATAATGTTTCTATTATTGCTTATGATGTAAAGGGCATTCTGTCTGGTGTTAGCAGTGCTAATTATGGTGGAATTGTAAACATAGTAGGAACAAGTGTATCCTCAGTTTCGGCAGGATCCACTTGTACAATCGTAAGTATTGCAAATACATATACCTCGGCAAAGGTTTTAGTTGAAATCAGTGCAAATAACGGACAATATGAATTTGATGAATTGAATATTATTCACGATGGATCAAATATTCAATTTTTAGAATATGGGCAATTAACAAACAATTCTGCTCTCCCATATTCAAGTTCTGGACTTGGTACCTATAATCCATATTTTTCTGGTTCAAATCTAATTGTAGATTTTATTCCAAATACTGGATTAGCAGTTACTTGTAACACATTACACATATCAATTGCAAATACATCATATACTGGTGTGGGAACTTTTGATATGAAGTATTCTTTGTTAGAAGCAAGAACAACTTCAATCGCATCATCAACATCTCCAATTGCAACTCCGGTCGGACAATACGTTAATATTAATAGTGATAATTTTGATTATGACTGTGCTCACTTCTTGGTTCAAGTATCAGATACTATAAACAATCATCATCAATTGTCTGAGGTTATAGTTCTTCATAATTCCACAGATACTTTTATTACTGAATTTGCAAATATAGAAACTGCATCTGGACTTGGAACAGTTGGTGTGTCGAGAACAGACACATATACAAAAATTACCTTCACTCCAAATCCAAATATTGAAGTTCAGGTAAAATCATTTATGAATGCACTACAAATTGCAGATGAAGCAAGTGATATTACAGAAATTGATTTAACAAATTCTTCTATAGTCACAGATAGTAATACCTATGAAGGAACTGAACGAAGCATAAAGAAAGATTTTAATCTTCAACATAAAACTGATGATATATTTCGGAGAAATTTTGATGGAAGTGATTCTCAGATTGTAAATATACTGAATAATACAATAATAATTCCAAATCATTTTCTGGTAAGTGGAGAAGAAGTTGTATATTCACACGCAGGTGCAGGATCAACTCAGGCAATTGGAATTGCATCAACTAGTTTTGTTGGAATTGGAACTACCAATAAGTTGCCAGCAACGGTTTATGTTGTAAAGGTAAGCAGTAATTTGATTAAACTGGCTTCTAGTGCTCAAAATGCATTAAAATCAATTCCAGAAGTTCTCAATTTTACTTCTGTTGGTATTGGATCTTCCCATACCTTTAATGCAACCAATCAAAATGCAAAGGTTATTGTTGCTATTGATAATTTAATTCAATCTCCTGTTGTATCCAGTGCGATTACGTCCTCATTGTCTAAACAACTTTTAATATCTGAAAATGTTGCATTTTTTACTGGAATTACATCATTTTTTGGTGGAGATTTAATCAAAATTGATGATGAAATTATGAGAATTGATGGTGTGGGAATTGGATCCACAAATGCAGTTCTTCTTAAGAGACCTTGGTTGGGAACTACTGTTGTAGGACATTCTACAGGTTCTCTGATTACCAAAGTTGTTGGCAATTACAATATTGTAGATAATACTCTAAACTTCTCTGAAGCTCCATATGGAAATATTCCATTAAGTTCACCTACAAACGAACCGGATGAAATAGATTGGACTGGAATATCAGTATCTTCCACCTTTCAGGGAAGAGTGTTCTTAAGATCCGGAACTCCCAACTCAAGTGATGAAACATATCACAAAAATTATATCTTTGATGATATTTCAAACAATTTTAATGGTAGTGAAAAAGATTTCACTCTTACTTCCAGTGGATCTAGTGTGACTGGAATTAGCAATGAAAATGCGGTCATTTTAATTAATGATATTTTCCAAGGACCAGGATTAAATGCAGATTATACTTTATCAGAAAATTTAGGAATTACAAGCATTAGTTTTACTGGAACGGCATCATCAGTTTCATATGATGTGAACGTTTCAACTCTTCCAAGAGGTGGAATAATAGTTTCTGTTGGATCGACGGAAGGATTTGGATATCAACCACTTGTTTCTGCTGGTGCAACCGTTACAGTTTCTGTTGCAGGCACTATTTCAGCAATTAGCATTGGAAATAGTGGTTCTGGATATAGGTCTGGAATACAAACCAGTGTAAGAGTTGGTGTGACAACTTTATCCACAGGAACACCGAGCATTCAATATATTGGAACAGCTGCGGTAAGTAATGGAAATATTGTGAGTATTGCAATTACAAATCCAGGAACAGGTTATACTTCAACAAATCCACCAGAAGTAATTATTGATGCACCACTCTCATATTCAGACATACCATTAGTTTATAGCAATTCTTCAGTTTCTGGAAATGGTAATAATGCAACTGCAAGTATTGTGGTAGGACAAGGTTCAAGTGTAATTGATTTTGAAATTACAAATCTTGGGTTTGGATATGGTCAGGAACAAATTTTAACTGTTGCAATTGGTGGAACAACAGGAATTCCAACTACAGGGTCTGCTTCTTTTAGAGAATTTCAACTTTCAATTCAAGAAACATATACTGATGAATTTTCTGGATGGTCAATTGGTGAATTAGAAGTTCTTGACAATTATGATACATTATTTGATGGATCTAGAACAGAATTTCCAATCACAGTTTCTGGAAGTCTCATTTCAATTCGTTCTGCACCAGGATCACCTATAGATGTTCAGGATGTTTTGTTGATTTTTATTAATGATATTTTACAAATACCTGGAGGTGGTTATACTTTTACTGGTGGAAGTGTTATTACATTTACAGAGGCACCAAAAGCAGGAGATACTTCAAAAATACTCTTCTATAAGGGAAGTGGTTCTATTGATGTAATAGAAAGAAATATTTTAGAAACCGTAAAGGAAGGTGATGATTTAACTATTGGTTATGATCCTTCTATTGGACAACCAGCAACTTTCCAAGAGGATGAAAGAACTGTTACTAATATTACATCCACAAATACTGTTGACACACTTCCATATTTTGGACCAGGAAATACAAATGATTCAAATTTATTAAGACCTGTTGTTTGGTGCCGACAAACCGAAGATAAAATCATTAATGAGCAAATAATTGGAAAGAATAGAATTCTATATGAACCTCTAATTTATCCAACAGCATATTTAATTCAATCAGTTGGAATTGGATCTACGATAATTTATGTGGATAATATTCGTCCATTCTTTAACCCAATAAATGAAAATAATGTATCTCTAAACTTCCAAAAAAGTATTACATTAATTTCTCAAGATGGTAGAGTTGGAGCAACTGCAACTTGTATAGTCTCTTCTGGAGGAACAGTAACCTCAATTGTCATTAGTGATGGTGGAGTCGGATACACAACTACACCAACAATATCAATATCTCAACCAATTGGATTTGGAACAACAGCAACACAAAATACTGCTCTTGCAACTGCAACCATATCTGGTGGAGTTGTAACAGGAATTGCAGTTACATATGGTGGAAGTGGATACATATCTACTTCTGTTCCACAAGTATTAATTGAATCACCAACATTTGTTTATGAAGATAATGCTGTAATTTCTTATCAAGGAGATTTTGGAATTATATCCGGAGTTTCGACAACTTCTGTTGGGGTTGCTTCAACTGGATTAGTATTTGATTTATTAATTTCACCAAATTCATTTTTAAGAAATTCATCAATAACTGGAGTCACCACAATTAGTGGAATACAGACAGGATATTATTTTGTTATATACAATTCTAATGTTGGTTCTGGAGTAACTTCACTCAATTCTTTAGGATCAACTGTTGGAATTGGATCAACTTTCTTGGATAATGTGTATCAGGTAGCAGCAGTTTCAATAGCACAAACTTCTACAATTGGTTTTGGAGTTACTTATGTTGCAAAAGTAACAGTAAGTGTCTCTAGTTATAATGGACTATCTGGAATTGGTTATAGTAATTTTTATGGTGAATTTAGTTGGGGTAAAATTAACCTTTCATCTAGATCCAAAGAAAATTTATATGGTGCATACACTAACAATGGATTTACTGGAATTTCAACAGGATCAATTGCATCTAGAAAAATTCCATTAAAATATTTGAACTATATTTCATAAATAGATAAAAAGCATTGTAAAATGGCAGCAATCATAACTGATCAAATTAGAATATTAAATGCAAAGAATTTTGTTTCTGGAATAAGCACAGGAACAAACTCTTATTATACTTTTATTGGTCTTCCAAATCCAACAGACTTTCAATCAGATTGGGATACAAGTCCTCCTTCACCAAAAGACAATTTTAATGAGGAGAATAATTATTGGGATACGATGATTGCATTAAAGAAAATTAATACAAGTGATGCTCGATTGGTGATTCAAAGAAGATTTTGGTCTTCCGGAACTGTTTATGATATGTATCGTCACGACTATAGCAGTTCAAACACGGCTCCAATATCGGGAGCAACTAACCTATATTCGGCAAATTATTATGTAATCAATAGTGATTATCGTGTTTATATTTGTTTACATAATGGAATTAACCCAGACAATCCTACAGGGAAACCATCTCTTGACGAACCAACATTTACAGATTTGGAACCAAGGTCTGCTGGTTCTTCCGGAGATGAATATATATGGAAATATCTTTATACTATCAAACCAAGTGAAATTATAAAATTCGAATCCACAGATTTTATACCTGTTCCTTCAGATTGGGAAACTGGTTCTGAAAGTGCAGCAGTCAGAAATAATGCAATAGATGGATCCCTTAAAATTGTAACAATTACAGATAGAGGAGTTGGTTTAGGGACAGCAAATAGAACTTATACAAGAGTTCCAATCAAAGGTGATGGAAGTGGAGCAGAGTGTACGATTGTAGTTGATAATGATCAAAAAGTCCAATCAATTACAGTATCTAATCAAGGATCCGGATATACTTATGGAAATGTTGATTTGATTTCTGGTGGATTTCCAACAGGAACCACGAGACCCACTTTTAATGTCATTGTTCCACCTCAAGGAGGTCACGGATATGATATCTATCGAGAACTTGGTGCAATTAACGTTCTTTTGTATTCAAGAATTGAAAATGATGTTCAAAATCCAGATTTTATAACAGGAAATCAAGTTGCAAGAATTGGAATTGTTCAAAATCCAAAATCATTTGGATCTACACAAATTATGTCCCTGGATAAGGCAAGTGCAGTATATGCCCTAAGGCTCACAGGAATTGGATATGATTCAGCAACCTTTGTGGCAGATAGTTATATTACTCAAACAATTGGAACTGGTGTTACTGCTGCCGGAAGAGTTATAAATTATGACCAAACAACCGGAGTTTTAAAGTATTGGCAAGATAGGTCAGTTGCAGGATTTAATACAGTTGGAACAGCACAAACAACTCCTGCATATGGATTTAACTTAAATCGTTTTACAAGTTCACCTTCAACTGGTGGAAGTTTGACAATTATACCCATTAATGGTACCACAACTCTTTCGATTGATACAACATTTACGGGTATTTCTACTGTAATAAATAATAGAACATATTACTTAGGTCAACCTTTTGTGAATGGTTTGGCAAACCCAGAAGTTAAGAAATATTCTGGAAATATAATCTACGTTGACAATAGACCGTCAATCACTAGATCATCAAACCAAAAAGAAGATATCAAAGTTATTTTGCAATTCTAAGAAATTATGCCTCAACAAACTAATCTCAATGTATCCCCATACTTTGACGACTTTAATTCGGATAATAATTATTCTAAGGTTTTATTTAAACCTGGATATCCAGTACAGGCAAGAGAACTTACAACCTTACAATCAATTTTACAAAATCAAATTGAAAAATTTGGGCAGCATTTTTTCAAGGAGGGTGCAAAAGTTATTCCAGGAAACACTGGATACAATTCACAATACTACGCAGTTCAATTAAACAATTCATATTTGGGAGTTCCTGTTGAGGCATACGTTTCTCAATTAATTGGAACAACAATTACAGGACAAACTTCTGGTGTAACGGCTGTTGTTGAAAATGTGTTGTTTTCAGCAAATTCTGAGAGGGGTAATTTAACTCTCTATGTACAATATATTTCTTCAAGTACTACAAACAATTCTACAAAAACTTTTTCTGATGGAGAGGGACTTCTTGCCGGGTCAACAATAAACTCTGGTCTCTTAGGAAATAGTACAATTCAGGTAGGACAAACATTTGCAATTACTCTTGCAAATAATGCAACTTCTATTGGTTCTGCTTTTACAATTACCGAGGGTGTTTATTTTGTAAGAGGACAATTTGTAAGAGTAGCAACAGAAACTCTAATTTTAGATCAATATAGCAATACTTCAAATTATAGAGTTGGATTATTTGTAAACGAAGAAATTATAACACCAGACATTGATGAAGGTCTAAATGATAATTCTCAAGGATTTAACAATTATTCTGCTCCTGGTGCAGATAGATTTAAAATATCAGTATCACTTTTTAAAAAAAGTTTAGAAGATTTTAATGACAATAATTTTGTAGAACTTGCATCTGTGAGTGCAGGAGTTCTAAAATCTCAAAAAACCACTACGTCTTATAGTAATTTAAAAGATGAATTGGCAAGAAGAACATATTCAGAATCTGGAGACTATTATGTAACTCCATTTGATGTATCTATTAAAGAATCTTTAGATAATAAATTGGGAAACAATGGAATTTTTGATTCGGGTCAATTTACTTATAGTGGATCAGTTCCAACTGATGATTTAGCAGTTTATCAAATTTCTCCAGGAAAGGCTTTTGTTCGTGGATATGAAATTGAAACCATCAGCCCAACATTTATAGATGTACCAAAACCAAGAACAACAAAAACTTTAGATAATCAATCAATTAATTATAATACTGGACCAACTCTAATTTTAAACAGAGTTTATGGATCTCCTATAATTGGAATTGGAAATACTTATATATTAAGTTTGAGAAATGATAGAGTTGGTATTTCACAGACAACTGCTCCTGGAAAGGAAATTGGTTTGTCTAGAGTTTATGATTTTAGATTAGAATCTGGGTCCTATAATGCATCAAATTCAAATATTAATCAGTGGTATATTTCACTATATGATATTCAAACAATTACTGAAATTAGTTTAAACGAGACTATTACTCTTTCTGTTCCAACTTTTATTAAGGGAAATAAAAGTGGTGCCACTGCATTTTTAAAAGAACCTGTTTCAAATTCTACACTATTAACTGTTTATGAAAAATCAGGGGAATTTGTATTAAATGAGTCTTTTACAATTGATGGAATTGTAAATGGAAGAGTAGCAACTGCAATTACATCATATGGAATTTCTGATGTTAAGTCTGTTTATGGTGTTGTTGGATCTGGGTCTACATTTACGGCTGATGTTCTTCAATCAACTGCATTATTTGTTGGATTGGCAACAATTTCCCCTCTTGTGTATGATTCAAATGTAAATATTTTAGGGACCAATATTACATCAACAGTTGGTGTTGGATCGACTAATATTTTTGTAAACAGCACTTCCGGAGTGTCAGTAGGTAGTTCTATTAGCATAGGTACGTCAATTACAAACGCAGTTGTGACTGGTGTTGGAAATACTTTTGTAACTATTGGTGCTGGGGCAACAATAGGAAATTTACTCAATTTAACAATCAACAATCCTGTGGGTTTTGGATCAACTCAATTGTTTGTTGCAAGTAGCACAGGAGTTTCTATTGGAGGTTCTTTTAATCTTGATAGGGGAAATTTAATTACAACAATTACTACTGGGCAAACTGTAGGAATTGGATCAACCCAAATTTTTGTGACAAGTCTTTCTGGAGTTTCCATAGGAAACTCTGTTACTGTAGGAGCAGCACTTACAAATGCACCTATTGTTGGTCTAGGCACAACATCTGTTTTTATTGGAACCGGAAGCACTGCATCAGTAACCATAACCGCAGGAACAGCAGTCACATTTTCTCTTATAAATTTTGGATTATCTGTTGTTAGTTTAGGTTCAACATCTATCTTTATTGGATCAGGAAATACAATATCTTCTGCAATTGGAATTGGAAGTACTTTAGCATTTACAAATGTATCTTCTTTAATTACTGGAAGTACAGTAACTTTCAGCAACCAACTATTCACAAGTAATGTAATATCACCAAATAAATTATTTCCAGGAACAATTGTTAAAAAAGATAATATAGTTTCTTATGGGTCAGCAAGTAATAGAGATCCTTTTTATGGGAAAGTTGTATCTGTAGGAACAACATCAATTAAAATTGGTGGAACTAAACTTCCAAATACTGTACTTGGAATTACAACAGTTGTCGGAGTATGTGATGGGGCACTTCCAACTGCAACATTAGAAGTATCTGATTTACAAATATTAACAACAAATTTAGAAAATTCTACAGATAATACTCTTTATACAATACTTCCAAAAAAGAACATATCTTCTGTTGATCTCACAAATGCAAGTTTAACGATTAGAAAATCTTATTCTGTTGTTATATCAAACAATCAAACAACATTAATAAATTCTGGAACTAATCAAATATTTTTACCTTTTGATGAAGAAAGATATTCATTAATTCGATCTGATGGATCCACAGAAGTTTTGACTTCTGATAAGTTTTCATTCACAAATGGATCAACTGAACTTCAAATTTATAACCTTGGATCGGGTACTAATATCAGTGCAACTTTAGTAACAACATTAACAAAATCAAAACCAAAGGCAAAATCAAAACTCAAAAATAGAGTAAGTAGCATTATTGTAGATAAATCAAAATATAGTTATTCAGGAATTGGTGGAACTACAATTAATGATGGACTGACTTATGGAAGATATCCTTATGGTACCAGAGTTCAGGACGAAAACATATGTTTAAATGTTCCTGATATTGTTCAAATTCATTCAATTTATGAATCTTTAAATACATCAGATCCATCAGCTCCAACTGCTGTTTTATTTTCAATTACAAGTCCATCCACAACAACTTCTGAGTTGATTATTGGAGAAAAAATTATAGGACAAACAAGTGGATCAATTGCAATTTGTGCAGAAAAATTAACAAACACTCAAATTTCTTTTATATACAAGAATCAAAATAGTTTTAAAGAAGGGGAAACATTAGTATTTCAAGAATCAAATATCAGTGCAGTTGCGATAACATTAGATTCTGATAGTTTTAACATTTCTTCAAACTATACATTCTCTTCTGGACAAGAAAGTACATTTTATGATTTTGGTACAATCAATAGAAAATCGGATTCTGATGAACCAACTAAAAAACTGAAAATTTATTTCCAAAATGGTTATTATCAATCTACAGATGATGGAGATATTACAACTGTAAACTCATACAATACTTTTGATTATACTAAAGAAATACAAAATATAAATGGAATTTCTAATTCCGATATCATTGATATCCGTCCAAGAGTTTCTTCATATACTGTTTCTGAAAATTCACCATCACCATTAGAATTTTATGGTAGAACTTTTAGTGCATCCGGAAATTCTGCAACAAATATTCTTGCTTCGGATGAATCTATTCTTACAAATTTTTCTTTCTATTTGGGAAGAATTGATAGAATTTATCTTTCAAAGGAAGGTAATTTTCAAATTGCATATGGAACTCCTTCTGAAAGTCCAGAAAGACCAGTATTTATTGATGGTGCATTAGAAATTGCTACAGCAATTTTACCACCATACCTTTATAGTGTTTCTGACATTTCTATGAAATTTCTAGATTATGAAAGATATCAAATGTCAGATATTAAAAAACTTGAAGATAGGATTAAAAGTTTAGAATATTACACTTCTCTTTCATTATTGGAAACAAACACTGCAGGACTTTTTGTTTCCGATTCAAATGGTTTGAATAGATTTAAATCTGGATTTTTTGTAGACAATTTTACTTCATTTCTTACACAAGAAAATTCAATTAGTTATAAAAATAGTATTGATGTTGCAAATAAAGAAATTAGACCTGGACACTATACAACTGCAATAAACTTGATTGGAGGACCCGTAATTAATGTTGATCCAAATGCAGATCTTAGATTTTCACCACCAGAAGGGGTTAATATTAGAAAATCCTCAGATATTATTACTTTGGATTATGCGGAACGTGAATGGTTCAAACAATCTTTTGCAACAAGGTCTGAAAGTGTAACTCCATTTTTGATCAGCTTTTGGCAAGGATCTATAGATCTTTCCCCAGAGTCTGACACCTGGGTTGATCCTGTAAGATTGGCAGCAAAAACTATTAATATGGAGGGAGACTATGCAACTCAAATGGCTCTTCAAAGTAAAACTTTAGGTGTAGATCCAAAAACAGGTCTTGCTCCAGCAATTTGGAATAGTTGGCAAGAAACTTGGTCCGGCAATAAGGATTCTTCTCTCACCCCTCAGGACAGAAAAGTGACTAATGAGGTTGCAGGTAGTGGAAGATGGGGACAAAGAGGAATTTCTGGAAATGGTGGTATGACTGGGGGTGAGTGGACAGTTGATATAAAAACTGATGTGTATCAAGATCAATTAAAGCAAAATTTTGAGTTAGGAACTAAAAGTAGAACTGGGACTCAAATGACTATAACAGAAGTCTTTGATCCAACAACTTTAGGAGATAAAGTTGTAAGCAGAACTCTTATTGCTAATATGAGATCAAGAAATATTGAATTTATCGCAAAAAAAATCAAACCACTCACTCAATTATATGCATTTTTTGATGGTAAGGACGTTACAAAATATTGTGTTCCAAAACTCATAGAAATAACTATGACTTCAGGTGCATTTCAATCTGGAGAAACTGTAGAAGGAAGTATGCCTATATCTGGAACTGGTGCTAATCCCTCAACAACTAGTTCAAAAATTACATTTAGAGTTGCTCAACCAAATCATAAAGAAGGTCCTTATAATGCTGCAGTAACAACCTTTGGATTGAATCCATACACAAGTCAAGTTCTTCCAGCAACATATTCACAAACATCAACCATTTTAAATGTTGACACATATTCTTTAGCAAATGAACCTCAGGGAACATTTAGTGGGATGATTGAAAGTGGAATGATCCTTAAAGGGAAAACAAGTGGTGGCCAGGCAACAATTACAAATGTGAGGTTGATTTCAGATGTATCTGCAACTCTAATTGGGAATTTTTACATACCAGATCCAAATGGTACCATACATCCAAAATTTGAAACTGGAACTAAAGTTTTTACTTTAGTTGATAACCTGGCAAATAATAAGAATTCTACATCAACTATTGCTGAGGAAAGATTTGTTTCCAGTGGAACCTTAGAAACAGTTCAAGAAAGTATTATTTCTGTAAGAAATGCTAAAATTGAAAATAAACCTGTAAAAGAAGACAATGTTGCAACTACAAGAAATGTAGGTCCAGTAGAGATAATTAAAGGTACTACTATTGTAAGTACAGGTACATCACCACAAACAACTATTCAATGGTATGATCCATTGGCTCAATCATTTTTGGTCCAAGATGATACCGGAGTATTTTTGACAAGATGTGAGGTGTTTTTTAGATCAAAAGATGATAGTAGTGTTCCCGTTCCCGTAACCTTTCAAATCAGAACAATGCAAGGGGGAGTTCCAACACAAAAGGTTCTTCCATTTTCTGAGATTATATTAGAACCAAGTCAGGTTTCTACATCGGGTGATGGATCAGTTGCAACTTCATTCGTATTTAAAGCTCCAGTATATCTTGAAGGGGGACAGGAATATTGTGTATGTTTGGCATCAATTTCTACAAAATATAGTGTGTATATTTGTAGAATTGGTGAAAATGATCTTCTAACACAAACATTTATTTCAAATCAACCAACTTTAGGATCTCTATTTAAATCTCAAAATGCCTCTACTTGGGAACCAAGTCAGTGGGAAGATTTGAAATTCACACTTTACAGAGCTGATTTTATCGGAGCTGGGTCTGCAGAATTTTATAGTCCAGAATTGGCAGAAGGTAATAAGCATATTGCTACCTTACTTCCAGATTCACTCAATCTAAATTCAAGAAAAATTAGAGTGGGATTGGGAACCACAGTGCAAGATAGTGGATTAACTCTTGGAAATACTGTTCTCCAGCAAGGAACTAATGCGACTGGTAATTTTGTTGGAAGTGCAGGAATATCAACAGGAACATTAAGTGTCATTAATGCAGGTATTGGATATACCCCATCATCAGGATCTGCTACTTATAGTTCTGTAATATTAAACACAATTACTGGAAATGGTCAAGGAGCAACTGCAAATATAACAATATCAAACGGTGAAGTTGTTTCTACTGGAGTTACAATTGCGTCTGGTGGGTTTGGATATCAAGTTGGTGATGTTCTTGGAATTACAACGATTGGAAGTCTTACAATTGGACGAAATGCAAGATTTTCTGTTGGCAATATTACAGGAGTTAATCAATTAATTCTTGACAATGTTCAAGGAGATTTTATAGTTGGTTCTGGTAAAACTGTTCAATACATTAATAACTCCGGTCTCACAACAACACTAAATTCCTCTTATGGTGGAAATGTTTTAATTTCTAATATTAATACTGTAAGTGATGGTTTGAGTATTGTAGTAAATCATAAGAATCACGGAATGTATTCAAATACAAACCTCGTATCTATTTCTGGAGCAATTTCTGATGTACGACCAACAAAATTAACTTCGGGGTATGATTCTAATTCTACATCTACAATTCTTGTTGCCGATTCATCTGCATTCTCAACTTTTGAAAATGTTGGTGTTGGAACAACAAATGCAGGATATCTTTTGATTGGAAATGAAATAATTTCTTATACATCAACTTCTTCCGGTTCAATTGGTGGTCAAATTGTAAGAGGTTCAAATCCAATTAACTATGCAACTGGAACACCAGTTTATAAGTATGAATTGAGTGGAGTTTCTCTTAGAAGGATTAACAAAACTCACAATCTGTCAGATGTAACTACACCAGATTCAATTACTTTTGACTCTTATACAGTCAAATTGGACACATCATCAAATACTGGAACAGCAAGAAGCACATCATCTGGATATCCAACCCTTTACTTAAATCAAACAAAATCAGCAGGTGGGTATAGTATAAAAGCATCGGAAAACATACCATTTGAAATCATAAAACCAATGGTACACAATGTTACTGTAACTGGAACCTCACTTCGTGCAGAACTCAGAACAATATCTGCATCTAGCATTAGTGGAAATGAGTCTTCATTCATCAATAAAGGATTTAATGATATTACATTAAATCAAATAAACTATTTTGATAGTCCAAGAATGATTGCATCAAAGGTGAATGAAACTCAATATCTTTCCACACTCCCGGGAAATAAGTCAATCAATCTGAGATTGCTTTTAAGCACTGGTGACAGTAGATTAACTCCAGTTATCGATACTCAAAGAATAAGTGCTGAATTAACTTCAAATAGAGTTAATAGGGTAATTACAAATTATGCAGAAGATCCAAGAGTCAATAGTATTCCTGATGATCCAACTGCGTTCCAATATCTTTCAAAAGAAATTACCTTAGAAAATCCTGGAACATCAATTAAAATATTACTCAGTGCATATAACAATCTTTATTCAGACATTCGTGTATTTTATGCAATCAGTCAAAATCAGAACTTTAATCCAATCTTTGAACCATTTCCTGGATATGAAAATCTTGATTCTAGAGGTCAAATAATTAATGTTCAAGACAACAACGGACATCCTGATGTTTTTGTTCCACCAGAATCAAGCACTGGATTTTCACCAGCAACTGTTCCATTTAAAGAATATACATTTACTGCTGATCAATTACCAGCATTTAGATCATATCGAATTAAAATTATTATGACTTCCACAAATCAAGTTTATGTTCCAAGATTCAAAGATTTAAGAGTAATTTCATTAGCATAATATGGAATATGCAAAAGTTGAAGGACATTCTTATCTTCTACGTGATTCAAATACAAATTCAATTGTTAATACAAATATGGTAGAATATCAAGAATATTTAAATAGACGCAATGTAAAGGCAAGTGAAAACCAAAAAGTACAAACTATAGAAGAAGAAGTTTATAATATTAAAAATGATATTAGTGAAATTAAATCACTCTTAAAAGAACTCTTAAAGCAATAATCTTTACTAAATCATAAATATTTTAAAGGAAGCAAATAAATGGCACAACCAACTACTCGACAAGAACTCATAGATTATTGTAAAAGAAAGTTGGGAGCACCAGTGCTTGAAATTAATGTTGCAGACGAACAAATTGATGATTTAGTAGATGATGCAATACAACTATTTCAAGAACGTCATTTTGATGGAGTTTACCCTACATTTTACAAATATCAAATAACTCAAAATGATATAGATAGGGGAAGAGCTCGTGGAAATAATTCCGTCGTTGGTCTTGTAACCACTACAGTAACAACAAATATTGTAGGTACTGCAACAACTTTCAAATATACAGAAAATAGTAATTATTTACAAATGCCTCCAAATATAATTGGAGTAAATAAAATATTTCAATTTGATGGAACCAATACTATTACTAATAATATGTTTAGTATAAAATATCAAATATTTTTAAATGATGTTTATCATTTAGGAGCTGTTGAACTTTTAAGTTATGCTATGGTCAAAACATATTTGGAAGATTTAGGATTTTTATTAAATACCCAAAAACAAATAAGATTTAATAAAAGGCAAGATAGATTATATTTGGATATTGATTGGGGAAGTATTTCTGTAGGAACCTATGTAATTATTGATTGTTATTCAACTTTAGACCCAAATGACTATGCAAGAATTTATAATGATTCCTTTTTAAAACCATATTTAACTTCATTGATTAAACGCCAGTGGGGTCAAAATTTAATTAAATTTCAAGGAGTAAAACTTCCTGGTGGAATAGAACTAAATGGAAGACAAATATATGATGACGGACAAAAAGAAATTGATGTATTAATGGAAAAAATGTCAAATACTTATGAACTTCCTCCTTTTGATATGATAGGATAATGTTGAATCCATTTTTTCTTCAGGGGTCAAATAGTGAACAAAATCTTGTTCAAGATTTAATTAATGAACAATTGAGAATGTATGGTGTTGAGGTTTACTACTTACCAAGAAGATATGTCACAGAGAAAACTATTATAAGAGAAGTAATTGAGTCACAATTTGTTGATGCATATCCATTAGAAGCATATATTGAGAATTATGAGGGATATGAAGGTAATACAACTATATTATCAAAATTTGGAATCCAATCGTCACAGGAAATAAGTTTAATCATATCACAAGAAAGGTTTGAAACTTATATTACACCTTTAATCAAAAATAAACCAAATATAAAATTATCAACAAGACCTAAAGAGGGAGATTTAATATATTTCCCATTAGGAGATCGTTTGTTTGAAATAAAGTTTGTAGAGCACGAAAAACCTTTTTACCAACTTCAAAAAAATTATGTATACTTATTAAAATGTGAATTGTTTAGATATGAAGATGAAGTTATTGATACTGATATTGATGAAATTGATAATATTTTAATTGGTGAAGATGGTGGGACTACAGAAGATGGAATTGATACTGTTTTAGGACAAACTCAAACTCTTACTTTAGTTGGAGTTGGAATAACAGCAACTGCTGTTGTTGGTATAGTAACTTTTGGTGGAATTAGATTTATTACTGTTTCCAATAGAGGTGGTGGTTATACATCAACACCAATTGTTGGAATATCATCTGCACCATCGGGAGGAAAAACTGGGATTGCCACTGCTACTATGATAGGTGGTATTGTAGTTTGTACTGATAATGTAAACACAAGTGCTCAATCTGTACAAAGTGTTCAAATTATAAATCCTGGTTCAGGATATACTAGTGTTCCTGGAGTTAGATTTATAGGTGGTGGAGGGTCTGGGGCAGCAGCAACGGCCACAATTGGTAATAACATTATTGGTATTGTGACAGTTACAAGTGGTGGTTCTGGTTACTCAACATCACCAACAATAACATTTACAAATCAAATATTTAATATTGGAGTTTCTACTGTTTCTGCTGCTGCGACTGCAATAGTAAGTGCAGCAGGAACAATTACTGCAATTAAAATTACAAATGCAGGTTTGGGTTATAGTGTTGCACCATCAATATCAATCAGTCAACCATCAATGACATCATCTGGAACCTTTATATTTAATGAAACTGTAACAGGTTCTTCTAGTGGAACTACTGCAAAAGTAAGAACTTGGAGTTCTATAACAAATACTTTAGAAGTTTCTAATGTTTCTGGTGCATTTACAATTGGAGAAAATATTGTTGGAGCAGCATCAAGTGCATCTCATCAGTTGAGAAATATTGATTTAAATCCAAACAACGATGGATTTGCAGATAATTCTTCAATTGAAACAGAAGCAGATTCAATCATTGATTTCAGTGAAAAGAATCCATTTGGTACCCCATAAATGATATTTGCAATAATTATAATGGTTAAATAGTAGTATAATAGGTACTTATTATGTTTGAATATTTTTACAACGAAATTTTAAGAAAAACCATCGTATCTTTTGGGACTCTTTTTAATAATATCTCTATTAAACATACAAATTCTTCAGATGATGTAGTCAGTGTTATAAAAGTTCCATTTGCATATGGACCTACACAAAAGTTTCTTGCAAGATTAAATCAGTCACCAGATTTAAATAAATCTACGGCTATTACCTTACCTAGAATGTCTTTTGAATTTACTGGTTTAACTTATGACGCATCTAGAAAATTAACTACGACTCAAACATTTATTGCAAAAGATCCAGATACTGGTATTGAAACAAAAAAAATGTATATGCCAGTTCCATATAATATGCAATTTGAATTGTCAATTATGTCAAAACTAAATGATGATGCATTACAAATTGTCGAACAAATTTTACCATATTTTCAACCAGCATATAATTTAACAGTTTCTTTAGTAGAGTCTATTCAAGAAAAAAGAGATATACCTATTATTTTAGAAAATGTGACTATGCAAGATGATTATGAAGGTGATTTTTCTACAAGAAGAGTTTTATTATATACTTTGAGATTTACAGCAAAAACTTATCTGTTTGGACCTGTTTCTAGTGTAAGTAAAGATATTATCAAATCTTCAAAAATCAGTTACCTTACAGGTACAGATACTAATAATACTACAAGAGAAGTTGTTTATACTGCATCACCAAGAGCAATAAAAAATTATACAGGTATTATTCTCACGACAGTAGCAAAAGATTTTTCAGTATCAGAAATATTAGTAAATGTTGAAGATGCAAGTGGAATTACAGTTGGAACATATTTAGAAATTGAAGGTGAGGAATTATTTGTAAAATCTAAAATTGGTAATATATTAACTGTAGAGAGAGGAAAAGATAATACCAAAATTACATCACATTTAAGAGGAGAAGAAATTAAATCAATTACACAATCTGATAATTTACTAATAGAAGATGGTGATAATTTTGGATTTAATGGTTCTACACAATAAAAAATGACAAAAAAATTCGATAGTTTAAACGATGCGTTCGATATTACTGGAGAAGTAGTGTCAAAACAAATTGAAGCAAATGAAGAAAAAATTGAAAAAATATCATCTTCAGTTGATGATATAAAAAAAGATTATGAATATACTAGAGGAAACTTGTATTCTTTAATTGAAAAAGGACAAGAGGCAATTAATGGTATTCTTGAACTTGCCCAAGAAAGTGAAATGCCAAGAGCATATGAAGTTGCTGGACAACTAATTAAGAATGTTGCCGATGCGACTGATAAACTAATGGAACTTCAAAAGAAATTAAAAGATATTGATGAAGGAAGACCAAAGGGACCAACAAATGTGACAAATGCACTTTTTATTGGTTCAACAGCAGAACTTTCCAAAATACTTAAACAGCAATATAAAAATGAAGACATTCAAGCAGTTTAGAGAAGAGTGGACTAATAAATATAAAAAAGATATTGATTGCTCAAATCCAAACTGTTGTGGCATCCGTAGATTGGGAGGAAATTAGCCGATGAAAAAGAAAGTTCCTACTGAACAGGAAATCGCCAAGAGGCATGGTGTCTCCGTTGATGCTATTATCAAACAGGCAGAGATTGGTTCAACTGTGGAGCGTGAGCACGTTACTACCCACGAGGAAGCATACGGAATCGCTCTTCAGCATTTAGATGAGTTCCCAGATTACTACAAGCACTTACTTAAGATGGAAAAAGAACTTAAAGCACAACATAAGAAAAGGACTTATAATGAAGAAGGTCTTCGTGATTGGTTTGGTAAATCCAAATCAGATGGTGGTAAACCTGGTTGGGTGCAATCAGATGGATCTCCATGTGCTAATGAACCTGGGGAAACCAAAACTCCTAAGTGTTTCTCAAGAGATAAGTTAGCAAGTATGACTAAAGTTGAAATAGCATCTGCAGTAAGAAGAAAGAGAGAAAAAGATCCAGGGCAGCAATCAAAATCAGGTGCTGCATTACCAACTTATGTTTCCACCGATTCCCCCACAAAAAAAATGAAAGAAGAATTTTTCAAAGAAAATCATAAAGCAATTGCTGCTGGCAGAGAAAAGGATGAAGAGGGGTATATGGCAAGTACAGAGATGGATACGATTGATAGTGCTGTAAAAAAATTAAGAAAAATTATTAAAAAAGGTGACTCACAATTACCTGCTTGGGTTCAATCAAAAATTACTAAAGCAGCAGATTATATTGATACTGCAGCAGATTATTTGGATAGTAATGAAATGTCTGAAGAATCGGATGCTAAAGGAAAGGGTAGTGGAACCAAAGATGCTTGTTATCATAAAGTAAAATCAAGATATTCAGTTTGGCCATCTGCATATGCATCAGGAGCACTTGTAAAATGTCGTAAAGTTGGTGCTGCTAATTGGGGAAATAAATCAGAAGAAGTAGAAATATCTTTAGTTGAAAAAATACTTGGTGAAGAAATGAAGAGTTTTAAAATTAATAAGACATCTCATAATGATATAAAAAAACAAGAAA
>OFRI01000021.1_pt1 | contig 34782 bp, 23 predicted proteins | sample 1543031 | NCBI WGS metagenome assembly OFRI01 (sample SAMN07774226, study PRJEB24372) | wastewater metagenome
GGCGGGAAAACTTGGGAAGCCAGCAGACACATCGCGCATCATGGCGCACGCTTGGAAGGCAATCCACGCAAGGCCGAAGGCGGCGAGCACGAGCAAACAGTAAACAATCCTGTCGCCATAGTGGATCGTGAGACCGGAGCGATCGAGTTCCTCTACTGCATCAACTACGCCCGCTGCTACTCCATGCGCAGCACCGACGACGGCCGAAACTGGATCAGTCTGCGGGAGGCGGCTCGCCACGACGTCAGCGCGACCCCCTATCTGAGCTGGGGCAACGACGAGCCGGACTTCGGCTGGTGGATCGCGGCCTTGGCGCTGGATCCGTTCGACAGCGGCAGGCTGGTCTATGCGACCGGGGCCACGGTCTATGAGACGCGAAACCTTTCCGCCGCCGATCGCAACCGGCCGACCGACTGGGCGCCCTGGGTCGCAGGGATCGAGCAGACGGCCGTGATCACCTTGGTCAGCCCGCCCAAGGGGCCGCAGCTGCTGACTGGGTTCGGCGACATCTCAGGTTTCGCCCACGAAGACCTGAGCCGCTCGCCTCAGCGCCAATTCACAACCCCCGTCTTCGCCAACACCAACCAGATCGACTATGCGGGCGCCGCGCCCGACATCGTGGTACGCAGCGGCACGCCGCACGAGGGCGTCGCCTCGCAAGGGCACGACGGATCGACCCTGGCCTGGTCCGACGATGCTGGGCTGAGCTGGAAGCCGCTGGGCCGTCCCCGTCCAGCCTCGGGCCAGACGCCGGTCATCGCCGACAATCCGCGCATGGACCTGTATCGCGACGCGCCGGTCACCGTGTCGGCGGACGGATCGACCTTCGTTCTGGCGACGCCCCAGGTCGTCTGGTCGCGGGATCGCGGCCGGACGTGGAAGCTCGCGGCGGGCCTGCCGTCGCTGCTGAGACCCGTGGCGGATCGCAAGGATCCGATGCTGTTCTACGCCTTCGATTTCCGCACCGGCGCCTGGTACGTCAGCGTGGACGGCGCCGAGAGCTTCGCCGCCGTGCCGTCGCGCGGCCTGCCTGCGAACACCGCCGACGATCGCCCGACCTGGCGCGAGACTGCCTTCCCGCTGAAGGCGACGCCCGATCATGAGGGCGATCTGTGGTTCGTATCGCGCAGCGGCCTTTATAACAGCCGCGACGGCGGTCAGCGGTTCGACATGATCGATGGCGGGCTGAGCGTCGAGATGATGGACTTCGGCAAGCCGCCCGCCGGATCGACCTACCCTGCCCTGTTCGCCATCGGCACGCGCGGCGACGTCAGGGGCGTCTTCCGGTCGGACGACAAGGGCCGGTCCTGGGTCCGCGTCAACGACGACCACCACGAATACGGACGACGCTTCAGGGCCATCGCCGGCGATCCGCGCGTCTTCGGCCGGGTCTATGTCGCCACCGACGGACGCGGCGTCGTCTATGGAGAACCCGCATGACCCTGTCTCGACGTGGACTGCTGGCCGCCGGGGCGTCGGCTTCGATGCTTGGGGCCTGCGCCACCCTGCCGAGCCAAACAGCGACGGGGCCGTTCAAGCCGACTTGGGACAGTCTGGCGGCGGGCTACAAGACGCCCGACTGGTTCCGGGACGCCAAGTTCGGCATCTGGTCACATTGGGGGCCGCAGTGCGTGCCGGAGTTCGGCGACTGGTACGGCCGCCAGATGTATATCCAGGGCAACCCCTTCTATGAGCACCACGTCGCGACCTACGGCCACCCCAGCCGGTTCGGCTTCATGGAGCTGATCGACCAGTTCAAGGGCGACCAGTGGGATCCCGAGGGCCTGCTGGACCTCTATCAGGCGGCGGGCGCCCGCTACCTCATGTCGATGGCCAACCACCACGACAATCTGGACCTGTTCGACAGCGCCCATCACGAATGGAACGTGATGCGGGTCGGGCCCAAGCGCGACATTGTCGGAACCTGGGAGAAGGCGGTGCGGGCGCGGGGCCTGCGGTTCGCCGTATCGAACCACGCGGCCCATGCCTGGCACTGGTGGCAGACGGCCTACGGCTATGACGCCGAGGGGCCGCTGAAGGGCGTGCGTTATGACGCGGCGCGCCTGACCAAGGCCGACGGCGCCGGCAAATGGTGGGACGGGCTGGACCCGCAGGAGCTCTACACCGGCCCGACCTTCGCTCCGCCGGAAGGCATCAGTTCCATCGCCGAGATGAACGCCTGGCACGATGCGCGCGACGGCCAGTGGATCGAGACGCCGCCCGCCAACAATCCGGCGTTCGTGCGGTCCTGGGTTCTGCGACAGCGCGACCTGATCACCAAATACAGGCCGGACATGGTCTATTTCGACAACTACGGCCTGCCGCTCGGGCGGTACGGGCTGGAGGCGACGGCCGAGTTCTACAATGCTTCCCTGGCTTGGCGCGGCGAACTGCCCGTCGTGAACGGCAAGCGGCTGGACGACCGTCAGCGCAAGGCGATCACCGAGACGGTCGAGCGCGGCTTTTCCGACAGTCTAAAGCCGGAGCCGTGGCAGACCGACACCTGTATCGGCGACTGGCACTACAACCGCGCTCGCTTCACCAACCACGCCTACGTCCCAGCCCACAGCGTGGTGCAGCGGCTTGTGGATGTTGTCTCCAAGAACGGCAACCTGATGCTCAACATCCCCCAGCGCGGGGACGGATCGATTGATAGCGACGAGCGTCAGATCCTGACGGACATCGCCGCCTGGATGGCGGTCAACGGCGAGGCCATCTTCGACACGCGGCCCTGGCGCATCTATGGCGAGGGGCCGACGCTGGTTTTGGGAGGCATGCATGGCGAGGGCGCGGCGCGGCCATGGACCGACCAGGACATCCGCTTCACCACCAAAGGCGACGTCCTCTACGCCTTCGCGCTGGACTGGCCGCAGGACCGGAAGATGGTCGTGCGGGCGCTGACCCAGCAGGTGGGGCGTGTCGAGGCGGTCGAACTGCTGGGCGGCGGCGCCCTGCCCTTCCGTCAGACGGCCGAGGGTTTGACCATCGACCTGCCGGCCCAACGGCCCGTCGCCACAGCGCCCGCCATGAGGCTGAGCGGCGCGGGGCTAGTCTGACCGCTTAGCGGATCTCCGCCTCGAACGGCGCCGCCGGGAGACCGGCGGGGCCGTAAAGGTTGCAGACTGGACTGTCGGCCCAGCAGAAGCGGACCTTGAGGTCGCTCGCGCTGGCGGACGACAGTACCACCTCGTTTTGTGAAAGCGTAGCGTCAACGAAGCGACAGGCGCTGTCGGCCCCGCACAGCTCGAACCCGACCGGGCGGTTCGAGCCATGGGCCACGAGCTGAGCCGAGGCGGCGTAGCGGATGTGGACGCCGTCAGCGTCGCGGGTCACGGTGATCGGCTGGGGCGAGACGGGCTGAGCCTGACCGTCGAGGCGGCGGGCCTCCAGCGCCAGGCGGCGGCCGACCTCCAGCTTGTTGGTCGGGTGGATGTCGTAGCGGTCGCCGATGTCGATGGCGACGGCGAGGCCTGCCAGAGGATCGGCGTTGACGACCGTGCGTTGGCTTTCGCGCAGGGCCGCCCAATAGGAGTTGGTGGGCTGACCGGCCATCGGGCCGAAGTTCGCCAGTTGCACGACCAGCATCCGCATCTCGGGATTTTCGAACCGGGCGCGCCAGTCGGCGAACAGGGCCGGCAGCAGGCGACGATAGCCGACATAGTCGCCAATGTTCGACTCGCCCTGATACCAAGCCATGCCCTTCATGCCATAGGCGCCCAAGGGTTCGATCATCCCGTTATACAGGGTGGTCGTGCCGCTGCCGCCGATCCAGGGGGTGCGCGGCGGATTGGGCAGGTCGCCCAGCGGCGCGGCGACGCGGTGACGCCAGCCCGAAGACAGGCTGACGGCCGTGCCGTCCGCAAGCACCAGCCGCTTGTTCGCCGCCGGTCCCCAGGCGCCGCCGCCGCCGTTCGTGTCCAGCACGCCGACCGCGATCAGATTGCGACCCGCCTTCAGCGTGCCGGCAGGTACGGCGTAGGTGCGCGGCGTGTCCCAGCCCTGCTGGCCGCCGACGTATTGTCCGTTGATCCAGGTGACGTCGGCGTCGTCCACCGGGCCCAACTCCAGCGTCGCGGCCTGACGGGCCTGGGCGGCGGTCAGTTCGATCTCCTTGCGGAGCCAGACGATGCCGTCGAAGGTGGCGAGGCCCGGCACGGTGGACTCCCAAAAGCCCTCGGCGGGGATCGGCGCCCAGTCGGCGTCGTTCGTGCGGGCCAGATGCCAGCCCTGTTTGGTGCCGGGATCATTGGCCCGCCACCAGTCCTGGGTCACACGTCGCCAGATCGCGTCGCCCTGGGCCGGATCGCGGGCGTAAGCGTCCAAGGCGTTCAACGCCTGCTGATGGCCGCCCAGCTTTTCGACGGCGTCGCGGCTCAGCCAGTCCTCGATGATCGACCCGCCCCAGGAGGCAGCGATCAGGCCGACCGGCACGTTTTCGGCACGACGCAGGTCTCGGCCCATGAAATAGCAGGCGGCCGAGAAATCACGCACGCTTTGCGGGCTGGTCACGCGCCACTGGCCGACGGCGCGAGGCGTTGCGGACGGCGCCGGCAGGCTGGAACGACCGACCAGAAAGAGGCGGATCTTGTCGTCGTTGGCGGCGCCGATCTCGCTCTCTGCATTCGTGGCCTGACGGACGGTGAACTCCATGTTCGACTGGCCTGAACACAACCAGACATCCCCGATCATGATGTCGGAGACGTTTTGGGTCGCGCCGGCCGACCGGGCCGTCAGGACATAGGGGCCGCCGGCGGTCAGGGTCGGAAGGCTCGCACGCCAGACGCCGTCGAGGCCGGCCGTCGCTTGGATCTGCGCTTGGCCTAGGCTGACCGAGACGGCGGCGCCGGGCGCGGCCCTGCCCCACACCTTGATCGGACGGCCACGCTGCAGGACGGCATGGTCCTGGAACATGGCGTCGAAAAGAGGAGCCGTGGCGGCCGCCTGGGGCTGGACCTGCGCCTGTGTGGGCGACGCCCCCGTGAGCGCGGCGAAAGCCGCGGCGGCAAGCAAGAACGAGCGCATCCGCGCCTCCGGTCTGTCCGCCGCAGCGGAAGGGTCGAAAATGCACCGCACCCCGAAATGGCGTGCAAAGTGCAAGACAGTGCAATTTCCGGCCGTCCGACCATCAGCCGGAAGGCCGAGTGAATTCTTCGCCGCCGTCGGGATCGGGGGCCGATGATGTCAAAGATCAGGTCCCGATCATAAGGCGGCTGGACACCCTGTATGGAAAGCGCCCCGATCTTTCTTCAAAGTCCCGTCATAACAACAGGTTGAGCATCGACATCATGTCCGATGTCGATGCTCGGTCTTGGTTCAACGCCGAACCTCCACAGCCTGGCCATTGTATTGGATCGTCCTGGCCGGTGCGGCGTCGAAGTTGCCGACATCGGCGCCCGGTCCGCTGACGAAGCGCACATTGATGGTGCGGTTCGCCGGCATGGTCGGATAGGAACCCGTCCGCGCGCCGATGGTCAGGACGCCTGTGGCGTCGTTCCAGGTCATGGGGATGTTGGAAAACTCGCCGCGCTCATAGGCGTAGGTCGTGCCCTGATCCTCATAGAGGGAGAAGGAACCGTTCGCGCCGGTATAGACGATCAGGGTCAGCGGGCCGTCCAGCTTTTCGGCCGTGTACTGGATCGCCGGGCCGGTGGGCAGGATGGAGCCGGCGCGGACGAAGACGGGGATCTTGTCCTCGGGCGCCTGGACCGTGACGGAACGACCGCCCGCGAACTTCTGGCCGGTCAGCATGTCGTACCAGTCGGCGCCTTGCGGGAAATAGACCGAGCGGCTGCGCGCCTTGTATTCCGTCACCGGGGCGACAAGCAGGGCATGGCCGAACAGATACTGGTCGTTGATGTCGCGCGCCTTCAGGTCGGACGGGAAGTCCATGACCAGGCCGCGCATGATGGTGGCGTCGCGCTGATAGACGTCGCCGGCCAGGCTGTAGATATAGGGCATCAGCCGGTAGCGGGTGCGCAGCTGGGCAGCGTAGGCATCATAAAGCGGCGTGCCGGGCTGAGCCAGATTATAGACCTCGCGCAGTGGGAACTCGCCGTGCGAACGGAAGACGGGCGACCAGGCGCCGAACTGGAACCAGCGCAGGTTCAACTCGTCCCACTCCGCCTTGTCCTCGGGCTTCATGCCGGCGGGGTTTGAATAGCGCGTTTCGACGGCGAAGCCGCCGATGTCGTGGGTCCAATTAGCCAGGCCCGACAGGCCGGTGTTCACGCCCGCCGAAATCTGATCCTTCAGATTGTCCCAGCGCGCCACCACGTCGCCCGACCACAGGGTCGAGCCGGTGCGTTGCAGGCCGCCCCAGGCCGAACGGGTCAGAATATAGGTCCGCTCGTCGCCCTTCTCGCGCCTGAAATTCTTGTAGACGTTCTCGGCGTTGACCAGCGGATAGGAGTTGAAGACATAGGCGCCCGGACCGATGGCGGTCGGTCCCATCCGCAGGGTGCGCTCGGGAATGTCCAGGTTGGAGTGCATGTCTGGCTCGACCGAATCCAGCCACCAGCCGTCGAAGTTCATGCCCTTGAAGCTGTCGGACATCTGCTTCCAGTAAAGGTCGCGGGCGGCGGGCAGATAGGGGTCGTAGAAGCTGTTGGCGTAGCCGGGTCCCACCCAGTCGCGCGCACCGACATCGACGTTGCGGGTATACATGCCGCCGATCGCGTCCAACTGCTTGTAGTGCTCGGTCGTCGGATAGAACTTCGGCCAGACCGAAATGATGATGTTGGCGTTCATGTCGTGAACGTCCTTGACCATCTGGGTGGGGTTGGGGAAGCGCGCGGGGTCGAACTGATGCGAGCCCCAAGCGTTTTCAGGCCAGTAGAACCAGTCCTGAACGATGTTGTCGATCGGCAGGCCCAGCTCGCGGTATCGACGCACCGTGTCCACCACCTCGGTCTGGGTGTTGTAGCGCTGGCGGCTCTGCCAGAAGCCGTAGGCCCAGCGGGGCAGCATCACCGACTTGCCGGTCAGACCGCGATAGTTCGAGATCACCCCGTCCAGATCAGCGCCGCCGATGTAGTAGTAGTCGATGGCGGTCCCAACCTCTGACGCCAGGCTGAGCGCGCCTTGATCGGCGGCGGGCAGCGGATCCTGGTGACGCAGCGAGATATAGCCGTCTTCGGGAATCCATTCGATCTTGATCGGCACGCGCGTATTGGCGGCCATCTGGACCTGGAAGTCGTGATCGAACGGGTTCCAGTTCTGGCGCCAGTTGTCCTCGACCATCCGCCCATCGATCCAGACCTTGGCGTAGCCCGAGGAGTAGAGGCGGAACTTGTGCAGGCCGGCGGTCGCGGTTTCCAGCGTGCCTTCCCAGACGACCTTGACGCCCGCCTGGCCGGGCTTGCCCATGTCGCCGGTCTGGACCGGCTGGCCCGGTTGCGACTTGAAGCCCTCGGGCCAGCGCGACCATTCGCGGATGAACTCGTAGTTCACCTCGGTTTCCTGACGCTGAACCTTGAGCTGGTCATTCTGATAGTAGCTGGCGGTCAGGCCGCCAAACCGGCCCGTGGCGTCGCGCACGATGAACTGGTCGGCGATCATGCCGTAGGGACGCGGATCGCCGAAACGCGTGATCGAGTTGTTGTCCCACAGGACGCCGTAGTTGCGGCTGGACACGACAAGCGGAATGCCGACGTCGATGTTGTGCTGGGCCAGCAGGACGTCGTGGCCCTTGTAGTTCATCACGCCCTGCTGGTGCTGGCCCAGGCCGTAGAAGGCCTCGTCAGCGGGGCTTTCCCAGACCTGGCGCATGGCCAGGAAGCGGTGGTCGCCCTTCTGGTCCTCGACGGTGACGGGGCTCAGCTCGCGGCTGCCGGGACGCTCCTTCAGCACCTCCTGGCCGTTTTTGTCGAGGAAGCGAACGGCGCCGGTCTCGCGCGAAATCTCCGCCGTCGCCTCGGCGGTCTTCAGCACGACCAGGTCGCCGCGGGTCTCGACCTGGAACGGGGTGGTGGTCGAGGGCTGGGCCGTGACCATCAGGCTGGCCGGCAGGTCGAAGTTCGCATTCTCGGTCGCGGCCACGCGGATCGTCTCGGGGCCATAGACCTCAAGCCGGACACGGCGGGCAGCGCCCTCGGCCGGGGTGACGACGATGCCGCTGGCGGTGCGTTCGAACGCCGCCTGCTGGATGGCCCCGGCGGAGGCGCCGTTCATCAGCCCCTGCCCTGCGCAGGCGGCCAGGGGGGCGGTCATCAGGGCGGCCAGGAACAGGCGGCGGGCGAGGGTCGGGATCATGGCGGGCGCTCGCGTTACTCTTGCAGGGTTCAGTAGGTGGCCGTGACGACGCGCAACAGCTGCGGTCGGTCGGTGGAGAAGTTCAGGCCGTAATCGATCTGGTCGCCGTTCCAGATGCGTTCAAACACCCATTTGCCGGCGTCGTCGAAATGGCCTTCCTCAACGCGCAGGACCATCCGGCGCTTGCCGTCGGTTGAGGGCTTGGCGGCGAAGTCGATGCGGATGCGATGACCGGCCAGGATGAACTGTCCTGGCTCGATCTCGGCGATGGCGATCGCGCCATTGGGCTGGGCCGAGGCGGCGGGCACGTCGTTCGGATCGATGGGCTGGTTGGTCGTGCCGAACTGCCAGCGTTGATAGCCGGTGGCGGCGGTCCAGTCGCCCAGGTCGATGACCTCGGGCTTGCGGTCGTCGGGCTCTGCGGCGCCCCAGACCTTGCCCTCGAAGGCCAGTCGCGCCCAGGTCCGCTGCCACGGGCCGATCAGGCCATAGAGATCGCGGAACGGCTCCAGCGTCTTCTCGGTGATCTCCTTGGCGCCCAGCGGATAGTTGGAATAGCCGGTGTAATCGATGCCGAAGGGCGAGAAACCGATGCCGCCCCGGCCCAAGGTCTCCATCAGATAGCGGGCGTATTGAACGTCGCTGCCGGTTTCGGCGACGAACAGGGCGTTGTCGGGCCGCGCATAGCGATCCAGATGGGCTTCGTATTCGCCCGACTTGCGCGTGTAGATGTCCGGCGACAGGAAATCGATGGACGGGGCCGCGGCCTGCCACACCTCGATCACGTTCCAGGTCGGGCCGCCCGAGGCGTAGGTGGCGGGATCCTGATCGTTCGTCGGGTCGCGCAGGGCGGCGTTGACGTACATCGGCAGCGGATATTCCGCCTTGCCGGCGGCGGCGACCTGACCGACGTAATGGCCGATGGACCAAGCGTGGAAGAACTCGTCCGCGTCCTTGCCGAAGACGGCGGACCAGGTTCCGGGCGCCTTGCCGGTGCGGTCCAGCAGGGCCTGGGGCACGGGGCCGTCGAAGGCGGCGCGGGCGGCGGGGGAGTAGTCACGAACGGGGCCGTAGGTGCCGACCTCGTTCTCCGGCTGGACCATGATGACGGTGCGTTCGCGCTCGTCCACCTGACGGATGTGGCGCATCAGGGCGGCGAAGGCACGGGCGTCGGCGGCCAGGGTCTCGGCGCCATAGGGCGACAGGGCGTAGCTTTCCTTGCCGCTCTTCTCGATCAGGTGCGGGAACCGCTCGGGGTTCAGCTTGACCCAGGCGGGGGCATAGGCGGGGGCCGTGTTCTTCCAGGTGGCGAACCACAGGAAGACCACGCGCATGTCGTTGGCGCGGGCCTGTTCGATGGCGTGATCGACGAAGGAGAAGTCGAAACGCCCCTCCTCCGGCTCGATCTGTTCCCAACCCAGCGGGATCTGGACCGTATTGGCGCCGATATAACGGAGCGCCGGCCAGGCCTGGGCCAGGGGCGCCGGATAGTTGGACGAGTTGTTGACCTGTCCGCCCAGGATGGTGAAGGGCGCGCCGTCCACCATCAGAGCGTGACGGCCATTCTGTTCAACCAGTTGCGGAATGGGCGACTGGGCGAGAACCGACGAAGCTGCGGCGGCGACCAGGGTCGCGGCCGATAAGGCTGCGGCGAACCCGCGTGTGAAATAGCCCATCGCCGCCTCCCAACGTCGACAAGAAAAAGATCGGGGCGCCGACGACCGCCGGCGCCCCGTTGTCAAAGCCCGATCAGAAGGCGGCGCGCAGCACCACCGCGATCCGGCGGTCGGTATCGACCCAGTTGTAAGGCGGTTTGCGGGTCTCGCTGCCCACCTTCAAGATCGTCCGTTCGTTCAGGATATTGGTCGACTGAACGCCGATCTTGATGTCCTTGGTCAGGTTATAGAAGATCGAGCCATCCAGTTGGCCGTAGTCGCTGGCCCACACCGGGGCATTCACGTTCGCCGCCGAGGTCGTCAGCAGATATTCCTCGCGCCAGTTGTAGGCCAAGCGCGCGGAGATGCCGTACTTCTCATACAGAATGGCGGCGTTGTAGCTGGTGCGAGACATGCCTTCGAGCGGCAGGGTGCTGTCCGAGGCGGCGCCGTTCTGGGTCGTGTCCAGGATGTTCTGGCTGGTGTTCTTGCCGCCGTCCGAGCTGATGTAGGTGAAGTTGCCCTGGAAGCCGAGGCCGCTGAAGGCGCCCGGCAGGAAGTCGAAGAACTGCGAATAGGCCAGCTCGAACCCGTCCACCGTGCCCTCGGCGCCGTTGGTGTAGCGCGTGATCAGGAAGTCGTAGGTAACGCCGCCGTTAGTGATCGACTGCGTTTCCGTGCCGGTGAAGATGTAGTCCTTGATGTCCTTATGGAAGGCCGCGAACGTCAGGCTTCCGGTGGGCGCGAAATACCACTCCAGGCTGGCGTCGTAGTTCGTCGCCGTGATCGGACGCAGCGCCGGATTGCCGCCCACGCCGGTGAAGGGCGTGGTTGGGTTCAGGGTGTAGCCGTCGGGCTGGAAGTTGATCGACAGGTTGGTGAACGGCTGGAGCTGATACATCTCGGGCCGCACCATGGCGCGCGAGATCGCAAAGCGAGCCTGCAGGGTGTCGCTGAGGAACCCACGCAGGTTCAGGCTGGGCAGCCAGTTGGTGTAGCTGCTTTCGACCGGCTGTCCGTCCAGGGATCCGCCGTTCACGAACCGAACCGCCTGATTGAAGGCCGCGCAGTTGGCGCCCGGCGCGTTGGCTGGCGGACAGGCGCCCTGGATGGACGGCAGGGTGGTCACCGTGTTGGACGTCGTCTTGGTGTCGACCGCACGCAGGCCGATGTTGCCGTCGAAGGCGCGACCGAAGAAGCCGGTGTCATTGCCGAACCGGGCATAGACGTAGGCGGCCTGCGTTTTCTCGGTCAGCTCCGTGATGCCGCCGTTGCCGCCGCCAAGGCGATAGCTTTCATAGTCGTCGCTGAGCGGCGTCCAACCCCAGCCCGAGCTCTCTGTGTTGCGCAGGATATCGTAGGCATAGGCCGTGCCCTGGTTCAGCAGGCTTTCAGCCGGGAACCACGCCACGCCCGGAACCGGCGCATCGCCGCGGAAGAAGTTGTCGAAACGATAGAGGGTAGACGAGTTCGGCAGACGCGGATCCTGCGTGCCGCCCGGATAGCCCGTGTCGTCCAGATAAACGACCGCGCCGCCGCCGTTGCCCCAGTACTGATTGGACAACAGGCCCCAGTTATAGCCGGTCTGGCGATTGGTGTAGTCCTTCTCGGTGCCGCGAAGGCCGAAGGCGACGGACTTGAAGAAGGACGAGTTCTCGTCGAAGTCGTAACGGGCGTCCAGGCGACCCGCCAGTTCGTCGGCTTCGTTGTCCTCGATGTGATCCATGGCCGCCGCCCACCAGTAGGCGGACTTGTCTTCAGGCGTGCCGCCGGTGGAGGTCACGGTCGGCAGATCGCCGTCGATGGTGATCGACAGGTCCGGACGGTTCTGAAGCTGAGTGAAGGCCGTCATCGAATAGATTTCGGCCGAGGACTTCACATATTGCAGATCGCCCGAGAACGACCAGGCGCCGCCGGGCGTGTACTGGAAGTTCAGCGCGACATCGCTGGTCTTCTTGGTGTCGTCGCCGACGCGGGTGTCGGTGTTCCAGGTCGCGGCCGGGATATTGCCGCTCAGGAAAACGTTCTGGTCGTCATACCGATAGCTGGAGTTGGGCGAGACGATGCTGTCGGTGCCCAAAGCATATTCGACGTTGTAGGCGTCCGCCTGCGAAGCCAGCCCCTGCAGGGTGAACAGCCATTGATCGTTCGGGCGCCATTGCGCGGCCAGGGCGACGGCGGTGCGCTTCTGCTCCCAATCGATGGTGCGCCAGCCCAGATATTTGGGCACGAAAACAGTCTCGCCGGCCGTTCCCGAACCATCGGTGCTGGCGTTGCCGGCGTTGAGCGTCACGGGATCATAGCGGTCGACCGAGATCGAATCCGTGCGGTTGCCGACGTTGGACACGCTGACGTTGGCCAGCAGGCCGATCTCGCCGATGCCGGTTTGCCAACGATCGGTCGCCAGGATGCTGCCCGACCAGAAACCTTTTTCGGACAGGTCGCCGTAGTTGTAGTCGGCGTTGATCGCCAACAGCGGGTCGCTGTTGTCGAAGGGAACCCGGGTCCGCAGATTGGTCGTGCCGGCGATGCCGCCCTCGATCATGTTCGCCGCGACGTTCTTGTAGACGTCCACGCCGGCGAGCAGGTCCGCCGACACGTCCTCGAAGCTGAGCCCGCGACCGTTCGAGGCCGAGAAGATGTCGCGGCCGTTGGTTTCGGAACGCACCCACGACAGGCCGCGGATGAAGACGCCGCCGCCCTCTGCCGCCAGACGGGCCGGGTCGCGTGCGGCGTTCGTGCGCTGAAGGGTGACGCCTGGAATACGCTGCAAAGCCTCCGACACCGAGCGGTCCGGCAGGGCGCCGATATCCACGGCGGTCACCGAATCGACGATGACCTCTGAGTTCTTCTTGATGGCCTGGGCCGAGCGGAGCTGGGCGCGGATGCCGGTGACCACGACCTCATCGACCGTCGTCGCATCATCCGACTGGGCCGGGGCCTGTTGGGCCAAAACGGCGGTCGGCAGCGTCGCCGCGACCGTAAGCAAGGATGCTCCGCAAAGCAGAGCGACGCGACGAACGTGATTTTGACGAGACATCGGTCTCAGAACCTTCCTGCTGGTCGCGCCCGTCGCTTATTGACGACGTAGGGCGACATCCCTCCCGACGTGAACTCACCCACCCTTCGATGGGATGATCACCTTTCAAGGATGCACAAGTTTTCATGAGCTGAAAAGCATTTTCTGTTAGCGCTACCACAATAGCGCCGCGACGATCCTCGGCTATTAGATGCCGACACAGGATCCGCGCCAAGCGGGCGACGGGGAAGAAGCATGAGCGACCAGCCAGAACCGGTGCGCCACATCGCCATCGTGGGCGGCGGCACGGCTGGCTGGATGGCCGCAGCCGCGCTGGGGCGAGCCTTCACGCGCGCCCACGGCCTGGCTTTGAAGGTCACCCTGATCGAATCGGAGTCCATCGGCACGGTGGGCGTGGGCGAGGCCACGATTCCGCCCATCCGACAGTTCGTCCAGACGATCGGGCTGTCCGAGGAGGATTTCATCCGCTCGACGGCCGCGACCGCCAAACTGGGCATCGCCTTCAAGGACTGGACTGCGCCGGGCTCGGAGTATTTCCACGGCTTCGGCGACTATGGCCCCATCGTCGCTGGACAGGCCTGGCGGCAATATCTGTTTCGCCTGAAGGCCGCCGGTCGAATCGAAAGCCTGGACGCGTGGTCAATGCCGACCGCCATGGCCCGCGCCGGCAAGTTCGCCCCGCCGGTCGAGGACAGCCGTTCGGTTCTGTCCCACTATTCATACGCCTACCAGTTCGACGCCGGCCTGTTTGCACGGCGGCTGAGAACGCTGGCGGAGACGATGGGCGTCGTCCGGCGCGAAGGGCGGATCACGGGTGTGGATCGTAACGGCGAGACCGGCCTGGTGCGGGCCGTGGCGCTGGAAGACGGCGGCGAGGTCGAGGCGGATCTGTTCATCGACTGCTCGGGTTTCCGAGGCCTGCTGATCGAACAGACGATGCAGGCGGGATACGAGGAGTGGACGCATTGGCTGCCGTGCGACCGCGCAGTCGCCGTGCCGTGCAGTTCCGCTCTGGCCCCCGAGCCGATCACCACCGCGCGTGCGCGAGAGGCCGGCTGGCAATGGCGTATTCCGCTGCAGCACCGGGTCGGCAACGGCTATGTCTATTCCAGCGATTATATCGACGACCAGGCGGCGCTGGACGACCTGCTGGGTCAGATCGAATCGGAACCGTTGGCTGAGCCCAATCGGTTGAGGTTCGTCACCGGGCGGCGACGCGAGGCCTGGAAGGGCAATGTGGTGTCGCTGGGCCTGGCGTCCGGCTTCGTCGAACCGCTGGAGTCCACCAGCATCAACCTGATCCAGACCGGCATCGGGCGGTTGCTGGAGATGTTCCCCGACCGCCGTTTCGATCCGGCCCTGATCCGCGAATACAATCGACGCTCGGCCCAGGAGTTCGAGCGCATCCGCGACTTCATCATCCTGCACTATCATCTGGCCGGTCGCGCCGGCGCGATGTGGGACCGATGCCGCGAAACGGCGCCGCCCGATACGCTGATGGAGAAGATCGAGCTGTTCCGCGCGCGGGGCGAGGTCAGCCTGCTGGAGGACGAATCCTTCCGCGAAGACAGCTGGGCTGCGGTATTCACCGGGCTGGGCGCATGGCCGAAGCAGGCGTCGCCTCTGGCCTGTCTCGACGATCTGGAAACCGTGGATCGACAGGCGCGGCAGTTCGCGCAACTGATCGCACGGGCGGCGGCCGCCCTGCCCGACCATTCCACCACCTTCACCGGTTACGCACGATGATCCCTGCCCCACTGAAGCGTATTCTGATTGTCGGGGGCGGCACGGCCGGCTGGATGGCCGCCGCCGCGCTGGCGCACGTCACGCGCGGCACGGTGAAGATCGAACTGGTCGAGTCCGAGGTTATCGGCACGGTCGGCGTCGGCGAGGCGACGATTCCGCCGATCCTGCTGTTCAACCAGTTGCTGGGCATCGACGAGAACGAGTTCGTCCGCGCCACCCAAGCGACCTACAAGCTGGGCATCCAGTTCAACGACTGGTTCCAGAAGGGCCACAGTTACTTCCATCCGTTCGGAACCTATGGCACGCGCATCGACGCCGCCTCCTTCCACCAATACTGGCTGCGACTGAACAAGGCAGGGCTGGACGACGATCTGGACGCCTATTCCGTAACGACGATGGCGGCGCGCATGGGCCGGTTCACCCGGCCTGACACCGACCCGCGCGGCGCCGCCTCGCAGATGACCTACGCCTTCCATTTCGACGCCGGCTTGTACGCCAGGTTCCTCCGCCAGCGCGCCGAGTCGCAAGGCGTCGTGCGTCATGAAGGCAAGATCGCCGACGTGCGCCTGCGCGACGGCGACGGCTTCATCCAGTCGGTGCGACTGGATGACGGACGCGAGCTGGAGGCGGACTTCTTCATCGACTGTTCGGGCTTCCGCGGCCTGCTGATCGAAGGGGCGCTGAAGACGGGCTACGAGGATTGGACTCACTGGCTGCCAGCGGATCGTGCGGTGGCCATGCCCTGCACCCGGGTCGGCGATCCGACGCCCTATACCCAATCGACGGCCCTTGAAGCGGGGTGGCGCTGGCGCATTCCGCTGCAGCACCGCACCGGCAACGGCTATGTCTATTGCAGCCCCTATATCTCGGACGACGAGGCCCAGGCCAAGCTGCGCGCCTCCCTGGACGGCGAGGCGATGGCGGAACCCAACTTCCTGCGGTTCACCACCGGTCGCCGAAAGAGGACCTGGAACAAGAACTGCTTGGCCCTGGGCCTGGCGTCGGGCTTCCTGGAACCGCTGGAGTCCACCTCCATCCATCTGGTGCAGTCGGGCATATCCAAACTGCTGCTGCACTTCCCCGACACCGGCTTCGCCCAGGCCGATATCGACAACTACAACCGCATGATGCGGCTGGAGACCGAGCGCATCCGCGACTTCATCATCCTGCACTATCACGCCACGGCGCGCGACGACTCGCCCCTGTGGCGCCACGTGCGGGCCATGCCGATTCCCGAGACGCTAAAGCAGAAAATGGATCAGTTCCGCAGCCGGGGCCGCATCTTCCGCTACGAGGACGAGCTGTTTCAGGAGACAAGCTGGATCGCCGTGCTGCTCGGCCAGGGCGTCATCCCCGAGCGACACGATCCGATCACGGAGACCATTCCTCTGGAGCAGGTCCAGCAATGGTTGCAGAAGATGAAGGCGATGATCCAGCAGGGCGTCGCGCGGATGCCGACCCACGAGGCCTTCATCGCCGCCAACTGCAAGGCGCCGCCGCTGCAATAAGGCGGCGACGCCTGGAGCGAAATTCTGGAGCCTGATTACGGCATCAGCGGAACCGCGAAGCGATCTCACCTCAACCGATCACGCTCTAAGGCCGTCAGTGATTGTCGCGCGGCAGGCCGATGGTGTCCACGATGCGGTGGTATTTGATCGCCGGCTCCAGGACGGCGCCGGTTTCCAGCTGACCGACCACGTCGCGCTGCATCTCCTGCCACGGGGTCTGGGAGGCGGGGTATTTGTAGCCGCCCGCCGCTTCGAACGCCTGGCGACGCTGGGCCAATTCCTCATCCGAAATCAGGATGTCGGCGCGGCCGGTGTTCAGATCGATGCGGACCCGGTCGCCGGTCTTCAGCAGGGCGATGGCGCCGCCCGCCGCCGCTTCCGGAGAGGCGTTCAGGATCGAGGGCGAGCCGGAGGTGCCGGACTGACGCCCGTCGCCGATGCAGGCCAGGGCGCTGACGCCCTTCTTGATGAGGTATGCCGGCGGGCGCATGTTCACAACCTCGGCCGCGCCCGGATAGCCGATGGGGCCGGCGCCGCGCATGAACAGCAGGGTCTGTTCGGTGATGCCCAGGCTCTCGTCGTCGATACGGTGGTGATAATCCTCGGGTCCGTCGAACACGACGGCCGGGCCTTCGAAGGCGTTCAGGTCGTCGGGGTTGGACAGGTAGCGTTCGCGGAACTCAGGCGAGATCACGCTCAGCTTCATGATGGCCGAGTTGAACAGGTTGCCGGTGAAGACGACGAAGCCGGCGTCGGTCTTCATCGGGGCGTCGAAGGTCTTGATAACGTCGGGCAGTTGGATCGCGGCGCTGTTGCAGTTCTCGCCGATGGACTTGCCGGTGACGGTCAGGGCGCCCTCGTTGATCAGTCCCTGCTTCATCAGTTCGGACACGACGGCGGGGACGCCGCCGGCATGGAAATAGTCCTCGCCCAGATATTCCCCGGCGGGCTGGAGGTTGACCAGCAGCGGCACGTGCAGGCCTTCGGTCTGCCAGTCCTGCAGCGGCACGTCGACGTGGGCGTGGCGAGCCAAAGCCGTCAGGTGGATCGGGGCGTTGGTCGAGCCGCCGATGGCCGAGTTGACGACGATGGCGTTGTGGAAGGCTTCCTTGGTCAGGATGTCGGACGGCTTCAGATCCTCGCGCACCATCTCGACGATGCGCAGGCCGGTCTCGTAGGCGACCTGGGCGCGCTCGCGGTACGGGGCCGGAATGGCGGCAGAGCCGGGCAGCGACATGCCCAGTGCCTCGGCCAGCGAGTTCATCGTCGTCGCCGTGCCCATGGTGTTGCAATAGCCGACCGACGGGGCGGACGAGGCCACCAGTTCGATGAAGCCGTCATAGTCGATCTCTCCGGCCGCCATCATCTGACGCGCCTTCCAGATGATGGTGCCCGACCCGGTGCGTTCGCCCTTGTGCCAGCCGTTCAGCATCGGACCGACCGACAGGGCGATGGCGGGGATGTCCACGGTGGCGGCGGCCATCAGGCAGGCGGGCGTGGTCTTGTCGCAGCCGATGGTCAGGACGACGCCATCCAACGGATAGCCGTACAGGCTCTCGACGAGACCCAGATAGGCCAGGTTGCGATCCAGACCGGCGGTCGGGCGCTTGCCGGTTTCCTGGATCGGATGGACCGGGAACTCCATGGCGATGCCACCGGCCTCGCGGATGCCTTCGCGGACGCGCTCGGCCAGGACCAGGTGGTGGCGATTGCAGGGCGACAGGTCCGAGCCGGTTTGGGCGATGCCGATGATCGGCTTGTTCGACTGAAGCTCTTTGCGCGTCAGGCCGTAGTTGAGATATCGCTCCAGATAGAGCGCCGTCATGTCCGGGTTCTCGGGATTGTCGAACCAGGCGCGGCTGCGGAGAGGCTTCTTGGGCTTTGAGGTATCGGTCATTCAGGTCCAGCCGCCATCGACGACATAGTGTTGATTGGTGATCGCCCCCGCCTCGTCCGAACACATGAAGACGACGACGCGGGCGATGTCGTCCGGCACGAGCCGGCGCTTGAGGCACTGGTTGGCGTAGATGTCTTTTTCGGTTTCCGGCGTGACCCAGAGCTCGAGTTGCCGCTCGGTCATGATCCAGCCGGGCGCGACGGCGTTCACCCGAACGCCGAACTGGCCGAAGTCGCGCGCCAGCGAACGGGTCAGGCCGATCACCGCCGACTTGCACGCCGTATAGGCGGCCATGCCGCCCTGGCCGATGACCCAGGAGGTCGACCCCAGATTGACGATCGCGCCCTTGCCCGTCGCCTGCATGTCCGGCAGCACGGCCTGGGCGGCGAAGAACTGGTGCTTCAGGTTCACCGCCATGCGGCCGTCCCAATAGTCCTCGGTCACGTCCAGCGTGGCGTGACGCTCGTCGTGGGCGGCGTTGTTGACCAGGACGTCGATGGGACCAAAGGCGTCACGCACTGAGCCGATAGCGGCCTTCAGCGCCGGAATGTTGGTCAGGTCGCAGGCGACAAACAACGCGTCCTGCCCCAGTTCGGCCTGGAGCTTCGCCCCGCGTTCGGCGTCGATATCCAGAAACCCGACCCGCGCGCCCTGGGCGTGAAAGGCGCGAACGATGCTCTCGCCGATGCCGCCGGCGCCGCCGGTGACGACGACGGTCTTGCCCTTCAGGTCGGAGTAGATGGCAGCCATAGATGCGGGCCTCCCCAGGCCGGAGGGTCGTCTGCGCGGCCCAAGGCTCTTTTCACAAATGAAACTTGTTGCCGTCAACAAAAAATGGGCGGCATAGGGATCAAGCTTGGGAAACGGCGCCCATCTGATCCGAAATCACCTCTGCGGCCCGCACCAGCAGCGCCGCCGCCTCGTCCTTGGTGCAGATCATCGGGGTCTGTTCTATGAAAGGCGTAATCAAGGTGGCGATCACGCCGTCCGCCCCCATGATGGGCGCCACCAGATCGGTGACGCCTTTCACGAAGTCGCTGGCCCGCTCCACATAGGCGCCTTGGGTCATCGCTTCCGAACGGGCGGCGAACTCGTTCACCGCCTTTACTCCGAACAGGCCGACCAATATCTCCTTGAGATGCGCCCGTGCCCGTTCATTGGCCCGCGAATAGAACATCAAGCCCGAGGTGGCGTGCAGGATGCTGCGCCGGTAGCCGATCCGCACCGAATAGCCGAGGTCGCCGGGGCTCTCGATCCGGGCGATGACCACGATCTGATCGCCGGACGGCACAACCAGGTGGCACGACTGCATCGTCGCCGACGCCAGATCTCGCATGGCCGGCATGGCGACATCGACCAGCGACTTGATCGGCGCCTGTGTCATGCCCAGCGTGAACAGACGATTGGTCAGACGATAGCCGTCCGAGGATTGTTCGATATAGCCGCGAAACTCCAGCACCTGGATCATGCGGAACAGTTCGCTGACCGACCGTCCCAATGTGACGGACATCTGCGACGGCGTCATCGGCTCGCCTTGTGCCGACAGCAGTTCAAGAATGTCGAGGCCCTTCTCCAAGGCGGGCGCGCGATATTTGCGATCGTCGGCGGCGTCTTGGTCTGTCATGGCGTTCCTGTCGCTTGAGTCCATCCTTGCCGTCACAGCCGCCACGGTGGGCGGGCGTCGAGGGCAATCGATGCATTATTGCAGGTAAAATAAGCAAGCGTATATAAAAATCCATTGCGGCTGGCCGGGGGCTAACTTAGGCTTCGACCTAAGCCCGAACACGGGCGCATCGGGGGAATGCATCATGTCGCTCGCGGGTATCGATCTGGCGATTCTGGCGATCTACGCCATCTTCATCTTCGGCCTGGCCCAGTGGGTCTCGCGCAGCAAGGCGGGCGAGCAAAAGACCTCCACCGACTATTTCATGGCGTCCAGGAGCCTGCCCTGGTGGGCCATCGGCGCCTCCCTGATCGCGGCCAACATCTCGGCCGAACAGATCATCGGCATGAGCGGCTCGGGCTATGTGATCGGCCTGGGCATCGCGTCGTATGAATGGATGGCGGCGCTAACCCTGCTGATCGTGGGCAAGTTCTTCCTGCCGATCTTCCTGCGCAACGAGATCGTGACCATGCCGCAGTTCCTGCAGCAGCGGTACGGGCCGACGATCCGCAACGTGATGGCCGTCTTCTGGCTGCTGCTCTACGTCTTCGTGAACGTGACCTCGATCCTGTGGCTGGGCGCGATCGCCGTCCATACCGTCACCGGCTTCAACCAGGATTACGCCATCGTCGCCATCGGCGTCTTCGCCTTGGCCTACCAGCTGTGGGGCGGTCTGAAGGCCGTGGCCCTGACCGACATCGTCCAAGTGGCCCTGCTGGTCTGCGGCGGGCTGATCATCGGCTTCATCGCCCTGTCGACGATCGGCGGCGCGGGCGGCGCGGCGGCGGGCTTCCATACCCTTATCACCCAGTTCCCGGACAAGTTCGACATGATCCTGTCCAAGGACAACCCCCACTATCAGGAGCTGCCGGGCATCGCCGTCCTGCTGGGCGGCCTGTGGGTCATGAACATCAGCTACTGGGGCTTCAACCAGTACATCATCCAGCGCGCCCTGGCCGCCAAGTCGCTGCCGGAAGCGCAGAAGGGCATCGCCTTCGCCGCCTATCTGAAACTGCTGATGCCGGTCATCGTGGTGCTGCCGGGCATGGCGGCGCTGATCCTGGCCCCCAATCTGTCGGCGCCGGACCAGGCCTATCCGACGATGATGAACCTGCTGCCGGTCGGACTGAAGGGTCTGGTCTTCGCCGCCCTGATCGCCGCCATCATCGCGTCCCTGGCCTCCAAGGTGAACTCGATCTCGACCATCTTCACCCTGGACCTCTACGCCAAGATCAGGAAGGACACGCCCGAGCATCAGCTGGTCACGGTCGGCCGCATCGCCGCCGTCGCCGCCGTGATCATCGGCATCCTGACCGCCCGTCCGCTGCTGGGCGGCTTCGATCAGGCGTTCCAGTTCATCCAGGAGTTCACCGGCTTCTTCACACCCGGCATCGTGGTCATCTTCATGCTGGGCCTGTTCTGGAAGCGCGCGTCCGAAGCCGGCGCCCTGACCGCCGCCATCGGCTCGGTCGTGCTGTCGGCCATCTTCTGGTGGCTGCAGGAAACCGGCCAGTTCATCTTCCCCTTCATGAACCGGGTCAGCGTCGTCTTCGTCGTCTCGCTGATCGCAGCGGTGATCGTGTCCCTGCTGGTCCCGCCCAAGCCTGACGCCATGAAGATCAAGCTGGACCAGATCAGCTACAAGACCTCGCTGGGCTTCAACCTGGCGGCGGTCGGCGTGATCGCCTTCCTGATCCTGGTCTATACGATCTGGTGGTGAGGTGAGTTCAGCGACCGGACTGATCGGGGTCGATTGTGGCACCAGCAATCTTCGCGTCATGCGGATCGCCCAAGGCGGCGCGGTGCTGGACAGCCGCTCCGACCCGCGCGGCGCCGGCGGCCTTGCGCCGAACGAGTTCCACGGCGTGCTGACCGAGGTCGCGCGCGGCTGGCTGGACGACGGCATGCCCGTCCTGATCAGCGGCATGGCCGGGGCGCGGGGCCGGTGGCGTGAAATGGCCTATCTGCCCTGCCCCGCCGGCGTCGCCGACCTGGCGAGAGGCGTGGCCAGTCCCGAAGACGCGCCGCACGTCTCCATTGTGCCCGGGGTCGCCGTGTTCGAGGACAGCCGCCTTCAGGACGTGATCCGCGGTGAGGAGACCCAGGTCTTCGGCCTGGACGCACCCGACGATGCGGTGGTCGTCGCCCCCGGCACCCACAGCAAATGGATCCGCACCGCTGGCGGACGGATCACGGGCTTTCGGACTTTCATGACCGGCGAACTGTTCGCCGCTATTCGCAAGGGCACCATCCTGGGCGCCGAGATGGGCAAGCCGGGCGTGGACGACGAGGCCTTCGCCGCTGGTGTCCAGCGATCCCTGCGCGATCCCGCCGTCACCGCTGCCCTGTTTTCCGTGCGGGTCGAGGGTCTGGCCGGACGCCTTTCGCCCGCGTCCTCGGCCGACTATCTGTCGGGCCTGTTGATCGGGGCCGAGGTCGCGGCCCAGGCCGACGCCAACCACCGCCCCGTCATCCTGATCGGCGCCGAGGCCCTGAGCCCCCGCTATGCCGCCGCCCTGGCGCAGGGTGGTTTCCAAGACGTCCGCATCGCGGACGGCGCCGCCGCCACGGCCAAGGGTCTGTGGCGCATTCACGAGGCCGTATCCCGATGATCCCCGTCGCCATCGAAAGTCTGGACGCCCTGCCGCTGATCGCCATCCTGCGCGGCCTGAAACCGGATGAGGCGGTCGAGGTCGGCGAGGCCATCGTCGCCGCCGGTTTCCGCTGTCTGGAAGTGCCGCTGAACTCGCCCGAGCCGCTGGACAGCATCCGCCGTCTGCGCCAGGCCCTGGACGGCCGCGCCCTGGTCGGCGCCGGCACGGTGCTGAACGTCGCGGCGGCGCACGAGGTCGCGGACGCCGGCGGCCAGCTGATCATCTCGCCCAATACGAATGTCGACGTGATCCGCGAGACCAAGACCCTGGGCCTGCTGTCCCTGCCCGGCTTCTTCACCCCGTCCGAGGCTTTCGCGGCCCTGGACGCCGGCGCCGACGCCCTGAAGCTCTTCCCCGCAGAGATCGCCGGACCCAAGGGCCTCAAAGCCGTCCGCGCCGTCCTGCCCGCCGCCACCCGCGTTTATCCCGTCGGCGGCGTGGATCCCGACAGCATGTCCGCCTGGCGCTCCGCGGGCGCCTCCGGTTTCGGCATCGGCTCGGCCGTGTTCAAGCCGGGGCAATCAGCTGAACAGGTCGCCCGTCAGGCGGCCGAATTTGTCGTGCGGTGGTGCGATTTAAAACCCACATCGTGCTGACTAATCGGTCCAGTTATCGAACAGGACCTTCATAAATCAGTTTCAAGTCGCGAAATCAGTTTTAGATTTTCAGCGTTTTGGAGCGCCACATTCATTCTCCCCATCCCGAATGAAGCACTTGCCCAAGCGGCAAGGCCTTCACCGACCGATCGTGATAAGCTCCACCTTGTGTTCAAAGCGCTGCCGGAAATGGTCCGTCGATTTGCCTTCGTCTGCACCCTGTTGCTGACGGTCGCCTTCGCCATGCCTGCGTTTGAAAGCCATGCCTGCGCGGTGGAAGCCTCAGGCGGCGTCCAGGTGGTCGAGCTGGTCGGCGGCGCTGATGATCAATGTCCAGACTGCGGCCCGGCGTGCGCCAACGGCTGCTGTCATGCGCCGCATTCCGCCATGTCCAGCGACCTGGCGACGCCGCGTTTCATCGCAGTCTTCGGCCAGCCTCAGGCGTGGAGCGACAGCGTCGCTTGCCCGCTCGGGCGGCCTGACGGTCCCGAGCGCCCACCGAGAGCCTGATCCTCGGCTGGACCTGTCGTCCGGCCCTTCCTGAGCCCTGCGCGTGGCGGAGACGTCGCGCGTCCTGAACTCTGGGCCCGGCCGTGCGCCGGGCGAGGATCGATCATGACCTTGAAGACATACTGGCTGATGACCGGCGCCGCCGTGGTCATCGCATTAGGCGCGGGCTTCGGCGCCGCGCGCATTCTGGACCGACCGCCAACCGAAGCCGAACATGCCGAGGCGGGCCACGCCGAAGACGAACCCGGCGAAGCGGCCTTCGTCGCACTGACGCCGCAGGAGGCCGCGCGAGCCGGGGTGTCGATCGTCGCCGTGCAGCGCGGCGGCGGCGCCGAACTGAAGCTGCCGGGCCGCGTCGCCTTTGCGCCCGGCGCCGAGGCTGCGGTCGATGCGCCGTTGGGCGGCGCCGTGGTGCGCGTCCACGTCGGCCTGGGCGATCGCGTGGCGGCCGGTTCGCCGCTGATCACCGTGCGCAGTCCGGACGGCGCCGCCTCAAGGGCGGACGCCGACGCGGCGGGCGCGACGGTCCAGGCCGCGCGCGCCGCCGAACGGCGCGATCGCACCCTGTTCGAACAGGGCTGGGTGTCACAGGCGCGCCTGGACGTCACCGCCGCCGAGACCCGTCGTGCGGAGGCGCAACACCGCGCCGCCCGCGCTCGTTTCGGCGCATTCGGCGCGCCCGGAACGGACGGCCTTACGCTGGTGCGCAGCCCCATCGCGGGCGTCGTCACGCGTCTGAGCGCGTCACCGGGTCAGGTGTTGCACGAAGAGGCCTTGCAGGTCGCCGCCGTCGCCGATCCCGGCCGTGTCGAACTGGTGTTCGAGGCGCCGCCCGCCGCCGCTGCGATCCTGAAGGTCGGCGACAGGCTGGAAAGCACGGTCGCCGGATCGCGCGTCATGTCCGGCGTCGTCGTCGCCATCGCCCCGGCCAATGCGAACGGGGTCGTCGTGGTTCGCGCCCGTCCTGCTGGCGAGACGCCCCCGGCGGGGTCGGTCGTCTCCGCCCGCCTTTCCGCCGGCGTTGGGACGGGAACGCCTGTCGTGCCGCTGGACGCGGTGCAGACCATAGAGGGCGCGCCGTCCGTCTTCGTTCAGGAGAACGGCGGGTTCCGTGCGCGCCCGGTCGTGAGCGGACGAACCTCGGACGGTCGGATCGAGATCGTGTCCGGCCTGACCGGAACCGAGCGTATCGCCGGCGTCGGCGCCTTCCTGCTCAAGGCCGAACTGGCCAAGGGCGAAGCCGAGCACGGACATTGATCATGCTGAACCAGATCATCGACGCCTCCGTGCGTTTCCGCTGGCTGGTCGTCGGACTGGCCGTCGTCTTGGCCATTCTGGGCGGGCGCGAACTGCTGCATCTGCCCATCGACGCCGTACCCGACATCACCAATCGCCAGGTGCAGATCACGACGGTGGCGCCGGCGCTAGGACCCGAAGAGGTCGAACGCCAGGTCACCTTCCCGCTGGAGACGGCGCTGGCGGGGCTGCCGGGCCTGACCGAAACCCGCTCCCTGTCGCGCCATGGCTTCTCGCAGATCACCGCCGTCTTCACTGACGCGACCGACATCTATTTCGCCCGCAATCTGGTCAACGAACGACTGCAGGCCGCGCGTGAGGATTTGCCAGAGGGGCTTTCTCCCTCGATGGGTCCGGTCGTGACCGGCCTGGGCGAAGTCTACATCTGGACGCTGAAACTGACCGGCCCTGCGGCGCGAACGGGCGCGGTCTATGTCACGCCCGAGGGCGAACGCCTCGTCACCGACCAGGAAAAGGCCACCTATCTGCGCACGGTTCAGGACTGGCTGGTCGCGCCCCAGCTGAAGACCGTGCCCGGCGTCGCCGGCGTCGATGTGCTGGGCGGCTATGTGAAGGAATATGCGGTCCATCCCGACCCCAGCCGACTGGCCGCCTATGGCGTCGGCCTGGTGCAACTGGTCGAGGCGCTGGAGCACGCCAACCGCATCGCCGGCGCCGGATACGTCAATCGTGCGGGCGAGGCCTATATCGTACGCGCCGACGCTCGGCTGAAGAGCCTGAACGACCTCGCCCAGACGCCGATCCTGAACCGGGGCGGCCAGGTGATCCGCGTGTCCGACGTCGCCACGGTCGAGATCGGCCGCGCGCCTCGTTTGGGATCCGCCAGCGCCGACGGCCGCGAGACCGTGGTCGGCACGGCTCTGATGCTGCAGGGCGAGAACTCGCGCGAGGTGGCGCACCGCGTCGGCGAACGGCTGAAGGCCATTGCGCCCAGCCTGCCGCCCGGCGTTGTCCTCAAGCCCGAACTGGACCGCACCGAACTGGTCGAGGCGACCATCCGCACGGTGGAGCACAATCTGTTGCTCGGCGCCCTGCTGGTCGTCGCCGTACTGTTCTTCGCCCTGGGCAATGTGCGAGCGGCGATCATCACCGCCCTGGTCATCCCGCTCAGCTTCCTGTTCGCCGCCTCGGCGATGAACCGTTTCGGCATCAGCGCCAATCTGCTCAGCCTGGGCGCGCTGGACTTCGGCCTGATCGTCGACGGCGCCGTGGTCGTGATAGAGAACACCCTGCGCCGCCTGGGCCTGGAGCGGGCGGAGACCGAGCGGCCGCTGACGACCGCCGAACGGCTGTCGGTCGCCGCCGCATCGGCGCGCGAGATGGCCCGGCCGGCGGCCTTCGGCCAGGCGATTATCCTGCTGGTCTATGCACCCTTGCTGATGTTCGAGGGGGTCGAGGGCAAAATGTTCGGCCCGATGGCCGCCACCGTCATGCTGGCGCTCGCCGCCGCCTTCGTGCTCAGCTTCACCTTCGTGCCTGCCATGGCCGCCCTGTTGGTGCGCGAGCCCAGGGCGGATCATGAGGAGACGCGGCTGACCCGCGCGGCCAAGGCGCATTACCAGCCGCTTCTCGCTCACGCCATCGCCCGACCACGGCGCGTCCTTGTCGGCGCGGGCGTCGCCTTGCTGGCCGGCGTCCTCGCCTTCCTGACCCTGGGGCGCGAGTTCGTGCCGCAACTGGACGAGGGCGATGTGCTGGTCCAGGCCCTGCGCGTGCCCTCGACCTCGCTGGAACAGAGCCAGGCGATGCAGTTTCAGGTCGAGCGCGCGCTGAAGGCCATGCCCCAGGTCGATCGTGTCTTCACCCGCACCGGCACCGCAGAGGTCGCATCCGACCCCATGCCGCCGTCCATCTCGGACACCTTCGTCATCTTGAAAGATCGCCAAGACTGGCCCGATCCGCGACTGCCGAGAGCCGATCTTGTCGCGGAGATGGAGACGCGGCTCTCGACCTTGCTGGGCAACACCTATGAGTTCACCCAGCCCATCGAAATGCGATTCAACGAACTGATCGCGGGTGTGCGTTCGGACGTGGCGGTGATGGTCTATGGCGACGACTTCGCCGCGATGGAGCGCACGGCCCAGCAGGTCGCGGGCGTCCTGAACGGCATCCAGGGCGCGGCGGACGTGCGGGTCGAGCAGGTCTCGGGCCAACCGACCATCACCGCCAGCGTGGATCGCACGGTGGCGGCGGCGCAGGGGATCCATGCCTCTGACGCGGCGGACGCCCTGGCCATCGCCTTCGCCGGCCGTTCGGCCGGTCAGGTCAACGAGGGCGACCGGCGCTTCGATGTGGTCGTGCGGCTGGACGACGCCCTGCGCGCCGATCCGGCGGTCATGGATCAGCTGCCGGTCATGCCCGAGAACGCCCAGTCCGGGGCGCCGACCGTGCCTCTGTCTTCTGTCGCACGTTTCGACGTCGGCGAGGGACCGAACCAGATCAGCCGCGCCGACGGCAAGCGCCGCATGATCGTTCAGGCCAATGTCCGCGGACGCGACCTGGGCGGCTTCGTCGCTGAGGCGCAAGCCAAGGTCGCCGAACAGGTCCAGCCGCCGCCATCCGGCTGGATCGACTGGGGCGGTCAGTTCGAGAACCTGCAACGCGCCTCGGCCCGTCTGGCGCTGATCGTGCCGATCGTCTTCCTGACCATCGGCCTGCTGCTCGTGCTGGCGCTGCGATCATGGAAGGACGCTGCCCTGGTGTTCGCAGGCGTGCCGCTGGCCCTGGTGGGCGGCGCCTTGGCGCTGGCGCTGCGCGGGATGCCGCTGTCGATCAGCGCGGCCGTCGGCTTCATCGCCGTCTCGGGCGTGGCGACGCTGAACGGCCTGGTGCTGATGCAGGCCATCCGCCAACGCCTGACCGAGGGCGACCCGCCGGCCAAGGCGGCGCTCTACGGCGCCGTCAGCCGCCTGCGCGCCGTCCTGACCACGGCCCTGGTCGCCGTCCTCGGCTTCGTGCCCATGGCGTTCGCCTCAGGCGCAGGCGCCGAGGTGCAAAAACCCCTGGCCACAGTCGTCATCGGCGGGCTGACTACCGCAACGATCCTGACCTTGATCGTCCTGCCGGTGATCGCGGGATGGCGCAAAGCGGACGCCGTCCGTGATGGCGTCTGACATGGAAATCGCGTCTGCCCTTACTAGCGACGATCCTGTCGGGCAGACGTTCGCCCCCCTTGCGAGCGCTTCATTCCCCGATCTCGGCGACCAAGGCCTTCTACGCCCGGGGGTTGAGCGTGGCCCACAGGATCAGGGCCGTCAGCAGGGGTGCGATCGAATAGGCCACATAGCGTCCGATGATCGCCACCTGCGCAAGCAAGCCGGGCAAAGGCGGTTGATCGGCGCGAACGCGGACGCCCAGCGATTCCGACGCCAGGTCCGGGCTCAGCATCGGGGCCAAGTCGCCCCAGACGGCCAGGACCAGAAAGAGGATGAAGACGAGGCACAGGACCGGAACGGCAATCGCCGCCATTCGCCAGACCCTCTCCACACGCGGCGGGGCGATCATGAAGGCGGCCAGAAGCGGAAAGCCCAGCATCATGCGGCGCAGCGCTTCCTGACTGAGCGGCAGGGTGATGGGACGGCCCGATTCGGTCAGATGCGTTCCGACCGCCCAGCCGCCGCCGGCCATCGGCTCGATCGCTCCGGTCAGGCCGAATAGGCGGAACACTCCCCCCGCAACTGGACGCAGCGCCGCGATGATCAGGTCAGCCCCCCAGATCCACCAGAGCGGTAGAAGAACGATTAGGGACAGGCCGGCCCACAGCGCGAAACGGCGACGCGCGGCGTCTTCGGGCGTGCGGGCGGCTGGACCCGACATCCGGCTCATGCCGCGACCGGCGTGGCGGCGGTCCGGTCGGCGGCCTCGCGCCGCGCCTGCCACCGGGTCCAGAAGAAGAAGATCAGCAACCCCTCCAGGCCGATCATGGCGTCCCAAACATAGTGGTGAAAGAACTCGAAGACCTCCTGCGACCCGCGCGAGAGATACAACAGGCTGATGATGCGCAACAGGTTGATGGTCTGAAGGGTGACGATGCCGGCGGCCGCGCCGATCAGGCTGTATCGCAGCTTTCCCGGAAAGGCGATGATCGCGGCTGTCAGCAGGGCGCAGACCTCCACGGCGTTGCAGCCCGCCAGCACCTGCACGGTGCCCTTGCCGTCATCGAAGCGCAGTATGGCGCCGTCTGCGATCACACGATCGTCGACCAGATCGATCAGCAGGGCGCAGACGTGCACCAGGCTGCGGGTGAAGGGGGCGACGAACAGGCGCTCAGCCCAGGGCGTGGCCAGAACGCTGAACAATGCCACGGTGATCAGCAGGAACAGACCCAGATACTGGATCGCCGGCGATTTCAGCATCGACGTGGCTCTCGGCATTGACGCGCTCCCTGCCCGTGACGGTGCGGGCATTCTGGACCAGCCTAGGCGAACTGAGACCGACGCTGAAGGTGGAGCGCCGCCCCGCCCGCCAACATCATGGCGAACAGGATCATCGCCCATTCAGTCATCGTGGGAACGGGAGCCGGCTCAGAGGGCAAAGCCGGTTTCCAGTCGGACAGTGTTGTCACCGACGCCTCGACAGACCGGGGGCGGGCTCGAGACTCAAGTTTTCAGGCGAGCCGGCGTCGATACTGGAGGTAGAGCGACGCACCGCCGCCCAGCATGGCGGCGAACAGGATCATCGCCCATTCGGACAGGGTCGGAACGGGGGCGACGCCCGGCGTCGCGGTCAAGCTGACATTGTCGTAGTTGGCCTGGCCGCCCGAACTGCTGACCAGTCGCACCGTGAGGCGCTGACCGATCCGCGGGCCGCCGGCAGGCGCTGTCCACCGCACCTTGGCGGGTGCGAACTGTCCCGCGACAGGGGTGACGCTCTGGACGCCGACACGCGTACCACCGACTACACCGCCTGCTGTAACCGCGCCGCCGACCCAGAGTTCGAGACTGGGCGTGAAGGCCGGATTGTCCGTCCTCTGTCCGAACTCGGCGGTCAGTTCATAGACCTCATTGGCCACAACGGCCTTGGTCGTCTGCTGGGCGAGGGCGTTGGGGCCGTTCGTATAGGCCCATTGACTGCCGGTCGGCGTCATCAATTCAGCGCGTTCGGAGCCAATGCCGAAGGGAAAGAGGCCGCTAAGACTGCCGGTCCAGTCAGGGATCGCGCCGAACGTGCTGTCGCCCGGCGCAAGGGCCGGATTCTCAAAGCTCGGATTGGCGACGTAGTTCTGCGCGGTCGCGGGCGCCGCAAGCGCCAGGCAGGCGACAGCGGCGACGCCTGCAAGGTTGAAGAGGCTGGCCATTGAATTTCCCCAAAGAGGCGTTCGGCCCTCCGCCGACGCCTTTATGATCGCCGGATGCCATGTGCATGGGGAACGAGGAACGCCTGTACGTCTCACGCCGGTGAGACGCACGGGGTTTGACAAAAGCCTGCAAGATCAACCGTCTTTACATCTGGCCGGTGAATTGCGCATCAAGAGGGATGGCTCGCGCTTTCCTTTCGTGATCCAGGAGTTCGCGTGCCCTACCCTCGTACGATCGCCTGGGATGTTTCCACCGCCACCCTGCCGGATGCGCTCGAACGCTATCTGATCGCCATGGCCGACATCTACGAGGTGTCGGGCATCAGCGATGAGGATCAGGCCAACTTCTACAATCATATGCGCAGCACGCTCAGCGCGGTCGGCGGGATCGGCACGGGGCGATCCGTGCAGCAAACCCTGAGCCGCGGCCCGGATCTGCTGAGGCGCTCTTCCGTCGATGGTCTGAACCTGGTCATCAACCGGACCGCGACGGTCGGCGAATATGACGGCCGAAGCGCCCAGGCCATGCCGGGCGCCCTGCAGATACGAGATTTTGGGCGGCTGTCCTCGACCAGGCTGGAGACGGTCGATTTGCTGGCGATCATGGTGCCGCGCAACCTGGCGCCGCCTCCCCTGCTGGGACCGGAGATGCACGGACGGATCCTGTCGCCCGACTTGCCCGGCGTCAGGCTGGTGAGGGGCCAGATGCAAATCCTGGCGCAGGAGGCGGCCGAATTAAGCGACGCCGCCCTCGACGCGGCGATCCAATCGCTGCTGCTGGTGATCGGCCGGGTCGCGGGCATTGAGACATCCATCGGCGCGCCGGAAATATCGACCATCCAGGGCACCGTGCGGCGTCTTGCGGTGGATTTCATCGAGACCCGGCTGGACGCCGGAGACGTCGCCTTCGGTTCGGCGGAAATCGCCGCCGCCGCAGGGGTGTCGCGCGCAACCCTGTATCGCTCTTTCGAGCGGGTCGGGGGCGTGAACCGCTTCGTTCAGGAGCGGCGCCTGCACCACGCCCGCCAGGCCTTGAGACAGCGGATCGACCTGAAGCCTTCCATCGCTGAAATCGCCTGGAGCTACGGCTTCACCTCCATCAGCCACTTCAATCGCCTGTTCCGCGAACGTTTCGGCTATCCCCCGTCCGAAGTGCCTCCGGCCGGCCCTCAGCCGCACATCGTGCTGTCGGACGGTCCGATCCGTCACGATCTGCTCAGCGACTGGCTTGCGGAGATCGGGTCCACCGACCCGATGTAGGCCGTTCGGGTCGACAAGACGTTGGCCTGCGCCGGTACGCCGCGCCTTCCCAGTCCTTCGGTATTGGGGTCGCCCACAAGTCCCGCGAGAGTGAAGCGACCGAAGTCTCTGGGGCGTGAGACGCTCAGGCGTTCTCAAACCTCGTCAAGCCTGCGAGCAACCCCACAGGCGCGCGGTCATCAATGACGAGGCCCGCTGACAGACACGAGGGGTGACAGGTGAGCCGTCATCAAGAAAGAACCGCGCCAGTTCTGCTGCGGCTTCTGACCTGGGTCACGCGGAGGATCTTTGCCGAAATGCCCAGGATCAGGTGACAGGGACAGCCGGCCGGAAGCCTGATTTCGGGTTGCACCCTCGCTCCTGCGGACAGCGGCGTGGCGGACAGAGAGGGTTTAGAAGCCGTCAGTCGTGGCGGGCATTCTAGGGCCGTTTTGAAGTGGCGCCCTAAAACACGCCCTAAGCCGCGCTGTCGATAGGACCGAAATGCTTCTCCAGCTCGGCTCTTGGGATGAAGACCCGGCGCCCGCGATGGCGCGCCTGGATCTCGCCAGCGCTGACCATCTTCGACAGGGTGTTGCGGCTCGTCCCCGTGGCGGCGACAGCCTCCTTGTAGGAATAGGCGATCTTGGCCCCGTTGTCGTTCGCGGCGCTCATCTCCACACTCCCCTGCGTTCTCTCCGGGCTGCGTTCTCTTCGCGCCGGTATGGGTCGGAATAGTTCGTCTCGCTGATGGCCAGGCCCTCGCGGACCAGATGGGCGCCCAGGTCGCGGCCCCTGACGGTGCAGACCGCCACATTGCGGCGATACCGATCGGTGTCAGTGATCGTGCAGCGGGCGCCGGCGCTGGCCAGCTGGCGGGCGCGGGCGGTCGCGGCTGAAGCCGTGGACCGGGCGACCGGCAAGCAGGCCCAGACATCCGGCCGCTGGCGGCAGCGGGTGTGAGGTGCGACTTCGCCGGCATCGATCCCAGCCAAGCGCACCCGGTGGCGCTCGCCGTCGGCGGTGACGCACCGGCCGCTGTCCCCGTCGGACATCAGCAGGCTCGCGCAGATCAGGACGAAGGCGCTCATCCCTCCCCCTTCCCATTGCGGGCGAGAAAGGCGGGGTCGATCATTGTGGTGGCCTTACCGATATGATCGCTCATTTCGGTTCACCTGTCGGGGCGGCGGGAAGCGCAAGAATCGCATCAGCCATGCGAATAGATGCGGCGACCTCCGCACGGCACTCAGCGCCCATGATGGGATTGTCGATGTGGCGGTCGTAGAACTCCCATGCCTTCGGATCGCAGCGTCGGGCCACGTCATTGCGCGACGGTTTCCACCCTCCCCCTGGCAGCGGCGATGCGGGGGCGGCTGCTAGCTCGGCACAGACAGCAACCATGAGACGACCATTGGGCGTTTCAGGGTCAAACTTCTTGGTGTCCTGTCGCGTCTCATAGCCAAACGACGGAGCGAGGCGTTCGTATGTCTCGTGAAAACGGGTCGCCAAGCGCAGCGCATCGGTAGGTGTTTCATTGCTCACGGCTGTGTCTCCTGCTGTAGGGCTTCGTCGATACGTTTCACCGCGTGTTTCGCAGCGCCCGCGACGGTTCGATCTGTGGTCAGCAGGCAATCAATCGCGTCCAGTGTTCCGCGCGCCGCCTCCAACGCCTTCGCCAGCCGATCCGCTCGGGCTTCGGCTGCGTCGATCCTGGCTTGAGCGGATGCGGCGGTGACGAGGGCGTCACGACAGCGAAACAACAACTCACCGCGCACGTCGGCGTAGCCTCGCCCTCGGCCTTCCATTTCGGCGTCGATCTCAGCGATCAACCCCGACGTGTTCGCGTTAGAGGGGGTGTTCATTGGGCTGGCTCCAAGGTTAGGAGCGGACCACATGGCCCCCAATACACGCCAGACCGGCGATGCCATTGGAACAGATCGGTCCCGTCGTATTGCTGGAAGCTGTATTCGTAGCCTCGTTCAGCCGGCTTGAACGCATAAGCTGCGTCTCGGAGATCGTCACGCGGACCCGACCCTAGATTTTTTACAGCATCCGATTTCGTCTCGACAAACATCACTCTCCCCCTTCCTTCGCGGCGGTCGATTTCAGGGCGGCGAGTGTCGCGCTCGGGGAACGTGTGGCCTCGATCTCGGCTCGGTTCAGCGCGATCAGGATTGCGCCGCAGATGGCGAGAGCGGGCGTCGCCCCAACGGCATCCGGCTCAGCCCAGCGGCCTATCCGCGCCCAAGGCAGAGTTGTGTCGCGCGTTCCCGAACCAAACCGCCACTCTTGACCGGGCAGAACCCATTCCGCCCACGACAGGGCGGCGTCGATAGACGTGGTGTACTGATAACCTCGCAGGCGCGGTGACCACTCGGCGTACTCTGCCGGTGGCGATGTCGCTTCAAAGATCGCCTTGTCCAGTTCGCGGGAACCACACTCGGCCTTTGCAAGGCGCTTGATCAAATCTCGACGTTGCGCGCTCATTTTTTCAACCTCACTGGATTTCAGGGCGGCGAGGGCTTCTTTCAGGCCAGCAATGCGGCCTCGGTCCCACGCGCCATGCGTCGGGCCGGTCAGGGGCGCATTTATCTCGGCATTGATCAACTCCACCGCGATCCGCACCCTGTCGGCATCGGCGGCGGGGGTCGGGGATGGGTGGGCGTAGAGGGCGACGATCTTGTCTGCCAGCGACTTTTGCGTTGCGTTATCGGTGTAGCGATAGTCGTAGGGCAGCTTGGCAATAGTGAAGCCCGTTGCTTCATGAACGATATGACGCTCGCCAGTCATAGTAGTTCGGTACAAGAACCCCTCACCTATCGGCATTCCATCGCCCACAGGCTCCCCCGCCGCCCCTTCGTCCTGGGCCTCGGCTCGGGCGGGGGTGGTGGAGAGGGCGGCTAGGATGGCCGGAACGTCATCTGCCGCAGCGGGAGTGAAGTCGTATTGCAATGTGCTGGCGGACCAACCCTCGTTTCCGACGCGCGGATATTGACCGGGCGCATAGGGCGCTGGCTTTTCTGCGTTCCAAACGAAGACAGTCTCGCCCTTGGTCGTGGTGTCTTTCCAGCCGTCGCCGTTGACCTTGCCGACGCCCTTTAACACCGCCTCCCGCATCTCTCCAGGGGGGCTATCTGTCGAACCGCAATAGCAATACATCATCTCGTCAGAGAACGAGGTCTTGCCCCAGCACTTCGGACCATGCTCCCGCTCCGACCCGCTCGCTTCGACCGGAGCGGTGGGGGCGAGGCGGAAACGAGTGACGCGATCCCACAACGTGTCCGACGAGAGGCCCGCATAGGGGCCGGTGTGCTCAAAGAACCACTCGCACCATTTCCCCGGCACCGGGTTCTCGCCGCCAGACCACGGCATCCAGCCGTCAGCGTCAGGGCGGCCGATGAAGGCGAAGGC
>OFRI01000022.1_pt1 | contig 34359 bp, 36 predicted proteins | sample 1543031 | NCBI WGS metagenome assembly OFRI01 (sample SAMN07774226, study PRJEB24372) | wastewater metagenome
ATCCGATGCCAGAGACCTGGCATCGGATTTTCGGGGAAGCCCCGCCGGGGTTCAAATGCTTAAGTGAACAGCATTACGGCTTCGGCCGGGTTTTTTGTTTGTTCCAAACACAAGAAAAATACCGTTGACTTACGAATGATAATTGTTACTATTAACTCAGTTGATCGCGAGGTCAGCCGGTAAGCTGAAGGCTCAGGTCAGATTCTTCAGGTTATCTCCTCATCAGGCTAAACACGGTTTTTGACCCGGCTCACACCCGGGTCTTTTTTTTGTCCGCGGTTTTCCTCGGCGCCGAAAAGCTTAGGTAGAACCGGGCTTTCCGCCCATGATCTGTCCGTAACCGTACCTTCCTGCTCATTCTCGATATGGGCAACCTACCCTCCAAGCACGTCGAACGCTGTCTGTTGGCTACCGTACAGAACCCGCGAGGGTCAGCACGTAGGGTTACAGGTTTGCGCGCGCAATCTCCTAGCCCCCCATTTCAAGAGCAGCGAAATGACCGCCAAGCCCGAACCCCAGCAGAATCACCTTCTGGCCGCCTTGTCGCCCGAGGTGCAAAGCCGTTTGTTCCCACACCTGGAGTTGGTGCCGCTGCCGTTGCGCGCAGTCTTGTATGAATCCCGACGCCCCATGCGGCACGTGTACTTCCCAACCGACTCCATCGTTTCGCTGCAGTATGTGATGGAAAACGGCGCATCGACCGCGATTTCCGTGGTCGGCAACGAAGGTTTGCTGGGCATCACCCTGTTTCTGGGAGGAGAGTGCACACCCAGCCGGTCGTTGGTGCAGAGCGCCGGTTACGCCTACCGACTGCCGAGGAAAAGGGTCAAGGATGAGTTCAACCGCCACGGCCAATTGCTCTTGCTGATGCTGTCCTACACCCAGGCCCTGATCACGCAGGTCTCGCAGACGGCCGTGTGCAACCGCCACCATTCGATTGATCAGCAGCTGTGCCGCTGGTTGCTGCTGTCCATGGACCGTCTGTCCCACAACCACCTGACCATGACGCAGGAATTCATCAGCAACATGCTTGGCGTGCGTCGCGAAAGCGTCACCCAGGCAGCCTCAACTCTGCAGAAACTGGGGGTAATCTCCTATTCGCGCGGACTTATCAAGGTGCTGGACCGACCGCAGCTTGAGACCCTGAGTTGTGAGTGCTATGCCGTGGTCAAAAAGGAAACCGATCTGCTGCTGGACTACATGCCGCAGCGCCAAGTGATCACCGATACCGACGCCATTCCCACTGCAACGCTTTGAGCCTCTGTGCTGAAATACTCGGAGCAATCCTGACTGCGATGCCAACGAGTACAGGCTAACAGCGGTGCAGCGCCGACACGGCCTCCGCCCGACCTTGGCCGACGCTTGCGCTATCGACATCGCGATTAGACGCCGCCGCTCCGCTGCCTTAGGCTGGCCTCCAGTCCATCCTGGAAGGCCTGCCCATGTCGGTTAACGCTCCTCAGCCATCAGCCCCCGCCGGACCGGTCACGCCCGAGGCCAACCTTTACCAGTACCTTGAACTCACCGCCACGCTCGCGCAGGCGCAAACCGCGCTGGCCAGCGAGTGCGCCCTGGCGCTGAGTTTCAACGGCCTGAACCACGCGGTGATGATGGTTTCACCCAACGACCTGGAGGACTTTGTCCTCGGTTTCAGCCTGAGCTGTGGCGCGGTCGAAGCCATCGACGAGATTTATGACCTGCGCCTGAGTGAGGCCGGCGAGGCGTTGCAGGCCGACATCCAGATCAGCAGCCGGGCGTTCTGGAACCTTAAGCAGCAGCGCCGCCAGTTGGCCGGTGCCAGCGGCTGTGGTCTATGTGGCGTGGCCGCGCTGGAGCAAGCCTTGCCCCAATTACCGCGCCTAAGCGCGCAGCCGCTGCCAGCAGCCGAGCACCTGCATGGGCTGCGCGCGCGCATCGAGGCCGCCCAGTATCAAGCGCGCAGCAGCGGTGCGCTGCATGCTGCGTTGTATATCGATGAGTGCGGCAGCCTTGCGCTGTGCCGCGAAGATATCGGTCGCCACAACGCCCTGGACAAGCTGATCGGCGCACTCAAGCGGGACAAGCTCGACTGCGCCAGCGGCTTTGCCGTGGTCACCAGCCGTTGCAGCCTGGAGCTTTTGCACAAGGCCGTACGGGCCGGGCTGAGCACCCTGGTCAGCCTTTCCGCCCCGACCGCCCTAACCGTCGACTGGGCGCGACGCCATGGGCTCAACCTTATTCATCTACCGCACCACAGCGCGCCACGGGTCTACAGCCCGGCGCCCGCCGAGGCCGACCAGCCATGAGCCACCAACCCCGCTACCAACCCTATACCGGCGCCGCCGCCGGCTGGGGTGCCCTGCGCAGCGTTACTCAGCACTGGCTGGCCAGCAAGCAGCCGTTCAAGAACCTGCGCGCCCTGCTCAAGACCAACCAGAATGGTGGCTTCGACTGCCCCGGTTGCGCCTGGGGCGAGTCGCCCGACAGCGGCGTGGTCAAGTTCTGCGAAAACGGCGCCAAGGCGGTCAATTGGGAGGCGACCAAGCGTGGCGTCGGCGCAGAGTTCTTTGCCCGCCACAGCGTGACCCAGTTGCGCGAACAAACTGATTACTGGCTGGAACAGCAGGGCCGCCTGACCGAGCCCATGACCTATGACGCGGCCACCGACCGCTACCTGCCGATCAGCTGGGACGCCGCGTTCGCCCTGATTGGCGAGGTGCTGCGCAGCCTGGACAGCCCCGACCAGGCCGAGTTCTACACCTCCGGCCGGGCCAGCAACGAGGCAGCATTTCTCTATCAGCTGTTTGTCCGCAGCTACGGCACCAACAACTTTCCCGACTGTTCCAACCTGTGCCACGAAGCCAGCGGCGTGGCCCTCGGCAAGAGCATCGGGGTGGGCAAGGGCACGGTGACCTTCGCCGATTTCGCCCAGGCCGACGCCATCTTCGTGTTTGGCCAAAACCCCGGCACCAACCATCCGCGCATGCTTGAACCGCTGCGCGAAGCGGTCGAACGCGGCGCCCGCGTGGTCTGTTTCAACCCCCTGAGAGAACGGGGTCTGGAACGTTTTCAGCACCCGCAGCACGCCCTGGAAATGCTCGCCAATGGCGATCATCCGACCAGCAGCGCCTACTTCCGCCCCAACCTGGGCGGTGACATGGCCGCAGTGCGCGGCATGGCTAAATGCCTGCTGACCTGGGAGCGCGCGCAACCGGGCAGCGTGTTTGACCATGCCTTCATTGCCCAGCACACCCAGGGCCTGGCGGACTGGTTGCAGGTGGTCGAGCATACCGAGTGGGCCACCATCGAACAGCAGTCCGGCCTGAGCCGCGGCGAGATCGAGCACGCAGCGCAGCTCTACGCCCAGGCCGAGCGCGTCATCGCCTGCTGGGCCATGGGCATCACCCAGCATCGGCATTCGGTGGCGACCATCCAGGAAATCGCCAACCTCATGCTCCTGCGCGGCAACGTCGGCAAGGCCGGTGCCGGCCTGTGCCCGGTGCGCGGCCACAGCAATGTCCAGGGCGACCGTACCATGGGCATCAACGAACACCCGACGGCCGCATTTCTCGATGCCCTGGAGCAGCATTTTCAGTTCAAGGTGCACCGTGCACCGGGCCACAACGCGGTGCAAGCCATCAACGCCATGCTCGCCGGCCGCAGCAAGGTGTTTATCGGCCTCGGCGGCAACTTCGCCCAGGCCACGCCGGACAGCCCGCAGAGCCACGCGGCCTTGCAGCAATGCGCACTGACCGTGCAGATCAGCACCAAGCTCAACCGCAGCCACCTGATGCACGGCCAGCAGGCGCTGATCCTGCCGTGCCTGGGGCGCACGGACATCGACCTGCAGGCGAGCGGCCCGCAGGCGGTCACCGTCGAAGACACCTTCAGCATGGTGCATGGCTCCTGGGGCCAGCTGGCACCCTTGTCCACGGCGATGCGCTCGGAGCCAGCGATTATCGCCGGCATCGCCAACGCCACCCTGGGACCAAAACCCGTGGCCTGGCTGACGCTGGTGGAGGATTACGGGCGGATACGCGAGCTGATTGCCGCGACCATTCCGGGCTTTGCCGACTTCAACGCCAAAATGGCCCAGCCCGGCGGCTTCTACCTCGGCAATGCCGCGGCAACACGGCGTTGGAATACCCCATCGGGCGCGGCGCAATTTGCCGCCCATGAGTTACCGGAGGCATTGCTGGCGGCGCAGGTGCGCAGCCAGGAAGCCCAGCCGCACCTGATCCTGCAGACCCTGCGCGCCCATGATCAGTACAACACCTCGATCTATGGCCTGGATGATCGCTATCGCGGTGTACGCGGCATGCGCAAAGTAGTGTTCGTCAACCCGCACGACATCAGCCGCCTGGGCTTTAGCCCTGGCCAACAGGTCGATCTGCTGTCGCTGTGGGACGACAACATCGAACGCAAGGTGTGCGGCTTTACCCTGCTCGCCTATGACACCCCGGCGGGCCAGGCGGCGGCCTACTACCCGGAGACCAACCCGCTGGTGCCGCTGGGCAGTGTTGGCGAGGGCAGTTACACGCCCACCTCAAAATTTATCGCCATCCGCCTGCTGGCCAGCGCCGCTTCAAACAAGGTGGCTGCGCTGAATCTCAGCTAGTGGCTGCCATCGCCTGCATGAACAACCGTATTAGCCCTCACCCACCAGACAGGCGAGCAGCGCCGCAGAAAACCCGGACAGCGACTCGCGCTTGCGCACGCACACTTTGAGATCGCGCTGCGCCCAAGGCTCATCCAACTCGATGACCGCCAGTGAGCCGCGCGAGGTTCCGGCGGGCACCGCACCCAGCGGCACCAAGCCGACGCCCACGCCGGCACTGACCATCCGGCACACGGCCTCGAAGCTGCGCACCTGAATGCGCACCTCAAGATGCCGGCCGAGGGCGGCGGCCGCATTCATCGTGAAGGTGTGGATGGCCGAACCGGCATGCAGCATCACGAAAGGGTAATCCAGCACCTGGGCAAACAGGGTGCTGGCCCGCTGCGCTAGGGCATGGTCGGCGGGCGCAATCAGCACCAGCCGGTCGGCACGGTAAGGGATCAACTCAACGTCGGCGCCGGCCACCGACTCGGCGACCACGCCCACGTCGACCTCGCCGCGCGCCACCGCCATCACCACATCGGGGCTGGTGTGCTCCTCCAGGGTGATGCTCACTTGCGGATAGCGCTGTAAAAACGCTGCCAGGCTGTCCGGCAGAAACGTATGGGTGGCGTGCGTATTGGCCCACAGGCTGACATGGCCGCGCACCCCTTGGGCGAATGGGGTGAGGTCGGCATGCATCTGCTCGAGCTGGGCAAACACCTGACGGGCGTGCCGCAGCAGCGCCTCGCCGGCTCGGGTCAGGCTGACGCCACGGGGCTCGCGAACCAGCAACGGGGTGCCGATCGAGGCTTCCAACAGGCGCAGGCGATGACTGGCCGACGACGGCGCCAGGTGCACGCGCGCGGCGCCACGGGTCAAATTGCGCGCCTCGGCAATGGCCACGAACAGGCGCAGATCGATCAGGTCATACTGCATAGCGTTAGTTAATCCCGAACGGTGCGTTGCCAAAAAGCCAATTTTAGAGCGACTTATGCTCCAGCATCATTCGTTTCAAGACAACTCATCAGGATGCAACCCACCATGCCCTGGAACCACTGGTCCGCCGAACGCCTGGGTATCGCACTGGCGGTGCTGGCCGCGCTGGGCTTTTCCTTCAAGGCGATCTTCGTCAAGTTGGCCTACGCCGCCGCAGCCGTGGATGCCGTCACCCTGCTGACCCTGCGCATGACCTTTGCCTTGCCCATCGCCCTGTGGGCCAGCCTGTGGCTGTGCCGCGCCGCCCCACCGCTGAGCCGCAACGATTGGGGCTTGCTGCTGGTATTGGGCGTGCTGGGTTATTACGGCGCCAGCATCCTCGACTTCATTGGCCTGCAGTACATTTCGGCAGCACTCGAGCGCTTGATTCTGTTTATCTACCCGACCCTGACCGTGTTGATCGGCGTGCTGTTTATGGGTAAGGCTCTGGAGAAACGCCAGGTGGCGGCACTGGCACTGTCCTACGCCGGCATCGGCCTGGCGTTTGCCCACGACCTGCAGGTGACGGACGACATGCACGCGGTGCTGCTCGGCGGAGCCTTTATCTTCGGCTCGGCGCTGTCCTACGCCCTGTATAGCGCCGGAGCCGAAGTTGCCATTCGGCGCCTGGGCACCTTGCGCTTTGCCGCCCTGGCCATCATCGTCTCCACCTTCGCCACCCAGCTGCACTTCGTCCTCACCCAGCCGTTTGCCGCGCTGGCGCAACCCCTTGAGGTCTATGCCTATGCCGCCGCGATGGCGCTGTTCTCGACGGTGTTGCCGGTGTTCTGGCAGTCGGCCGCCGTGCAGCGCATCGGTGCCGCACGCACCGTACTGATTGGCACACTGGGGCCGATGCTGACGATCTTCTTCGCCTGGCTGCTGCTGACCGAACCGGTTTCCATCGCCCAACTGCTGGGCGCAGGCTTGGTCCTGGCGGGCGTGCTGCTGGTCTCGCGACGTGAGCGCCCAAGGTTGCGCGAGCAGCCAATCGCCAAGGAACCTGCGGGTTAAAACGGTCCGACCAAACAAACCCAGAAAATAACTGCCCTGCGGCGCTATCCAAGCGCACGCAAAGGCCTTTAGACTGTACGCATAAACAGTGGTCTAACGACCACATTCGCATATGGGCATGTGAGGTGCTGAATGGCCGTCGAAGTGGTATACCGCAGCAGCCGAGATCTGGAGCGTTTGTTCATGGATAAAGCCGAAGCTGATCGTCATGACAAGATGCTGGAACTGGCCGAGTTGCTCACCGAGGTGCTGCACAAAGCCGTGCCATCGCTGAATGAGCAACAGGGCGAGGAAGTGGGCATTTACATGGCTAAGCATCGCGAAGTTTTTGCCCGTGCCTTCAAGAGCCAGGCCGACGCCCTCAATGAGCTGATCAACCCCGCCGAGGTCGCCAGCTAAGGCCACGGCGTCAAGCGCACACCCCAAAGCCCCGACTGCGTATGCAGGCGGGGCTTTTTTCATGGTGATGTTCACGTGATGCGTCGAAAGCACGGCTGAGCTTTTGTAGGAGCGGACTTATCCTCGATGCCGTTTGCCTTGAAAGCATCGCGGCTGAAGCCGCTCCTACAGTACTGCACGGTGCGCCGCAGCACACAGGGACAAAACCCTTTCGATCAGCCCTCCGGCTGCTCCAAAGCCTGCACCAGCGCCTGCATAAAGCGCGCGGCCTCTCCGCCGGTGGCGACGCGGTGGTCAAAGGTCAGGGACAGCGGCAGTATCGGGTGAATCACCGCCTGCCCCTGCCAAGCCACCACCTCGTCGCGAATGCCGCCGGAGCCGATGATCGCCACTTGCGGCGGCATGACGATGGGGTTGGCATAACGGCCAAACAAGGTGCCGAAGTTCGACAGGGTAATGGTCGCGCCCATCATTTCCTGGGGGGGGATGGAACGCGCTTTAACGTCCGCCCGTAGTCGCGCCATACCCTCCTTGAGCTGTTCGGTGCTGCGCTCGCCAACATTGCGCAGCACGGGCACGAACAGCCCGTCCGGGGTATCCACAGCAATGCCCAGGTCCAGATGGCTGTGCAGTTTGAGCGACTGGCTCTTGCTGTCGAACCAGGCATTCAGCAGCGGCTCGGCCTTACAGGCCACGGCGATGGCTTTGCCCAGGCGCAGCAGCGGATCGCGGGCGCTGCCCCAGCGGTGCAGATCGACATCGCCATACAGGGTCACCGGCACCACTTCGGCATGGGAGCGGGCCATATTGATCGCCATGCTGCGGCGCACGCCGCGCAGTTTCTCACCACCGAACTTGTCTTCGGCCTGGCGGGCGGCGGCCTCAACATCGGCGGCGGTCAGTTGCCCCGCCGCACCGGAGCCGTGCAGGCCCGCCAGTTCAACCCCCAGTTGCCGCGCCATCTGCCGCACTGCCGGCGTCGCCCGCGGGCCCAAATGGGCGCGGGTAGACGGCGCCGCACCGATGCAGAACTGGTCTTCCTGGCTGTCGTTGCCGCTTTCCAGGCGTCCAACCACCGTGCCGGTTTCTTCGCCTTCGTAGGCCAACAAAGGCTCGCCGACATGCAGCAGGCTGCCGTCCGTACCAAAGATTTGCGCCACCACGCCGTCATAGGGCGCGGGGATATCGACGATGGCTTTGGCGGTCTCTACCGACACCAGCAGCTGGTCGGCCTTGACCGTGTCGCCGGCCTTGACGTGCCACTCGACAATCTCGGCTTCCTGCAGGCCTTCGCCCAGGTCGGGCAATTTGAAGTACTTCATCGCAAGCCCTCCTCAGGCGTAGTTCAGGGTGCTGTCGCAGGCCGCCAGGATGTCCTCGACGGCCGGGATATAGAGTTGTTCCAGGCGGTACAGCGGCGGCGGAATATCCGGCGCGGTCACCCGCACGATCGGCGCCTGCAAATCGAGCAAGGCACGCTCATAGAGGCTGGCGGCAATCTCCGCACCGACCCCGCAGGAGCGCGGCGCCTCATGGATGATCACCGCCCGGCCGGTCTTGCGCACCGAGGCTTCCAGGGTGTCGAGGTCGAGCGGTTTGAGGCAGGCCACATCGATCACCTCCACCGAAACCCCGCGTTGCTCAAGCTGGGCGGCGGCCTGCAGGGTTTCATGCACGCTGCCGCCCCAGCTGATCAGGGTGATGTCCTGGCCTTCACGCAGGGTGAAGCAGCTGTCCAGCGGCAAGCGCTGGCCGTCATCGACCACCACCTGTGGGTTCATCCGATACAAACGCGTGGGTTCGAGAAAGATCACTGGGTCCGGGTCATCAATCGCCGCCAGCAGCAAGCCGTAGGCACGGGCCGGCGATGAGGGCACCAGCACCCGCAGCCCAGGAATATGGGCAAACAGCGCTTCGGTGCTTTCGCTGTGGTGCTCCGGCGCGCGGATGCCGGCGCCCATCGGGCTGCGCACCACCAGCGGACAACTGAGGCGCCCACGGGTACGGTTGCGCAAGCGGCTGGCGTGGGACACCAGGTGCTCCATGGCGGCATAGATAAAGCCGAGGAACTGAATTTCCATCACCGGCTTCAGGCCCTGAGCCGCCATGCCCACCGAGACGCCAGCGATCATTGCTTCAGCCAAAGGCGTATCCAGCACACGTTTGAAACCAAAGCGCTCGCGCAGGCCCTGGGTGGCGCGGAATACCCCGCCGTTAATACCGATGTCCTCGCCGAGCATGACCACGTTGTCGTCCTCGACCATGGCCCGGTGCAGAGCCAGGTTGACCGCTTCCAGCAGGGTGATTTTCTTCTGCTCAATCATGGCGGCTGCCTCCGCTCAACTGGCGGACGGCACGGGCCTGCAACAGCTCGCGCTGATCGGCCAGGGCGGCGGGCCACTGCGCATAGACATAGTCCATGGCCGACTCGGCCGGCTGCTGGCCGATCGCTTCATAGGCCAGCACTGCAGCCTGCAACTGCGCCTGACAGTCGGCAATCAGGGCTTGTTCGCGCGTTTCGTCCCACTGCCCCTGGGCCACCAGATAGGCTTGCAGACGTTTGATCGGTTCTTCCTGCCAGGCCTGCTTGACCTCTTCGGCGGGCCGATAACGGGTGGCATCGTCGGCGGTGGTGTGATCGCCGAGGCGATAGCTCAGGCACTCCAGCAACACCGGGCCTTTGCCATGACGGGCACGCTCCAGGGCCTGACCAAAGCGCTCATAAACCGCAACGACATCGTTGCCATCGACCTGCTCGCCAGCAAAACCGGCACCGATGGCCTTCTGCGCCAGGGTCGGCGCGCCGCACTGGATTCGCCGCGGCACGGAGATGGCCCACTGGTTGTTATTGACCACAAACACCACCGGCAACTGCCAGGCGCCAGCGACATTCAGGGCTTCGAGAAAGTCGCCCTTGCTGGTGGCGCCATCGCCACAGGTGGTGACGGCCACCCGGTGCTGGCCACGGATCTTGAACGCACTGGCAACACCGCAGGCATGCAGGGCCTGGGTGGCAATCGGCACGCACAAGGGGAAATCTTCGGCGACGGCCGGATCGGCGTAGGCGCTGCCGCGCTCATCGCCGCCCCAGTACAGGAGAATTTCCTCCATACGCACGCCACGCAGCAGCTGCAAACCGGTGTCGCGGTAATAGGGCACCAGCACATCCTCGGTCTGCATCAGGCTGCCGAGGGCGACGCCGATGGCCTCCTGACCAAGGCACGGCGCGTAGGTGCCGATGCGCCCGGTGCGCTGCAAGGCCACGGTCTTGAGGTCAAACAGGCGGGTCAGTTGCATCTGGCGGTAGAGCTGGGTGAGCAGAGCAACGTCGCTCGCCCAGGCGGGCAATGGCTGGATGGGTTGACCGGCAGGATCAAGGTAACGGGTGTACGGCAGGTCGATCTTATTGGGCATTGCGGTGGTCCTCATCACGCTGGATAAGCGCGCTGGCGTTACCCCGCCGCTTGTGGCGGCGGGACTGGGCCCACTCGATGGCGGTAACCATTTAGCGGGGGTAAAGCAAAGCCTCGGCCTGCTGGGCGGCCACTCGCGCCGGCGAGCGATTTTGCGCCTGGGCCTGGGCGTAGATCGCGGTCAGGCGCTGGCCAATGCGCGAGAGATGGGCGGTAATCGCCGGCAGCTCGGCGCCTTGGTGCTGCAAGGCGACGTAGATCAGGCCGCCGGAATTGATCACATAATCGGGCGCATAAAGAATCCCGCGCGCCTCCAATAACTCGGCCACCTCGGGGCTGGCCAGTTGATTGTTGGCCGCACCGGCCACCACCGCACAATGCAGATGGGCGACGGTAGCCTGATCGAGCACGCCACCCAGACCACAGGGGACGAAGATGTCGCAGGGCGTGGCGGCCAACTCCTCATGGCGGACCGCTTGCGCGCCCAACTGCTCAACCGCCAGCACTACCCGGCCGGGATCCAGGTCGCTGACCAGCAGCTCGGCACCGGCCGCCGCCAATTGCTCGGCCAGGGCATAACCCACTTGCCCGAGGCCCTGCACGGCGATGCGCAAGCCTTGCAGATCATCGCTGCCCAAGCGCGCCATAGCGCTGGCGCGAATGCCGGCAAACACGCCCATGGCCGTGTGCGGTGAAGGGTCACCGGCACTGCGGGTGCTGGTGACGTGCTGGGTGTACTGGGCGATGCAGTCCATGTCCTCGGACTTGGTGCCGCTGTCCACTGCCGTGATATAGCGGCCGTTGAGGGTTTCGATAAAACGTCCGAAAGCTTCGAACAATGCGCCGCGATTGGGCACATGGGCCGGACGCAGGATCACCGCCTTGCCACCGCCGAAGGGCAAGCCGGCCAGCGCCGCCTTGTAACTCATGCTCTGGGCCAGCCGCGCAGCATCGGCCACTGCACTGTGGGTATCGCTGTAGGTGAGGTACCGGCAGCCACCCAAGGCCGGACCTAGCCGGGTTGAATGCATGGCAATGATGGCCTGCAGACCCGTGGCCGGGTCCTGGGTGACGTGCAGCGACTCGAGACGGGTTGCCTCCATGATGCCGAACATAATGCAGCCCCCTGCGGTAGTTACAGGGAGTATAGGCGGCGCCCCGTCACCCGCGAGGCGCCATGACCGAAGGGTCAGCTATTAGCGCGCGGCCTCGATCCGCTCACCTGCCGTGAGGCCGGCGACGATCTTGTCGCTGTAACGCACCACGACGAAGGGCACTGATTTCTCCTTGTAGTTCAACAAGGATTTCTCGATGTAATTCCAAGTGGTGGTCACCTGTTTGAGACGCGCACTGATCAGCGGCTGACCGACGAAGCGCTGATCGAGCGCCTGCAATTGCTGACGGAACTGCGCCGCCAGCAAATCCACGCTCTGCTCAAGTTCTTGGGCGCTGTCATAGATCGCCGAGCCACCATCCAGGCTGGCTGACTCGCGCACGTAGCCGGCGGCAATTCGTTGCATCAGGATCGCCTGCTCCTGCAACGGGTCGCTGGGCTGCCCCTGGCGCGCCAATTGGTCGAGAAGCTTTATATAGCCTGCCGTCAGCGCACTGGCGCTGGTCGAGAGATCGTTCTGGGTATGCAGGTCGACGTAGCCCTGGCTGATGATCTCGTTGGATTCGGCCAATTCACGCAGGCGCCGCGCTTCAGCCTGCACGCCTGCCACTTCGGCGTCCAACCCAAGGCCGGTACTCAACTCATCCATCTGTTCAACCTGCAGGGCAAAGCTGCTGGCCGCCGTATTGAGTTGCTGGGCCACCGCGCTGGCGCCCTCCTCAATGCTGAGCAGGTGAAACAGCGTCTGCAGCTGATAGGCACCCAAACGCTGGGCATTCAGATTAGCCAGCAAACCCGCGGTTTCAGCAGCCTGCACAGGCGCCTGCAACAAGCCCGCGCACAGTCCCACGACCAGTACACAACGGCGAAACGGTAGATTCATCAAAGGAGCCCTCCAGGCGCGCAATAAAACTGGCGCCACGCTGTCACCCGCAACCCTGCTGCGGAACTGGACGAAGGTTAGGTCAGCGACTAAAAGCTAGGGTCTGTTACCGCTTCATTCGTGGCCGCGCCGGAGCCTGTTTTTGCGCGAGAAACGGCAACAGACCCTATACGCCTGCGGAGACCAGCATGAGCCCACGCCAAGCCTGTCTGAACTGCCTGAACCACGACACACCGGCACTGCTGGAGGCGGCGTTATGGATGGGCGCCGAGCATGATCCACAGCTGCAACCCGCCGAGGTGCTGCAGCGCTTCAATGACCTGCAGCAGCAGGTCAGCGCCGGCCTGCCCTGCCTGCCGGCCAACGAACTGGCCCAGCCTCTGGTGCGCCGCCTGCTGGCACTGGGTTTTCACGCGGAGCTGGAGTTGCTGCCACGTCCGGACAGCGCCCTGCTGCATCAGGTTTTGCGGCGGCGCCAGGGCCAGCCCCTGGCCTTGGCGGTGATTGCGCTGGAGTTGGCTAGACGCCTGGACATCCCGCTTACCGGAGTCAACTTCCCCGGCCATTTTCTCCTGCGGGTGCCCGGCGCCGATCACCTGCTGGACCCCGGCAGCGGCCGCCGCCTGTACCCGCGTGACTGTCGCGAACTGCTGCTGCGCAATGGCCAGCCCGGCGAGCTGCGCGCCGAGCACCTGCAGCCCTGTGACGCCACCACCCTCCTGCAATGCCTGGCGCGCACCCTGCGCCAGCTGCACCTGCATGCCGAGGATTATCTGGCCGCCCTCAAAGATGCCGAACGGGTGCTGCAACTGGGACCGCCCCAGGCCGAAGACCACCTGGCCCGTGGCGAAATCTACGATTATCTGGACTGCCCCCAGGGTGCCCGCTTCGATCTGCAGCAGGCCTTGTTGCTCAGCAACGACGCCCTGCAAAGCCTGCACCTTAGTCAGCGCCTACGCCAGTTGCAGCAGGGGCCCGCGCTGCATTGATGCAGAAACGAAAAGGCCGGCAATGCGCCGGCCTTTTCGTTATCCGCGAAGGAAAATCAGCCCGCGTACTTCTGCAGGTTAGCCATCATTTCCTTCATCGCTTCGATGTTGTCCTTCGGATGGGCCGCGCCTTCGAAGTCGCAGATCTGCTGCCAGTGGGCCGCCACGTCTTCGGCATCGAAACCGGCCTTGGGGTCGAAGCCGGCACCCAGGCTACGCTCCCAGCGCACCTTGCCGATCCAGCCGCCACCGACTTCGAACAGCCCAGAGGTTTCCTCACAGCCGGCACTGCCCAGGTACACCACCAACGGGCTGATCAGCTCGGGCTTGAGCTGCTCGAACACCTGCGGCGGGATCAGGCCTTCGGTCATGCGCGTGGCGCCAGTAGGCGCGATGGCGTTGACCAGGATGTTGTTCTTGCGCCCTTCGATGGCCAGGGTGCGCGTCAGGCCATAAAGGCCGAGCTTGGCCATGCCGTAGTTGCTCTGACCGAAGTTGCCGTAGATGCCCGAGGTGGAGGCGGTGAAGATCACCCGGCCAAAATTTTGCTCGCGCAAGTGTGGCCAGGCGGCACGGGTGACCTTGTAGGCGCCTTCGACATGGACCTTGTAGACCAGCTCCCAGTCAGCGTCTTCCATCTTGTGGAAGGTCTTGTCGCGCAGGATGCCGGCGTTGTTCACCACCACATCGACACGGCCGAAGCTGTCCAGGGCGTTCTGCACGATCTTGTCGCCGTCGGTCACCGAGTCATGGTTGGCCACCGCAGTACCGCCGGCTGCACGAATCTCCTCCACCACCTTGTCGGCAGCTGAAGCATTGGCGCCTTCGCCATGGGTGCTGCCGCCCAGGTCGTTGACCACCACTTTGGCGCCATGTTTGGCGAACAGCAGGGCATGGGCGCGACCCAAGCCACCACCGGCACCGGTGACAATCACAACTTGGTCGTCAAAGCGAATGGGATTGCTCATGCATCAGGCTCCAGGCAAGGAAGGTTGAAGCTTGAGTGTCGGCCACTGGCGCCGTCACCACAACAACCGTGGCCGGCGCTGAATACTGGCCAATAAGGCAGCCGGATAAATCTGCGGTTACGTCGCAGGGCCCAACCGACTCAGGTGGTTATACAAGTGCAGCACATGGGCCTGGGCGTATTCGTCGTGACTGAGAGTGCCATAAGCAAAGTGCGGTTGCAGGGCCCCGCTGTGGCTGGCAAAGCGGGCAAACGCCACCTGCAGGCGCTGCAATGCCAAGGCCGGATCGGCCGGTTCAGCGATGGCCGGTGCGCCGGGAATGGCCTCGGTCAGCGGATGACGCATGGCTCCACGGGCGGCAAATACGGCAAAAGCTGCCGGGCCGACGGAGTGGCGAAACCAGGCTGGCTTCAGCTGCGGGTAGCCGTCCAAGGAGAAGTCAATGCTCTGCGCACAATGGTTGAACACCTCGGCCGGGCTCCAGCCGGCGTGGCTGACCAGCGGCTGCTGGCTCAACTGCAGCAGCAACGCTTGCGCCGCCTCGATGCTCAGCGCCGCTGGGGCCGGGCCGCTGGGCAAGGCCCAATAGCCGGCGCCGAGGGCCGCAACGCCTGTCAGACCGGTGAGTTTGAGAAAGCTGCGTCGTTGCATCTATAACCCCGCACGAAATTCCAAGTAATGCCGCAACACGGCGTCGGGCGCCTCGGTCTGCGGGTAGTGGCCGATATTCTCCAACAACACGCAGTCGGGGTTCGGCACCAGTTCACGGTAGCGAGCCAGCATATGAGCGCCGGAAATCGGATCGACGCCGCCATCGATCAAGCGCAGCGGCACCTCGCCCCGCTGCATCGCCGTCAGCCAGCGCTCGCGCTGCACGCGTCGCTCCGGCATATAGCGAATCAGCCGGTGCATAACGGCTGGGCCGTTATTGGTCGCAATCAGTTGCCAGAAGTCGTCCAGCTCGGCGCTGCTGGGTTGGGTCTGCGGGCCGAACACCTTGGCGAAGTTGGCGGCCAGGGTGCGGCGATTGAACAGACGCCCAAACAGGCCACCCAAGGGGCTGAGCAACAACTTTTGCACCAGCACCGGGTGGTGGGTTTCCGGGAACAATCCACCGTTGAGAAACACACAGCTGGCCAGGCGCAGACGCTGCTGGTAATGCCGCGCCAGCAGCTCCTGGGCGACGCTATCGCCGTAGTCATGGGCCAGCACATGCACGGGCGCACTGATGGCCAGATGGGCGAGCAGCGCCTGCTGCAGGTCCGCCTGCTCGAGCAGGCTGTAGGCATGCCCACGCGGCTTGGCCGAGTCGCCAAACCCGAGCATGTCGCAGGCAATCACCTGATAACGCTCGGCCAGCGGCGCCCACAGGTAGTGCCAATCCCAGGCGGCGGTCGGGAAGCCATGGATCAGCAGCAGCGGCGCGCCCTGCCCGGCCGTCCAGTAGCGAATCGTGTGGCCATTGAAGACGAAGTTGCGGCCCTGACCTCGCCAATCCGCCAGGGCAATGCCGGGCAACGGCATCAGCTGTCGTAGCCTGGATTCTGCTGATCGAGTTTGCGCAGCAGTGCTGGCCACGGCAGCGCCCCGCCCATGCCCACCGGGCTGCGCATTACGCCACTGATCATCGCCCGCGCACCGTCGAGAATGGTTTGTGGAATCTGCACCAGCTCGCCGCCACCGCTTTGCGCCATGACCTGGATTTCACAGGTGCGCTGGAAGATAAACATCATCAGGAAGGCATCGGCGATGCTGCCGGCGCAGGTCATCAAACCGTGGTTACGCAGCAGCATGAAATTGGTATTGCCCAGATCGGCCTGCAGACGGGCCTTCTCTTCGTGGTTCAGCGCCACACCCTCGTAGTCGTGATGGGACAGGCTGGCCAACACAAACAGCGACTGCTGTGACAGCGGCAGAATGCCGGCTTTCTGCGCGGCCACCGCCACACCGGCGGCGGTGTGGGTGTGCAGCACGCAGTTCACGTCGTGACGCACTTCATGCACGGCGCTGTGGATGGTGTAGCCAGCCGGATTGATCTCGAACGGGCTGTCCATCTGCTTGGTGCCGGCCAGGTCGACCTTGATCAGGCTGGAGGCGGTGATTTCATGAAACATCAGGCCGTAAGGGTTGATCAGGAAGTCATCAGTGCCCGGCACCTTGGCGGAAATATGGGTGAAGATCAGATCATCCCAGCCATGCAGGGCGATCAGCCGATAACAGGCGGCCAGGTCGACACGGGCCTGCCATTCGGCGGCGCTGACTTGGGTTTTGACGCTGACAGTGGCGGCTGGAGCATTCATGCGGATCACCTCGCGGGTTGTGGGAGCCTGCAAGCAGGACGTGCAAGGAGTCTAGCGAGAGAATCTGCCGCAGCTAGTCGCCTTGGCAGCCAGCGGACTGACCCAGCGAGTCACACCAACTCGGGGTACTGGCCGGCGAGCAACGGCCAGTCGCGCAGCACCTGAGGCTCATCCGCCAGCAAGGCAAAGCCGGCAAACTCGAAGCCCGGCGCCAGGCTACAACCCACCAGGCTGAAATTGCCCTGGGACCGCGCGGCCTGCCAGGCCTGGGCGCGCACCAGCCGTTGCGGCAGCACCTGCGCCGCCACCGGGCCAAGCAGTTGCGGCTCGATAGCCGCCGGGCTGTCGGCAATCAGCAGTTCCAGCGGCGCACCTTCATAGAAGTGCCAGAGCTCGTCGGCATCCACCCGGTGCCAGCGGCTGACCTGCCCGGCCGGCAACAGAAAGACAATCGCCGACGCCAGCAAGCGCCCACTCGGCAGGCACTCGCTCGACTCGTACAGGCGACGGTAATAGCCGCCCTCGGGGTGGGCCTGCAGTTGCAACAGGTCGATCAGCTCGACGGCGCGCGGGTGCATCAGCCCTGCAGCGCCTGAATCAGCTCGGCCAGCCAAGGCTCGGCATCAGCTTCCGGGCTGGCGGTTTCGCTGGCATCCAGGCGCAGCATCGGCAGCACCTCGCGAATACCCAGCTCGGCGTACAACTCACGAACCATTTCGCCGCCGCCGCAAAAGGTGTCGCCATAGCTGGAATCACCCAGGGCCAGCACCGCACCCGGCAAACCATGCCAGGCAGGCAGGTGATCGCGGATGGCGTAATACAGCGGCTGCAGGTTGTCGGGCAACTCACCCATGCCAGTGGTCGAGGTCACCACCAGAAACGCCTCGGGGGCAAAGGCCTGCACGTCGGCCAACTGCGCCCGCGGCTGGTGCCAAGCCTCAAGACCTGCCGCCACCAACAATTGCTGGGCGTGGCGGGCCACTTCTTCGGCGGTGCCGTAGACCGACCCGGAAAGAATCGCAACTTTCATCAATGCTCCTGAAACATACGGAAATCCTCGGGTATTATGCCGCAAGTAGACAGCCCCTCCCGATGTTTTAGAATGCCTCCAACCTGCATTGCGGATACTTCCATGATCAACGCCAAACTGCTGCAAATGGTGATCAACGCCTCGAATGACGGCATCGTTGTGGCCGAGCAAGAAGGTGAGGACAACATCCTCATCTATGCCAACCCGGCATTCGAGCGCCTGACCGGCTACCAGGCGCAAGACATCCTCTATCAGGATTGCCGCTTCCTGCAGGCCGGCGACCGCCAGCAAGAGGGCCTTGATGCGATTCGCGACGCAGTGATCCACAACCGTCCGTGCCGGCAGATCATCCGCAACTACCGCAAGGACGGCAGCCTGTTCTGGAACGAGCTGTCGATCACCCCGGTGTTCAACGAAGCCGACCAGCTGACCTACTACATCGGCATCCAGAAGGACGCCACCGCCCAGGTCGAAGCGAACCAGCGCGTCAGTGAACTGGAAGAGGAAGTCGCCAGCCTGCGTGCCGAACTGGCCAGCCTGAAAGGCTGAACCTAAGGCCCGGTGATAGGTCTGATAGTTGCATATCACTCTTTAATGCAACGTGTGCCAGGCCCCCTGCAATGTCGAAGAAACCCCTGCTCAGCCGTGATGAACTGGACTATATCCAGCAAATTCTTGGCTATTCGCTAACCAGCAACATCCTCCCGGTGCAAACGTTTCGGGTGGATGGCGGCTCAGTGGCCAATGGCATCCTGGCCGGGCTTGGCCGCAACGCCGAACTGCACCTGGAAGCCCAGTTTGGCGACCAGTGCCTGCGTTTTCCCCTGCAACTGGTCGAAGACGACTTCCATGCGCTGCACCTGGAACTCGGCGCGCCAGGCATTTATCAGCAGGGTGAAGTACAACGTCCCTGGCGCCTGACCTTGGCGCACCCCATGCCCTTGCTGCACGCAAATGGCCAGGCCAGCGACCTGCGCATTCACGAAATATCGTCGGCCGGTGTGTTGGTTGAGTCCAGCGAAACGTCCGCACCAGCAGACTTCGACTTGTGGTTACCGTTGCCCGAACAGGAACCAATCGCCCTGCATGGCAGCCGAGTACGTCGCACCGCCAATCAGTTGACTGCCTTCCGCTTGGACATGCTGCCCAGCAAGCAAAGCGAACGCTTGCGCCACTTCATCTTCCAGCAGCACCGCCTGCAACATCCGCAACTGCAGCAACAGCGCGCGTGAAACAGGCAAAAAAAATCCGCTAGCCAAAGGTGTGGAAGCTAGCGGATTGCGCAGCAGTTTTAAGAGGGTTTATCAGGCCGCGAATTCATCGTCGCTGAAGGCCATCAGGCTGGCCTTGCCGGCCAACACTTCCGCCAGTAGACCATCGGTTTCAGTCAGCACACGGGCGACATAGAAGTCCGCCGATTTCAGCTTGGCGCCATAGAACGCGGTTTCGCTGCTGCCCGCCGCCAGTTTCTCGCTGGCCACCTGGGCCATCCGCGACCAGAACCAGGCCAGGCTGGTCAGGGCGAACAGGCGCAGATACGGCGTGGCAGCTGCACCGGCTTGCTCGGCATCCTTCATGCCTTCGCTGGCAATCCACAGCGTGGCTTTCTGCAGTTGCTGCAGCGCTTTACCCACAGCGGCCGCATGGGGCGCCTGGGGATTGGCCTGCAACCAGCCATTGAGCAGGGCGAAGTAACTGCGCACCGCACGGCCGCCACCCAGGGCCAGCTTGCGCCCCACCAAGTCCAGCCCTTGAATACCGTTGGTGCCTTCGTAGATCCGCGTGATGCGCGCATCCCGCACCAGTTGCTCGATGCCCCAGTCCTGGGTGTAACCAGAGCCACCAAGCACCTGCAAACCATCGTTGGCGCAGTTGAAGCCTTCATCGGTGAGGAACGACTTGACCACCGGAGTAAGCAATTGCACCAGGTCATCGGCCTGCTCGCGCACTTGAGCATCCGGGTGGCTGTGCGCCACATCCAGGTGCAGACCAGTGAAGTAGGCCAGCGCACGGCAGCCTTCGATCATCACTTTCTGGCGCAACAGGTTGCGCCGCACATCGGGGTGTACAAGGATCGAGTCGGCGGGCTTTTCCGGCGACTTTGGGCCCAGCAGGGAGCGGCTCTGCAGGCGTTCTTTAGCAAACCCCAGGCTGATCTGGTAAGCGCTCTCGGCAATCCCCAGGCCCTGCATACCGACCATCAGACGGGCCGAGTTCATCATGGTGAACATGCACTTCAGGCCCTTGTTGGCCTCACCGATCAACCAGCCCTGGGCGCCTTCAAAGTTCATCACACAGGTGGCAGACCCCTTGATGCCCATCTTGTGTTCCAGCCCACCGCAGAACGCCGGGTTGCGGCTGCCATCGGCCAGGAATTTGGGCACCAGAAACAGGGAGATACCCTTCACGCTATCGGGCGCATCGGGCAGTTTGGCCAGCACCAGATGGAGGATGTTATCGACCATGTCGTGCTCGCCGCCGGTGATCCAGATCTTGGTACCGGTCACGGCATAGCTGCCGTCAGCCTGAGGCACGGCGCGGGTACGAATCAGGCCCAGGTCGGTGCCGCACTGGGGCTCGGTCAGGCACATGGTGCCGGTCCACTCGCCGCTGATCAGCTTCGCCAGGTACTGGTCCTGCAACTCGCGGCTGCCGTGCTCAGTCAATGCATTGATGGCGCCATGGGTGAGACCCGGATACATGCCCAAGGACAGGTTGGCCGAGCAGATCATCTCTTCAACCAGCATGTTCAGCACATGGGGCAAGCCCTGACCACCGAACTCAGGGCTGCAGGCCAACGCCGTCCAGCCACCCTCGGCAAACTGCTTGTACGCCTCTTTGAAGCCCTGAGGCACGGTGACGGCCTTGGTCTGCGGGTCGTACTGACAGCCTTGTTGGTCACCAGGACCATTCAGCGGAGCGAGAACGTTTTCGGCGAGCTTTGCTGCTTCTTCCAGGATTGCGTCAGCCAGATCACTGCTGAACTCGCCCTGATCCGGCAAGCCTTGCAGCACGTTGGAGGCATCAAGCACCTCATCAAAGACAAAGCGCATGTCACGTAGGGGAGCACGGTATGCAGGCATGGGAAACTCCTGAAGCTGTACAGAAAATTTATTTGTACAGCTTTTGTATAGGTAAAAAACCCTATTGGCAAGTTTTTATTCCTGCCACGAACAGCACAACCTACCCACCAATGCCGTAAATCAAAGGCCAAACAAAACCCAGGCGTACGCCTGCCGGACTCGGCAAACGAGCAGACAGAAGAACATGAGGTAAAGGCAGAAATGCAGGCGAGGCGCCGAACGGCGCCGCTGGACTCAGGTGTCCATGTGCCCATTGAGCAGTTGCAGCAAGCGCCGCGACAGACTGCGGGCATCATTGCCCAGGCAGGCGATAGGCGAGCCAGCTAATTGCTCGCTGGCCAGATCAGCGGCTTCACCGGCCAACGCCAGAGGGCAGTCGACGGTGAGGGCCAGGCGCTCCAGTTGACGGGCGAAATCAGCGGCCGGCGGATGATTGGAGAACAGCACCAGCAACTGCGGCTGGATTTTTTCGCAGACCAGCGTCAGCTCCTCCAGCGGCTGGCCGAGCGGCAACACCGTAAGCGTCACCTCGGCATGACTCAGGACAACGCCAGCCACCAGTAACTCAAGCTCGTGGCACTGCCCCGGCAACGCAGCCAGCAGCACGCGCTCGCTGCTGCCCGAACGCGCCAACTGCAGGCGCTGCAAGGCACGACCACGCAGGAAGCTATCAAGGAACAACCACTCGCTGGTCTGGCCAAACTCACGCTGACGCTGCAGCAATTGCTGCCAGAGCGGCATCAGGATGTCTTGAAACACCACAGGCAATGAATAGCTGGAGAAGATCTGACCGAACACCTGCTCCAGGCGTCCCTCATCGAAGTTGCGCAGCGCCCCCTGAACCTGCTGCTGCCACTCGCCCCACTCACCCAGCAGCGCATCTGCCGGCGCCGGCTCAGCCACCGCACGCTGAGTCTCGCTGCGCTGAAGGATCTTGCTGACCTTGCTGACCGCCACCCCACGTTCAAGCCAGGACAGAATGCTGCGCACCGCATCAATGTTGGCCTGCGAATACAAGCGATGACCGCTGTCGGTACGGGTCGGCTGAATCAGCCCATAACGCCGTTCCCACGCCCGCAGCGTGACCGGATTGACCCCGGTCAGGCGTGACACTTCACGGATAGGAAACAGCTCTTCCTGAGTCAGGGCCGCTGTGGCAAGGGCTGAAGCAGCAGCAAGTTCGGTCATGGTGGACATCGCTCAGGGGTCGTGGCCGGCATTGTACAACTTGGGAGCAAGCGCATACATTGTACAAGACCTATACAAAAAGGACAGCGCCATCATGCAACCCCACTGGCCATTGACGCTTTACCACGATGGCGACTGCCCGCTGTGTGCTCGGGAGATTGCCTGGCTTAAACGCAACGCCGACCCAGCACGGCTGCAACTGACCGACATCAGTAGCGCCGACTTTGATCCTGCTGCCCTCGGCTGCAGCCTGACGCAGTTACAAAACCTGCTGCACGGACGCTTTGCCGACGGCCAATGGGTCACCGGACTAGATGCCACCTACTGGAGCTGGACTGCTGCAGGCCACACCTGGCTGGCCAGGCCTTTGGGCTGGCGCTGGTTGCGACCCACGCTGGACGGCATGTACCGGCTGTTCTGCCGACTGCGTCCAGGCCTGACCTGGCTGCCCCACCCAGAAGGCGCCCGCCGCTGCCAGGACGGCGCATGCAAGGCCGATAAAAAGCAGACATAAGCTATACAAAAACAGATTGATCGTACAATAAAGAACCACCTTCAAAAGCAGCAAAAGCCTTACAAGCCCAGTATTTACGCCACAACTGGCGGCCTGACAGGCTTGCCCACACAGCATGCATGGTTGTACAAAATCAAGCTTTGGTATAGGTTTATCCGTAACCGGACATAAGACATCCGACCAATTCAAGTCGCACCACAGGACCACCATGGGCCAGTCATCCACACCGATTCTGCTTACTGGAGCCAGCCAACGCATAGGCCTGCACTGTGCATTGCGCCTGCTCGATGATGGCCATCCGGTGATTGTCAGTTACCGCAGCGAGCGACCAGGCCTGGACCAACTGCGTGAGCGCGGTGCAGTTACATTGCATGCCGATTTCGCCAGCGAAGCCGGGATCATGGAGTTTATCGAGACCTTGCATGGTCACACCGACAGCCTGCGCGCCATCGTCCACAACGCCTCGCAATGGCTGAGCGAAACGCCGGGGCAGGAAGCGGCGGTGTTTCAGCAACTGTTCAACGTGCACATGCTCGCGCCCTACCTGATCAATCTGCACTGCGCAGAACGGCTACAGCGCTCGACGCCAGCCGACATCATTCATATCAGCGACGACGTGACCCGCAAGGGCAGCAGCCAACACCTGGCCTACAGCGCCAGCAAGGCCGGCCTGGATAACCTGACACTGTCGTTTGCCGCCCGTTTCGCCCCGCACATCAAGGTCAATGGCATTGCCCCGGCCCTGGTGTTGTTCAACCCCGATGATCAACCGCAGTACCGCGCCAAAGCCCTGGCCAAATCGGCCCTGGGTATCGAGCCCGGCGCCGAGGTGATCTACCAGAGCCTGCGCTATCTGCTCGACAACCCATACGTAACCGGCACCACCCTGACCGTTAATGGCGGTCGACACCTCAAGTAAGGTGCGCGCCGAGGAGAACCTGATGAACCCACTACTGATGCCCAACCATTACCGCGAAATCCTCCTTGGCCTGGGCGAAAACCCTGAGCGCGAAGGCTTGCTGGACACGCCAAAACGCGCCGCCAAAGCCATGCAGTACCTCTGCCACGGCTATCAGCAAAACCTCGATGAAATCGTCAACGGCGCCCTGTTCGCCTCTGACAATGACGAGATGGTGATCGTCAAGAACATTGAGCTGTACTCGCTGTGCGAACACCACTTGCTGCCGTTTATCGGCAAGGCCCACGTGGCGTACATCCCGACCGGCAAGGTGCTGGGCTTATCCAAGGTAGCGCGCATCGTCGACATGTATGCGCGGCGCCTGCAGATCCAGGAAAACCTGACCCGGCAGATTGCCGAGGCCATTCAGCAGGTCACCGATGCCGCCGGCGTGGCCGTGGTCATCGAGGCTCAGCACATGTGCATGATGATGCGTGGGGTAGAGAAGCAGAACTCGTCGATGAACACCTCGGTGATGCTCGGCGCCTTCCGCGAATCCTGTAATACTCGGATGGAATTTCTGCAACTGATCGGACGGAGCAACTGAACATGCCAAGACTGGAGCCAGGCATGGCGCGTATCCGGGTCAAGGACCTGAGCGTACGCACCTTTATCGGCATCAAGGAGGACGAGATCCTCAACAAGCAGGACGTGCTGATCAACCTGACCATCCTCTACCCGGCCAACGATGCGGTGGCGGGCAACGACATCGACCACGCCCTGAACTACCGCACCATCACCAAAGCCATCATCCAGCACGTCGAAGGCAACCGCTTTGCCCTGCTGGAGCGCTTGACCCAGGAGCTACTGGACCTGGTCATGGCCCACCCCTCGGTGCGCTACGCCGAAGTGGAAGTCGACAAGCCCCACGCCCTGCGCTTTGCCCAATCGGTGTCCATCACCCTCGCCGGCCACCGCTAACAGGCCGATTGCCGGCCGCGCGCGAGGCTTCTATCATCCGCGCCTGCCGACCACTGCCAATCAAGAGCCCCGCCATGACCGAGCAAGAACGCCTGGAACTCGACGCCGCCGCCTTTCGCCAACTGGTGCAACATCTGCGTTCGCGCCCGGATGTGCAGAATATCGAATTGATGAACCTGGCCGGTTTCTGCCGCAACTGCCTGTCCAAATGGTTCAAGGCCGCGGCCGACGATCTCAGCATCGACGTGTCTGTTGAACAGGCTCGCGAAGAGATTTACGGCATGCCCTACAGCGAGTGGAAGAACAAATACCAGAAGGAAGCCAGCGCCGAGCAGCAGGCCACCTTTGCCAAGGTGCACAAACCATGAGCGCCCCGAGCACCTTCCGCCAGCAACTGCGCAGCGGCCAGCACCTGTTCAGCCAGACCCTGGCGTTTATTGCCGAGCACTACCAATACAGCCCGAGCAGCTTCACGAACGGCAGCGTCGAAAATGCCGCCGGACAGAATGAAGGCTCCTGCAAAACCCTCAGCCTGGCCCTGCTGGAAGGCTTCAGCGATGAAGAGACCCTGCTGGCCTTCGGCGAACATTACCGCGACGTGCTGGCCACCCCGGACGGCAGCGATCACGGCAATATCCGCGCCCTGCAGACCCATGGTCTGGCCGGCGTACGCTTCAGCCACGCCGCGTTGCAGCGCAACGCCTGAATCGGGCATCCATGGCCAATAACTGCGCAACTGTCGGCAAAGGCTGACAGACGCGCCCTTGGAAACTACCTATCCTGAGCCCTGAAACGCCCTGGTTATCGCCTGGCAAAGAGCTCACCGCGCAGGACAAGGAGTCGCACGGATGCAACACAACCTGGTTTGGAAACCCTGGCACACACCCGGCGTCGAAAGCCTGCGCCTGGATCGTGACAACAATGGCATCAATGCCAGCAGTCATCTGATCCAGAACCTCAAAGGCCACAGCATCGCCGCCACTTACGTACTCACCTGCGATCCACGCTGGCGCTTCCGCCGCCTGTGGCTGAAGGTCGATAACCACGGTCCGCAAAGCCTCACCTTGCAGCGCGACATCCGCGGCCGCTGGTTCCTTGACGGCCAACTACGCCCTGACCTGGGTGAATGCCAGCACGTGATGTTCTCCTCCTCGCCCTTCACCCACACCCCTGCCCTGCAACGCTGTGCGCTGGAAATCGGGCAAAGCGAGCAACTGCAGGTGGCGCACATCGACCTGCTGAGTTTGCGAGTCGAAGCCCGCAGCCAGCGCTACCAGTGCTTGCGTCAGTCCGCCAATCAGTCCACCTACCGCTGCGAAGCTGAAGGCAAGCCCAGCCACGAGTTGACTGTCGACCGCGACGCCCTGCTGATGAAGGCCAGCGAACAGTTCATCCGTCTGAGCGCTCACAATCTGTCGCTGAATACCTGGGTATAAGCCTGCAACACCTTATGCCGGCGGTGGCACAGTTGAGTCTTGCTATAATGGCCTGACCCACGCCCCCAACGAAGCCGACGGCATGACCTTACGCAAACGCTTGTTCTGGTTATTCGTACCGCTCCTGCTGCTGACCCTGCTCAGCGCCTTCTGGCTATCCGAACGCATCCTCCTAAGCCGCTTTGACCATCAGGACCGCGCCTTACTGCTCAATGACGCCGAGCGGCTTCGCAGCGCCCTGAACTATATGCTGAAAAACAATCTCGACCTGGTCAGCACCTATTCCAGCTGGGATGACAGCTACGAATTCATGCTGGGCAACCGGCCTGACTTTGCCCGCAGCAATCTCGATGAACAGTCCCTGGCACTGCTCAACTTCGACTTCATGGTGTTCCTAGACAACCAACAACAGGTGGTTACCGAGCAATGGCTGCCGCCGGACCTGAGTGAAATGCTCAGCAGCAACGAGCAGCGTCCAACCAACTACGACAGCCTGCGCCAAGCCGTCCTGAAACTGGGCCGCCGCCTGATCCAGCTAGACCAAGCCAGCCCCGGGGTATCAGGCCGCGGGCAACTGTTGCTGGTGCAAGGCACCCCTCTGCTCCTGGTGGTAAGCCCGATCAGTAATAACCAGAGCACCGCCCCCCCGGCTGGCAACATCGTGGCCGGACACTTTCTCGACCGCCAGCGTTTCAAGAGTTTGCAACAACTGGTAGACGGCGACCTACGGTTGGCCGATAGCCCACTCAATACCTCGCAATGGCTGCCACTGCCGATCCAGCCAGACAGTCTCAGCAGGCTGTCCATCAGCCCCCGCGACCTGCAGGAGAATCGCCAGCAAGTTGAGCTGCTTCTGGCCAACGACCTCAAGGAACCCTCCTTAACCCTGCACATCGACAAAGACCGCCGCCTCTTTCAGGAAGGCCGACAAGCCATCTGGTTTTTTCTGATGCAAGCCGTGGCCGTTGGCGCAGGGGCCACTGTGATGATTTACCTGTGCCTGGAGTTCTGGATCCTGCGCCGCTTGCAATATATCCACCGTGAAGTGGCCAAAGTAGGCCCAGAAAACCCACTACCGCGCCTGGAAGACAGCCGCAACGATGAGTTGGGGCAACTGGCCAATGCCCTCAATTTGATGTTCGAACGCTTTATGCAAAGCGAGTCCCGTGATCAGCTGATTCTCGACTCGATCAACGACGGCTTCTTCGAGCTGGACCTCCACGGCAAGATCACCACCCTCAACCGAGCCTTGGAGCAGATGCTCGGCTACAGCCGCGCCGAAATGCTTGGCCGCTCGTACAAAGAAGCCCTGGCCGAAGAGGACATCCCTCGCGCCCGCTCGCTGGTCGAGCGCGTGCTGCAAAACAGCTCAGACAACCAGTTTGCCGCGCCCTTCAAGCGTCGCGACGGCAGTGTTGGTCACTTCGAAACCCGCCTGACCCTTTTCCACGACCGCCAGGGCCAGATTGCCGGCTGCCGCGGCATCCTGCGCGACACCAGTGAGCAGATGGCCTACCAGAACAAACTGATCGACATGGCCTATCGCGACCCACTCACGGGCCTGGGCAACCGCAAAGCCTTCAGCGAAGAGTTGCAACGCAGCCTCGACCTGATGCTGCGTCAAGAGCGCTCTCTGGCACTGCTGTACATCGACCTCGACCGCTTCAAGCAGGTCAACGACCAATACGGCCACGACATTGGCGACGCCCTGCTGATCTCCATCGCCCAACGCCTGCAAAGCAGCTTGCGCCAACCCGACCACGTCTATCGCCTGGGCGGCGACGAGTTCACCGTGCTGCTCACTGACGCCGACCCCGAGTCCGCCATGAAGCTTGCCGAGCGCTTGCTCAGAAGCCTGGGACAGCCCTTTATTGATGATCGTCTGGTGATCGATTTTGTTACGCCAAGTATCGGCATCGCCCTGTTTCCGCAGCATGCCAAACAAGCCGAAAGCCTGATCAAAGCCGCGGATATCGCCATGTATGAGGCCAAACAGCAACGCAATCGCGCCTGCCTGTACACCCCGCCCGAGCTTTCCACTCCGACGTAAAGCCGTTAAGGTCGCCCGCATCACAACCTCGGAAAGCCTCCCATGTCCGTTCCCGCACTCTCTGGCTCGCAGTACCTCAGCGCTGGGCTGAAGCTGGTACTTAGCCCCGGCCTGCGCCTCTTCGTGCTACTGCCCCTGACCATCAACCTGATCCTCTTCGTCGCCCTGATCGGCTTCGCCGTGCGCCAGTTCAGCGGCTGGCTCGACAGCCTGATGGGCAGCCTGCCGGGCTGGCTGAGCTTTCTCGACTTCCTGCTCTGGCCGCTGTTCGTCGTGCTGCTCCTGCTGATGGTGTTCTTCACCTTCACCCTGCTGGCCAACATCATTGCCGCGCCCTTCAACGGCTTTCTCGCGGAAAAGGTCGAGGTGGTGGTACGCGGTGAGGACACCTTCCCGCCGTTCAGTTGGAACGAGCTATTGGCCATGGTGCCGCGCACCCTCAAGCGAGAACTGCGCAAGCTCAGCTACTTCCTGCCGCGCGCCATCGGCCTGTTGATCCTCTCGCTGATCCCCGGCCTGAACCTGATCGCCACACCGCTGTGGCTGCTGTTCGGCGTATGGATGATGGCCGTGCAATATATCGACTACCCCTGCGACAACAACAAGGTCAGCTGGGACGACATGCTCGCCTGGCTACGGGCCAAGCGCTGGCAGAGCCTGGGGTTTGGCGGCATCACCTATGTGGCGCTGCTGATTCCCTTCGTCAACATCCTGATGATGCCCGCCGCCGTGGCCGGTGCCACACTGTTCTGGGTGCGTGAAGACGGCGCCTCAAGCCTGGTGAAAACCTAGCGAGCAGCGTCTCTGGCAAACACCGTCACGGTTTCGCCACGCCAGTGTCACAGTTGCTACATGGTGACAGTCGAGACTGTCACCATGAACACAGCCCCTCTATTAATCGCCCTGATCAGCGAAACCGTCCTTCCCGTCGTCAACGACCTGCCCCAGAGCCTGGCCCACCTGTGCGCCGGCCTGAATGCCCGCGGTCACCACTTGCAACTGGTACGCCCACGCCAGGCAGACGATCAAGGTCGCCACAGTGATGAGCGCCTGCTGCTAACCCGCGGCTGGCCGCTGCCCGGCTTACCAGGCTGGCAATGGGGCGTGTCCATGCAGGCCAAATTGTTGCGCCACTGGCAACGCCGGCGCCCTGACGTGCTGTACATCGCCAGCCCCGGCCCACTCGGTCTTGCGGCCTTGCGCGTGGGCACACGGCTGAACATTCCCGTTGTCAGCAGCCTGACCAGCCCCACGGACAGCTTCCCCCCCAGTCACTTGCTGGCGCCCTTCAACCGCCTGCTTCAGCACTACTTGCGCTGGTTTCACAACCGCGCCCAGCTCACGCTAGTGCCCACCAGTAACCAGCTGCATGCGTTGCAACGTAACGGCTTTGCCCACTTGCAATTGCTAACCGACGGCGTCGACAGCCTGCTGTTCCACCCGCGTCAACGCAGGCAGGCATTACGCAGTGACTGGGGCCTGGGCGAGGCCGATGTTGCCGTGCTCTGTCGCGCACCGAACAACGACCAGCAGCTCAAACTGCTGCAGCGCAGCTGGCAGGCACTCAACACTCGTTACCCACGGCGCCGCATGCGCCTGGTCGTCCTCAACGCCAACGCCGCCATGGCCGCACAGCTGCCCGACGCCTACTTGAGTGAGGCCGCCCACGGGGTAAACCTGGCCAGCCATTACGCCTCAGGGGATGTGTTTTTGCTGGTCGATGATGACGACCGCTTACTGCTGGAAACCCTGGCGTCCGGCCTGGGCGTGGTCGCCTTTGACCAGGGCGCCGCCGCCCAACACCTGCGTCATGGCCATAACGGTGTTTTGGCCATGAGCGAAGACCCTGACAGTTTCAGCGCGGCGGCGGTGTGGCTGCTGGAAGAACCCGAAACCCTGCGCAGAATCCGCCTCAATGCCCGCCAGCACGCCAGCCGGCAAAGCTGGGCGAGCATCAGTCAACGCCTCGAAACCCACCTGTGCAATGCCTGCCAACGCCAACCATAAACCCGCTTAGGCAAATGCCTTGGGCGCAGCCGCGTAGGCCAGGCTGAGGGCTCCGCGACCTATGTTGATCGCCCCGGTAGCACTCAGCATTGCCAGGTGCAAAGCCACCCCGCGCGCCTGACACACCTGCTCCAATTCGGCAAAGCCAGGCAAGTCTCGCACTACCGACAAGTCGCCGGCATAACTCAGGCACAGGTGTGGCGCCAACAATTCAGCGGCCTCCACCCGCCCGACAGCATGCGCAAACAACTTTTGCGCCGCCTTGTCGAAACTCGGCGCCAGCGCCACCGGTTTATCGTCGCCACTTTGAATGCTGAGCACCGGCTTCACATCGAGCAACGAACCCAAGCCCAACGCCGCACCTCGCACTTTATCGAGCAAGCCGCTGCGATCGCCCTTCTGAAACCCCCGCTGGCGCAGATGAGCAAGGTCGTCGGCGACAATAAAGGTGCACGTCTGCAGGGCCAATTGTTCCAGGCGCACACGCACGGCATTCGGGTGCGCACCGTCGGCAATCAGGCGCATGCCCTCGGCCGCCAGCACCGCCACGCCGGCGAAGACACTTTTGCTGTCGATCACTCGCATGGCGAACGGCCCACTCAAGCCAGCCTCAGCGCGGCGCGCCCGGTAATGCTGCAACAGGCCAAAGGAGGCCTGGGTGGCATGCTCGAAGATCTGGCTGCGCTGGCTGGCCACCGTCAGGCACAGCAGATAGTCGAACTCATTCACCAGCTCATCCAGCAACCACTGCTGCAGCTCGGCCACCGGCAACGGCTCGCTGTGATCGAGGGCACCCACACTCGGTAATTGCTGCTGATAGAACACCTGAGTGGCCTGCGCTTCGCGCTGATCAATCAGCCGCTGCTCCCCAACTCGCAGCACGATGGGCAACACCCGCACACCGTGCGCGCGCAGCCACTCCTCAGGTAAATCGCAGGTTGCATCGACTACCAGACCTACACGCATAACCCGCTCCCCGGCCGCTGTGACGGCGCTTTTTGTGATGCGCAGCACTGTGCCTGCTGCACCGGGGCACGTCAGCCCAACCGATTACGGGTGTATCCAGGCAATAAAAAGCCCGCCAAGCGGCGGGCTCCTGTACAGCGCAGCCACTTACTGCGGCGGCTGGCCCGGCAAAGGTCGCAAGTTGACCTCGACGCGGCGGTTCTGCGCGCGGCCATCGGCGGTGGCATTGCTGGCAATCGGCTGATCCGGGCCGGCGCCACGGGTCGACAGACGCGTGCCATCCACGCCCTGGGCGGTCAGATACGTAGCCACGCTCTGCGCCCGGCGCTGCGACAGGTCCATGTTGTACTGGCGGCTGCCGGTGCTGTCGGTAAAGCCGACGATTTCAATGCTGTTCTGATTGAACTGCTTGAACGAACTGGCGAGGTTGTTCAGCGGAGCATAGAAGTTGCTGACAATTTCAGACGAGTCAGTGGCGAACGTGATGTTGCCCGGCATGATCAGTTTGATCTGGTCGCCCTGGCGCTGCACTTCCACACCCGTGCCTTGCATGCTCTGGCGTAGCTCGGCTTCCTGCTTGTCCGCGTAATAGCCATAGCCTGCGCCACTGGCACCACCGATGGCTGCGCCAATCAACGCCCCCTTGCCGCGATTGTCATGACTGATCAAGGCGCCAGCCGCCGCACCTGCCAACGCCCCAAGGCCACCGTATTTGGCGGTCTTGTTACTGCTCGGCGGCTGATTGTCATAGGGATTCTGCGACGCGCAACCCGCCAGCAAAACGGCGGTGCTGGCAGCAATCAACAGGCGACTGGGCTTAAACATCAATGCAACTCCTCAACGTAGGGGTCAGCCATCATCGGCCGTGCGGATTAGAGCACAAGCGCCCGGGAAAATTCCGCGTTCAGGCACGCACATACGGATTGCTGCGCATCTCGTCGCCTAGGCGGGTATCCGGGCCGTGGCCCGTGACCACCGTGGCGTCTTCATCCAGGGTGTACAGGCGCTGTTTGATCGAGCGCTCAATGGTCGGGTAATCGCCGCCCCACAAATCGGTACGACCAATACCGCCACGGAACAAGGTATCGCCGGCGATCAGCAACTTGGCCTCGGGAAACCAGAAGCTCATTGAACCTGGCGTATGCCCCGGCGTGTGCAACGCCACGCCACAGCCGCAATCCAGCGCCTGATCATCGCTCAGCCACTGATCCGGCGCCGGCACCGGCGTGTAGGGCACGCCGAACATACCGCACTGCATCTCCAGGTTGTCCCAGAGGAACTGATCATCCTTATGCAGGTGCAGGGTCGCCCCCGTGCGCTCCTTCATCTGCCCGGAGGCGAGGAAGTGATCCAGGTGAGCATGGGTGTGAATGATGCTCACCACCTTGAGGCCATGGGCATCCAGGCGCGCCATGATCAACTCGGGGTTACCACCTGGATCGACCACGATGGCCTTCTTGGTAACAGGGTCGCCAATGATGGTGCAGTTGCACTGCAAAGGCCCAACGGGGAAGGTTTCGCGGATTAGAGCGGGTTTGGCGGCGTCCATGGGGGTTCCTGCAAGGTAAGTGACACGGATCGGGGGCACCAAGCGGAGCCCGATCACGTCTTCGACAAGCCGCTTGGGCCTGCACACAGGCGACTAACCTTAAAGCGTGAGGCCAGCGCCCGCACTTTTCAACCACAAGCGCCCGCCCGGCGGCGCTCACTGCCCCGACCGCCTGATCGATGGCAAAGCCTAGCAATACAATACCTGTACAATTTATTTGCGACTGTACAACAATATGCCTATCATCTACCCAAGGCCGCAATGCAGATTCCTGCGTTCGACATCCTGCTTAGAGGTGTGCCATGACTGCTACCAAACCAGCAACCGAGACCCTCAAACTGGGCATCAGCGCCTGTCTGTTGGGCAACGAAGTGCGCTACAACGGCGGTCACAAGCAGTCGAACCTGTGCAGTCGGGTACTTAGCGAACACTTTGAGTTCATTCCGGTGTGCCCGGAGGTGGCCATCGGCCTGGGCACGCCGCGCGAACCGATTCGCCTGATTGGCGACCCGGCGGCTCCCCGTGCGGTCGGTACCATTCACCGCGAGATTGACGTAACCGACGCGCTGGCCGCCTACGGCGAGCGCATGGCTGGCGAATTGCAGGGCATCTGCGGCTACATCTTTATGCAGCAATCGCCGTCTTGCGGGATGGAACGGGTCAAGCTTTACCAGGCCAACGGTGCGCCTACGCCCGGCGGCAGCCATGGGATCTTTGCCAAGGCTTTTTGTGCCCGCCACCCGGATTTGCCGGTAGAGGAAGACGGCCGCCTCAACGACCCAGTACTGCGTGAGAACTTCCTTACCCGCGTGTATGCCTACGCGCGCTGGCAGGAGCTGCTGCGCAGCGGCCTGACCCGGCAGAGCCTGCTCGACTTCCACTCGCGCTATAAATATCAGCTGCTGGCGACCAACCCGCTGCAGTACAAGGCCCTCGGCCAACTGCTGGGCAACCTTAGCCAGTACGACCTCGGTGAGCTGGCGCCACGCTACTTCAGCGCACTGATGGCAGCTTTGAAGAAGTGCGCCACCCGCGGCACCCACAGCAATGTCCTGCAGCACATCAGCGGCTACCTTAAACAGGCCCTGAGCCGCGAAGACAAAGCCGAGATGAACCAGCTGATCAGCCAGTACCGCAACGGTATCGTGCCGCTGGTGGTGCCGTTGACCTTGCTCAAGCACCACTTCCGCCGTCATCCAGACCACTACATCGAGCGCCAGGTTTACCTGCAACCACACCCGGAAGTGCTGAGCCTGCGTAACGCCATATGAACCATTACACCCTGACCCTGGAGCCTGCATGCGCCAACTGATGTGGTTTCGCACCGACCTGCGCGTGCACGACAACAGTGCCCTCGCCGCCGCCATGGCGGCGGGCCCGACCGTGGCGCTGTTTCTGCTCAGCCCCGGCGAATGGCAAGCCCACAATGATGCGCCAGCTAAGGTGGATTTCTGGCTGCGCAACCTGGCGCATCTGCAACAGCAACTACAGCAACTAAATGTGCCACTGCTGATCGCCAAAGCCGATACCTGGAGCGAAGCCCCCCAGGTGCTGGCGCGTCTCTGCCAGGCACATGACATTGCCGCAGTGCAGGTCAATGACGAGTACGGCGTGCACGAAAGCCGCCGCGACGAGGCCTGCGCCAGCCTGCTGGCGCAACAGGGTGTGGCGTTCAAGGGTCACCTGGACCAGCTGTTTTTCCAGCCCGGCAGCCTGCTGACTCAGTCGGGCACCTACTTCCAGGTGTACAGCCAGTTTCGCAAGGTCTGTTACCGCCGCCTGCAAATCGCCCAGCGCGATCGTCTTGTTACCGACGGTGGCGACGGTGTCGCCCTTGGCGGCGGGGGTGCCGCTGCCCGACAGGCCCGATTTATCCGACAGCACGAACGCCAGGCCAAGCAACGCCACAAATCCAAGCGCGACGGCGGCCCCCAGCGGGTGGCGGATCATTCGGCGGAAAAAACTGAGCATGAGCGGGAGCGGCCAATCTGTCTGGAGCGTAGTCTCCGCCGCTTTAGGGGTG
>OFRI01000024.1_pt1 | contig 34171 bp, 30 predicted proteins | sample 1543031 | NCBI WGS metagenome assembly OFRI01 (sample SAMN07774226, study PRJEB24372) | wastewater metagenome
CCGACCGCTTCTGCACCGGCTCCTCGATCATGCCGCAGAAGAAGAACCCCGACGTGCCCGAACTGGCGCGCGGCAAGACCGGCCGCGTGGTCGGCCACCTGATGGGCCTGATCACGCTGATGAAGGGCCAGCCCCTGGCCTACAACAAGGACAACCAGGAAGACAAAGAGCCGCTGTTCGACGCTGCCGACACCCTGCGCGACTCGCTGCGTGCCTTCGCCGACATGGTTCCAGCGATCAAGCCCAAGCGCGAGATCATGCGCGAAGCGGCACGCCGCGGCTTCTCCACCGCCACGGACCTGGCCGACTACCTGGTACGCAAAGGCCTGCCGTTCCGCGATTGCCACGAGATCGTCGGCCACGCGGTGAAATACGGCGTGCAAAGCGGCAAGGACCTGGCCGAAATGAGCCTCGACGAACTGCGCCAGTTCAGCGACCAGATCACCGACGAAGTGTTCGCCGTGCTGACCCTGGAAGGCTCGGTCAACGCCCGTGACCATATCGGCGGCACCGCCCCCAACCAGGTCCGCGCTGCTGTCGTGCGTGGTCAAAACCTGCTGGCCACACGCTGAGTCTGGCCAGTCAAGCAGGGGCCACCTCCGGGCTGGCCCCAGTCGCCAAACGCCTACGCGCTGCCGGGCTCTTGCTCGTGGCCACGCTGAGCCTGCTGCTAAACAGCGTGCCCAGCCTGGCCAGCGAACACTGCCCACGTCCTTACCGGGTTGGCGTCTCGCAAATCGGCTACAGCTATTACCTGCTGGACGACGGCACGCCCGCGGGCTCGTCATTCGACTTCTATGCCGAACTCGCTCGCCGCAGCGGCTGCACCTTCGAAATTGATCCTTTGCCACGCGCCCGCGCTTGGCATGAAGCCAAGCTGCAACACCTGGACATCATCTCGCCGACCATCCGCACAACGGAACGCGACCAGGTGGGCGTGTTCATCGAGTACTTCAAGGCGCGCAACGACATCCTGGTTGATCGCCGCGCGGGCGAGCACATCCAGTCACTGGAGCAACTGCTGGCTGACCCGAATGTGAAAATCGGCCTGGTTCGCGGCCACTCCAGCGGCCCCTACTTCGACGAGCGCCTGCAAACGCTTGAGAAACTGCGGCGCGTGGAGTTCTCCTCCTACCCCAGCAACATTTTTATCAAACTGCAGGCCGGACGTATTCAGGCCACCCTGATGACCGCCGGCATTTACCAAAAAGAGCTGGATCAACTGGGCCTGCAGGATCAGGTACGAATCATCCACGTACCGGAATCGGACGCCTTCAGCGTCGGCCTGTACCTCTCGCACCTGACCCTCGACGGCCAGGAAATCGACTGGCTCGGTCAACATGTACGGGCCATGGTTAGCGATGGCACCCTGCGCAAACTGCTCAGCCGCAACCATGGCAAAGCCCTGACCGCCGAGTTTTACCAAGCCGCGCCCGCCCCTCAACAACCCGAGTGAGCCGCGCAGGCACAATCATCTTTTTAGGAGTTTTTATGAGCGAACAGAACGAGCCGGAAATCGACGAAGACGAAGTCTTTGCCGAGCAGACCCTGACCCAGGCCATCGAAAACCAGTTGGAAGCCGACAGCCCCGCCGCGGCCAAGGCCACCTACAACAAGCTGACCCTGGTAGGTTACCCGCGCGAGGAAATTCTCGATCTGATGGCTCAGGTGCTGGCCTTTGAAGTGCGCGCCATGCTCGAAGCCGAGCGTCCGTTCGACCTCGCGTGGTACGAACAGGCACTGCGCGCGCTGCCGACCCTGCCGGAATAGCCTTACACTGGCGAACAGATAGCACCTAAACTGGCGGCCAATGGCCAACCTGACTTTTTCGTCGTAAGCGGAGCCGTTCGCGGATGTCTCTGAGCCGCCTTTTTCTGCACTGCTGGTCGCTGGTCCTGCTGTGCGGCACAGCGTCACTGGCGCATGCCGAGCCGCTGCGCATAGGCGCCGAAGACGACTGGTACCCGTACACCGCGTTGCGCAACGGTGAGGTCCAGGGCATGTCAGTGGACATCGTCAAAGCAGCCTTTGCTGCCACCTCCACTGAAATTGAGCTGCTGCCCTACCCCTATGCCCGCTGCATGCAGCTGACGCTGAAGGGCGAGCTGGTTGCCTGCTTCAACACCGCACCCAATGCCCAGATTGCCCTCGACTACCTGCTGCCGAAAACCGCCCTGTTCCACGACGACATCCTGCTCTGGGCGCGCAGCACCCAGGCCACACCGCTGAACGGGCTGGAGCAACTGGCGGGCAAGCGCGTGGCCGTGACCATCGGCTACGAATACGGCGAGCGCTTCGACAGCAACCAGAAACTCGTGCGGGTGCCGGTGCGCCAGGACCGTAATGGTTTTCTTATGCTGCAGCGCCAGCGCGTCGACTACGTGGTGGCCTATCGCGGCACCGCCACCCATTTGTTCCAACAATATCCAGAGCTGGCAGGCCAGTTCAGCCCAGTAGCGACAGTGCACGAGCCTCAGTTGCACTTGAGCTTTTCCCGCCATGCTGCGCACGCAACGGAGGCCCTGCAACGCTTCGAGCAAGGTATGCGCTTGATCCAGGACAATGGCCGCTATCAGCAGATTCTGCAGGATTGGCAACACGGCAGCGCAGACTCCGCACTGCCTCGCTACACTGCAAAAACCCCCGTCGCCACGCCGTGACGATGGCCCCTTCGCCGGGCAGTTAAGCCCCGGCGCCTTTCAAGAGCCTGGAGCACCTATGTCGTATACCCCTGAGTTGGTTGCCGAACTGGAAATTCTTGCGCTGTTCAACCTGGCCAACACCAAAGAGGGCCTCAAGGTTCATCACACCGCCGCCCCAAGCGCGATTGCCGCTGCCCAACGCCTGCATGACAAAGGCCTGACCACCCTCAATGACGGCGGCTACCTGACCAGCCTCGGCCTGGACGCCGCCGAGCACGCCCAATCACTGCTGACCATCCTCAGCGTCAGCGAAACCGCCTGACCCACCCGCTAAGCCGCCCACGCGCCTAAAACCCTCGCGGGTCGCGGGCGCCTCGGGCCCTTTTGTGGGAGCGGCTTCAGCCGCGAAGCTCTTTTGGCGCTTCAATGATTCGCGGCTAAAGCCGCTCCTACGAATCTGCGCCGCTTGCGGGTATTGGCTCAGCACAGATCGCCAGCAAGCTGGCTACTACAAGAACCGCCTGCTAACCACCCAGCGCGCCGGCGAAACCGCCTAACTCAGCGCTAAAAAGCCCGCGTGCCTGCAAACCCTCGCAGGCCGTGGGCGCCTCGGGTGCTTTTGTGGGAGCGGCTTCAGCCGCGAAGCGCTGTTAGCGTTTCAATGATTCGCGGCTAAAGCCTTCCACTCCATAAACGCCGACAGCGCCGCGTTTACGGCCGCTCACCGTTGGCCAGGCGCCGTTCAATAGCGTCGAGCACGACCGGCAATTCGGCGATGCTGGCAATCACATAATGGGCGCCCGCCTGGTACAACTTGGCGGCGGCCGGACGTGCTCGCGCCGCTTGCTCAGCCGGGGTAAGCGCCGACCACTGGGCATGACTCAAGCCCACTTCGTTACCCGAAGCCGACAGGCCAACAGTCCACATGCCTCCCGCCAGCCCCTCATCAATGCCCGGTACGGTGTCGTCCACCTTGACGCAAGCGGCCACATCACTGGCGCCCAGGCGAATCAGGTTTTCCAGCGCCATCCACGGTCCCGGTCGACCGCCGGCTGGCAGGTCATCGGTCGCCACCACCCAATCCGGGGCATAACCGGCCGCCGCAGAGATTGGCAGCAATGCGTCCATCACCACCCGCGGGTAGCCCGAGCAGGAACCGATTTTCAGACCGCGCTGGCGCAACGTGGCAATGCACTCAAGCGCCCCTGGAATCAGCGCCGAGTAGTCGCCCACCCGCTCGATCTGCAGGGGGATAAAGGCCGCGTACAAGGCATCCACATCGGCATCGCTCATGGCCCGGCCAAAGCGCGCCTGCCAGCGTGCAGCCACGGCCGGCAAACGGCCCAGGGCCTGGATGTGATCCCACTTGGCCAGGCCCATAGGGATGCGTGCCTCGGCCAGACTGACTTCGATATCGAAACCGGCGAAGGCGTCGATCAGCACCTGGGTCGGGGCGAAGGAGCCGAAATCCACCACGGTACCGGCCCAGTCAAAGATCACCGCCTGCAGCGGGCCGGTGTAACGGCGTTGGTAGCAATAGCTCATGGTCTTACTCCTGATGCTTCGTGGGCAGCCAGCCAAGGTCGGCCAGCGCCGCAGCCAGCGCGGCCAGGGCCTGGTCGATTTCAGCGTGATCAATGGCGCCGATACAGCCGACGCGGAAGGTTTCCAAACGGGTCAACTTGCCCGGATAGAGGATAAAACCGCGCTCACGCACGGCCTGGTACAGGGCCATAAATTGGTAGTCAGGATGCGTGGGCGCATGGGCGGTGTAGATGATCGGCGCCTGCACCGCGGCCGGCAGATAGGGCTGCAAGCCCAATGCCGCGAGCCCCGCGCGCAGACGCTCGCCATTCGCCTGATAACGCGCCAGCCGTGCCGGCTGACCGCCTTCAACGTGGTACTGATCGAGGGCGCTGCGCAGTGCGGCCAACACATGGGTCGGCGGCGTGTAGCGCCATTGGCCGGTGCGCTGCAGGTAGGCGTACTGGTCGAACAAATCCAGGGACAACGAATGACTGTTACCACGACTGGCCGCCAGCGCCTGTTTTTCCACCAGCACAAAGGCCATGCCGGGCACACCTTCCAGGCACTTGTTGGCCGATGACACGAGCGCCGCAAAGGGCAGCTCACGGGCATCCACCGGCAGGGCGCCGAAGCCGCTCATGCTGTCGATAATCAACTGACGGCCAGCCGCTGCCACCACGGCAGCAATCTCGGCCAGCGGATTGAGCAGGCCGGTGCTGGTTTCACAGTGGATGGCACCGACGTGAGTGATCTCCGGGTGCGCGGCCAAATAGTCGGCCAGCTGCTGTGGGCACACCGGCTGGTCGTCGGCAAACTCCAGGGTGGCCACCTGGCGGCCCATCACCTCAGCCAGCTGCGCCATGCGCTGGCCGTAGGCGCCATTGACCAGTACCAGCAACGCACCGTCGCGCGGCAACAGGGTGCCGATGGCCGCCTCCACGGCGAAGGTGCCGGAGCCTTGCAGCGGCACGCAAACATGGCTGGCCTGGGCGTGAGCGATGGCCAGCAGATCGGCGCAGACGCTGGCGGTCAGCCCATTGAAGCGCCCGTCCCAGGAGCCCCAGTCCTGCAGCATGGCGGTTTTGGTGGTCAGGCTGGTGGTCAGCGGACCGGGGGTAAGCAAAATGGCTTCGCGCATAACAGCGACCTTTGGCAGAGAAAGACGTGGGGGTTCAGGCGGCGGCGTTCAACCAGCGACACGCCCAGCCGCGGCGCTCCGCCTCGGCCGTCAGGCGCGCATTGGGATTGGTCGGGCGCGGCTCACTGACCCACTCCAGCAAGGGCAGGTCGTTGTGCGAGTCGCTGTAGAAATAGCTCTGCTGCACCTCGACATGCTGGCGCATCAGCCAGTTCTCCAGGCAGTGCACCTTGCCCTCGGCGTAGGTCAGCAAGCCCTGAGTACGCCCGCTGTAACGGCCGGCGCGAACTTCGCAGGGCACGCCGTGGATATGCTCAAACCCCAGCGCCAGCCCCATCGGCCGCACCAGAAACTCCTCGCTGGCCGACACCAGCATCAAGGTGTGCCCGGCGGCGCGGTGGCTGGCGATCAGCTCCAGGGCTTCGGGATACACCCGCGCCAGCAACTGCTCAGCGATCAGCCGTTGCACCTCAACCGCCACCTCGGCCTCGCTGCGCCCAACCAGCGGCGCCAGGGTCAGGTCCAGGTAGGCGTGCATGTCCAGGCCGCGCTCGCCGTAATCAGCCATCAACGCGGCGTGCTGGCGCGCAAACTGCTCGCGGTCGGCCCAGCCGAGGTCCTGCATATGGGCGGCCCAGTGCACCGAACAATCGGCATCCAGCAGGGTGTGGTCGAGGTCGAAAATAGCCAGGGTGAGTGCTTGCATGACGGGGGCCTTATGCACCGATGTGAATGCCGGCCAGTATCGGCATTGCCAGCGGCACAGCCCACACAGCAGGGCTAGCGCCAAGCGCTAGGTTTTCTTATGGCGTGTAACAGCAACGTCATTTACAGCCGTTTTACTGCCCGGACTCTTCCCCTGCGACCACAGCCACCACCATGTCCCGACTGCCTCCGCTGAATGCCCTGCGCGCCTTTGAAACCTCGGCCCGCCTGGGCAGCTTCACCCGCGCCGCCGACGAGCTGCACGTCACCCAGGCCGCCGTTAGCCAGCAGGTCAAACAACTGGAGCAGCACCTCGGCAGCCCGCTGTTTATCCGCGAAGCCAAAGGCCTGCGCCTGACCGAAGTTGGCCGCAGCTACCTGCCCGCTCTCACCCAGGCCTTTCACACCCTGCGCAACAGCACCGATGAGTTGTTCGGCGAGCGCGGCCGCACCCAGCTCAGCGTGCGCGCCTCCAACTCCTTCGCCGAACACTTCCTGGCCCCGCGCCTGCAGCGTTTTCTCGCCGACTACCCACGTTTCCGCGTGCGCATCAGCTCCTCGCCGTGGACTGCGTTTGCCGAAGAAAGCAACGCCGACGTGGAGATCTGCAACGGCTACGGCGACTGGAGCGACCGCCAAGTGGAACGCCTGACCAGCGAACACTGGCTGACCGTGTGCAGCCCGGCGACCCTCGAACGGCGCGGCTGGCCGGGCTCGGCCCAGGCGCTGATGAGCTGGCCGCTGTATAGCGTGCTCGGCTACCGCGAAGGCTGGAACGAATGGCTGACCCAGCAGCAGAGCCACGGCCTGGCGCCCGCGCCCGGCCTGGAGTTCGACACCACCACCCTGGCCATGCAGGCGGTGCGTTATGGCGACGGCGTGCTGCTGACCCGCAGTTTTCTGGTCAGTGATGCCCTGCAGCGCGGCGAGCTGGTGCAACCGCATCCGGGCATCCTGCCGACCCGCGGCGGCCATTACCTGGTCTGCCAACGCGGCGACCAGCGCCCCAAGGTCACCGCCTTCTGCGACTGGCTGCGCCGCGAGTTGCGCGGCCACCAGGCTGGTTTGCGCCTGCCGACGCCGGGCCTAGCCCAAGAATGATTGGCGCCAGCCATTAGCAAAACTAGGCCATTTGCCCGCTTGCCGTCACAAAGCCGCAACCCGCCGGGCCTAGCATCTGGGCACCGGGCAACCTGCAGCAACGCCCGCAGACCGGCCATGCGGCCACCTCACCCGCCAGTCTCCGGGTTCGCCCCGAGAGGAGATTTTCGTGAAATCGCTCAAGCCTTTGCGCTCCCTGCTCGCCGTTGCCATGACCGCCCTCTCGTTCTCGGCCCTGGCCGCCAGCGAGCTGACCGTTTACACCGCCCTCGAACCGGAAGACCTGAGCAAGTACGCCGAGCGCTTCAACCAGGACCACCCGGACGTGAAGATCAACTGGGTGCGCGACTCCACCGGGGTGATCACCGCTCGCCTGCTGGCCGAGAAAGCCAACCCGCAGGCCGATGCGGTCTGGGGCCTGGCCGCCACCAGCCTGAAACTGCTGCAACAGGACGGCATGCTGGAAGGCTACGCGGCGAAGAATGCCGAGCAGCTCAAGCCGCTGTTCCGCGATAGCCAGAACCCGCCGCAGTGGATCGGCATGGACGCCTGGATGGCCGCCATCTGCTTCAACACCGTGGAAGCCGCCAAGTACAACCTGCCGCAGCCAAAAACCTGGCAAGACCTGACCAACCCGGTGTACCGCGGCCATGTGGTCATGCCCCACCCGGCCTCATCGGGCACCGGCTACCTGGACGTCTCGGCCTGGTTGCAGACCTTCGGCGCGGACAAGGGCTGGACCTTCATGGACGGCCTGCACCAGAACATCAAGAGCTACACCCACTCCGGTTCCAAGCCTTGCAAAATGGCCGCCACCGGTGAAGCACCGATCGGCATCTCCTTCGCCTACCGCGGCGCCAAAGAGAAAGCCGCCGGCGCGCCGCTGGAGCTGATCTTCCCCAGCGAAGGCCTGGGCTGGGAAATGGAAGCCGCCGGTATTCTCAAAGGCACCAAGCAGCTGGCCGCGGCGCAAACCCTGATGGACTGGGCCGCCAGCGAAAAAGCCAACCAGCTGTACAACGAAGGCTACGCCATCGTCGCCATGCCGGGGATCGCCAAGCCGGTCGCGCACTTCCCGGCCGAGCCGGAAAAACTGCTGATCAAGAATGACTTCGACTGGGCGGCGCAAAACCGCGACAGCATCCTCACCGAGTGGCAGAAACGCTACGAAGGCAAGGCCGAAGCCAAGTAAACCCCGCCTCGTATCGGCATCCCGCGGCCTGCGTTAGCAGGGCCGCGGGTGTCGGTTACCTGCCATCACCTGCACCCCGCGACAGAGGTAACTGGCCATGACTCAAGGCTGCGGCAGCCGTTTGCAACTGCACGGCATCAACAAGCACTTCGGCGCCACTCAGGTGCTGCGCGATATTCACCTGGATATCCAGCCGGGTGAGCTGCTGTGCTTTCTCGGCCCCTCGGGCTGCGGCAAGACCACCTTGCTACGCATCATCGCCGGCCTCGAAGCGCAAAGCAGCGGCCGTCTAGTGCAAGGCGAGCGGGATATTTCCCTGCTGCCGCCGCGCCAGCGCGACTTCGGCATCGTCTTTCAATCCTATGCGCTGTTCCCCAATCTCAGCGTGCACGCCAACATCGCCTTCGGCCTGCGCAGTCAGCGCCTGGCCAAGGCCGCCATCAACCAGCGCGTCAGTGAACTGCTGGAACTGATTGGCCTCAGCGAGCACGCCAACAAATACCCCGCCCAACTGTCTGGCGGTCAGCAGCCACGCGTCGCCCTGGCCCGCGCCCTGGCCCCGGCGCCCGGTTTGCTGCTGCTCGATGAGCCGCTGTCGGCCCTCGATGCACGGGTGCGCGGCCACCTGCGCAAAGAGATCCGCCGCCTGCAACAGCAGCTCGGGGTCACCACGATTCTGGTCACCCACGACCAGGAAGAAGCCCTGACCATGGCCGACCGCGTGGTGGTGATGAACCACGGGGTGATCGAGCAGATCGGCACGCCGCAAGAAATCTACCGTCAGCCGGCCAGCCCCTTCGTCGCCGAATTTATCGGTGCGATGAACTTCGTCGACTCCCAGCGCGATGCCGCAGGCTTAGTCAGCCTCGGCGGCCAGCTGCTGGAGATGCCCCAGCCCGACCAGCAACCCGGCCAGCGCCTGCGCCTGGCCTTTCGTCCGGAAGAAGTGCGCCTGGTGCCGCTGCACGAAGGGGGTCTGGCGGCACATATCGAGCACCTGGAGTTTCTCGGCACCTTTATCCGTTTGCGCATGCGCGTAGCCGGCCTGAGCGAAGCCCTGACCGTCGATGTCGACGCCCGCAGCGCCCGCCAACTGGGCCTGTGCCAAGGCCTGCAACTGGGCATGCACCTGCCGGCCGAAGCCCTGAGTTGCTTCGCCGCCTGAGCAGGGCTGGCCTGGATGTTACTGCTCCGACTGAAACGTTGTAGGCGCGAATTTGCGCAATATTCGCGGCTGAAGCCGCTCCTACAGAAGCCTGCTTGCCTCGCCGCAGTACACCGCGATCGAGGCCTTATTGTTATGCACGGGCGCCAGCGGCGTCCGTCCCCGTGTGGATTACCCCCGTCATGCTTGCAACATCCCAACCCCTGACTTCCGCTCGCCTGATCGTCCACGAGCGCCTGGGCCTGGCCCTGCTGTTTGCCCTGCTGATCGGCGTGTTTATCGTCCTCCTGCCGGCACCGCTGCTGAGCCTGCTGGGCCGCAGCCTAAGCGACCGCGAGGGCCACTTCGTCGGCCTGGCCAACTTCCACAGCTACTTCGCCAGTGGCGCCCTGCTGCGCGCCTTCGGCCACTCATTGCTGGTCGCTAGCCTCAGCACCCTGCTGGTTTTGACCAGTGCCTTCGCCACCGCCTGGGCCCTGACCCGCACCCGCCTGCCCCTGCGCGGCTGGTTGCGCGGTGCCCTGCTGCTGCCGATTCTGGCGCCGTCGCTGCTGCCGGCCATCAGCCTGATCTACCTGTTCGGCGAACAGGGCGTGCTCAAGGCCTGGCTGGGTGACAGCTCGATCTATGGCCCGCTGGGCATCGTCCTCGGCTCGTGCTTCTGGACCTTCCCCCATGCCCTGATGATTCTGCTCACCGCCCTGTCCCAGGCCGATGCCCGGCATTACGAGGCGGCCGAAGTGCTCGGCGCCTCGACCTGGCGCACCTTCTTCACCGTGACCCTGCCGAATGCCCGCTACGGCCTGGTCAGCGCCGGTTTTGTGGTGTTTATTCTGGTGTTCACCGACTTTGGCGTGCCCAAGGTGATCGGCGGCCAGTACGCCATGCTCGCTACCGATGTGTACAAGCAGGTGATCGGCCAGCAGCGCTTCGAGATGGGCGCGGTGGTCAGCGTTTTGCTGCTGCTGCCGGCCTTGCTGGCGTTCCTCGCCGACCGCTGGGTGCAGCGCCGCCAGGCCGCCACCCTGACCGCCCGCGCGGTGCCCTGGCGGCCCAAGACCAACCGGCTGCGCGATCTGTGGGGCGCCGCCCTGTTGCTGCCGGCCTTGAGTTTTATCGGCGCGGTGATCGGCATGGCCATCTACGCCTCGCTGGTCACTTACTGGCCGTACAACCTCAACCTGAGCCTGAACAACTACCAGTTCGGCCGCCTGATCGGCGACGGCTGGAGCAGTTACTTCAACTCCCTGCGCCTGGCGGGCCTGACCATGCTGGCGGGCACGGTGCTGGTGTTTCTCAACACCTGGCTGAGCCAACGCACGCCACAGCCGCGGGCGCTGACCACGCTGTTCCAACTGCTCAGCCTGTTGCCCCTGGCGGTGCCGGGGATGACCCTAGGCCTGGGCTATATCTTTTTCTTCAACCACCCGGACAACCCCCTCAACGGCCTGTATGGCGGCATGACGATTCTGGTGTTGTGCACCCTGACGCACTTCTACTCGGTGCCGCACCTCAACCTGGTCACGGCGTTCAAGCAGTTGGACAGCGAGTTCGAGGCGGTGGGCGAATCGCTGCGCGCCTCACGCCTGCAGATTCTGTGGCGGGTCAGCCTGCCGCTGAGCCTGCCGGCGCTGCTGGATGTGGCCCTATATTTCTTCGTCAATGCCATGACCACGGTGTCGGCGGTGGTGTTTCTCTACGGACCGCACACCAACCTGGCGGCGATCAGCGTGCTTAATCTGGATGACGCCGGGCAAACCGCCGCCGCGGCCGCCATGGCGGTGTGCATCATGGCCACCTGCACCCTGGCCAAATTAATCCACGGCCTGCTCGGCGCCGTCTTGCAGCGCCAGCAACGCGCCTGGCGCGGCGCATGAGTGGCTTTACCCTGCTGTTGGTGCTGCTCTCGGCCATCACCCATGCCGGTTGGAATCTGGCGGGCAAGAAGGCCGGGCCGAGCATCGGCTATTTCTGGCTGGCGAGCCTCTGGGGCTTTGTGCTCGGCCTGCCGCTGATACTGCCATTTACCTGGCCACTGCTGCTGGCCCTAACGCCGCCGATCTGGGCCTGGCTGCTGCTCTCGGGATTATTCCAGGCCCTGTATATTTGGGGGCTGGCCGAGGCCTACCGGCGCGGCGAGCTGTCGACGCTGTACCCACTGATTCGCTCGTCACCGTTAATTTTGCTGCTGCTCGGCAGCCTGTTGCTGGGCAGCGCCGAGCGCATCAGCGGCGGCGCGGTGCTCGGCATCGTGCTGATCGTCGGCGGCTGCTTCTTCTTGCCGATGCAGCGCTTCGCCGATCTGCGCCTGAGCCATTACCTGAATGCCGCCACCTGCTTTGCCCTGCTGGCGGCCACTGCCACCGCGGGCTATTCGCTGATCGACGATCTGGCCACGCGGGCCATGCGTGAATTACCCGGCCTGCAACTGCACGACGCCTGGGTGGCACTCCTTTATGTGGTGCTGCAGGCCGGCAGTGCAGCGCTGTGGCTGGGCCTGGCGATGCTCTTGCCGGGGTTGCGCCGGCAATGGCGAAACGCCCCGCCGCCGCTGGGCAGCAGCCTGTTTACCGGGGTGATGATGCTGCTCACCTACGCCTTGGTAGTCTGGGCCATGGCCACTGCCCGCGATGTCAGCTATGTGGTGGCGTTCCGGCAGATCAGCATTCCGATCACCGTGGCCCTGGGCATCTGTCTACTCGGCGAACGCCTGAACCCACCCAAGGTGCTGGGCGTCGCCATCGTCGTGGTCGGTCTGCTGCTGGTGGTGCTCAACTAGCGGCGGGCCGCTCTGGCAGTGGGCGGCGAAAATGCTTAGGCTTCGGCTATGACCCGCACCCAGGAAATCCGCCCGGACATCGACGACGGCATCGACCGCAAGGTGCTGACGCAGTTGCGTGGGCGTTTTCTCAAGGTCAACAGCGGCCGTCTGGCGCGCACCGTGCAGGCGCTGTCGACGCGCCAGCAGTTGGTGCTCAAGCTGTTGCCGTTGCTGTTTCACGTCAATCATCCGCTGCTGCCGGGCTATGTCAGCAGCCGCACGCCGGCCGGGCTGTCGGGCTTCGAGCCGGACGACGCGCTGCTCGGCGAAGCCCAGCGCCTGACCCGCTCGTTCACCTACAAGCCCTACCGTGGCAATGCCGCGCTGCCGATTCACGGCCTGTTCCTAATGGGCAGCCTGGGCACCGTGGCTCAGGCCGAGCAGAGCGACATGGACCTGTGGGTCTGCCATGCGCCGAACCTGTCGGCCAGCGCCCTGCAGGAGTTGCAGCGCAAATGCAGCCTGCTGGAAAGCTGGGCGGCCACCCAGGGCGCCGAGGTGCACTGCTTTCTGGTCGACCCGGCGCGCTTTACCGTCGGTGATCGCGAAGCCCAGCTGACCTCCGACGACTGTGGCACCACCCAGCATTACCTGCTGCTGGACGAGTTCTATCGCACCGCCATCTGGCTCGGCGGGCGCACGCCGTTGTGGTGGCTGGTGCCGGTGTATGAAGAGGCGCGCTACGCCGAGTACACCCACACCCTGCTGAGCAAACGCTTTATCCGCGAGGCCGATGTGCTCGACCTCGGCCACCTTGCGCGGATTCCGCCCGGCGAGTTTCTCGGCGCCGGCATGTGGCAGCTGTTCAAGGGCATAGAGTCGCCCTACAAATCGGTGCTCAAACTGCTGCTCACCGAGGTGTATGCCAGCCAGCACCCGCAGGTGGAGTGCCTGAGCCTGCGCTTCAAGCAGGCCGTGTTTAGCAACCAGCTCGACCTCGATGAACTCGACCCGTACGTCGTCGTCTACCGTCGCCTTGAGGAATACCTCAGCGCCCGCCATGAACTGGAGCGTCTGGAGCTGATTCGCCGCTGCCTGTACCTGAAGGTCGGCAAGAAACTCAGCCTGCCACCCCGTGGACGCAGCAAAAGCTGGCAACGCCTGCTGCTCGAACGCCTGACCGAAAGCTGGGGCTGGGGCCCGCGTGAACTGGCGCTGCTCGACAGCCGCAGCCAGTGGAAGGTGCGCCAGGCCAGCATTGAGCGCCGCGCGCTGGTCAACGAGCTGACCTACAGCTACCGCTTTCTGTCCGAGTTCGCCCGCAGCGTGCAGGCCGGCAGCATGCTCAACAGCCGCGACCTGGGCGTACTCGGCCGCCGTCTGTACGCGGCCTTCGAGCGCAAGGCCGGCAAGATCGAATACATCAACCCGGGCATCGCCCCGGACCTCGCCGAAGACAGCCTGACCCTGGTCCATTGCCCCGTGGGCGAGCACAGCAACGAAACCCAGTGGGCGCTCTACAGCGGCAATCTGAATGGCCAGGAATGGCCCGACTTCGCCCCACTGAAACGCACGCGGCAACTCAGCGAACTGCTCGCCTGGTGCCATCGCAACACCATCATCGACCAGGCTACCGGCCTGTCGCTGCACGCCGGCAGTAGCGACCTTAGTGATTTCGAGCTGAGCAAGCTGCTCGACAGCCTGCGCCAGAGCCTGCCGCTGCCCCTGGCGGAAGTCAGCGAAAACGCCCTGCTGCAGGCCAGCGCACCGACCCGCATCTTGCTCCTGGTGAATGTCGGCCTCGACCCGCTGAAGCAGCACAGCCAGCTCAACGTGCACATGGCCAGCAGCCGCACCGACGCCCTCGGCTACGCCGGCACGCGGGAAAACCTGGTGCTGAGCCTGGACCAGATCACCCTCAACAGCTGGAACGAACTGCTGGTCAGCCGCTACGACGGCGCCAACGCCATGCTCGATTGCCTGCGCGACTTGCTCAACAGCCTGCCGGCCAAGGGTCCGCGACCAGAGCTGCAGGTGCGCTGCTTCTGCAAGAACCGCGCGGTGGCGATTGCCGAGCGGGTCGAAGGCTTGTTTCGCGACGTCCTTGAGCATCTCGACGCCGCCCAGCCCAGTCGTTACCTGTTGCAGATCCAGCAGCGCTACCACGTGCTCGACCTGCAACCGGGCCGGGTCAGTCATGCGGTGCTGACGGACCTCGCCAGCCTGCTCGAGCACCTCAGCGAGGAGCAGCCGCATTACAGCGCCCTACACCTGGACAAACACGCCCTGGAAGGCAACGACCTGGCGCTGATCCTGCCCCTGGGACGGCCCGATTGCATTCAAGTGTTTTACCGCCTGCACGGTGATCAGGCGGAACTGAGCGTGCTGGATGAACACAATGCACTGTGGCGCCAACGCCTGCCGTTCCACGATGAACAGAACCTGCTGACCCCGCTGCAACGCTTTCTGCAATCGTTGTTCTACCGCCGCAATGCCCTGTTGGCGCTGGACAGCCAGAGCCTGGCGAGCACCCCGGAGGTGCTCTATTACCAGGTGCTGCCAGCGGCACCGCTGCGCGCCCAGGCCATCGAGCGACGCCCCGAGCCACAGCTGCCCGGCAGCCGGCCGTTCTATCAGGTACAGGTGATTGTCGAGCCGGCGGACGCGGGCAACGTGCACGTCACCCTGTACTGCAACCACCGCGAGTTTTCCGAACTGGAATACGCCGGCGATCTGTTTGCCGCCGTGGCCCGCCACATCCTCAGCCAACGCCAGGATGCCGAGCGCTACCCCTGCTACATCACCGACCTCGACCTGTCGCGGGTGCTCGGCGATGGCCGTAGCCAGACCGTGCACTACCTGCGCTACAAGGCCGAACTGGAAGCGGCGCTGAACGCGGCCTTGCAGCAGGCCTGAAACGGCGCGCGATTAGAGGCTGTACTGACCGGCCGCTTCGGGCTGATATTCGACCGCCAGCAGGGTCAACTGGATCAGCTTACCGGCGGGCGTTGGCCAATCGATGTGCTGACCCACTGTCAGCCCCAGCAAGGCACTGCCAACCGGCGCGAGGACCGACACCGTTCCGGCCGGGCCGGCATCCTGCGGGTAGACCAGGGTCAGGTGATACTCCTTGCCGCTGCCCTCATCGCGGCAGAAGACCCGCGAATTCATGGTCACCACGCCCGCCGGCACCTCGTCGTGGCCAACCACGTTGGCGCGCGCCAGCTCCTGCTCCAGAGCCTCGACGCCGGGCGTTACGTCTTGCAGGCTGGCGAGCACGCGCTCCAGGCGCTGCAGGTCCAGACGGGTGATGGTGATTGAGGGTGCGCTCATGATGGCGGCCTAGCTCCTTGGGTTCGGGATAAAAAGCAAAAACCCCGACCGGACGGGCCGTGCATTGACCTCAAGAGCAGCCGTTGTGCAGGCCAATCGCGGCGATTGAAACGTATGCCGACACACATCGGCACGCCTCATAACACCACGACTGAACACCGCATAACCGCGCGCGTCAGGTTTACACAACCAGCGAAGACGGGGTTCTGGGTGGCCTCACACACGCAAGGCCTGGTCCGACCGTATCACAGCAGAACAAATAAACAAGGCTAGTAAGTGCCGCCCCAAGACGGGCGCACGCGGCCCTCGGCGAGCTGGCAGATGGAGCGGCGGCGCTCATCGCTGGCACCGCCCCACTCGAGAATCTCGGCCAGCAGGCGGCCGCAGCCCAGGCATATTTCCTGTTCGTCCAGACAACAGCGCCGGCGGCACGGTGAGGCCACCGGGCCGCTCGGCGACGGGCTGTCAGAGCTCTTCGAACTCAAGGTCGAGACCTGCTTGCTCAAGGGTGATGCGCGCCAGCATCTCGCCCAGCAATTCGGCGCTGGTGTCGCAGATCCAGCGCTCGCTGGCGGCGTCGTAGTCGAAGTGAAAACCGCCGGAGCGGGCGGCCAGCCACAGCTGGCGCAAGGGTTCCTGGCGACTGAGGATCACCTGGCTGCCGTTCTCGAAACGCACGGTCAGCACGCCAGCGGAGTTTTCCAGATCGAGGTCCAGATCACTGTCATCGAACACGTCCTCCACCGCCAGTTGCGCGGCATCGACCAGATCGTGAAAGCGGGCTTCGGTCAAACTCATTACAACGTCCTCGGACAAATGATCTTTCAGTGAATCGCCTTGGCCAGCAGGCCGCGACGGAAATCGCCCGGGCTCTGCCCGGTCCAGCGCCGGAAGGCGCGGGCCAGCGAACCGGCCTCGCTGAAGCCGACCAGAAAGGCGATATCAGCCAGCTCCAGCGCCGGATCGCGCAGATAATGCAGCACCAACTGCTGGCGTGTCTCGTCCACCAGTTGACTGAAGCTTAAACCGGCCTCGCGCAGACGCCGCTGCAAAGTCCGCGGACTGAGGGCCAACCCGGCGGCCAGGCGTTCCAGATCAACACCCTCGCTGTCCAGTTGCGTGGCCAACAGGGTGCGCGCCCGCTCCAGCACGCTGTCACCCTGACGGATCACCGCCAGCTGCCGTTCGGCATAGGCATCCAGCATCCGCCGCATCTCGGCATCGGCCTGGCCTAGGGGCGTGCTGAGCAAGCGTTTGGGATAAACCAGGGCATTGTCGGCCTGGTCGAACAGCACCGGGCAGCGAAAGATGCGCAGGTGCTCGCTGATATCGGCCGGCGCAGGGTGTTGAAAGCGCACTTCACTGGGCTCGCTGTCGAGCCCGCTGACCCAGCGCCCGAAGGACACCCAGGCAGCCAGGGTTTCTTCGCTGCAATGCCGCTGCAGCTGCGGCAGCAATGGCTGCCAGCGGTGCGCCACCTGGGCTTCCAGGCCGGGACGGGGCGGCTCATCGAGCAGCTCGACCTGACCCAGGCTGCCCACCAGCACCGCATAACGGGCTTGCCGGTGCAGGGCATCGCCGAGGGTCGCGCAACTCATGATCAGGTAACCGAGCACGCCGTAATAACCGGGGCGCACCGCTTCGCCCAGGTGCAGACCGAGGTTTTGATCGCCACTCAAACGCAGGCCGTGACCCAGTAATTGCAGGTAGGTACTGGCAGCGATGCGCTGCTCGCGCTGGGCCAGAATCGCCGGCTCCAGCTGCACCAGCGCCAACAAGGCGGCCGGGTCTAGGCCCTGGCGCCCGAGGTAATCGAGCAGGCCCTGCAGGTAGGCCACCGAAACAGAACCGGCAAGCGGCGTGGGACTGGACATGCAGACTCCAAGGTTGACCTGTGTAGCCAGGCCATAGGTAACCACCCTAGCAGACCCCGACGACACGCCAAAAGCCCCGCCGGACGGGAGCCGCGGCGCATAGGCAAGGCGCCGGGGGGCCGGTATACTCCGGCGCAATTACTGCTTTGACAAGGATTTTGCCATGAAGCGCCTGCTGCTTCCCCTCGTTGCTCTTGTTGTGCTCTCGGCAGCACTCGCCGGCTGCGGCCAGAAAGGCCCGCTGTACCACCCGGACGATGAAAAAGCCGCCAAGCAGCACGAAAAAGACGTCTACTGATTTCGGGGGTTTCCATGCAAGCTTTTACCAGCCGCGACGGCCAGCTGTTCGCGGAGGGCGTGGCCCTGTCCGCCATTGCCGAGCGCTTCGGCACGCCGACTTACGTCTATTCGCGCGCCCACATCGAGGCCCAGTACCGTGCCTATGCCGACGCCCTGCAGGGCATCGAGCACCTGGTGTGCTTTGCCGTCAAAGCCAACTCCAACCTCGGCGTGCTGAATGTCCTGGCCCGCCTCGGCGCTGGCTTCGACATCGTTTCCCGCGGTGAACTGGAGCGCGTACTGGCCGCCGGTGGCAAACCAGAAAAGATCGTTTTCTCCGGCGTCGGCAAGAGCCGCGATGACATGCGCCGCGCCCTGGAAGTGGGCGTGCACTGCTTCAACGTCGAGTCCACCGACGAGCTGGAGCGCTTGCAACTGGTCGCCGCCAAACTGGGCGTACAGGCGCCAGTCTCGCTACGGGTCAACCCGGACGTCGATGCCGGTACCCACTCGTACATCTCCACCGGCCTGAAAGAAAACAAGTTCGGCATCGCCATCAGCGATGCCGAAGCCGTGTATGCCCGCGCCGCTGCCCTGCCGAACCTGCAGGTGCTGGGTGTCGATTGCCATATCGGCTCGCAGTTGACCACCTTGCCGCCGTTCCTTGACGCCCTCGACCGCCTGCTGGCGCTGATTGACCGCCTGGCCGCGCGTGACATCCACATCCGTCACCTCGACCTCGGTGGCGGCCTGGGTGTGCAGTATCGCGACGAGCAACCGCCGTTGGCCGGCGACTACATCGCCGCCGTGCGCGAGCGAATTGCCGGTCGCAGCCTGGCCCTGGTGTTCGAACCGGGCCGCTCGATCGTCGCCAACGCCGGCGTGCTGCTGACCCGCGTCGAGTACCTCAAGCACACCGAACACAAAAACTTCGCCATCGTCGATGCGGCCATGAACGACCTGATCCGCCCGGCGCTGTACCAGGCCTGGATGGACGTGGTGGCGGTGCAGCCGCGCGACGCCGTGGCGCGCCCCTATGACATCGTTGGGCCGATCTGCGAGACCGGCGACTTCCTGGCCAAGGGCCGCGAGCTGGCACTTGAAGAGGGAGACCTGCTGGCCATTCGCTCGGCGGGCGCTTACGGCTTTGTCATGAGTTCCAACTACAACACCCGCGGCCGCGCCGCCGAGGTGCTGGTGGACGGTGCGCAGAGCTTCGAAGTCCGCCGCCGCGAAAGCGTGCAGGAACTGTTCGCTGGCGAAAGCCTGCTGCCGCCTGCCGCGCAAGGATAAAGCCATGCTATTGCGCTTTACCAAGATGCACGGCCTGGGCAACGACTTCATGGTCCTCGACCTGATCAGCCAGCACGCGCACATCCAGCCCAAGCACGCCAAGCAGTGGGGCGACCGCCACACTGGCGTCGGCTTCGATCAGTTGCTGATCGTCGAGCCGCCGAGCAACCCGGATGTGGACTTCCGTTATCGCATCTTCAATTGCGACGGCACTGAAGTGGAGCAATGCGGCAATGGCGCGCGCTGCTTCGCCCGCTATGTGCTGGACAAGCGCCTGACGGTAAAACGCCAGCTGCGGGTGGAAACCAAGGGCGGCATCATCGAGCTGGATATCCGTAATGACGGCCAGATCGGCGTCAACATGGGCCCGCCGCGCCTGCAACCGGCCGAGATTCCGTTCGTCGCCGACGCCCAGGCGCTCAGCTATGACGTTGAAGTCGACGGTCAGCTCATCGCTCTGGCCGCCGTGTCCATGGGCAACCCGCACGCGGTGCTGCGCGTCGACGATGTCGACAGTGCGCCGGTGCACAGCCTGGGGCCGAAGTTGGAACACCACCCGCGCTTTCCCAAGCGAGTGAATGTCGGCTTTATTCAGGTGCTTGATCGCCAGCATGCCAAGCTGCGCGTCTGGGAGCGCGGCGCCGGGGAAACCCAGGCCTGCGGCACCGGCGCCTGCGCGGCAGCGGTGGCGGCAATCAGCCAGGGCTGGATGGACTCGCCAGTGCAGATCGAACTGCCGGGCGGGCGTTTATCCATCGAGTGGGCAGGCCCCGGCCAGCCCGTTATGATGACCGGGCCGGCGATGCGCGTGTATGAAGGCCAGGTGCGGCTGTAATACCGCCAGGCCTGGGTCTGTTCTCGCCACAACGCGGCTTGCGATGAAACGGGAACAGCCCCTACCATCCGGTTTCGCTTTTTTCCTCGCCACGTCGATGACCGAGCAGCAGCCATGACCGAACAACGCCAGGATCCGCCGCAATCCGCCGAGCTGCCCGCGCTGACCGCCGAGCAGGTGGCCAGCTATCTGCACGCTCACCCGGAGTTCTTCGTCAAACGTGACGAGCTGCTTGGCGAAATGCGCATCCCGCACCAGCCGGGCGATGCCGTGTCGCTGGTGGAGCGGCAGGTGCGCCTGCTGCGCGAGCGCAATATCGAGATGCGCCATCGCCTGTCGCAACTGATGGATGTGGCCCGCGACAACGACCGCCTGTTCGACAAAACCCGCCGCCTGGTGCTCGACCTGCTGGATGCGACCAGCCTGGAAGAAGTGGTCAGCGCCGTAGAAGACAGCCTGCGCCGTGAATTCCAGGTGCCCTTTGTCAGCCTTATTCTGTTCAGCGAAGCCCCCATGCCAGTCGGCCGCTGGGTCAGCAGCGCTGAGGCCCACCAGGCCATCGGCGGCTTACTGGCCGGCGGCAAGACCTTGTGCGGCGTGCTGCGCAGCCACGAGCTGGCGTTCCTGTTCGGTGACGAGGAGCGCGACAGCGTAGGCTCGGCGGCCGTGGTTGCGCTGTCATTCCAGGGCCTGCACGGCGTGCTGGCCATCGGCAGCCCCGATCCGCAGCACTACAAAAGCTCTTTGGGCACTCTGTTTCTCAGCTACATCGCCGAAGTGCTGGCCCGCGTGCTGCCGCGCTTCGCCACACCGCTGCGCTCCGTCCGCTAAATTCTGTCGCGCGCCGCTGGCCGCTTTCGGGCAGCCAGCTAGAGGTCAGGCCCACTATGCACAGCCCGCTAGACGCCTACCTCGAACAATTGCGCTGCGAACGCCAGGTGTCACCGCACACCTTCAGCGCCTATCGCCTGGACCTGCGTAAGGTCCTCGATTATTGCCAGCAAGAGCAGCTCGCCGACTGGCGCGCACTCGACACGCCACGCCTGCGCCGCCTGATCGCCCGCCTGCACCAGCAGGGCCTGAGCGGCAAAAGCCTGGCGCGCCTACTCTCGGCGGTGCGCGGTTTCTACCAGTACCTCAATCGCCAAGGCCTGTGCAGCCACGACCCGGCCAATGGCCTGACACCGCCGAAAGGTGAACGACGCCTGCCGAAAACCCTGGATGCCGACCGCGCCAAACAGCTGCTGGATGGCAACGTCGAAGACGACTTCCTCGGCCACCGCGACCAGGCCCTGCTGGAACTCTGCTATTCCAGCGGCCTGCGCCTGGCCGAACTGGTGAACCTGAACACCGACCAGCTGGACCTCGCCGATGGCCTGGTAAACGTGCGCGGCAAGGGCAACAAGATGCGCGTGGTGCCAGTTGGCAGCAAAGCCCGCGAGGCACTGGAGCTCTGGTTGCCGTTGCGCGCCCTGGCCAACCCGCTGGATGACGCGGTGTTTATCAGCCAGCAGGGCCGCCGCCTGGGACCGCGCGCCATCCAGCTGCGCATGCGCCAGGCCGGCGTGCGCGAACTGGGCCAGCACCTGCACCCGCACATGCTCCGCCACAGCTTTGCCAGCCACCTGCTGGAATCCTCCCAGGACCTACGCGCCGTACAGGAACTGCTTGGCCATGCCGACATCGCCACCACGCAGATCTACACCCACCTGGACTTCCAGCACCTGGCCACGGTTTACGACAGCGCCCACCCTCGGGCCAAACGCCGCACGAGCAGTGACGAATGACGATTCAGCTGATCACCTTCGACCTCGACGACACCCTGTGGGACGTCGCCTCCGTGATGCACAGCGCGGAAAGCACCCTACGCGACTGGCTGGCCACCCATGCGCCGCAGCTCGGCGGCGTGCCCATCGAACACCTATGGGCGATCCGTGCCCGCCTGCTGGCGGCCGAGCCAGGCCTCAAGCATCGCCTTAGCGCGCTGCGGCGAGGCATTCTTCTGTTGGCGTTGCAGGAGGCCGGTTATTCCGGCCATGAGGCCGAGCAACTGGCCGAAGCCGGGTTCCAGGTATTTCTCGAAGCGCGTCACCAGGTCAGCCTGTTTGCCGAGGTGCACCCAACCCTTGAGCACCTGGCCAATCACTACCAACTGGGGGTGATCACCAACGGCAACGCCGACGTGCGCCGCCTCGGCCTGGCCGACTATTTCCAGTTCGCCTTGTGTGCCGAGGAGCTGGGCATCGGCAAACCCGATCCGCTGCCGTTCCAGCACGCCCTGGCGCGCGCCGGCGTGGCCGCCGAGCACGCCGTACACATCGGCGACCATCCCATTGACGATATCGCCGGCGCACACGCCGCCGGCCTGCGCGCCATCTGGTTCAACCCGCAGGACAAGGCATGGGGCGATGCGCCACGGGCCGACGGGGAAATCCGCAACCTCGCCGAACTGCCAGCCCTGCTCGCCAACTGGCGCCACCCGGCGGCGTAATTGGCAACAATCCCAGGCAACAAAAAGGCCATATCCGCCTTATGCATTGGGCTGCTGTAGGCGCGGAGGTATCCGCCAAATTCGCGGCTGAAGCCGCTCCTACAACGTGGCGCCAGCGCTCGATAAATCGCCAACAAAAAACCCGCCGGTGCGAACACGGGCGGGTTTTCGTCAGCGAGGCCGATCAGGCGTTGGCTGGGCGCAACGAGTAGGTCTTGAGCTGTTCAGCAAACTCACGCAGCGACTGGATGCCACTGGCCTCGGCATCACTGACCCACTGCTTGATGGCGTCGAGCATCTCGTGGCCGTTGCTGCTGGTCTTGACCCAGATCTGCTGCAGGGCGATACGCTTTTCGTAGATCACCTTCAGCGCCTGGCTCTCTTCCAGCAGACGCTGGATGCGGGCCTGGTGGGTTTCGTCGAGCAGGCTGGTTTCCCGCGACAGCAGGGCCTTGGCCCGGCGGAAGTGATGGCGCACGGAGGCGTCGGCCTTGCCCAGCTCCTGCTTGACCAGCGGCGCGATCACCAACTTGCGGTACTGAGCCATGATCTGGAAGCGGTTGTTGAGGATCGCCATGGCGGTGTCCATGTCCAGATTGCCTTTGCCGGCAACGCGATGAGCGATTGGCGCCACGCGCTGCACCTTGGCCAGACCGAAGAAGCTGAACAGTTGAATCCAAGCCCAGCCCATGTCGAACTCCCACGGCTTGACCGACAGCTTGGCCGAGTTCGGGTAGGTGTGGTGATTGTTGTGCAGCTCTTCACCGCCGATGATGATGCCCCACGGCGACAGGTTGGTCGCTGCGTCGCGGCATTCGAAGTTGCGGTAGCCGATGGCATGGCCCAGGCCATTGACCACGCCCGCCGCCCACACCGGAATCCACATCATCTGCACGGCCCAAACGGTCATGCCGAGCACGCCGAACAGGGCCAGGTCGATGACCGCCATGATGGCGATACCGCCGACCGGGAAGCGCGAATAGACGTTACGTTCAACCCAGTCTTCCGGGCAGTTCTTGCCGTAGATGCGCAGGGTTTCCGGGTTTTCGGCCTCGGCGCGGTACAGCTCGGCACCAGTCAACAGCACGGTGCGCAGGCCTTTGATCACCGGGCTGTGAGGGTCATCCACGGTTTCGCATTTGGCGTGGTGTTTGCGGTGGATGGCCGTCCACTCGCGGGTGTTCTGCGCCGTGGTCAGCCACAGCCAGAAACGGAAAAAGTGCTTGAGCGCAGGGTGCAGCTCCAGCGCGCGATGCGCCGAATAGCGATGCAGGTAGACCGTCACGCTGACGATGGTCACGTGCGTTATCAGCAAGGTCACTGCCAGCAATTGCCACGCCGAAAGGTCGAGCAAACCGTTGTACCACATGGATGAATTGCCTCTTGGAAAGGAAAACGCCGTCACCAGAACAAGCGTTCACTCATTATCTCCGAGCAAGGCACAAATGTCCCGACTGCTTTTCGATAGATGTAGGGGGATATAGACCCAGATCAACCAGTTTGTCCGCCCTGATCGCTGCAGATCGCGACACAGGACGAACAACTGCGGCGCTACTGTGGCAGCTTGCGCGCCGTCAGATCGCGCAGGCAGGTGGGGCCGGCACGCTCCTCGACAGCGCGGCGCACGTCGTCACGCAGGCCCAAAAGGAATCCGAGTTCGGCCACCACAAACAGCGGGCCAACGGCCAGGCCCATGATGTCATCGACGAACGCCGGCTTGCGCCCCTCGTAGTAGTGGCCGACGAACTGGATGATCCAGCCCAGCACAAACAGTCCCAGGCCCCAGCCTAGCCACACACTCGTAGAACTTTGCGCCAGATCGGCAGCGAGCCACAGACTGAGCCCCAGCAGACCGCTCATCACCGCGCCAAAGCGCAGGTCGAGACGGCAATAGAACAGCCCCGCCGCGATGGCGGTGAGCAACGCGGGCGAACACCACAGGCCCCACAGCGCCGCCCCCGGTCGCGACAACAACACCGCGACGGCCAGGACGATCAGGGGAATGCCGATGAAATGGGTGGCGATATTGCGCCGATCACGGTGATACGCGGCGTATTGCGCCAGGTGGTCAGTCAGGGTTTTCATTATAGTTATCCGCAAAGGCCATGGCCCACCATGATGCCCAGCCAGCGGCCGCCAGCTCTGTCAGCCAGGCGACAAACTCGCGGAATGACCATGCACGATGCCCACACCCAACGTACGCGCCTGCTTGGCGGTTACTGGTTCAACGGTTTACCCGTCGCCCTACAGGACGCCCTGCTGCACGCTGCCAGCCTGCGCCAGTTGAGTACAGGCCAGTGCCTGTTTCGTCGCGGCGACCCGCCCTGCGGCCTGTATGCCGTACTAAGCGGGACCATGCGCATTGGCGCGGTCAACCCGGCCGGCAAGGAGGCGCTACTGACCCTGGTGGAAGCGCCCAACTGGTTCGGCGAAATCTCACTGTTCGACAATCAGCCACGCACCCACGACGCCAGCGCCGAAGGCCCGGTGACCTTGCTGCACATCCCCCAGGCCAGCCTGCAGCGCCTGCTCAGCGCAGAGCCGCAGCACTGGCGCGACTTTGCCCTGCTGCTCAGCCAGAAACTGCGTTTGGCGTTTATTGCGCTGGAAGACATGAGCCTGCTGCCGGCAGCACCACGCCTGGCCAGGCGCCTGCTGCAAATGGCCGAAGGTTATGGGGAAAGCAGCCATTCGCGGCGCGTGCTGCAACTGCCGCAGGAACAACTGGCGCTGATGCTGGCCATCTCCCGCCAGACCACCAACCAGATCCTCAAGGAGCTGCAAGCCCAAGGCATTGTGCAGCTGACCTACGGCGAAATCGAAATCCTCGACCTGCAGCGCCTGCAGCAAGCCGCCCAGGCTTAAGCCGCTGGCGTCCCTGGAACGGCAGCGAGATTAGCGTCGGCCAGTTGCTGGCTGACGCGCTCGGACTGCAGCAACAATTGTTCGGCGGCCAGCGTCAGTTGCCGGGTCTGCGCTTCGCTATCCTGAACATCGTCATGCAGCCGCTCAAGGCCGGCCAAGAGACTGGCGAGTTGCTGCTGATGAGCCTGACTGCCGGCGCCAAACTGCACCACGTGCGCCTCCAGCGTGGCGGCCAGGGCGGTAATCCCGGCCAGTTGCTGACCGCTCTGCTCAAGCTGCGAGGACGCCTTGGCCTGCACCAGGTTTTGCGCCTCGATGCGCGCACCGGCGGCCTGACTGCGCTGGCGAATATCGGCGACGATCAGGGTGACTTCCTCGGTCGCAGTGGCCGTGCGCTTGGCCAGGTTGCGCACCTCGTCGGCGACCACGGCAAAACCGCGGCCGTCATCTCCAGCCCGCGCGGCTTCGATCGCTGCATTCAGTGCCAGCAAGTTGGTTTGGCTGGCAATCGACTGAATCACTTGAGTGACCTTTTCGATCTGCTCGGTACTGCTGCTCAATCCCGCCATCAGCTCGCGGCCGGCATCGGCCTCAGCACTGAGTTGCTGCAAGGTGCTCAAGGCTTGCTGCAGACTGCTCTGACCCTGCGCACTCTGCTCGCGCACGGCACTGACTAGCGTCAGGCCCTGCTCGGCGCGCTGGGCTCTCGGCAATTCACTGTCGCCGAGCGCCTCGGTAGCCCCGCGCAAGTCCGCTAATACCTGCAACTGCACGCGAAATCGATCCGCCAACTGGGCCACGGCAACCGCCTGCTGAGCCGCCACCAAGGCATTGTCGTCGGTACTGCGCGCGAGACTCTGGCGCAACGCACTGAACGCTGCCAGCGCGGCGTCCGGTGGCGGCGCATCCTCGGCGGGACGCTGCCAGGGGCCGAACCAGGGCCAGAGCGCCAGCAGCAGATAAGCCGGGATGCTCAGATGCAACGGCATCTGCCCCTGTTGATAAACCGTCATCAGAATGATCAGGCCAAGCCCGTGCAGCAGGCACGCTTGGGGATGACGAAGATAAGCGGAACGCATCGGCAAACCTCTTTGAATTGAGCACAACGGCAAGTAACTGCTCGGGCGCACCTGCATTCGAGCACGCCTACCGCGTCACCACCAGAGCTGCGGGCAGCACAGGCACGACAAAGGTCATACAAGGGGCGCGGCTGATCCCATCCAGGGCCTGCGCGAAACACGCAATGTGCAACAGGCCCGGCAGCAAATCCTGTTTCGACTAGAATTTCAATGCGCCTCGGATATCCGCGAACAGCTCATCTAGAAGCTCAGGCGCAGCATTTCCTGCCCCGAGGTTTCACCCATGACGTCGTCGCGCCCCCTACTTGGCCTGCTGCTAGCCCTGTTGCTGATGGTCGGGGCCCAAGCACATGCCGCGCTGCCCAGCCTCAGCATAGACTCAGCCAACCTGCAGCAGCCGATTGCGCTGCTGCACAGCCAGGTACTGGAAGACCCCGATGCCAGCCTGGATGCCGCCCACGCCATGGCCCAACTGCGTAGCGGCGGCGTGCGGCAACAGGGCAACCCACGCCTGGGCTATTCCGGCAGCACCTGGTGGATCGCCTTTAGCCTCAACAATCCTGGCGGCGAAGCCCTGTCACTGGTGATCGACAACCCCTTTGTCGACAACGCCCAGCTGTGGGTCAGTGCATCTGAATCGAGCGAGCCCGCAGCACTGCTAGCAGCCGCCCAGGCCGGTGACCTTCAGCCGTTCAGCGCCCGCAACGAGCCTTATCCGAACTTTATCCTGCCGTTGCCGGCGCTGGAGGCCGAGCGCGTTGACGTGCTCCTGCGCGTCAGCAGCAGCAGCGCCCTCAACCTGCCACTGGCTCTCGTCTCTGCCAACAGCAGTAAGCAGCTGCTGGTTCGCAGCTGGCTGAAAAGCGGCTTGATCTGCGGCGCCCTGCTGATCATGGCGTTGTTCCATCTGGCCAAATTCAGCACGCTGCGCAACCGGCAGCTGGGCTACTACTGCGCCACCCTGCTGAGCGCCACCGTGTATTACAGCGCCATTCTTGGCCCGATCAACCTGTTATGGCCGCACTACCCGGCGCTGCCAACCATCTTGCTGAATCTAGCGGGCGCCGCCACGCTGATCTTCAGCACACTGTTTATCTGCAACCTGCTGGCACTGCGTGAGCCGCTGCTGCTCTACCTGCGCAACAGCCTGTTTCTGATCATCGGCCTGTGCGCGGCGCCGGCGGTGCTGGGCATCAATGACTATCGCCAGCAGCAGCTGATCAACGTCATATTTCTCCTCAATGGCGTGTTCCAGCTCAGCATCACCCTCTATGGCGTCAAGCAGCGCCGGCCATTTGCCAAGCCGTTGTTGCTGTTGTGGTCAGCGGTGTTCCTGCTGATGATCATCCTGCCGCTGAGCCGCATGGGCGTGTTGCCAAATGTGCCGCTACTCAATGAGCTGAGCATTTACCTGCCCGCCATCAGCTTCTTTATGTTTGGCATCCTCAGCGCCATGCAGCTGGAGCAGGTACGCATCGACCTGCTGGGCAGCCAGCAACAAGCCATCGGTAACCTGCAGCGCTACCAGGCGCTGTTCAATAATGCTGCCGAAGGCATCGTGCGCTGCACCCGCGAGGGCGCCATCCTCGAAGCCAACCCGAGCTTTATGCGCCTGCTCGGCCGCACCACCCGACAACTCAGCCTGGTCGGCCTGCCGATCCAGAGCCTGCTGAAAGCCGCGGACTGGAATCACCTACTGCTGCAGCTCAGCGACAGCCATCCGACCGTCTGCGGCGAATGCCAGATCCACGATCACCACGGCAATGCCCTTTGGGTGTACCTGTCGCTGTACCTGCTGCCGGACCAAAACAGCATCGAAGCCATCGTCGTCGACATCAGCGAGCGCCATGCACACCAGGAACACCTGCAAACCCTGGCCAGCCACGACTCACTCACCGGCCTGCTCAACCGTCGCGAGCTGGAGCGCCTGCTGCAAGAGTCGCTGAGCCACCCCGAGCGGCGTCGCTACAGCCACCTGCTGTACCTCGACCTGGACCAGTTCAAGCAGGTCAACGACCTCTGCGGCCACTCCGCCGGCGACCAGTTGCTGCGCCAACTGGCCCTGCACCTGCAGCATCACCTGCCGCGTCATGCCGAACTGGCGCGCATCGGTGGCGACGAATTTGCCGTTCTGCTGCGTGAAGTGGAGACCGCTGCGGCCATGGCCCATGCCGAGCACCTGCGAGCCTGTGTCGAGCAGTTTGTCTTTACCTGGCAAGGTCGACCGTTTCGCCTGTACGTGAGCATCGGTCTCTTGGAGCTGGACTCCGGCGTCAGCGACTGGGAAACCGCCCTGAACTGGGCCGACAACGCCAGCCAACGGGCGAAGAACCATGGGCGCAACCGCGTACACCGCTTCAACCAGGCCGATGGCGCCCTGCTCGAACACCAACGCCAGCTGCAGTGGATCACCCGCTTGCGCGCTGCCATTGAACAGCAACACTTCGAACTGTTCTTCCAGCCAGTGCTGCCCCTGCAGCACGCCCAGGAAGGCTGGCACTATGAAATCCTGCTGCGCTATCGCGACCCGCAGACCGGCGATTGGATTGCACCGGGGCAGTTTCTTACTGCAGCCGAACGCTACGGTTTTCTCGGCGCCATTGATCGCTGGGTGATCCGCCGCCTGTTCGACTGGATGGCGCAAAACCCCCGGCATCTGCAGCAGTTGGCCCAGGTCAACCTCAACCTCAGCGCCTCATCACTGCTGGACAGCGAAGTTCACCAGTTGCTCAAGGACATGCTGGCCCGCCAGCAACTGCCGGCCAGCAAACTGTGCATTGAAGTGACGGAAATGGTGGCCCTGGGCGAGCTGGGAGTGTCCTCCGAATGGATCGCCCAACTGCGCGAGCAAGGCCTCAAGGTTGCCCTCGATGACTTCGGCAGCGGCTTTGCCTCCTACGCCTACCTGCGCCATCTGCCCCTGGACCTGTTGAAGATCGACGGCAGCTTTATCAGCGGTATCGAGCACGATCCGATTAACCAGACCATGGTGCGCTCAATGCAACAGATCGCCGAGCAACTCGGCCTGAAGACTGTCGCCGAGTTCGTCGAGACCCAGGCCACCCTCAACTGCCTGCGCGAACTGGGTATCGATTTCGCCCAAGGCTATTTTATCGACCAGCCCCGGCCGCTGGAGTACCTGGCCGACGCCCGTGCCAGCGCCCAGGCCGTGGCGCTGGCGGCGGGCAGCAGCCAAGCCATCGACTGACGGCCTAAAGGGCCGTGCCGCTGTCCAGCCAGGCGCCGCCGATAAACAGCCCCACCTGCAACAGGGCCAGCTTGGCCAACCACGGCAACTCGGCATCCAGTTCGCCCTCCGCTAGCCAACTCAGGCGCCGCCACAGGCGCACATGGGCCGGTAGCAACAGCAGCGCAAGCCAGGTCCAGCGCCCGCCCTGCAGAAAGGCCTGCAGCGCCCACAGAGCATCAGCCCCGAGCAGCAAGAACAGTTGATAGCGACGGCCGCTGCGCACGCCTAAACGCACCACCAGCGTGCGCTTGCCCGCTGCCGCATCGGCCTGCCAGTCGCGCAGATTATTGAGGTTGAGCACGCCGACACTCAGCAAACCCAAGGCCAGCGCCGGCCACCACGGCCACTGCGGCGCGACGGGCGCCTGCAACGCATAACTGCCGAGAGTTCCGAGCAAACCGAAAAACACCAGCACGGCCAAATCGCCCAGACCGGCATAAGCGTACGGCCGTGGCCCCAAGGTATAAGCCAGCGCCGCGGCAATCGCCAACAGCCCAGCCAACGGCCACAGCCAGCGCCCCCAGTCAGCCATGGCCGGCCACGCCAGCAGCAACAGCGCAGCCCCACTCAGCGCCGCCAGCAGCCCGCACAGAGCAATCGCCCGACGCATCGCCGCGGGTTGTATCCAGCCCTGTTGCATCGCCCGCGGCGGACCGATACGCAAGGGGCCATCGGCGCCATGCAAGGTGTCGCCATAGTCATTGGCCAGGTTGGCGAGGATCTGCAGCAAGAAGGTGGTCAGCAACGCTAGCAGGCCGATGCGCCAACTGCCCCCGCCCTGCAGCCCTGCCAAGCCACTGCCGAGCAGGATGCATGCAGCTGCCAGCGGCAGCGTGCGCAGGCGAAAGGCATGCCGCCAGGCAGCCAAGTTGGACGAGGGAAACGTGGGGACTGATGACATGCCGAACTCCGTGGACCTGCACCCTAGCCTGGCGTACATGGCCGAGGCTGTCACCGGGCAAGCGCTAAAACCCAGGCAAAAAAAGACCCGCCGAAGCGGGTCTTAAAAACGCCTGACTGGTGAGCCTTAGGCGAGTTCGTCGAAGCACTCAGCGACAATGGCCAGGCCTTTGTCCAACTGTGCATCAGGAATGGTGACCGGCATCAGGAAGCGGATGACGTTGTAGTAGGTGCCGCACGACAGCAGGATCAGGCCTTTTTCGCGAGCGCGAACCACGATCTTGCCGACCAGTTCAGCAGCAGGCTTGTGCACGTCGCCGCCTTCGAACAATTCGATGGCGATCATCGAGCCCAGACCGCGGACGTCACCGATAACCTTGTGCTTGGTCTGAATGGCGCGCAGGCCGGCTTTCAGACGCTCGCCCAGGGCGCTGGAGCGCTCCAGCAGTTTCTCTTCGTCAAACACCTTCAGCACGGCCAGGGCCGCGGCGCAGGCGATCGGGCTACCGGCGTAGGTGCCGCCCAGGCCGCCCGGAGCGATGGCGTCCATGATTTCCGCCTTGCCGCACACGCCAGAGATCGGGAAGCCGCCGCCGACCGATTTAGCGAAGGTGGTCAGGTCCGGAATCACGCCCAGTTGTTCGGTGGCGAAGAAGGTGCCGGTACGGCCAGCGCCAGTCTGTACTTCGTCAGCGATCAGCAGGATGCCGTGCTGGTCGCACAGGGCACGCAGGCGCTTCATAAAGGCTGGCGAGTTGGTGTAGAAACCGCCTTCGCCCTGGACTGGCTCGATGATGATGGCCGCGATGTCGCTCGGCTGTGCATCGTTCTTGAAGATACGTTCGATGCTGGCGATCGACTCGTCTTCGCTCACGCCATGCAACTCGCATGGAGCCAGCGCACGGAAGATACCGCCTGGCATCAGGCCCATGCCGGCCGAGTAAGGGACGACTTTACCGGTCAGACCCAGGGTCATCATGGTGCGGCCGTGGTAGGCGCCGGTGAAGGCGATCACGCCGGCACGGCCAGTGGCGGCACGGGCAATCTTCACGGCGTTCTCAACGGCTTCGGAGCCGGAGGTGACCAGCAGGGTCTTCTTGGCGAAGTCGCCCGGTACGCGCTTGGCGATTTCTTCGCAGAGCTCGATGTAGGGTTCGTAAGCCAGCACCTGGAAGCAGGTGTGCGACAGCTTAGTCAGCTGCTCTTGCACAGCGGCAACCACTTTCGGGTGCAGGTGACCGGTGTTCAGTACCGCGATACCGCCGGCGAAGTCGATGTACTCACGGCCTTCAACGTCCCAGACGGTGGCGTTTTCGGCGCGCTCGGCGACAACCGGGTGGATCTGGCCAACACCGCGCGGAACAGCGGCGGCACGGCGTTTCAGGATGGCTTCGTTAGTTTTGCTGGTCATGTTGATCCTCGTTGGCTCGACTGCCGAGCCAGGTTACGCAATGTCGTTGTGTATTGAAGCCAGCCCCGCCGAGTACTCGGGCAGGGCTAGCAACCGAATCAGATACCGCCGAGGCAGACGTATTTGATTTCCAGATAATCTTCGATGCCGTACTTGGAACCTTCACGGCCCAGGCCCGAGGCCTTAATGCCGCCGAACGGCGCCACTTCGGTGGAAATGATCCCGGTGTTAACGCCGACGATGCCGTATTCCAGTGCTTCTGCGACGCGGAATACACGACCCAGATCACGTGCATAGAAGTACGAGGCTAGACCGAACTCGGTGTCGTTTGACTGGGCAATCACATCAGCTTCGTCTTTGAAGCGGAACAGTGGTGCCAGCGGACCGAAGGTTTCTTCCTTGGCCACTGCTGCGTTCTTCGGTACGTCGACCAGAATGGTCGGTTCGAAGAAGTTGCCACCCAGGGCATTGCCACCGGCGATAACGCGAGCGCCTTTGCTCACTGCGTCAGCAATGTGCTCCTGCACCTTGGCCACGGCTTTTTCGTCAATCAGCGGGCCGGTGGTGATGCCATCTTCCAGGCCGTTACCGATCTTCAACTTGGCCACAGCAGCTTGCAGCTTCGCGGCGAAGGCGTCGTAGACACCGTCCTGCACGTACAGGCGGTTGGCGCAGACGCAGGTCTGGCCGGCGTTGCGGTACTTGGACGCCAGCGCGCCGTCGACGGCCGCATCCAGGTCAGCATCGTCGAACACGATGAACGGAGCGTTGCCGCCCAGCTCCAGGGAAACCTTCTTGATGTCCTTGGCGCATTCCTGCATCAGCTGACGACCGATTTCAGTCGAGCCGGTGAAGGACAGCTTGCGTACCAACGGGTTGCCAGTCAGCTCGCTGCCTATGTCGCCAGCGCTGCCGGTCACCACGCTGAGCACGCCTTTCGGAATACCGGCACGTTCAGCCAGCTCCATCAGCGCTAGGGCCGAGAACGGCGTCTGGCTGGCTGGCTTGATCACCATGGTGCAACCGGCGGCAAGGGCCGGGCCGGCTTTACGGGTGATCATCGCGGACGGGAAGTTCCACGGTGTAATGGCGGCGGTCACACCGATTGGCTGCTTCATGACCAGCAGGCGCTTGTCCGGTTGGTGGCCCGGAATGATGTCGCCATAGATGCGCTTACCTTCTTCGGCAAACCATTCGATGAAGGAGGCGGCGTAAGCGATTTCGCCCTTGGCTTCGGCCAGTGGCTTGCCTTGCTCCATGGTCATCAGGCGACCGAGGTCGTCCTGGTTTTCCATCATCAATTCAAACCAGCGACGCAGCTTGGTCGCACGCTCTTTGGCGGTCAGGGCACGCCAGGCCGGCAAGGCACGCTCAGCGGCTTCGATGGCGCGGCGGGTTTCCGCAGCGCCCATCTTCGGCACGGTACCAATGATTTCATTGGTGGCCGGGTTGTTCACCTTGATGGTCAGACCACTGTCCGCGTCCAGCCAGGTACCTTCGATGTATGCCTGCTGGCGGAACAGCCGAGCGTCTTTCAATTGCATAGCGGTCTCCTTAAGCTCAGCGCAGCGCACTGAGCGGTGTTAATCAGTCGACCGCGCGATGAGTGCTACAGTCGGGATTGCTCGCGCATATGATTGCGCCTGGATGGACCAAGCTCTGCGCCGAACACCCAGAAACGATAGTTCCTTATGCTGTTCGCGCTTTGCCGGCCAAAGCGTTTGAAATCTCAAACGAATCCTAGAGTCCGCGGCGATAAAGGGCAATAGCATGTGCAGAAAAATTAACAAAACAATCTGAATACGCCGTTTTATCAAGCCCATTGCGCAAGGCATGCGACTTTCGTTCAATATCATGAACGATATATCCACCATGGACGCACACCCGCTAGATGCGTATGATGGCGGCCGCACTGCACCAGTAGCTCAGCTGGATAGAGTACTGCCCTCCGAATGCGGACGTCATTTGCAGTAGATGACGAAAAACGATTACTGCACTTACTGTAGAATTTCAAAACGCACCAGTAGCTCAGCTGGATAGAGTATTGCCCTCCGAAGGCAAGGGTCGTGGGTTCGAATCCCGCCTGGTGCACCAAATACCCTTCAAAATCAAATAGCTAGCAACGTCATCAAGCAGTTAGAGATGCGTTATTACTATTCCCTCGAAACAGAATCTCCACATAACAACTTCCGTCGCCCACCCAGCGCCCTAATACTGGCGGACGTCGTGCAATTTTTCGCACACCATAGCGTGCCCAATCCGTGCCCATCTGGTGCCCAACCCGTGCCCGCTCCCTTTCAGTTACCTGCCGTGCTGACTACTGCTTGCTG
>OFRI01000027.1_pt1 | contig 33055 bp, 39 predicted proteins | sample 1543031 | NCBI WGS metagenome assembly OFRI01 (sample SAMN07774226, study PRJEB24372) | wastewater metagenome
AAGAACATCATCACATGATTGCCGGTAGTTATCGTCTTTTGCCGCTATATCTTGCGCACCAAAAGAACCAAATAAATTTATAGTATTGTCTTCATATATATGAAATTCAATTGTATCATTTGGATATACAAAAATGGTTTTTGTTCCTTGCCCTAGCGTTTCATTATTGACTTTCATGATCCCAGTTCTGCACCCGTAGTGCGATTCAACCTTGCTTCTTTCTAAATTTGCATTATTTGCACTTGTTTGTTCTTTACCCCATTGCTCAGGATCTTTTATAGAAAGCGAAGAGTGCGGATATGCCACACGTACTCGCTTAAATGGCAGCCGCCAATGTTGCCCATTACGCAATGGCTCTGATGTACCAAATTGCGTCATTGTTGTTGGTATTCTCACGCCACTAAACAATGGCTTCAGTTCTTCTGTACTGCCTAGTTGAGCTTGGAATACATCTTGACCTCTTGCGCTAAGTCCACCCGCGATTTTATCTGCTGCTGTTATGCGGCCTTCGCCGGGTTGTCCACGTTGGAAATAAACAGCAAATTTATTTTCTTGGTAACCGCGCAATAAGCTATCGCCGATAGCAAAGCCTTTAAATTCTGGGGTGCTAGCGGCTGCTAACTGGCCTGCACTAGCTAAAAATAAAGCTAGCAGCTCTTGCCCATCACCTTGGCTTAATAATTGCGACCATACTAATTTGGTTTCGACTCTTACACCACCGTAATATTTGCCATAAAATTCTTGCCGATTAGCAAATACCAATGGCATCACCTCGCCAAGCCTTGCTAAAGGTTGTACTGATGTGAAGCCATCTACATTGGTAAACCTATTTTCAGCATTTACGCTGGGCCCTGTTAAGTCAGCGCCACTTTGATTCCGCCCTGGGTCAGATTGTTTTGGTGGCTTAGGTTTTGGCGCTAATGCCTGTGCGGCAAAGCTAAGACCAATTCCAACAACAGCAGTGAGGATGCCTCCGGTTGGGTCGCATACCACATGCGGTACATGGTCATATGCTGCATCGCGTTTAGGGCGATGATTAGCTACCTCGTTTGCGTACCAGTTATATTCTTCAATCGTCAGCCCTAAAGTATCAATTAATTGCTTTTCCCATGGCAATATCGCGCTTCGTATTTGACGGCTGGTGACCATATCACCCGGTTGATTTGTGCGCTGCAATGGAGCCATCCCGTGTCGTAGAAAACAGCTAGTCCAAAACTGTCAACAGCTTGCACTAACGCAATAATACCAGTTTCGCCTGGTGTTCCCCATAAGTCTAGTTGTTCCTTGAATATGGAGGTATCACCTGCATGTAAACGCCGATACCAACTGCGGGCTGGTACTGGTGCTTCAATCCCATACCATCCCAATACCCACCGGCATAAATTAATGCAGTCTGTAGCGCCATGCCTTGCTGGCTCAGCACCTAAGCGGTATGGCAAACCAATGAGATCAGCCGGACCTAATAGCGCCTGTGCTTGGCAATGCTCCGACCATTTCGTGGGTAATTCTGGCATTTGGCGCTTGCGCACCAAGCGCATCAAGGGCACTGCTAAGCTGAAGTTCAACGGCTTGTGTGTTATATCCAAGCCCTGTAGCGATCCAGAATTCATGGCCTAACCGCGATCCAGGTGAGTAAGTATCAGTTAGTTGATATGTTTCTACTTCAACCATCCAGCTACTATTAACAGCATCTTGCACCCAGTTTAAGGTAAGTGGATTAGCAGGTAGCAACAGTTGGCTGCTGATATTATCGCCGCCTCTAGTTTTTTGCGCACCACGATAAACAAACGGCAATAGGTTCCAGTTCTGACCGTTGAATGAAACGGCGCCTTCTGTAAAGAAGTTTTGCCATCGTTGCACTGCACCTGTTGGCGCTGTGAAAGTAACAAAATTACCAATTACAAATAAACTCATCTCAAACCTACCTGTCTGCGGTAAGCAGGTGAATTACGCATCTGCGACGATACCTGAGCAGCACCAGCCTTTGCTCCAGCCGCTGCTGCACGTTTTTCTGTTGCCATCATCGCTGCCTGCAACTGGTCAGTGCTGACATAATCCTGCCCCAAGAACCTAGTTGTTTCAAAGCTCATTGATAATACAGGAGTTGCCGCTGCGTCAGCGCCCATTGCATCGCTGCTGCTATTACCGCTGCTACTACCGCCTTGGCGTTGGTAACGCGCCATTGCTGCTGTGGTATCGGCTGGAACGATAGTGCCTGAGGTGCGTGGCACGAACAACTCAGGGCCTTTCTCGCCGACCAGTGATGCCTTGCCAATTGGTGGATTGCCGCCAGCGGCGAACCCTGGGATGCTCATGCCACCGAAAGCGGTGCCGGTGCCAGCGCTAAAAATAGAACTTGAGGCTGCACCTCCATAAGTACTGCCGCCACCAATAGCACTGCCGCCACCGCCGAACAGTCCGGCTAGTGATTTTGCTATCGCGATTGCAGTGTAAGTAGCAATCATCTTTGTGCCTTCCTGCATTAAAATGTCGCCTATAGATTTAAGGAAATCAGCGAATACCTGTTGCGCTGTTGTTGTGCCTTCAACTAAACCTTGGATGCCTTTTGTTAATGAATTGCCAACAGCATCACCAATACCTTGTGATACACGAACAGCTACAGATTCAAGGTCTTTTAGTTGTGTTTGAGCAGATCCAATGAATTGCTGTATTGGTGATGATGCAGCGGCGGTAGCTTCGGCGTAAGCACGAATTGCAGTTGCTGCCGTTGTAGCTGCCTGATTTAATTCGTTATATATTGCTACATGGTCCTTATTGTTCATATTAAGGGCTGAAGCCGCATCCCTTAATCTTTGGTTTACTGCTAATACTTGCAATTCACCTTCTATCAGCTCAGGCTTAACGCCTTCCATCTGTAACCGATTTCGCAGTGTAAACGCTTCTGATTGCAACCCTAATTGTGCTGTTTGCTCTCGGAATGCAGATGTACTAGCTAAAATTCCTGCTGTTAAGTCTGCCGCTTGAAATGATTTTGCTTGTGATTTAAGTAGTGCAAGCTGTTGTGTTAAACCTTGAATTTCTGCTTTTGTTTGATCTACATTTTCGCCAGGTACGCCGCCTGCTAAACCGCCGCCTGCTAAACCACCACCACCTGCTTTTGATTGAGGCAAGCCATGCAGCATCCTATTGCCTGTTGCTAATGATGTTGCGGTATATCCACCTCTGCCCTGCAAGGAAGCCGCACCAGCAACCACAGGCACCTTGGTGCCTGACGGCACGGATATATCAATTGCGTTACCACTAGCTCCTACAGGTCTCCCTCTTGTGACATCATGAGCCATTTGCTCCTTACGTAATGCTTGTAATAATTTCAATTCATCAAGCATATTTTTTACATTTATTTTTGCATTTGGTAATTCAATATAAGGCAATCCTTGCTTTTGCCATACTTTTATAATTGCAGCCGCTTCCCTGATTACGCCTTCACGGTCAGAACCACGCAAATCTAAATGTGGCCCACTGCTTGCACCTGTGCTACCAACAAGAAACCCGCCCCTACCACCACTAACGGTAGTAGATTGCACTTGATTCATTCTTGCGCCTGATTGCAATCTTTGCTGCGCTTCTTTGATTTTGGTTTCTAATTCTTTAATCTGTGCATCAAATGAAGTTGAGCCCATCATCATAGATTGAATAATGCCGGCTTGCTCCCTGGCGGCGCCAGTAAATTTATTTACAAAATTATTAAGTTGTTTTTCTTGCAATTGGCGTTGCAGGTCATAGCGTAATTTATCAAGATCAACTTGATTTCTAAATACTTGATCATCAATTTGCATTTGATATTGCGCTGAATCCATAGCTAATTTGCCAGCTAGTTTTGCTGCTTTTTCTGCATCGCTTGCGGCTTTTTTAGCTGCTTTAGGATCTAATGCCGCGCCTGCACCTGCACCTGCACCAGTTGGCAGTGTTGGCAGTGGCGTTGATGCTGGCGCCTCCATTCGTGCCAACCTATTTTTCATAAGTTCAGCTAAAACTTTTGTTATCGGTTCTCGGCGCATTTTAGAAAGATTTGCAGCTTCTTTTTTTATTCCTGTTAGACCAGTACCTTCTGCCCCGCTGGTTCCTAAAAATAATTCTTCTGCACCAGAAATGCCCCCCATGCCTGCCAACGGCAACCTCCCGCCTCGTATTGCAATTTTTGCAGCTTCTTGGCGCGGCTTAGTTGCTGCGTTAATTAAATCAGCAACAGTGCCCAAAGTTTGAGCCGCAATCCCACCAAGGCTTCTTAAAACAGGGCCTAAGGACTCAAGCACGCCACGCAATTCTTTAACCACATCTATCATTGACGGAATCAAATCTTTAGTAGTTGCAATTTGTAGTTTTTCAAATTCATTTTGTAAATTCTTGACTTGCTGTGCTGGGCCATTCATTGCTTCCGCAAGTTGACTTGCGCCTTCGGTCTCAATACGCTTTAATGCACGAATAACTATATCGCTAGTAATTTTTCCATCTGCCGCAAGTTGTCTAATCTGGCCGATGGGTGCTCCCATTTCTTTAGCGATACCCTGAACAATTGCTGGCGTTTGTTCAAATACACTATTTAATTCTTCGCCTCGCAAAACACCAGAGCCTAAAGCTTGGCTTAATTGCAGCCATGCGCTAGATGACTCAGATATTGAGGCGCCACTTAGCTTTGCCGCTGTATTAAAACCATTGTATGCAACTTCAATTTCTGCTAAAGAAACACCAATTGGCCTTAATCGCGCATAAATTTGAGAAAACGATTGGTTTGCTTCAGTTTGACTTAAGCCAAATTTTTGTGCTGCTCTTGCTGCTGCTTCTTGCGCTTGCGCTGTTTCGCCAAATGCCCTTGAAAGCGCAGCTATCCTGCGTTCCGATTCAACCATGCCAATACTGGCTTGAAACGCTTGCTGTGCAGCCCTAAGCCCTAAATAAGCCCCAGCCAATCTACTTATGCCGCCTACAAGCCCAGACATCTGTCCGGCCGCTTGTTGCGCTGCGCGTCCTTGTGCTTGTAATCCTGCTGCTGCACGTTCAGTTGAACTTAAGAATCTACCGTTTTCAGCTCTCGCTCTACCGGTTTCATCGGTAAAATATTTAATACCATTAGCCGCAATCTTAAATTTATCGCCTACTGCTTTTGTAGTTGCGTTTAATTTATCAATTGCTTGGCTTGTTGCTTCTGCGCCTTGCTTTACCGCACGTAACGGTTGCGTTGCACCACTGCTGTCAATATTAATGCCAATAGTAACTTGTCCCGCCATAATTAGCCCCCTACTACTAGATCTAGTCTAGCGTCGCCGTCGCATCGCAGCTTCTTGCTCGTCATTGCTTAATTCAAAATAAGCTGACCACAGAAGCAATTCTTCCATAGTCAGCTCTGAATTTAACTTAGCTAACGTATAGCCTAATTCTTTAGCTACACCAAGCTGGAGCCTAAGCAGGTTATCCTTTTTAAGCTCCGCCTTTATTTTTTTGTATCCACCTCTTCCTTGATGTCTTCGCTGATAACAGCAAGCATCAGTGATTGCAGGTCAGCATCACGCACCTCGTTTTTTAGCTCCGCAATTTCACCAGCAGCAAATATCCGCTGGCCGTTTTCGTCTGTTGCTTTTTGAACTAGCAATTGCAATGCAAAAGCATTTACATCATCGGATGCAGCGTCCTTTTGTGCCCGTTCGCGTTCAGCCATTGTTAATGGTGAACGGTAGAACACAAACTCAGCGCCATCAGTTAGTACAACCGTTTTTTTGACGGGCACTAAATTAGCAGCTTTCTTTAACCGGTCTATTGCCCTGAGTGCAGTGGATGCCATTAGTTATCAAGCAGTGGTAGAGAAGTCGAATGTAGGAACGCCGTTTGGACGGAAAGTGATCTCCACTATCTGTGCATCATCAGGATTGATACTCCGTGAGGCGCTTAGGAGTGTAGCTTCCACTGCAATGCTACGGCTTAAGGCTTCAGTGCTTTGCTTGTCCATATAAAGCTTGAATGCAGCACCAACTTGCTGACGTTGAAGAACGTCTTCTACCATTCGGTTAGCTAGTGCTGTATCGTCACTAGTTACGAATACAGTCGCACTGCCGTCACCCTCGGCAAAGCCTGGGATATAGCTTCTGAATGGTGCGTACTGACCAAGGGCTTGACCAATGGTTGTGGTGTCAATTTCAGCACGGGTTATATTGAAACTCCAGTTTTGCACTGAAGCTACAGCAGCAAAATCGGTGTAAGCGATGGTTGCAAATAAAGCGCCAAAACCTGAAGGTAGTGCTGTTGCGGTTAATGCCGCGCCGCCTGCGGTAGCACTTAATGCCAACACACCAGTAGATGCGTTGTAGGCCTGAACAAATTTAGCGCCTGCTGCAATCGCGTTGGTTGTGGTTGCGCCAGCAGGATAAGTCAGTGTTACAGGATCATTTACCCTAAAGCCTAAATATGCCCCGACTTGAATGCTGGAGCCGGTAGCAGGAAAAGCGGATGCCGCCAATTCGACACTAGTGCCAGCGGGCTTGTAGTACAGAGCACCGGAAGTGCCGGAAAGGACGGTAACGGCCATTGATTTAGCAAATGATTGGCTTGTTTTAGTATAGCGTCAATCCAAGTAAGCTTCAAAAGTTGCGGTTAGCTGTGTTTGGAAATATGGTTCAGGCGATGCAGGCGTTACAACTGCTGGCCCCGATGCGGCATCAAATATAATGCTTGAGAACTTAGCCCGATCAAATAAATCCTTGATGCGTTCAGCAATGGTGTAGTTCGCTGCTGCGCCAACACCAACGGGCGTGAATACATTTACTACAAGCACACCGTTTTGGCGGTTGAACCCTACACCGCCTGTAGGTAGCAACGTTGCATAAGCATTGTCACCAAACCGTATAAATGTTTGTAGCCATGGGGCATTACCTGGTGGCGTAAATGGTACGTTTTGATAGCTGACAGGATAGACCGGCGCAATTGCCATTTCAGTAGCAATACGGCCTTCAATCGCAGCGCGGACGTTGTTGTAGGTGCTGCTCATGATTCTCGGCCAATGCGTGCTGCTGCAATTCTTACGCGGCCTTGCACGTCTTTAGCAATGCCTTGAATCCAACCCCCGGGCGCCTGCTTGCTACTGCCATTAGCAAGCGATTCCGCATAAGGCAGGTTATTGTGCACGCTATAGACGTTGCCAATGCGTTCTTGCTGGTAGTTCATCTTGCGCAATGGGAACATCGGGGCTGCTGGTGGGCTTGTTTTGTCGCGACCAGGGTTGCTTGGTGATTGCTGCGGGCCAGCATCGTATGTACCAGCAGCATTTTCGCCTACCTGCCAGCTAGCGCGAAATCTGCCAGTATCAACTGGGCTTGCTTGTTTCAATAAACTATCAGTTTCTAATACTGCTGCACGTAATAGCTTCTCCATTTGATTATTGGCATAATCACCAATCTCAGTAATTTTTATATTGCGTGCCATTATGCCCTCAGGATTAGCTCATAGGTTATCGCTATATTATCTTGCTCGGTTATCGCAACGCTAATTATTTGATGCACTACTGATGCAATCAGCACTTTATCCGCTGGTGTTGGTGCATTTGCAACATCTGCTGCGGCAATCGTTAACCGCTTATCACCAGCTTGGATTAGGTCATTCACCTCACGCAAATTAACGTCTTCCAGTACACCGCGCACTACGGTATCAGCAGCAGTTTCGGCTGCTGTGCCAGTAGCTGGATCGTAAGCGCCCATCGTGATGCGGCGGATGGTCGCTACGCCGCCAAACTTAGCCATCAGCTTCGATGCAACCTTACGTAGCGGGCTGGAAAGGCTCATATCTTATACGCGATGCAAGCGCCATTGTTAAGCTGGATGCTTGTGAATACACCACGTAATTCATAGCCAGCCGGGAACGACTCACCGTTTAACGTATTGCCAGTCATGTTAGTGCTAACAATTGTATTAATATGAGTGTTTTCAAAAAAATCAATATGGTTAAATCTGCCAGTGTGCGCAGCCGTGTCAGTAATGACCTCACCGCCGAGCGTGTAGTCAACATCGCCGCCCTGGTGACCCTTGAAACTCATATCTTGTACGCCACAACGGTGCCGCTAGTTAATGTGATACTGGTGAATACACCACACATCTCGCAGCTTGCTTTGATTGGAATGGCTGTAAGCGCGTTACCGGTATAATCCAAAGCCGTAACGCTTGCAATTACTGAATCCTCTAATGCCACAATCTCGCCGAACCTGCCGGTATGAGCAACAGTGTCGTCAATGAACTCAGCGCCTGGGTATTCGCTCATGATCGTTTGATGGAGAAATTGCCTGGTCCGCTTATTCTAAGCCCTGTTAGGTAACGTTCAACCATCGGCGGGATTTTATCTGCCCCCACGGCGCCACTGAAATTCGGTGTGACGTCAAGGCTACCGATTTTTACATTCTTAAAATCTTCTAGCCCGCTAAGCCCAATGCCATCAGTGTTGTTATTTAGGTATGCCGCAAGCAGCACCTGTGCATATTGAACCTGCGGCGGAATTTCGTTGTCGTTAAAATAATCGGTGGTAATGCGAAATGGGAAACCGACGGCATAAGTATTGATATAAGTATCGGGCCTTCTCACGCCAGTCCGCGGCCATTGCAGCGACTGCGTATCAGTTGCCCTAGCACCTAAGAACCGTTCACGATCTAATCGTTGTGTCGCAGTAAACAATGCACGATTTTTGGCGTCTGTAGTAGCAGCAGCCCACGCGGTAATATCTGCGTCTTGAACCAACCCGTCAACTATCAACTGGGCATTCGCCAGCGTTATGTACGAGTTTGCGTCGGCGGCGTTTGGGGTCGCCACTATCACGATTGCCATCAGTAGCCTCCTCTGGTATTAGTGTAGGCTCCACAATAGGAAATGAGGCCACCTCCTGGGAGATAGCCTCACGATCACGCATTCTGCGGAATGCAAATAAACCCATCAGGCAGCAGCAGCAGCAGTAGAGCCTAAGCCATACAACGTAATGGCTTCAGATCCAGCAGCTACAGCAGTAACACGGCCAAGGAATACCTTAGAAGCATTCTGCACAACAGTTGCTACGCCGCTAACTGTTACGTCAGTACCACCAGCAATAGTGATGGTATTAGCGCCAGCCGATGCGTTAATAACAACCACCATAAAAGTGGTGCCAATAGCGCAGTCGCCGCCGATAGCAGCCACAATTGCCGCAGCCGTAGCTGTGGTATATGTAGCAGCAGCAGAAGGAACGCCACGGATAATGACGTTGTAGCTGTTAGCTGTACTTAGGGTTGCAGTAGCAGTAGGAGCTGCTAAACCCATTTGCCCAGGCAGAAGGCCGCCTGGAATGTCGCCAAGTTCAAAGATACTTGCCATGACTATTAGTAGTTAGAGGTACAAGTAGCGCGTACAATACCAATATTTTTGGTTTCATACACTTTGGTCCAGTTGCCAATAGTGGCAAGCTGAGCCTGAGTTGGGTTTACGGTAGTTCCCCACTTGGCACCAATTGGGTGGTAGCAGTAGTGCAAATCAATTGCCATAGCATCACTCTTGGCGAGGATGTCACGGTCAGTTTCAGTGCGCAATGCCATTTGCTCACCAGAAGCGATAGCGCCTGCGGTGAAGAAATAAACAGGATAGTTGGTGCTAGTTGGTGCTAAATCGTCGGAAACGATAACACGCAAGCCCATGAATGTTGGTACTGAATTGTCACCGGCATAAGCAGATGCAATAGAACCAGCAATTGCGTTGATGGTGCTAGCACCAGTCGCAGCAGTGCTTAGACGTGCCTCGGTGTTAGTAATGTAATCAATTGCCTTGCGTTCTACTAGGTCGTAGTAAACAGCAGAGTGCATAGCAACAGCAGTTAGCTTGTCGCCTTGATCACCTAGCAATGCACGGGCTTTAGCTACTTGGCGAGGACCAAGTGCTGTTTGGCCAGTCTTATCAAAAGACAAATCAATAAATGCAGCGCCGGTGTTGGAGGTCAAGCCGCCAAATACACCTTCAAGGCACTTGATGAGATCTTTTTGACGTTGGTTAGCTACATAGGCGGCAACCTTAGTTGCAATCGCGGCCATAGGATCAGCGCCAGCAGCGAGTGCTGCGAGATCGCGAGATTCAAAGGCACGGCCACGGTGCAAAACAACACCAACTTGCTTGTTGGCAGTGATTTTGCCAGGTGTTAATGAAGAACTGTCAGTCAGTACTTCAAAATCACCGCTTAAGTTAGCTGAAAAGAATGGAACGTTGATGAAATCACCGCCTTCGGAAGCATCCAACTCCGCCATTGGTTGAACTACACCAGACGACAAAAATGCGTCGCGCTGAGTGGTAGCTTCAATCAAATAGGGTGTAAAAATCTCCGGTACGATGATGTCAGAGCGAAGTGTCGCCATGAGATCCTCAAGAATTAGTGGTTTGCAAGTTCGGGCACAACCCTAGCCAGCACAACTGGATGCAATTATGCTAGCGCCTTTAACCTGTCATACATATCACGGTCTGTCTTAAACAACCTTGATTGCTCCGTCAGGTTGAATGTTTCAGGTGCAAATGGGTTTTTGATACCTGCTAATTCACTGGTGCTACGGCCTGATGGTGCGCCGCTACCTTGTGGTTTTGGTTGTTTTTGCATCCATGCTGGTAGCGTTTTAGCCCATTCAGCTACTGGTGTGCGTTGGTAGCCATCTACTACAACAACAGTGCCATCAGGTTCACGTTCAATTTTATCGCTGCTTAACTTAGTTTTAAGCACCATATCTGGATCATGCACTAGATCTGCTAATGCTGTTACTGCTGGTGTGATGAGTTCAAGTTCACGGCATTTGGCTTCAAGTTCAGTAATGCGCTGGTCCTTTTCCGCCGACGCCTCACGGTACTGCTGCTCCAATACCTGCCTTGCTTCGGTGTACTTGCCTTGAGATTCAAGGGCAGTTTGCTCGGCTTGGCGCTTGAATTCCAACAGTTCATCTACATTGACACCATCAGGTATGGCCTTAGCTTGTGCTACGGCTTTTTTATAGTCATCTAGCAATTCAGCATTCTTGCGGCGTAAAGCCTCTAGTTCTGCTTGGATTGCTTGTGTGTCGGGAGCTGTTGATTGTTCTTCGGTCATTTTGTGCAAATCGTTTGCAATCTTATGTTATCAGTTACCACTTAACTTTGTCAGCCCAATAAGCAGCACTCATTTTACCTTTTGCAATATTTTCAGCATGGCGTGCCTTGAATGATGCACGCCTAGCTTTGTCTGCTGCTGATTCGCCTTTTGCTGCTGGGCTGCCGCTTACACCTTGCTGGCCAAAACGTATCAACCGAACGGTTTCGCCTTCTTTAGCTAATACCGCATGGGATTTACTCTCATGCTTTGGTGTCCGCTTGGGTTTGTTATAACCCTCGAATTGCTCACCGCGATAGTTGATCATTTGCGCTTGGGTGCTGCTTTTACCTCAGAACGTGGCTTTAGCACTGGGTTGCCAGTGGATTCGGATTTAATGCGCAGCACTGGATCTTCCTTAGTACCTAGCCGCGTTACCTTGCCGCCGCTAGGACCAGTGATAGTAGCGCGAGTGCCAGCAGTGCTAGTAACTACGCCATAGGTGGTCTTACCTTGATACTGCCAAGAGACGCGGGAGCCAACGCCGATAGCCATTTTACTTTTTGGGTTTGCGACTTTTGCCAGCTTTAGCGTAGGCGATCGCTGCTGCTTGCTTAGGTGGTTTGCCAGCTTTGATTTCAGCCTTAATGTTCGACTGAATCATGTCCTTGCCTTTACCTTTCTTTAATGGCACCGTAACGCTTGCGGAGGTCATCTAATGATAGCTCCGACCCATCGTCGCGTACAAGCTTTGCCATGGCATCGCGAGCGCCATGTTTTTCAGCTAATTTATTGAAATAAACTACTTTATCTTTACCTAATACTTTTTCCTGCACTGAGCGCGGTTGATCTTTAAGCCATTGCCCATAGCTTGTATTAACTGGCACTGGGCCATCTTTACTGGCGCGTGTTGCAACTGTTGATGGTGGCAAGATATCAGGATCAATGATTGGTACCGTTGTACTGCGACAATTAAAATGTTGTGGTGGCATCGGCCCTTTGCCATACTCAAACTCACGGCCATCTAATGCGCGGCACCTAGCGCTAGTCCTAGTGTCAAGTGTTGCAATGTAACGATACTTTTTAGTTATATCTTGGTTCGCTTCATATACCTGCTGGCTGGCAGCATTAGCAACTTGATTAATGCTTGTACGTACAAGCGCCATTATCTGGTTATCAGCTACCGCCGTGAGTTCACCGCCTGCGGCTGCTAACTGACGTGCCGTTTTTGCGGTTTCGCCAAATTGCAATTGCCCAATCAATCGCTTTGCAATATCAGGTGTGGTTTCACCTGTTAGCAAGCCATTACGCACCACCTGCCCAAACCGCTCAGCTTGATCAACTGCAATACCACGGAACGCTTTGCTTACCACCTCACCGTTAGGCAGCGTAATCGTTGCACCTTGGGCAGCAGTAAGGCTAAACGTTTGTGGGGCACCTTGTACGGCTGCAAATAAATCATCCGATAACGTTATCACGCCTATTTGTGTCGGATCAGTTGTAACTACTGATTGCGCAAATTGCGGGCTTATTTCAACTGTATTAACTGCAGTACGTGCGCCTGCCGGTAATGCCTTTCGTAGCTCTTCAGTAACGAAATCAGATTGCAGTTCTGCTAATCCTTGCAATTCTGTAGATAGTGCAGTGATACTATCGCCCGACCATGTATTAAGGCTGTCTTTAAGCTGGGCTAATATCGCACGCAACCTTGCTGCTTTTACTGGTGCTGCTAACTCATCAATCGTTCGCAGTTGATTTACCGCATCAATAATAATATCATTGTAAGTTGTAATTACTTGACGGCCTACACTATTGCTGTAACGGTTTAAATCAATTGCGTTACGAAATAGGGCTGCTGGTATTGTCATTCAGCCCTCCGTTAGCAGTTGCGCTTAATTCTTCCTGAACATCAAAATCATCGCCTAATACCTCGCCATCACTAAGCTGTTGCAATAATGTTTCTTGCGTGATGGTGCCGGCGGTATAAAGCTGTAGTAATGCTTGGATCTCAGCAGGTTCTAGCCTTGCGCCAATAAAATCACGATTTACCAAGCAACTGCCAGCCGATTCAGTAGTGCCGAGATATTCAGCATGGAAGCGTAAGCAGTTATCAATCATGTCTTGCACGTTTTGGGCTACAACCATCATCGTTGAATCGCCTTGGCTGCGGTCAATGCGTTTTGCTTCTGCCGTTTCGGCGCTTAACTTCTGACCTAATACTGCCGATAAGCCAAGCTCATTAATCTGCCCTGCAAGCTGCTCTAGCCGTTTGAATTGGTACTCAAAACTTGCACCACCTGGTTCTATAAATTCCGCCCTTCCATTCTCGGGAAATGCTATAGCCTCTCCTGGGCCTGCTGATACTTCTTCTGCTGCTGACGGGAAGCCAAAGAATGCCAACATCGGCACTGCTGAGATATGTAGCTGGTTGTCAAGATCTGATTGTATTTGATACGTTTTAAGGTTTAGTTCTGCAATATCTTCTAGTGGTGGCCTTGATTCTAAATAACCAACGCGGTTGCTGTATGCAACGCTGAATGGTATCTCGCTAAGGCTTGTGTTACCTTCTTCTACAATTTTAAACTCGCTATTATCTTGCTTTTGATGTAGTTCATATGCGCCTGGTGTTAAGACTCGAACCTGCTGCACTGCCTTCTCACCGTAATCACCATCAGGCACAATCACCGATTCCAGCAATCGCAGCATTGTGAGTTGCTGCTGCCCGTCTTTTGCTTCAGTGCGCCAGCCTAAAATTTGCCGTGGTGTGTAGATGCACCAGTACGGCCTGCCGCCATCTGATGGCGCATCAACTAATGTTCCAATGTGGCCGTAACGCACCAACTTGCGTGCAGTTTCGTATGTCCACACGTTGAGGTCATTCCCCTGCAGATCTACATCGAATAGCTGTTCACGTATATTGTCGCTGGTATCATTTAGCCTAACAGGCTTACGTGTCAACATTCCTGCCAACATACGTTCTAAGCGTTGATAGTACGGCGGGCATACGCTACGTGCTAGGCGATTATCATAAGACTCATCCTGTTCGCGTGGTTCCTGCGGCAGGTAGCGGCGGTGCCTGCGCCTCATCCCGTAGGTGCCGCCCATCAAATCTTCAATCAGCATCCAATGCGGCTCTTGCGCATACCATGCAGTATTCGCATCGTGAACGCGAGTGACCTTACGGTCAGCAGTAGGCCGGTCGTAGAAATTAAAACCTGTGTACATGCGACCGGCCTTTGGTTAATAGATTCTAATGCCTGTACCGCGCCCAGCTCCAGCGTGTAGCGGGTTGAACTCACGCCATACTAGATAGCCCAATGCGTCTGTCATGTGGTCGTGCCCGCCTTCTTTATCTGGTGCGCCGTTATCGTTATAGCATTGTAACTCTAAACATTCAATCATGCGTTTGCAGGTGCTGCTGACTTGCAACCGGTGCTCCCCTTTACCGTTTTCAAGTAACCCCTGCACTGCCGCGACGCGATCGCGCACAGGCGGATTGGCTTTAGGCGATTGGTTGCTGATGCCATATTGCTCCAGTATTTGAATATCGGTTTGCGTTGCATTGGTAGAGCGATTACCGCCGCTTGCGTCTGGGTAGCCATAAAGCCGATGGGTTGGATATCGCCTGCGGATCTCGGCACCTAATGCATCGGTATCATGCGCACCGCTGATTTCGTCAATGATTACTAACCCTTTGCCGCTACGGATACCAATAACCGCCGACATGTTGCCGATGTTAAAGTCAACGCCAATACGTAATGGTTCTTCACTGTAATCTGGCAATTGCGTTACTACATGTTTGGCCCTATCAAACCTGTCGTAAACAGTGCCAGTCGTAAGGTTAATGAACTCGCCATCAAGATATGCACGTAATAAGTTTGGATCATAGTTAGCCTGCAACCGCTCAATAAAATCAGCCGGTAAGTGCGGATTATCCGCAGTGCGCATCTTGATCAGCTTTCGATCAGTACGTGATAATGCGTCCTCACTAGCAAATGTATTAAACATCCAACGGAATCCCTCTGGAGTGGATGCAGCACCAAATTGCCTTATGTTGCCAGCACGTAAGCGACCAAGGATTTTAGGAAATGCACGACTCGCGATAGATGGCGCAACAGTATCAATCTCATCTGCTAATACCCACGCAAGGTTCAAACCAATAATACGTGTCCAGTTCTCAAAGCTACGGCATAGGATCTTGGTATCACCTAACGGCAAATGCAACACGTATTCAGGTAATGGGCTAGCGCGGTAAGAATATGGGATATTGTAGGACTCAAGAAAAGCATCAAAGTCATTTACAAAAATATCCCGAATCAGCGGACCAGTGGGCTCTAGCACGCAGCCGATAAAGCCTTGGTTAGCTGCTGCAAGATGTACGGCCTTCGCACACAGCGCTCTGGTTTTACCAGCCCCATAGCCTGCTGATACGCCAAGGATTTGGGTTGTATGGTCATTTACAAAATCAAGCTGGCCTGGATGCAAATCAGCTTGGATCTTTAACAGCAATGCTTCTATATCTATTAACTCACCGCCGTGATTAAGTTGTTGCAGTACATGCCCTTCACGGGCAATAGCAAGAATACTCACGAACAGAGTTGAGTTAATTTAGCTGCTGTATTAATAGCACCAAGCGCAATATGAAACTGCCCTGCACGTCTAGCTTCCATCTGTAAAGTGCTTAGTTGACTTAATAAATCAGCTACCATTTGCGGGCGTTCAATATCCCAATCAGCCTTAAGTTGTTCACGCGCAAGTTTAAGATATTGATCAACAGTGCGATCACCTACTCCCCAATGTTCCGAGGCATATCGAATGCAATCAGACCTACGACCTCCGCTAGCTATTATCCGCGCAAAACGATTTGCACGGTCGAGTGTATCTTGCCTGGTGCCTCTTGGGGCGGCCACTAAAACGCCTCAGATATTAGCTCAAGCATAGCCTTGTTGCCCGTGAACTGCTCCCAGCGTTTCACGATCACATCGCAATATTTGGGGTCTAGTTCCATTAACCGGGCCTTTCTGTTGATGCGCTCAGCGGCAATCATGGTGGTGCCAGAGCCGCCAAAGGAGTCAAGCACAATATTGCCTGGCTTTGTGCTGTTGGCCATTTGGTATTGGAAGAGGTCAACCGGCTTCATTGTTGGATGTTCTTTGTTGCGGCTTGGCTTGTCAAACTCAAGAACAGTGGTTTGCTTGCGATCTGAGTTCCAGGTGTGGGCGGCACCTTCGGTCCAACCGTAAAGGCAAGGCTCGTGTTTCCATTGATAATCTTGGCGACCCATTACAAGCGAGGATTTAATCCAAATCAAGCATTGCCTAACTTTCCAGCCAGTGTCAAAGGCGGCACCGCGAAAGTTGTAGCCTTCTGAGTCGGCGTGCCAAACATAAAAAGCAGCACCAGGGCGAAGAAAGCAATTCGCAGCAATATAAACATCTTTCAAAAACTGCCGAAACTCGGCATCTTTCATATTGTCGTTTTGAATTTTTAATCCAGTGCCGCCTTCGTAATTGACGTTATAAGGAGGGTCGGTAAGCCAAAGGTCGGCGTTGACACCAGCCATCAACCGCTCAAGCGCAATAGTGTCAGTTGAGTCACCACAAAGCAAGCGGTGATCACCCAGCACCCAAAGATCACCAGGTTTAGTGATCGGCTCTTCCGGCACCTCTGGCACGTCATCGGCATCGGTCAGGCCCTCGGTTGGTAACTGCTCTGCTTCGCCAATGATCTCGGCTAGGTCATCCGCTTCAAACCATGGCGCTAGGTCGTATTCTGCGCTGAGCTGTTGCAGCATGTCCTTATCCCAATCGGATAAATCACTGGTGCGGTTATCAGCTAGCGCAAGGCCGATCTTGTCGTCTTCACTTAAGCCAGTGCGTTTTACGGCAATAATTTCGGTGCCATCAGTTTCGATAACACGAATGTTTTGTATGCCAGCAGCTTTTGCGCCTTCAACCGTGCCATTACCAGCAAGGATCCGGTTGTCTTCATCAATAACAATGCTGCGTGCAGCGCCAAATCGTTTAAGTGATTCTGCAATTAATGATGCAGAACGATCAGTACGTTTACGAGCATTTCTATGGTCAGCCTTGAGATCCTTAATCGATGTCATTCTTTAACTTGAAAAGTTGAGCTATTTGAATTTATTGTAACCGGTCAGCCGATACTGCACGCGCCATTGCATGGGGCGGGTCCCACGTGGAATGCTTCATCTAATAAATCTATGACGGTTTGGCAAGCAGCAATCAAATCAATCAGCTCAGCAGCATCCAGCGGCTCGCCGTCATCTTGCGCGTTATCCCGCACGGCAGCGGCTACAGCGGCTGCTTCCCCCATCAGGTGGTGCAGACGTTCAATTACTGGTGCTTGTTTGACTGAGGGCATTGTGGAGGCGCTGGCAACGGTGTGATGGTAGTTCGCTGTGGTCAATTGGGCAAGGGTTTGGTGGTTGCTGGTTGCGGACGCTAAACCCGTTGGTATGACTGGATGCGGACGCAAGTTGGCTAGTTGCGGACGCAAAAAAGCTAGTGATAGCAACGAAGGACGCAAAATCGCGATTTTCCCCTACCCCCCTATATAAACACTAGACATTCCATTTTGATTTTCTATATGCGTTTATATATACCCCCTTGCGTCCGAAAGGGTAAAAAGATAGATAGAGACAGGGAATTTGCGTCCGCAATTTGCGTCCATTTTGCGTCCGCACTGGACGCAAGTTGCGTCCGCAATCAAGGTTTAGGTGTCTAAGGCAAGACCCATAATGAGACGATCACGGCTACGACCAACGGAACGTTCGGACGCAAGTTTGGGAAAAAGAGCCTTTAGAGCAGGTACCAAAAGCCTTGGCGCCTTCACCGTACGGTCGGCAGGAGGGTCTAGTAACCAATGGCCATGGTTATCTAGGTACCCTTCGTCTCGATACCAGGCCCTAAGCGCGTCATAGACGGTGCTGACAGGCACGCGGCCATCATCTTGAGCTGATAACCCGATGGCATCACAGAATTCCCATAGGTGGCAGCCAGCACGGCGGACATCTTCCATCGCCTGCTTGCCGGAACTGTAATCAATGCCATGTGCAACACTTAAAGCTAAACCTTCAAGCAACCAATTAAGAAATGCAGGGCATATCATTTGCTGTATAAAATCAGGATCATCTTTTAATTTAGGGTCAGCTTGTATATGATTTGGCTGCGTTGGTGTGGCCATAAATGTTTTCTTAAATTTAAATACATGAAATCTAGTTTCAATTGCTACCTGGTCACCTGATAGGCTTGGGTCTTTATTTAAATTAAAAACAAATAAAGCAGATGGCACAAATTGCGACTCTTGGATGCCTTTGAGTTCAAAAGATAACTCCTCGCCGCTTATAGCAGCTTTTAATGATTGCAGGTTATCAATATGAACAAATTGAGAATTTTCACTACTCCAGTTTACAGAAGCACCACGTAAAGAAGCGATAGGAAATTTACGGCCTTGATCATATGTGCGGAAGTCGGCAAGGCTACAGGAGGTAAAATTTCGACTGCCGAGGGTATCACGTAAAGCGGTGCGGATTGTATCTTTACCATTAGAGCCTTCACCTATCATTAAAACAGCCCGTGGCCTGCCACGAGTGGCACGGTATTTGGATAGGTCTAAACCACTACCAAGAATGCGCTGTAGGGTATCGAGATCATTAGGGTCAACGGCTTCAAGAAGCCTAAATAAATGCTCAACGCTTGCATTAGGGTCATAATCATAATTAGTGATGTAAGTAAAGAATATATCTGATGAATGCGGCGTAAATGTATATTGCAGCTTTTTATTAATCCAAGACCATTTTACTATACCATTACGGCAATTTATAGCATTTTTAGGATTTACTTCAACTGGTGGCAATAAGCGCCGCATCCAGATTAATGCTTCATCTACATATTTAGGGCGTTTCCATGGGTGTAGGGTTTCACTGGTTTTAGCGTCTATAACGTGTAATGCAGATAAAAAGCAAGCTAATTTAGGTGCAATTTCTTCATCAATATGTGGCTTGTAATGCGTGCCATCCCAGCAATGAAGGATGTTATCAACACAAATCCATCTTTTAGCAGGATATTCAAAGACATGCTCTACAACTAAATCAAGCCATTCTGTTGTCGCTTTATTGTAAAGTTGTAGGTTAACAGTAGAATCTGGATCAATTGCTTTTGATTGTGGGCGCAGTTGTATTATTTGCGCTGCTGGCCTCCAACCATAGTGACGTGCCCAATACCAAAAAGTATTAGCGTTTATTTGCTGGCCACCTGAATTAGCGATCGCATACACATCTAACCATTGTGGGCTATGGGATTGCATTAAAGCAGCAGCTTGATCAGGGTCACCTAATTCAGCAGCTAAAGCCCAAAGGATATTACGGTAAATATGATAGGTGCCAGTACCTGGAATGCGGGGTGGTATATGCTTTAAGGCATCATATATTTCATCAATTGAGCGTGCAGTTTGCTCTTTATATATGCGTGCTGGTTGTTCATGTTGATAGTATTGCTCTGATGGCAGGCAATCCTCGATTTTATTTACGGTGTAATGGTTATTAGTAAATGTAACGATTGAGCACATGTCGCCTAGTTTGCCATCACCACCAGCGTGATAAGTACCGGGTAAGCGCATAACACGCGCTGCATTTTTAATACTGCGGTCAGCATCAGCGTAGTCTAATAAACGTGATTGAATTAGTTCCCAATATTTTGGAGTAATAGGATCAGTTAAAACCCAATATGAATGTATTGATTTACCGCCAGTTGATACTTGAACAGTAGGTTCAGGTAGGTTTAATTCTTTCCATGCTGATAGTTGCCATTCTGTTGGGCGGTCATCCCATTCACAGAAAAAAGCACGGCATGTCGTAATTTCAGCATCTTTATCACCGCCATCATTAATTACTACGTATACGCCACGACCTTCATTTTGCCATTGTTGCATAACGCTACGTGATGGGGCACCTTTACGGCCAGCATCATTAGTTTTTTTAGGATTTAAGGCATGGTAGAAGGCGCGAAGTCTGATGGTGCCAGCAGGTTTCCCTAACGCGTGCAAAAAGCGCCGCGCCTCATCAAAATCTATTTGTTTCACTTTGTTTCAGTAGCGTCGCGCTGTTGGCGCATTGCCTCGTGTACTAACAACCGTAGAGCAGTTGAACGGGACATCTTGTCGCCCGATCGTTGGTCAAGCCATTTAATTTGTTCAAGCGTCAGTCGCAGGCTAAAAGGTGGGCAAAGGGGCATTGGGATCGCGTAACACTTGCCAACAGTAACCCATTGGGTTACGATGCGCAAGCCACCTCATCCAGCTTATGGAAACCATGCCTTGTCCAAAATGCGGGCAGGAGTCACCGTTTAAGCTTCGACCCGACACCCAGCATCACGGCGAAATCCGTTGCCTTACGCATGGGCACGCGTGGATCTCAAAACCAAACGAGTTGAAAACTGTCCGCCGCAAAGTAAATCGCGATTTGTTTGACTTGGTGCCGGATGATATGCGGGATTATTGCTGGATTTGCTTGCGTGACCGCGCATTACTTAAATCACTTCAACCGATGGTGCCGCTTGAGGCACATCATATTATTGAAGTTAAAGACGGCGGCGCCGATGTACGCGACAACATCATGATTGCGTGCAAGGAATGCCATTCCGGCGTTCATCGCATCCGTGAGGCTTTTAATCGTTACAAAGCAAACAACCAATGAAGATTCAAACTACAAAAGATTGGTATTCCCATGAGTGCTATCTTGATTGCCCAAAATGCGGGTTTAATTACTTGCATCACAACGCCCCAACCAAATGCAACGATGATTACATCGGCATAGATCTTTGGTGCGAATCATGCCAACAAACTTCTACTCTTGAGATTTCTCAGCACAAAGGTCAAACGCTTATCGAGTGGGCAATGCCAGCCCCACGCAAGCCAATAAAGCCAAGTCTGCGTTTTGAAATTTTAAAGCGTGATGATTACCGGTGCCAAATGTGCGGGGATACTGCAAAGGAAGGCGCCAAACTTGAGATAGACCACATCCATCCGGTTTCTAAAGGAGGCAGCAATAATCCAGATAACTTGCAAGTGTTGTGCCGTGATTGCAACGCTGGCAAAGGGGTGCAATATCAATGAACCTCCGCCCGTACCAGACAGAGGCTGCTATCAGCCTGGTTGCAATTTTGCAGCAGCACGGCATTGCCTACCTACGTGGCGAGGTGCGTGTTGGCAAGACGCTAACCGTATTGGATGCGTTAAAGCGGCTTGGCGTTAAGTCCTGCCTTTTCGTCACTAAGAAAAAAGCCATTGCCTCAATTGAGGCAGATCGTGATGCAATCGGCCTATCTGAGGCAGTCATGGTTACCAACTATGAACAGGTGGCAAAACGGGCTAACTGCTTCTATGAGGTGTTGATCGTTGACGAAGCACATGGCATTGGGGCATATCCAAAGCCATCAAAGCGGTGGCATGACCTAACTGCTATCCGTTACAAGTATTTAATACTTATGTCTGGCACACCATCGCCGGAGTCCTACAGCCAGCTATACCACCAATTCCGGCTTGGCCGTTCTATCTGGTCTGGCTACACAAATTTCTACGAATGGGCAAAGGCTGGTTATGTCTCCATTGGCACTAAATACGTTGGCACTGGCCAGCAGGTGAACGATTACAGCAACGCCAATGAGGCTCGCATACTCGCCGATATTGAGCCGCTAACGGTTACTGTCACCCAGCAGCAGGCAGGATTCACCACAGCCATTGAGGAGCAGGTGCATATGGTGCAGATGAGCCGACGCACCTACCGGCTGGCGTTGCGGATTATAAAAGATGGTGTGGTTGGTCGCCCTGACTGCCGCTCGGTCTTAGCTGATACTGGCGCAAAAGCCATGTCAAAGCTGCGCCAGATTTATTCCGGCACTGTTATTACAGAAAACCATGGCGCTGTGATTTTTGACCGCAGCAAGGCGCATTACATCCGCGACCATTTCGCAGGGCGCAAAATTGCAGTTCTTTACTGCTTCAATGCTGAGGGTGACATGCTCCGCGCTGCATTTGCAGGTCGCCACACTGACTCACCAGAAATCTTTAATGCAGACCCAAACGCCGTTTATATCGGCCAGGTGCAAGCTAGCCGCGAAGGCGTTAACTTATCCAGCGCGGATGATTTAATTTTTATTGGTATTGACTACAGCGCGTTGTCGTATATTCAAGGCCGCGACCGCGCCAGCTATTTTGGCCGCGACCGTGCCAACCGTGTGCATTTCATTTTTGCTGAACGGTCGGTTGAATCGCGTGTGTATCGTTCTGTAAAAGAAAAACAAACCTACACGCTGAAGCATTTTGACACGGACCGAGGCCAGCTATCAGTCGAAGCTAATCAAGCGTTACGAGGGCGAGGGGTGGTATGTGCTGAAGTTGATTCAGACAAACAAGCCGGGCATACCGGACCTGGTACTGATGAAACCAAACCAGATTCGATTTGTGGAGGTCAAATCAGCATCTGGCCGCTTATCGAAAATTCAAACTTATCGGCATGAGCAATTGAGGCTCGCGGGCTTTGATGTTGCCGTGGAATGGGATAAGCCCTGATTTGTTGCGGATTACAACCGACTAGGGTTGACAAGGGCGAACTAGGGTGTAGGATATAGGGACAGGAGGCGAGAGCTTCCACCCCAACCCGAGAATCATGACCGCTACCGTTCAAATCCAATCTGTTGGTCGTTGCAAAGGCAAAGCTGCCGGTCAGCTTCAAGTCGGCGACGTGACCATCTGGAACTTTGGTTACACTCACGCTTTTGTCGGTTTTGCCAAAGAAACCAAAGCTCAGGTGATTGCTCAGTTTGCTAACAAAGACGGCAGCGTATGGGAGAAGCGCATGGGCAAAAATCGCTTAGTTGCGGTTATCTAACCCATACGCGGCCCGCCAGAGCCGCACCCAATCTGGCGCCACACATTACGACCCTAACCGTGACTACAACAACTATTGCCTTATTGCTAGCTCTGGTGCTTTTGCCAGTGTTAGTGCTGCTATGGGCTACAGAATCTAAACAGCAACGTGCGCAGCGGTGGCGTAAAAATGGCCACACGCAGCAATCAATTGCTAACAGGCTTGGTTGCAGCAGGTCTACTGTTCGCCGGATGTTAGTGCCATGTTGAGATTTTTATGCGTTGCGATTGTTGCAGCTACTACTTATTTAGTGGTAACTGAGGTCGGCAGCCAGCCTTACCCGTATGCAAATCCTGTTCCTGTTGTTTATCCTTCATGACTGATTCTGACATTTATTGGACTTTTGTATCTGCTAGTAAATATGGCGGATCATTTTGGCAAAGGCTAGCTGATGCTGGTTTGGCTGCTGACACACAAAACAAGCGCCGGATACTTAATGAGTTCCATGAATTGATTGACCATTACGGGCCATCTAAAGGTTTACATCAACTATTGCGAAATCCTAAATGACTGTTATTTCAAACGAGGAGTATCACGCTGACCCAGCGATTAGCGCTAGCCAGCTAAAAGAAATTGGCCGCAGCCCTTTTCATTATTGGAAGCGGTACGTTGACCCTGATAGATCACCATCAGAACCGACTGCTGCTATGCGCTTGGGCAGCCTTGTGCATTGCGCGGTGCTGGAGCCTAAGGAATTGCTGCAACGGTATGCCGTAGGCCCTGACAGGCGTACTAAGGAGGGTAAGGCAAAGGCTGAGAAGATGCTTGCTGATGGCATCGAGCCAGTTAGCGCTAGTGATTTGGAGCAGGCATTATCAATGGCAGCGGCTGTGCATAAACACCCGACAGCAGCTCTATTGCTGGCTAATGGCGCCGCAGAAACCTCGCACTGGTGGGATGACATAGCAACTGGGCTGCGGTGTAAATGCCGCCCCGACTGGTTTGATGGTGAACTAATTGTTGACCTGAAGACTTGCCAGGACGCATCACCCGCAGGTTTTGGCAAGGCGGTGGCAGCGTTTCATTACCAAATCCAAGCCGCTCACTACCTGGCGGGCACTTTGGCCAAACGCTTTATTTTTGTTGCGGTAGAGAAAACCTATCCATTTGCAGTTGGTGTGTATGAACTAGACCCAGAGGCATTAGTTCATGGCAGCATTGCCCGCCACAATGCGCTGCAACGTATACAGGATTGCCGGGCTATAGGCGAATGGCCGGGCTACACCGACGGCATCCAGACGCTACAGCTTCCCGGCTGGGCATTAAAAGACAACACTTCCATCACTTCAGAGGATTTCTAATGAGCGCCATTACACAATGGACCCAAGAGCAAACGCAACTGATTAGCAGCACGATTGCTCCAGGTTGTACCTCAGATGAGCTCAAATTATTTAGCTATGCGTGCCAACGGTCAGGGTTAGATCCGTTTAGCCGCCAGATCTACGCCATCAAGCGCGGGGGCAAGATGAGCATACAAGTGGGCATTGATGGCTTGCGCAGTATTGCCGAGCGTACTGGTCAGCTAGATGGCAGTGAAACCTATTGGTGCGGTGAGGAAGGTGACTGGAAGGATGTATGGCTAGGTAAGACACCACCAGCCGCTGCCAAGACTATTGTTTACCGCAAGGGCAGCAGCCATCCATTTGTTGGCGTGGCCCGCTTCCAGGATTACAACGCAGGGCAGGGGCTTTGGTCCAAGATGCCTGCTGCAATGCTGGCCAAATGTTCGGAAGCATTAGCGCTACGCAAGGCATTCCCTGCTGATATGTCGTCGCTGTATACAGCAGACGAAATGGAACAGGCCGAGACCGTCACGGTAACGGCAACACCTGCCCCAGCATTAGCACCTGCTGCACCTGCTGGTGATGCCAAGATTTTTGCTGCTGGTAAAGCAGCGATTGCTAAATGCAGCACGTTAGACGAGCTAGAAGCTGTTACCAAACGGCTAGAGGCACGCCAAAACGACCTAAGCGCTGAGCAGTATCAGGAGTTATTGCAGATGGCAGTAACTAAAGAAGATGCTATGGAAACCCGGCAAGAGGCTGACCCATTTGCTGATGACTGAGCCCCACCTGACTACTGACCAGTTAGCTGCTAGGTGGGGGCTGCGGCCCTCCACCTTAAAATCTCAACGTGCGCGTGGGGTTGGCCCACCGTATGAAACCGCTGAACGCTTAGCATCACCGCTGGGTGCTCCACGTGTTCGGTATTCGCTAGCACAAATCCTGGCCTTCGAGGCTGCACACAACATCACCCCACTGAACTGATTCTCATGAGTCTCTACGCATCTGGCATCATCCGCATTATCTCAGACCCAACCCTAAAAAGCTTCGACAGCGGCACACAGGTGGCAAACTTTGCAGGTGGAATACAGGAGGGCAAAGACAAAAACGGCAATTGGATTAACAACGTCATTGATATTGAAGTTTGGGGTAAAAGCGCCGAGGTGATAGCTGATCGCTGCAAGAAGGGCGACAGCATTATGGTCACCGGAAATTTGAAACGCCAAGACTGGGAGGATAAAAAGACCGGCGATAAACGCAGCAAGCACATATTGGCTGTTAGCAGGTTTGAATTTTTACCAAGGGCTGCTAATAATACAAACGAACCTGATGCTTTTTAACCCATGACTGCTGATGCAATGCGCGACTACCTAGAGGCCATCTCTAGGTATCCGTTGCTCACGACACAGCAAGAAATACAGTTGGCACGTAAAATCGCGCAGTACATGGAACTGCGCGATAACACTAACCCAACACCTGCTGAGCAACGGTTGATAAAAGCTGGCCTTAAGGCACGGGCTACCATGGTAAATTGCAATTTACGTTTGGTTGTACATATTGCTAAACGTTATACAGGCAGAATTAAATCAATGGATATGTTGGATTTATGCCAGGAGGGTAATATTGGCTTGCAACGTGCAGCAGAAAAATTTGATGCATCACGTGGCTATAAGTTTTCGACCTATGCGTACTGGTGGATACGTCAATCATTAAAACGTGCTATTGACAGCAAGGAGCGCATGATAAAAATACCGATTCACATAATAGACCGTACGTTTAAAGCATTACAGATTGAAACAGAATACATGAAAGAACATGGCCGCAAGCCAAGTAAAACAGAATTAGCTCAAGTTATGGGTTTAACAATAGAGCAATTACTAGCATTAGTCGATTGCAATAGCGCTCATATTAGTTTAGATGAACTGATAACAGATGATGGCAACTCATTGCTTGATTTAATTGCTAGCCCTGAGGTGGATATTGATTTTGATTTGGACCGTAGCAAGGAACACGTGCAGCTTGCACTGTCTTATTTAACTGATATGGAGCAAGATATGATAAATAAACGTTACAATGAAGATTTAACTTTAACAGCTATTGCAAAGGAGCATAATGTATGCCGCGAGCGTATAAGGCAACGCATGGCACGAACGCATCGTAGATTAAATAGATTAATGTCTAAATCACACGTCTCCACCACGGGCGTTTTGATTGTTGAAGATATAAAGTAGCTTCTAAAGCAGCAATATGATGTACGGCTTGCTTTATTAATTTAGATTGATGTGCGTTTTGTTTTATTAAGTTACTGCATAATTTAGCGACCTGTTCATGGTCAGGGCAGTTCAAGGCGATTCTGCTCTGGCCTTCGAGTGCAAGCTGCTCCTCTAGACTGAGCTGCACCACCATCCACTCCATCATCACTACATTTAGCAGTTATCCGCATTCTAACAATGAAAACACCAACTATCAAGCGCATCAAATCTAACAACGGCAATTATATATGGCAGGTAACGTATGCTGGCATGTGTAAAGAGCACGTGCAAAGTTGGCAAGCTATGGTATTCTATCATCAGGCACTGGAATGCTATCACAACGACGCAGGTAACTTAAAAGCTTTATTGCACGGCCCAGATCCCAGCAATCATGATTAGTCCACCAGCTCCACAGTTCAGAATGGCCCTTTTGGCGATTGTGTAAACTACAGCACGGCGCTAGGTTAGCCCTACTGGTATGGCCGCCATTTTTTTTTGGCACTAAATGGTCAAGTGTTATGTTATCAAATTGTTCACCGCAGATGTAGCACCTGCTGTCCCATTCTTCAATAATAGATTTGCGGAATTTGTGTTTAGTTACCTTACGACTGACTAACTCGGTCTCGTCGATGTGATGATTCATGAGGCTCCGGCATTTCGTAGGGAAGCACCTCATAATCAAGGAGGTGAGCGTTTGATTGCGCGATCTCTTCGAGTCTGGCTGCGATGCCGATTGCTACATCATCTGATGAGTACTCACTATCCACTACCATCATGGCGCTTATCTCGACTAGGTAGCGGTTCATGTTGCAGGCTCACAGGTAATTTCGACGCCGGTACTATTGCGTGGTCTTAGCTTTAACCAAATGCCTCCTAAACTTTTTGGCATTACTATTTTTTCAATTGCAAATCCACCACCGCCTTTAAATTCTTGTTTATAAGTGCCCGTTTGGATATGCCATCGTTGTTCTATACGCTGCTCCCCTTTGTTGTTTATACGATAGCAAGGATGAGCAACAATTGTACGTTCGTGGTTATGGCCATTTACGATGACATCAGCGTCTGGCATGATGCTGGCATAGCGACCACCGCCAAGCGTGCCTTTTGTTATTACACCACCCCAAGTGCCATGATGATAACCAAGCGTTAAACGCCTAATTTTTTCTTGTCTTTGTTGTGCGCCAGTATTACCTTCTTGGTAAAACGTAAACCAAATAAAGCCCTGATAACGCATGTGTTCTACAGGGCTGCCGCTGTCGCGCATGATGCGCACTACATTACCAAGTGGGTCAACTTCGTTGTGGTTAATGATTGCTGTTTCATGGTTACCGTCTGACATCATTAAGATGTCATCTTGCCACGGTTTCAGCCAAGTTGCAGTTTCGTTAAATACTAGGTCGAAATAATTGCCGCCTAAATGTTCTGGCCTTATATCGCCTTTACTGCCACGTCTATCTTTTTTGCCTTGCATTAGGCACATTACATCACCAAAGAAAAGCGCTTTACCTTTACGTTCTTTCATCTCATCTAAATGCTTTTTGAAAAGCTTACGGTCGCATTTTGGATTATCTAGGTGAATGTCGGATGCAAGAAAGAAATTATATTGCGTTGTAGTTGAGGTATAGGGAATCCGTATTTCAGTTAATTCTGGGCTGTGGCGGATTACCTCGCATTTCATGGCTTCACCAACAGCGCCCAGCCAGTACTAGCGCCATCTGGCATCCAACGGCGATTGAAGCGTTCTCGGCTGTATTTAATACCAGCGCCACCGGTATTTTTAACATAGCCACCATTAACAAGATCAGCCTCACCGTTTGGATCGTTCAGAATCCAATGCTCAGCAGTGAATCCAATTACGACGCTCCAGTGTCCACCACCGCTAGGTGACTGCGCAGGCCCCTGGTGAAGCCAGCCCACCGCTACAGGCCTCCCAGCACGTAACTCGAGCTCCAGCAACCCAGGTGCGCAGTTGGTCGCGAACCGGGCTTGTAAACCTAAAGAACGCAATGCAGCCAATTGCGCTTGGCTGTCGGTCGTATCGCCAAACTTGGCGCGAATCAAATTATATTCATCATCGCTTTTCACTTTGCCGTAAAACTTAGCAATCATCGCGCATGAGCTGCTGAAGCATTCGCGGTAACCAGTGCCACTTTTGTTATCATTTTGCGCTTCATAGGGCACCTTCAGTAGCACTGATGTTGCCTTTTGGCTGATGCCCCAGAGTTTTGCCTCGGCTTCACGTCTACGGCGGAGGCCAGGTTCTGCTGGTGTACCAGCGTTTACGTATAGCATCAATGCCGCTGGCACTGCGTCATAGTTTGCCGCATGTAGCGCCTTCGATATTGTTTCGAAGCCTTCGCTCCCGCAAAAATGCCAACCTACGTTATAGGCAAACGAGATCAACGCATTTTGACGGTTTGCCGTTAATAATGTTTTCCAGCCTGGTATTGTTTTTGCTAACGCCGGTACAACCTGAGTTTCTAGCATGTTATCCAGCAACCCATCAGCAGCATCGCGTGTGATGGTATCGCCGATTTTTACTGCTGCGCCATCAGGCCATCTAGTGGTGCCCCAGCCGATGGTTGGCACACCGGCAGGACAAATGTATGCTACATCACTAAAACCTTCAAATTCGCGTATAAGTTTCGCCGCTGGCTCCCATGCCAATGTAGGTTTTGGCGCTGGGTCAGCCCTGAATTTGCTTAGAAATTCCTGCTGCTCATCGGGTGCCAGTAGCTCCCATGCCCAGTTCCATGCCGCCTGCTGATGGGGCAACGGCGTAGGTCTGCTGGTGGCACATGCTGCCCTTACAAAATTACTCACTTTTTAACCAGTGGTGTGATGATGCCAGCAAGAATTTCAATAGCGCGATACAGCTTTACAAACAAAGCGGTGTAACGGCCTAGCCTGTCATTGTCTTTTGGCGTTGGGGTCAGGTTTACCACTGCCACGGCTGTAGCGTGTACGCCGATTGCGGCGGCTGTATATGAAGCGATGGATTCAGGAGTGATAATCATGGTAGTAGTTAACGCACCTCTAGTTTACTGACGCGGTTTTCCACTTGATTAAGGCGCTGGAACATCTCGCGGTTTGTTTCTTTTATATCCGTGTGTAGCGTCTCGAGGCTTGTGGCAATATGCTCCACTGCACTGGTCAGGCGTATTACAGCAGCGGCGGCTTCTTCATTACGACGAGAAAACCCGAACAGCCCCATTGCCGCCACGCTGATGCTGGCACCAGCAATAGCAGCAAAAACTTCGATCACGGCTCAGGCTGACGATGCCTCTAGTCTAACGGCTCAGAATCCTGCTGAAGTGCTGCCATTGCTAAAAAGCACCACCCCATCAGTAGGAGCAGGCTCAGGGATAGGATTCCAAGAGCTGTACGCATTGCTCGTAATGTACGCCGCCAGTTCAGCGGTAGTAGTGGTGGCATTAATCGCTGTGATCTTACCACCTGCCGCAGTGCGGATGCGTTCGCGGTCAGCTTTAATTTCAGCACTCATGGGCTTGCCGTTGTCAGCTTCGCGGATTACCTGCCAGTCAGTTGGCGCGAGCAGCGTGTTTGCTGTGGTGCGTGTCTGTGCCACCCATTGCTCTACCAGTTGCGTGTGATCTTTTGGTAGTTCTGGCCCCCAGTAAAAACGCTGGTCGTATGGAGCCGGATCAGGCTCTTCGATAATTCCAATCGCAGCCCGCTCTTCAGGTGATGCAAGCCTGAGCCAATTCGCTGGATACTGCACACCAGTCGCTGGATCAGTGAATGCTGAATCGGGGCTAAGCGGGTGGCCGTTAAAGATGAACATAAACAACACAAAGACCTATTTTTATTCTAGACTCCCTCAGCCCTTAGCGCCTAATTGCTATGACCGACAGTGAGATTATTGATCTGATGTATGAACATGCCACAGCCTTCAGTAACTGTGTGCAATTTAGTGAGCAGGGTGTGCTGGATTTTGCCCGTGCCATCCGTAATTATGTGCCAGCCGTTGCGCAACCAAAACCACCGGCGAAACCACCTGCATATACCGATGACCTATGGAACTTTGTAGAAAACGCCGATCGCTATATTGCCTCAGGCAAGTAGTCGTGTTCCCTACGAGGGTAGGAAACATTCGGTCCAACCGCCAAAGTCAATAGCAGGGGTGTGACGATAACGTTTGATTGCTTGCTTCAAGTCTTTCTCCAGCAGGTAGGCTCGGTAAAAGGTGGTGTCAACGTATTCACTTTCGACGAGTTCATACGGGATTTGGTACATCCGTTTCCCAACGGTGCGCCGAGTGATGCCTATTTTCCAAAACTCTTCGCCATCTTGACGCAATCTCAATAGATAAACCTTGCAGGGGACATCCTTAAGATCTGGGCGAGCCTCAAAAAAATCTTCAGTCAAATATCCGTGGCTGCCAATACTGCATTGCGGGCACTGGTTTACGCCATAAATTGCCTTTTCGGCTTTAGTTTCAAACTCGTGCTCGCATTCTTGACAGCGAAACCATGCAGGTTTTTGAATGCCCTTAAAACCACGAAGATAATCAAAGCCAAATTCGGCGCACTTTTCGCGTACTTGCTCTTCGGTAAGTTTTGCCTTCGCATTATTGGCTTGGCGAGTTTCTTCTGCGCCACAACCACAGCTTTTACTTTTGCCGGTGGTGAGGTTGCTAGCTTGCATTACTTTTGCATTACCGCAATCGCAAATGCAGTGCCACCGAGTTTGCCAACGAGAACCACTTGGCGCTCGACTTACAACTTTTATGCGTCCAAATTGCTGACCAATTAGGTCTTTAACCGCCATTAGCGAGCACGACTATAGGCAAACGGCGCCTCTGCCCATGCAAATCCAATATAGGTACCCGCGCTGGCGTTAACTGAAGCATCGGTAGATCTAAGTTTGAATCCGTTGCTGGTGATGTCTAATAGATCTGTGGTGCCTTCAGCATCACTGAGATTGGGGTAAAGCGGATCATTGTCCACGTTGTATCCTTCGCGGGATGTATCTAATAATGTCCAGTTGCTTGTGCTATCTGAACGCTTAAGCATGATTAGCCGGGGGCGGAATCCAAGGTACACAAAACTGCCGTCTGCTGAACCATTGCCGGTATAACTGAACCCATTACTGTACCCGACTACTGGGGCGAAGCAGTACAGAACATGCGTATAAGATGGATAATTGACGGAAAAAGCAGCTCCCAGAGTCACAACAGAAGACGTTGGGCTGGTGCTATTCCAAGTTGAGCTGCTGGAGGCAGCGGCTGTTGTATTCAAAATAATTGCTTGGGCATTACCAAGCGATTGGTGATAGCAAGACCATTCACTTGCTCCATCGCGTCGTTTGCCGATAATGAATGCAGGAGCAACACCTAGGCCATGTCCAACAGTTGAACCAGCGGATGAGCCCGTATAAGTAACCACGCTAAACCCAGCACTAACATTTGCCCGCACCTGACTAGTGATGGAGCCTGCTGTGTTGGATACGGTTGAGGTGCCTGCGTCCCAAGACCACGCAACATACGAGCCGCTAGTTATGTTAAACGAAGGGGCTGAAACTGATTGCCCAATTGTAAATCCACTTGTATCAAATGATATCAAGGAGTTGCTATCAGTTCCTTCACCTCCGGTGTCACTGGATATCAGGAACTTACCACTTCCGCGAACAATATCGAATAAAGCGTGATTATTGGCAGAATCGCGTCGCTTGAACCATGCGAAGTCTGGCGAAAATGCCAATCCAGCAATACTTTGTGTACTACCATTCCCCGTATAAGTAACAACATCCATCAACGTATTAGGCTTGGCGGTTAATGGGGCGGGGAGGTTGGTATCGCACAGCGCCTTGAAGCCGCTTACGGGGTGAGCAAATGCGCGTTGGCCGAAGTTTACGGTTGCATTACAAATATTATTGTAGGTGCCAACAATTAAATTATAGGTGCCGGTAATACTCGAAAAAGCTGGGTTAGCACCTGTAACTGGATTTCCGCTGCCAGTAAATGTGCCGTTAACACTGATGAATAATTTCCCGTTGTCAGCATCAAATGCCACGCCAACTACATCATTTAATACAAAACCAGAGCCATAGTTGCTTCCAACTGATCCGTTTGTTAACAGGTTGCTATTCCCTCGATAAAGATAAGAGTTGTCGTAATTTCGTGAGTCTGCTCTGCGGATTCCTGCAAGAAGGTCATTAGCCGTCCCTCCTGTAAAAACAAATTCACAGTACCATTTACCACTAGACACTCCAATAGTAGAAGGAGCTAAACCGGCACTACCTCCGGCTGCAACTAAATCTAAATTTCCGTTGCTAAGCGCATCACTTGCGTTATGTTTGTTTAACGGATTAAACGTCGCATAATTCCCCCGCACCTCACCCCCAACTCCGGTATCGGTGCCGTAAGAAGTCGGGGTGTCTACTAAGCTGTCGTTGCCAGCACCAGCAGTAACGCTCAGGTTATTCGGCGTCCAGTTATTACTGTTGCCGCTGTAATCCTTACCCAGCGTGGCAGCAGTAGCAGCAGAGTTATCGCT
>OFRI01000032.1_pt1 | contig 30125 bp, 21 predicted proteins | sample 1543031 | NCBI WGS metagenome assembly OFRI01 (sample SAMN07774226, study PRJEB24372) | wastewater metagenome
CAATCTCAATCTTGCCGCCAGTTGAAGCAGCAAATGCTTCAAGATCGCACACTCGCGGAACCACATTTGTTTCGCCCAATCGCAAACCCCGGCGCAGCGCATTTGCAGCCATCACTTCGTAGTTGCTGACACTCAACCTAACGCTGACACCACTGCGCTGGTTCACCTGACTGCTGCTGCGGGCCAACTGACTAAAGGTTGCTACAACACGTTCCATATAGGCGGGAACAGTGACCGTGACATTGCCGACGCTGGGTGGGCGGGCTTCTTGGCGCACGATCTGCACTTCAGTATCCGTCTCTAGTGGGTAGTGAGTACGAATCTGACTTCCGAAACGGTCTTTGAGCGGGGTAATGATTCGCCCACGATTTGTGTAATCCTCAGGGTTGGCAGATGCCACTAGCAACACATCAATAGGTAATCGAATTTTGTAACCGCGAATTTGAATGTCGCGTTCTTCGAGCACGTTGAGCAGACCAACTTGAATTCGTTCTGAAAGGTCAGGCAACTCGTTGATCGCGAAAATTCCACGGTTGCACCGCGGAACCAAGCCGTAGTGCAGCGTCAACTCGTCACTTAAATAACGACCCTCGGCAACTTTGATCGGGTCGACTTCGCCGATCAAGTCAGCAATCGATGTATCGGGTGTTGCCAACTTTTCTCCGTATCGCAACGACCTATGAACCCAATCAATCGGAGTTGCATCACCATTTGTAGCAACAAGTTCACGAGCTTGACGCGAAACCGGCGCATACGGATCGTCATTAATTTCGCTGCCGGCGACAATCGGCATCCATTCATCTAAGAGTTCGACGAGTGACCGGATGATTCGTGTCTTTGCCTGACCTCGTTCACCCAAAAAAACAATGTCGTGCCCGGCAAGAAGTGCATTTTCGAGTTGAGGCATAACGGTCTCTTCATAACCCAACACACCTGCAAAGAGTTCTTGGTCAGACTTGATGCGCATAACTGTGTTGACGCGAATCTCTTCTTTAACACTCTGCGACTTCCAGCCTGAACTTCGAAGTTCACCTAACGTCTTGGCCAAATTTGATGGCACTTTTATTTCGGTCATGGCTCTGACGATAGTTGCCAACCGCAGTTATCTACTAGCCCAAAGACCTACTTCGAATTCTTGGTTGTTGAAGCTTTGGACTGCGGAGTCTTGGCGGCATTCTTCTTCGGCGTGACTTTTGACTTAGACGCAGCAGCTGAGGCATTTGAAGATGTTGCTGTCTTCTTTTCTGAAATTGAGATCTTGCCATTTTTCTCAACGACCACAACTTGATAAGAGTTTTCACCCGCAGGGTTATCGCTCACCTTGATTGCAGCTGCAACTGAGGCAGGAACTGAGCTAACCAAAACACCATTGCGATAGATGTTCACTGTCGCACCAGGTTTTGCAGCAACTTTAAACGTCACCGAATTACCCACAGTTCGGGTGCTCGTTGCGATTCTTGGTGTGTCGGTCGGCATTGGTGGCAAAAGTTGACCGAGCGTTGGTCGCGCTACAGGACTGCTGTTCGAATCTCGTGAACCGCTTGCCGGCACCGTTGTTGATGGCGCCGAATTTGCCGGCACAGTAGTAGTTGGTGTTGGCCTTGTTGGCACAGTTGTAGTTGGTGCTGGCTCATCGTCGCCACCGCCACCGCCGCCGCCACCACCGCCACCGCCACCGCCACCACCACCACTACTTGGTGGCGCTGTTGGGGTTGGCGAAGGCACGGTTGTTGTTGGAGAGTCACCAGAGTTTGCTTCAGGTGGTGAAGCACTAAGCAGTGAGAAAACAAGTTTGTTCGGCGAACCAACAGCATCTGTAACTGCACCCGAAGTCGCAGTCGATGTAATCCACGTTGCTACGCGACTTACCGAAAGTGTGTTGTCAACGCTAAGCGCTAAAGCTGCGATGCCGGCCACGTGTGGTGAAGCCATTGACGTACCCGAAATTGTGTTTGTTGCCGTAGTCGAGGTATACCAAGCCGAAGTGATGTTTGAGCCTGGCGCGAAAACGTCAACACATGAACCGTAATTCGAAAACGAAGATCGTGCATCAACTGCTGTTGATGAAGCAACCGTGACCGCTGACGCTTCTGCTGCTGGCGAATAGTTGCAAGCATTGTCATTTGAATTTCCTGCAGCAACTACAAAGACGACTCCGTCAGCAATGCCACGCGAAACTGCGAGATCAAGTGCGGCTGAACGTGAACCACCCAAACTCATATTGGCAACAGCAGGTATGCCGGCATCATGATGTGCGACCACCCAATCAATGCCTGCGATTACACCTGAAGTCGTGCCCGAGCCAGAACAATCTAAAACTCTGACCGGAATAATATTTACGCTCGGTGCCACGCCATAGTTTGTTCCACCAACTGTGCCTGCGACGTGTGTGCCGTGGCCGTTGCAATCTTGGCTGCCACGACCATCAGCGATTGAACTAAAACCAGAAGTGACACGACCACCAAACTCGGTATGCGTCGACAGAACACCAGTATCAATGATGTAAGCGTTCACCCCTGAACCTGAATAGTTTCTTGAATAGCGACTATTGAGCGGAAGATTGCGCTGATCAATTCGATCTAATCCCCACGACAACGCAGTAGTACCTAAATCGCTACCAGCCGATGGCGTGACTGCGTCTGATGCGTTTGAAGGTGACGATGTTCCGATTGCGTTTGTTGCCGTGACCGTAAACGTGTAGCTAACGCCGTTTGTCAAGCCGCGAACAACACAAGAAAGTGCACCGGTTGTTGAGCAAGTTTTGCTACCTGGTGTCGAGCTGACTAAGTAAGAAGTGATTGCTGAAAAGCCATCGCTTGTTGGTGCAAGCCAACTAACCGTCGCAGTTGCGTTGCCAGCACTTGCCCGCACATTCTGCGGAGCATCAGGTACTTGCGGAGTCGGTGCTGAGGTGAACGTCCAATTGAAACGTGTCGCACCTTTCTTTTGACCATAACCATCAATCGCGAAGAAATAAGTTTGACCAGCACTAATGGTGATCGTTACTCGACTCCACAACCCAGTCTCACCTGCAGCGTCATCGTTAACAGCGAGCGTTGTCAACGCATTGACTGTTGAACCTGTGTATGCGCCGAGCAACGTATCAAAATCACTGCCATAAGTTGTTAAGACGAGGGTTCCAGCTTCGGTCGCAACCCACTTGTACCAAAGAGATGCGGAAGGCATAGATCCGCCATGAAGTGGTTCGCCGGTTTCACGAGTTGCGGTGAGAGTCGAACTAGTTAGGTAGCCGGTTGAACTCGAAAAAGTAGTTGCGCCTGAGAAAGGATCATTTGTCAGCGCGCCGATTGTTGTCACTGGTGCGCTCTGAGTCGATGCAACGCCCGTGCCAACTTCGTTAATTGCGGAAACTCTAAAAATATGGCTGATGCCAACCGACAGAGAACGAATCGTTGCAAATGTCGCCGAAGAAACTCCGTCGGTCAAAGTTGTCCATGAAGAACCTGAGTCGATCGAATATTGAAGTACATAATCACTGATCGGTGCGCCACCGTCGGTTGTCGGCTCGTCCCAGTCGAGATCAAGCTGACCAGTTCGTGCTGTGCCAACTACATTTCTCGGCGCACCAGGTGCGACAGGTGTCCACGGAATATATGCCTCTGATGCTGCCGAAGGCTCACCAATACCAATTGCATTTTTTGCTCGGACTCTAAAAATATGTGGCACACCATCTGCCAGCGGGCTTACAGTTCGAGCAACAGTCGCACACACACAACCAACGACGCCGGTGTTGCCATCCCATGTTGTCCAGGTGGTGCCGCTATTTGTCGAATACTCAATGATGTAGTTCGTTAGCTCTGACCCACCATTGAATGTTGGCGCTCCCCATTGAATCGAAACGCTGCGGGGCCCAATTGATACGTCGTTCACACAACATGGCTCTGACGGAATGCCCGGCGAAACTTGCGAACTTGAAGTTGACGGAGAACCCGTACCTGAAATATTTATCGCGCTAACTCTAAATATGTAAGCGGTACCGTTTGTCAAACCAGTGACTGTTGTCGACCGCATTGTTGTGATCGTGTCAACAAACGTTGACCATGAAGTGCCAGCATTCACCGAATACTCAATGAGATAGTCACTAATTGAGCTGCCACCATCTGAAACTGGAGTTGCCCAAGCCAAAGAGATCTTTGTCAATTCGATATTTGAAACCCGTAATTCAGTTGGTGCGCTTGGCACCACAACGGCCCATGGTGCACCAGAGGCAACCCCAGATGGTTGACCTGTGCCAATGCTGTTGACTGCTTTTACTCTGAAGAAATAAGAAGTGCCGTTTGTTAAACCAGTTACTGTTGCCGAAGTCGATGTCGAGACTCCATCAGAAAACACGGTGAACCCAGAGCTCGTATCTGTGGTGAACTCAACTACATAATCAGTGATTGCCGAGCCACCTGTCAAAGAAGGCGCTGACCAATTCAATTGCACACTGCCGTTTAGCGCCGTTGGCCGAAGTGAAGTCGGCTCACCCGGAATGCCGGGAGTTGCCGTAACTGTGTTTGACGCGTCACTTGTGCCCGCGCTACTTACGGCCATGACCTTAAACGAATAAATAGTTGCGTTTGTAAGACCTGTCACCGTTGAACTTGTTGCAGTAGAAACTCCGTCACTAAAAGTTGACCAAGTTGAACCTGAGTTTGAAGAAAACTGAATCAAGTAATCGGTGACCGAACTGCCATTGTCAGTTGTCGGCGCAAGCCACGACAATTGAGCACTCGAGTTTGCACCGACTGCTGAAAGTTCTCGCGGAGTGCTAGGCGCAATCGGTGTGGGTGCGAGCCATGCAGATTTTGTGAAGAGCAAGAGGTTTATCGAACCGACACCACCAGAAGTAACCACGTCTGGCGTAGCAAAAGTAATCAACTTGGCTATGACAGCAGCAGGTGTCATCGATGGGTCAGATTCAAGAAGAAGTGCCGCCGCACCAGCAACATGTGGCGCAGCCATTGACGTGCCCGACAAACTTCTCAAAGACGTCGACGAACTGAAATAAGCCGAAGTAATGCTCGAGCCAGGCGCAAAAATGTCGAGGCATCGACCAAAATTTGAATAGCTTGCACGAGCGTCGATTGAAGTCGTCGCACCAACAGTTATCGCCGAGGCTGCTGAGGCCGGCGAGTAATTACAAGCATCACGGTTGTTATTGCCTGCAGCGACGACAACCGTGATGCCATCGTTAACTGCGTTGGCAATTGCCGTATTTAGTGAAGTTGACACGCTTCCGCCGAGGCTTAAGTTGGCAACAGCAGGAACCCCCGCCGCATGATCAGCAATGGCCCAGTTGACGCCATTAATAACGTTCGACATAAACCCACTGCCACGACAATTCAAAACACGAACTGGAATTAATCGAACAGATTTTGCAACACCAGTTGTTGATCCGCCAATTGTGCCCGCTACGTGAGTGCCGTGACCATTGCAATCAGACGAGCCGTAACCATCTGCGATCGCACCAAAACCCGAAGTGACACGACCAGAAAATTCAACATGGTCAGCCCGAATGCCTGTGTCAATTACGTATGCGCTGACCCCTGAGCCACCAAAGTTATAGGTATATAACTGATTGAGAGTACTTGTGCGCTGATCAATTCGATCTAAACCCCACGACGGCGGATTTGATTGATCACCTTCAATTGAAATTTCTTGATTTGATTCAATTTTAAAAACTCGTGGATCTTTGTTCAACCGCGAAATTTGAGACTCGTTCAATAATGCAACGTAGCCATTAATTGCTTGAGTGAACGCTTGGATAACTGTGCCGCCAAGACCAATTTCGGCGGCGACAAAATCTTGCACATTCACGTCGCTTCGCAACATCACGATTGAAGTGCCATCAAGTGAACTCTGCGAGTTGGTGCTTGTCGAACTTGGTGCGACAGTTGTGCTTGTTGTCGAGCTCGTCGAGCCGCTCTCAGTATCAAGACGAATCACTCGATCAAGTTCTAATACGACTACATCTCGGTCGGCCTTTAGGCGCCGAACATCTGCTGCATCAAGTTCAGCGACAAAACCATTTGTTACACCGTCGTAGACGTCGCTAATTGCATTGCCTAACCGGGCTTCTTTTGAAAGCTTTGTCTGTAAATCGGTGTTTGCAGAGAATAAAACTATGTAGTCACTTGCTGGTGCGTCGGCACCAACGACTGGTGTTGGCAGGAACTGCACACTCACCGCGAAAGTTAGCGCAACCGAAAGCCAGGCTCGCCGTTTAGTTCCGAATTTATGTGAACTTTTCACTTGTGTTCAACCTATCTTCACGGTGTTGTACGAAATTTCTGCTTGCTGATTATTTTAATCTTTAATTCTAACATTTTAAACTATTAGTTTAAGAATAGCAAGTCCTGACTACTTTCCACCATTCCCAGCGATATATCGTCAAGATCGGCCCGAAGCTTTAGCCCAAATTCAATAGGCAGCCGTAACCTAATAACCGATGAATAAAGGAATAGACCCGTCAAACGTTGCCGCAAGGGCCGAATCGGCTTCAAAGATATATGGAAGCGGCGAGAACGAAGTTAAGGCTCTAGACAACGTCAGTGTCAGCTTTGAGCGTGGCAAGTTCAGTGCGATCATGGGCCCAAGCGGTTCGGGCAAGTCAACTTTGATGCATTGCATCGCCGGTCTCGACGCTTTGACCGAGGGCAATGTATTTATCGGCGACACCGAACTATCGCAATTGAACGACAAAGAAATTACAAAACTCCGCCGTGAAAAAATCGGTTTTATCTTTCAGAGTTTTAATTTGATCCCAACGCTAAATGCGTATGAGAACATCATGCTGCCTCTCTCATTGGGCAAGAAGTCAGGCGACGACGCGTGGATCAAGCAAGTCATCGACACAATCTCGCTCGACGATCGACTTGATCATCGCCCAAGTGAACTCTCGGGCGGTCAGCAACAAAGAGTTGCCGTAGCCCGAGCGCTGGCAACACAGCCAGAGATCATCTTCGCCGATGAACCAACTGGCAACCTCGACTCAAAGTCGGGCTCAGACATTCTTAAATTTATGCGTCGCGCAGTCACTGACTTGAAACAGACAATCGTGATGGTCACCCACGATGCCGTCTCGGCAAGTTATGCAGATCGAATTGTTTTTCTTGCTGACGGCCATGTCGCCGGTGAGATGTTTGAGCCAACTCCTGAAAAAGTTCTCGACTATCTCAAACATCTCGGCGAATAGTTAGCCCAAACAAAATGTTTCGACTCTCGTTAAAAATGACGCTGGCTCGCAAAGGCCGATTGTTGCTGACCTCATTGGCGATTATTCTCGGCACTTCATTTTTGGCCGGCACCTCAATTTTTTCGGCAACAGTAAATAGCACTTTTGACCGACTATTCACAGATGTTTTTCGAGATGTTGATGCTTATGTTCGGTCAACAAGTTCGGTCGACACTGGTTTTGGTGAGCAGCGAGCACCGTCACCCATTTCGGCACTCGAAACAATCCTTGGCGTCGAAGGTGTCAGCGCGGCAGTTGGCGACATGCAAAGTTACGCACGAGTTATTGGCAAAGACGGTAAACCGCTTGGCGAAGACCAGGGACCACCAACTTTTGGCGGCATTGCTTCTTTAAGTGCGGCTGCTCTATGGAATGTAGAAAATGGTCGTCTACCGATCGGACCAAAAGAAGTGATGCTTGATCGCACAACCGCAGAGGCCGGAAAATTTGTAATCGGAGACACGGTGCGTGTGAACGCACTCTCGGGCACACGCGAGTTTTCACTTGTCGGCATCGCCAACTATGGCGACATTTCTTCGCCAGGCGGTGCGACATTTGCACTTTTTGATCAGCCGACCGCTTCAGAGTTTTTACTAAAGCCAGGTTTTGTCGATGCCTTTTTGATTCAAGGAGATGGCACCCTTAGCGATGAAGCGCTCGCCAAAGCAATTGATGCGGCGTTGTTGCCGAGCGACAAACTTGAAACTTTGACTGGCGCTCAGATTACAGAAGAAACAACAAGCCAAATCAAAACAGTTCTGGGTTTCTTCACCACATTTTTGACTGCCTTTTCATTTATTGCACTCGGAATCGGTTGTTTCGTTATTTACAACGTTTTTTCGATTACCGCTGCCCAACGTCAGCGCGAAAGTGCGCTATTGCGCGCCATAGGTGCAAGTCGCCGACAAGTTACGAACTCATTGTTAGTTGAGGCTGTCGTTATCGGGTTGGTCGGCTCAACTCTCGGCTTCATTTTTGGTATCGGTATATCTCAAGCGTTGAGTGCGCTATTAAACGCAATCGGACTTGAGATTCCAACAACCGGTCTGACAATTAACTCGAGTGCGATTTTCTCAACGGTTTTGATCGGCACGGTGATTACTACCCTTTCCGCGATTCTTCCCGCGTTACGTTCGGGACGAGTACCGCCACTTGCCGCAATTCGTGAAACTGCTCTCGATGTCGTTACGGGTCTGACTAGACGAGTGATCATTGGTTTGGTATTCATGATTCTCGGCGTGGTGGCTCTTGTTGCATCAATCAACGGCGCCGAAGTTATCTTTCTTGGCCTTGGCGTGCTCGCAGTTTTTGCTGGTGTACTCGTACTTGGGCCCGCAATTTCAAAACCAGTGGCAATGCTGCTCGGAAAACCTGTTGCAAGATTACGTGGCATCACGGGCGCGATGTCGCAACAAAACGCCGCTCGTAATCCGAAGCGCACTGCTCGCACTGCTGCGCCAGTTCTAATTGGTGTCGCTCTAGTCACTTCATTCACCGCTCTCGCCGCAAGCATTAAAAGTGAGATTCGCGAAAGCATCGGCAGTTCATTTCGCGGCGACTTCGCGCTGAGCGTCAACAGTCGCGGCTTTGGTGGAATTCCGACAAGTGTCACCGACCAAATTGATCAACTCCCCGAAGTGCAAACAGCAACTGGTGTCGGCTTTATCGCCGCCAAAGTTGGCGATGAATCGCCGTTCATCTTGGTGTTTAATCCAAAAACTGCAGATGGTCTTTACAATCTCGAAATGATCGAGGGTCGTCAATCAGACTTAGGCAAAGATGAAATTTTTCTCGAGCAAGACAAATCAATTGAAAAAAACCTTCCGGTCGGCTCAAACGTGCAGGTCACTCTCATAGATGGTCGATCAATACAACTCAAAGTTGCTGGCACATACAAGAACGCATACGGCAACTACGTCGTGAGTCGAGAACTCTTCGAAGGTGTTGCCACGCCATTGTTTGACAGTTTCGTTTATATCAGTACAAACACCAACGTAAGTGACGAGAATGCGCGCACAGCGATCTCCGCGATCAGCGCAGACTTGGGTGTTGGCACCCTTGAGAGTCGCACCGAATACATCGACTCACAGGCAGCACAGATCGATCAGTTTCTGGCGCTGATCTATGGCTTGCTGTTTTTGTCGGTGATCATTGCAATTGTCGGCATCATCATCACCTTGTTGCTTTCTGTGTTTGAACGCCGACATGAAATCGGTTTGTTACGCAGTGTGGGCATGACTCGCTCACAAGTTCGCACCATGGTTCGTTGGGAAAGCGTGATCACGTCGCTCTTTGGTGCGGTAACGGGCGTGCTTCTCGGCATCGTCACCGGCGTGGTGATTGTCGTCTCGCTCAACGAATCGGGCATCAGCGCATTTACGCTGCCGATCACCAGCACCATTTTTATTTTGATCGGGTCGTTCATCATCGGCGTTATCGCCGCAGTGTTTCCTGCGTGGCGGGCGACTCGAACTGAAATTATTACGGCGATTGCCTCAGCCTGATTTACGGGTCTTTTCTAATTCTGAAAGATAGATGAACTCTGCTGGGTGCACACCTGGCGGCGTGTCGTGCTCGGTTACATAGCGACTCGAACTAGTGGGCATGGCGCACTTGACATTCGGCGCACCAATAAAGCACGCGATTCGCTTCACCGTGATGCGTTACTCGAACTTGACCGTTGCAACGCTGACAGCTTTTGCCATGCCGACCGTAAACAGCCAGCGTGGTATCAGGTTGAGGGATACGAGACTGCAACATTTCAGCAGCGATGCCAACAAGTTCTCGACATTCATCACGTGTTAATGAACTTACTTTTGCCCACGGATGCAATTCGCAACTCCATAACAACTCACAGCGAAACACGTTTCCGATTCCGCGCATCACACGTTGATCTAATAAAACTTCGGCGATTGTTGCATCTGCATCTTCGTAATTCAAAATGCGACTAACACATTGTTCTAAATCTGTTGTTGAGTCTGCCAAGTCTGGACCGTTACGACCAAGAATTGGGTGACGCTTTGGATCAAAGTCGTGATGCGTTTCAACTTCGATTGCACCAATACAAATAACAATTCGACCGTCGACTTCAATCTTTACCTGACCAAGATTTTGAGCACGACCAAGTCGCTCAGATTTTTGCGCGATCTTCCAAGTGCCATTAATTCGCATCTTTGTGCGCAAGACAACTCCGTCATCCCAAACGATTTCAATTTCTCGACCGTAGACACGTACTTCTTCAACCACTCGCCCGGCTTGGGGCAAGATCGATACATCATTTTTAATTTCACAGATAAGAATTCTTCGACCGATAAGGGCAACTCTTAATGAAGCAGCCTGTCGTTGCGTCGTTTTGACAAAAGCAAAAATCACGGGAGAACACCAACCGATGCGAGCGCCAAACGAACGAGACGGTCATGGCCGCCAGTCATTTCTGAACGCATCTCAGAACTTGTCGCCTGCTCTGGTGTGTACCAACCTAAATCCAAGGCCTGTTGAGACGGCTGACAATCACCAGAAACCGGAACAACGAACGCAAGACTCACGGCATGATGTCGCGGATCATGAAATCCACTGATTGTTGGATCGGAAAAATATTCAACAACAGTGAACGGTGCAGGCTCCGGCGGAATTTTCGGCAGAGCCATTGGTCCTAAATCTTTTTCAAGATGGCGCAACAACGCTTCACGAATTCTTTCGTTGAGTAAAACTCGTCCCGAAACTACCGTGCGCGAAATTGAGCCGTCAGGGGCCTGTCGCAACAACATGCCTACGTGAGTCACCACACCTAGTTCGTTGACCCGCACTGGAACCGCGTCTACATATACGAGTGGAACTTGACCGCGTACTGCTTCGAGCTGGTTGTTATCTAGCCAGTTCGTTCGCGTGTCAGTTATCTCGCCCAATTTGCTTCTCCGAAAAAATATTTTGCTTGTAGATATTGTCTCAGATGGCACGGCAAATTCGTGGCATCATGTAGCGGTGAGTAAATCAATCAAACCAATTTCCGCCTACCTGCTCGCCACGTTTCTTGGGGTCGCGGGTGTCTCTCACTTTGTTGTGCCAGACCAATTCAATGCGTTGATTCCCAAGTGGTTGCCTGGCGACCCAAGTTTGTATACGTACATCAGCGGTTTGGCCGAAATAGCGATCGCTATTGGCTTGTTTAATCCGAAAACACGCAAACGAGCTGCTTGGGGCGCGGTGGTGCTGTTTGTCGGCGTTTATCCCGGCAACCTATATATGGCATATGACTGGCGGGACAGAGAACTCGGCCAGCAACTAGTCGCTTACGGGCGTTTGCCTTTTCAGTTTCTGTTGATCTGGTGGGCGATAACTATCTCTCGTAAAGCGAACTGACTACTACCAGTTTCCTGCGACATATTTAGTTTCAAGAAATGCAAGAAGCCCATCGTGCGCACCCTCGCGACCCAAACCAGACTGTTTAACACCACCGAATGGTGCGGCCGGGTCTGAAACCAGTCCGCGATTAAGTCCGACCATTCCAGATTCAAGTGCTTCAGAGATTCGCATTCCGCTGCCAAGATCGCGCGTATAGACATAAGAGACGAGTCCGTGTTCGACACTGTTGGCATGCGCTAGTAAGTCGTCTTTGTCGGTGTAGCGAATTAGCGGCGCGACGGGACCAAAGATTTCTTCGCGCAAAATTGGTGCGTTCAATGCAACTTCGGTCAGCACAGTTGGGGCATAACCAAAAGAGCCATCGGTTGAGGCAAAGCCACCGCAGGCGACCTTCGCCCCAGAACTTTTAGCTTCGTCAACAAGATCGGCAACACGTTGTTGCTGTGACTTTGAAACCAAAGGACCAACAGTTGTCTTGGCATCAAGCCCATCGCCGAGCACCAATGCGTTCATTCGTGTAGTCAGTGCGTCAGCAAACTCATCGTAGATTTTTTCATGAACAAAGAATCGATTTGCGGCTGTACAAGCAGCCCCACCATTGCGCATCTTGGCGAGCATCGCGCCATCAACGGCGCTCGCAAGATCTGCGTCTTGGCAAACAATGAACGGTGCATTTCCGCCCAATTCCATTGTGCAATTAATTATTTTTTCTGCCGCTTGGGCGAGTAACAAGGCGCCAACTTGAGTTGAGCCAGTGAAAGATAACTTGCGAACTATGTCTGATTTCAACATTGCACTCACAGCCGGCCCAGCAGGACTCGGCACAACAACATTTACGACACCTGCTGGCACACCTGCTCGCTGCATTATTTCTGCGATCGCCAACGCCGTGAGAGGTGTTTCACTCGCAGGCTTCAGCACCACTGTGCAACCAGCAGCCAGTGCTGGTCCGATCTTTCGTGTTGCCATCGCCGCAGGAAAGTTCCACGGTGTTGCCAACAAAGCAACGCCAACCGGCTGACGCGAAACCATCAACCAATTTGTGCCGCTTGGCGCCCGACGATAGTCGCCGTCAATTCGCACTGCCTCTTCGCTAAACCAGCGAAAGAACTCGGCCGCATATGCAACTTCGGCTCGAGCATCGCTCAACACTTTTCCGTTTTCAAGCGTTATCAATCGCGCGAGCGATTCTTGCTCGGCGATCATGAGTTCAAAACTTTTGCGCAAAATCTCGGCACGTGCACGTGGTGCTGTTGACTTCCACGAAGCAAAAGCACTCTGGGCGGCATCTACTGCAGCAAGACACTCATCAGGAGATGCACTTGAAACTTGTGTAAGTGTCGAACCATCAACTGGGTTGGTCACATCTATTTTTTTTGAATGTTTCTGCCACTTGCCATTAATTAGAGAATCAATTGGTTGATTCGCGTTTAGTTTTTGCTGGCTGTTTTTCATACTGTTCAGTCTTACGCAATCTCGCCGACATTTTAAAACGGTAGATTTGTTGGGTGAATAAACGGCAAACTGTTCTGACGTTATTGCTGGCAATCGGTGCCTCATCATGCAGCTACGGCGTCATGTTCACAATGCTTGACGACTTTCGAAACAGCTTTGGCATCGCTGAATCTGCCCTCGGGTTTATCGTTGGCATCGGTTTTTTCGCCTCATTTCTTGGGCAAGTAACCCTCGCTCCACTCGCCGACCGCGGCCGAGCCCGTCATCTCATCGTCTTAGGTCTTGGGCTTGAAGTCATTGGCTGCATCGGCATGGCATTTGGCACGAGCTTCATCGCACTTTTAATCTCGCGACTGATTATGGGCCTCGGTGCTGGCACTGCACTGCCTGCGCTACGTCGCGTAATCATCGTGGCCGATCCAGAAAATTTTGGCAGCAACCTCGGCCGTATCTTGTCGTTTGAAGTTGCAGGTTTCACTGCCGGGCCGATTGTTGCTTTGATCTTTGCGCAGTTTTTCGGTATCCCCGGACCTTTCATTTTTCTCTCTGCTTTGATCGCAGCATTCATGTTGGTCATCGGCAAATTGAATATTCCCGAAACTGCCAAAGAACTTCAACCAACAGAACGATTTGCAATTGACTTGCTAAAAAATCGTGCAATTGCCTCGGGCGTTTTAATCGGTGTCGCATTGTTCTTCATGATCGGCGTTTTTGATTCACTGTGGGTTCTGATGATGGACGACTTGGGTTCGCAAGAGTGGATGGCCAACCTCGGCATCTCGCTTTTTGCACTGCCATTGGTGATTCTTGGTCCATTTGGTGGCAAACTCGTGCAACGCGTTGGTCCGTATCGTGCCGGCGGGTTCGGCATGTTGTGCGGCGCGATCTACATGTCTTGTTACGGCTTAATGCCGTCACCAGCTTTCATGTTCGTCATATTTTTGTTTCATTCGATCAATGACGGCTTTTTTGTCACTGGTGCTGGGGTCGCAGTTGGTACAAGTGCGCCTCTCGAACGTCAAGCAAGTGCACAGGGTCTGCTCGGTGGGCTCGAAGTTCTTGCCGCTGGTTTCGCCGCAAGTTTCTCTGGTGTCGCCTACGACCACTTTGGTCGCACAACAACATTTATTGGCACGGGCGCAATCATGATTGCGCTAATTGGCGCAAGTCGCGTGCTCGCTGGAGAACACTGGTCGGTGCGCAACGTTGTGCCAAAATCTGCAATTTCTTTGGACATCGTTTAGCAATACTGTTGTTTGATATGGGATTACGTGACGGTGACGGTTGGGTCGATTGTGACTGTGGCTTTCGCCATTGGGGCCGATTCGGTGCGGCGGGTCTTTTGCTCCTGCGTCGTGACACACCGCAACCACAAGTTTTGTTGCAACTGCGCGCCGAATGGACACATGGCGGCGGAACATGGGCGCTTCCTGGTGGCGCTAAAGACTCTCACGAAGATTCTGTTACGGCTGCACTACGCGAAGCACACGAAGAAATGGGAATCGAAGTTGCAGCGCTAACTGTGAAACATGTTTTTTCTGACAATCATGGACCATGGAGCTACGACACGATTATTGCTCATTCAATGAATGATGCAGGAGCCCACATTGCAAACCCAGAATCGACAGCAACCAAGTGGTCGTCAATTGAAGAAGTTGAAACCCTTAATTTGCATCCAGGTCTAAAGCAATCGTGGGTTGCGCTGAAACCTTTAACGATTAGTTCTCTCGAAAATTAATTTCTAGAGTGCCTTCGCATAAAGCTCGTGTATTTCGCCGCGTGTTGGATAACGCGGTGTATTCAAAATAATCAAGTCGCGCAAAGCATCTTGCGTAAGCGCAGCGATATTGTCGCTCGTTGCGCCAAGTTCACTGAGCTTGCGATTCGTGCCTACGGTCTTTGAAAGTTTCTCTACTGCTGCAATCGCCGCTTCAGGGTCGAGTTCACTACCCAATGCTTGACCAACATTTGCATATCGCTCAGCAATGCCTGCTGCATCGCGATTGAATCGCATCACGTGCGGCAACATCGTGGCCAAAGTTTGACCATGTGCTTGGTGTAACTGTCCAGAAATCGGATGGCCAGTTGCATGCACAAGACCAAGTAACGGCCCGCTTGAAAATGCACGACCAGCCAAATGTGACGCGAGTTGCATCTGGGCTCTTGCTTCAAGATCGGTGCCGTTAGTTACGGCTGTAGGCAAATATTTTGCAACGAGGCGAATCGCATGCAATGCCAAACCGTCTGCATACGGGTTTGATTGCAACGATGTGTACGCCTCGATTGCGTGAGTCAAAACATCCATGCCGCATGCGGCAGTGCCTTTAGACGGCATGCCGACAGTGAGCGTCGGGTCCAACAAAATTGTGCGCGGACGAACTGATGGATTGCTGAAAGTAAGTTTGCGATGATTCGCAGGGTTTGTCTGTGTGTCGGTAACTAACCCTCCACCATTTGTTTCTGATGCGGTGCCCGAAGTTGTCGGTATCGCAATCGTCGGCAGCCCTGGCTTTGATGCACTCGCTTTTGGTGCAAGTGTCGAAAAGTCAATGCGATCATTTGCGTCTAGATCTGGCGCAAACGCCAAACCTAAAGTGTCGACGCCATTTGGTGCGGCAAGTGCGATGTATTTTCCGCAGTCCATGACTGAGCCGCCACCAATCAACACGACGACGGTGCCGTCTAAACCGAACTTATTGATTGCCGCAACGCCCGCTGTCACGTTCGTGTCGGTCGGGTTCGGCGAAACTTGGTCGAATACCTGCCACTTCATTCCAGCGGTAGTCAAAGCATTTGTAATCGGCGTAATAATGCCGGTCGCATTGATACCCGCATCAGTAATGATGAAAGCACGCGTGCCATGCGGTGAAACATATTGTGCGAGAGTTACCGCGACGTTTGGCCCCGATACTGTGCTCGACATCGGCTCAAGACCGAATGTGCTTACTGCTGGATCCATTATTTTGCTCCTTTTGTTTTGGCAGAGTTTACGTTGTTACCCAAAGTGTCTGACTCGTAACGCGCGAGTTCTGCGCGACCAACGACGTGCCAGTGAACTTCGTCGGGGCCGTCGGCCAAGCGCAAAGTTCGCTGACCTGCGTACATTCGCGCGAGCGGTGTCCATTGCGAAATACCAGTAGCTCCAAAAACTTGCATCGCCTCATCGATGATTTTGCAAACTCTTTCGGGCACCATTGCCTTAACTGCGCTCACCCAAACACGAGCCTCGGCATTTCCTGTTGTGTCCATCGCTTTTGCCGCACGCAACACCATTAGACGCATCGCTTCAATTTCGATTCGTGCTTTACCGATGACCTCAGTGTTTTTACCGAGCCGTGCAATCGGCTTACCGAATGCCTCGCGACTTAGTCCGCGACGCGCCATCAACTCAAGTGCGCGTTCGGCGGCACCAATTGAACGCATGCAGTGGTGAATGCGACCCGGTCCGAGGCGCACTTGCGAAATTTCAAAACCACGACCTTCACCGAGCAACATGTTCGACTTCGGCACGCGCACGTCGTTGAATCGCAGATGCATATGACCATGCGGTGCGTCGTCTTCGCCAAAAACGTGCATCGCTCCAAGAATTTCAACACCAGGTGTCTCCATCGGCACGAGAATCTGTGAGTGACGACCATGTGGTGGTCCGTCGGGGCTTGTCTGCAACATGCAAATCAAAATCTTGCAACGTGGATCTCCGGCGCCTGAAATATAAAACTTCTCGCCATTGATCAACCACTCTTCACCATCTAAGACAGCGCTGCACTCTAAATTTTTAGCGTCCGAAGATGCGACGTCGGGTTCGGTCATTGCATATGCAGAGCGGATCTCGCCGTTCAACAATGGCTCAAGCCACTTCTTTTTTTGTTCAGGAGTACCAACTCGCTCAAGAACTTCCATGTTGCCGGTGTCTGGCGCACTGCAGTTCAAACATTCAGACGCGATTGGATTTTTGCCGAGTTCAGCAGCGATATATGCATAATCAAGATTCGATAGACCTTGACCCGTTTCTGAGTTTGGCAAGAAGAAGTTCCATAATCCGTTTGCTTTTGCTTTGGCCTTGATCGTGTCAAGCAATTCAAGTTGGCCCTTGCCGTATTGCCATCGATCTGGTCGGCCTTCACCAAGTTTGAAGTATTCGTCTGTTACTGGGTCAATCTCGTTCTTGATAAATGCGATGACTGCTTCATAGAGAGGTACGGCTCCTGGCGACATCGCCAAGTTCATCGAGTCATCAGTGGTTATTCCTGAATGCATTCGGGGTGCTGCCATAACCCCACGCTACCCCTGCAGCCCTTCTAGAAATGAAGTCACGATGCAAGGCAAAAATGACTAAATGTCTATAGTTATTGCGATGAGAGATCTTTTTTCGCTAAAGGGTCGCGTTGCGGTCGTCACGGGTGGCTCACGCGGTATCGGTGCAATGATCGTGCAAGGTTTTCTTGAATACGGTTGCTCGCGTGTTTATATAACTGCTCGAAAAGCAGCACAGTGCGACGCCGCCGCCAAGGAGCTCTCACAATTCGGAGAATGCATTTCAATTCCGGGTGACCTTTCAACGCAAGCTGGTGTAACTGCTTTTGCTGCAGAAATGGCCAAGCGTGAATCGGCTATCGACATCTTGGTTAACAATGCGGGGGCGGCCTGGATGGCGGAGTTTGATTCTTTTCCCGAGTCGGGCTGGGACAAAACAGTTGACTTGAACATGAAGACACCATTTTTTCTTACGCAAGCGCTCGCACCTCAACTTCGTGCGGCTGCAACTAAGAACAACCATCTGGCAAAAGTGATCAACATTGCATCAATCGATGGTGTGTCAGTCAATGAGATGGAAACTTATCCGTACGCTGCGAGCAAAGCGGGTCTCATCCACATGACCAAGCGCATGGCTTTGCGTCTGATCGAAGACAAAATCGCTGTCACCGCAATTGCGCCCGGTGCATTCGCTTCAGAGATGAACAAGATCGCTCGCGATCACGGCGAGATGGTTGCATCGCAAATACCGGCAAAGCGAGTTGGTACTCCAGAAGATATGGCGGGTGCAGCGATTTACCTTGCTTCACGCGCTGGAGATTATGTCGTCGGCTCGACGATCATCGTCGACGGTGGCGTAACGTACGCCCGCTAACTATCGCCCGATAATTATTTTTTAGCCGGGTCGTACTTCGACAAGAAGTTACCGAGTCGGCCGATTGCTTCGGTCAAATCTTTGGCGTAAGGCAAAGTCACGATTCGCAAGTGATCGGTTGTTGGCCAGTTAAAGCCTGTGCCCTGCACTACCAATACATGCTCTGAGCGCAAAAACTCGAGCACAAATTTTCGATCATCAGCAATCGGGTAGATCTGCGGATCAAGTTTTGGAAACACATAAAGCGCACCTCGCGGCTTGACGCACGAAACACCCGGGATTTTTTCAAGTGCGGTGACTGCCGCGTCGCGCTGCTCTAGCAATCGACCACCTGGCAGAACCAAGTCTTTAATGCTCTGTCGACCGCCAAGCGCAGTTTGAATCGCATGCTGTGCCGGTACGTTTGCGCACAACCTCATGTTGGTCAACATATTTATGCCTTCGATATAACTTGTCGCATGCTTGCGTGGGCCCGTCATCACCATCCATGCGGCACGAAAGCCAGCAAGTCGATAGGCCTTTGAAAGACCGTTAAATGTCATCGTGAAAACATCTGGTGCAATAGCCGCAAATGTCGTATGCACAGCGTCGTCGTAAAGAATCTTGTCGTAAATTTCGTCGGCCATCACGATGAGACCACGTTCGGCCGCAAAGTCTGCAATCTCACGCAAAATCTCTGGACTATAAACAGCACCAGTTGGATTGTTCGGGTTGATTACAACTATTGCTTTAGTGCGGTCACTTACTTTTGCGCGAATGCTCTCCATCATCGGCATCCAACCGTTTGACTCATCACACAAATAATGCACCGGCGTACCACCAGACAAACTTGTGGCTGCTGTCCAAAGTGGATAATCGGGTGCCGGGATCAAAACTTCGTCGCCGTGATCTAACAATGCGTTCAGCGCAATTTGAATCAACTCACTGACGCCGTTGCCGAGCCAAACATCATCTACATCGGTGATGTCGATGCCGCGCTCTTGATAGTTCTGAACAACTGCAGTGCGTGCAGACAAAATACCTTGCGAGTCCGAGTAACCCTGCGAAATCGGCAGGTTGCGCACAACCTCGACAAGAACTTCTGGTGGCGTTTCAAAACCAAACGGTTGTGGATTGCCAATATTTAACTTAATTATTCGATGACCTTGAGCCTCAAGTCGCTTTGCTTCTTCAAGCACGGGGCCACGAATGTCATATAGGACATTGGCTAGCTTCTGCGACTGCATGATTTCCACGATTAATAATGCTACGCCGATAGCCGCGCCAAATTCTTAGGCATAAAATTAGATTCATAGAACCCTCAAAAATCATCCTTTTTTATAAGTTCGCGCCGCTAACAGACCCTGAGGCGATTCGACTTTGGCAGCGTGCCCTTTGCGAAAGGTTCAACCTCAACGGGCGAATCATCATCTCGAAAGATGGCATCAACGGAACCGTGGGTGGATTGATGACCAATGTAAAAAAGTACATCCGCGCGACAAAAGAATTTGCGCCATTCAAAGAAATTGACTTCAAGTGGTCAGAAGCAATAGGCGACGAGTTTCCGCGGCTATCTATTCGAGTGCGCGACGAGATCGTTACTTTTGGTGCGTCAAACGAAATCGTGGTTGATCAAACCGGTGTTGTCGGTGGTGGCGTGCACTTAAAACCAGGAGAAGTTAACCAACTTGTTGCTGAACGCGGTGATGAAGTCGTATTTTTCGATGGACGGAGCGCCCACGAAGCGCGAATCGGAAAGTTCAAGAACGCGATCATCCCAGATGTCACGACGACGCCAGATTTTATTAATGAACTCGACAGCGGAAAGTATGATCACCTTAAAGAAAAACCAATCGTCACATATTGCACCGGCGGAATTAGATGTGAAGTGCTTTCGGTGTTGATGAAGAATCGTGGCTTCAAAGAGGTCTACCAAATTGATGGTGGAATCGTGCGCTATGGCGAAGAGTTTGGCGACGACTCACTCTGGGAAGGCTCGCTTTACGTTTTTGACAAGCGCTTGAAAATTGACTTCAGTGATCATGCCAAAGTTTTGGGCTCGTGTGACTATTGCTCGGCAAGCACAAATCAGTTTTACGACTGCGCAAATCTTGAGTGTCGATGTTTGTTTCTAGTTTGCTCAGAGTGCGCTACTAAAACAAAAAAAATCTTATGCCCGAATTGTCGGGCAAAAGACAATTAGCTAGTTAGAAAAAGTTTCTTCCAACCCTCGTTGTCTTTTACTAGTCCGTCGCGAATCGATGCCAGCGCACCAGAACGCAACCGAAGTTTGCTTGACGAGTGAGCAGCCGCGTTTAAAGTTGCGATTGATTTTGCAAACTCGATTGCAGCGGGCATAAGTTCGGCTTCGGTTGATACAACGCGATCTACGAAGCCTGTCTCAACACCATTTTGCGGCGTAAAAGTCTCGGCTAAAAGCACTGCACGCGAGAGCGCCGCAGGTGTCAAACGTTGACGCAAAATTTCGATCGTTGAAAATGGCATAGTCATGCCAATTGCTACTTCGTTGGCAACATATTTGAAGTCGCCCGCTACCCCGATGCGATAATCACAACTTTGTAAGAGAAAAACACCCATTGCGATGGCGTGGCCGGGGCATGCGACTATCACGGGGCTCGGAAAACTGAGCAAACGAAGCGCAAGATTAATGCCACCGTTCAACATCTCAACTGCGGGTGGACCACCCGCAGCAAGGGTCTTTAAATCAAAACCTGCCGACAAAATGCCTGAGCGTCCCGTCAGCACTAAAGGCTGTTTTAACTTTTCTGCTTCGTCAAGTGCCGAATTGATTGCTTGTTGCATTGGCAAAGATAAAGCGTTGGCCTTGCCATCATCAATTTTGATGACGGAAATGCCTTCAATAATTTCGAAACTTGCGAACTGATTTGGTTTTTCGCTCATGGCTCAACTCTAGAGCTCTACACGCGAAGTTTGGCTTCGGTGGTCTTACCCCGTGACACTTCAATTTTTGCCACTTGTGTTGCCAACTCTGCGACTTCCGCAACATCGTGAGATACCAAAATGACCACGCCGCCATAAGTTTTGAAAAAGTCCTGCATTGTTTTGATTACCCCTTCGCGCGAATCGATATCAAGCGATGTCGTTGGTTCGTCGAGCAGCAAAACTTCTGATGGCGCCAGAAATGCTCGGGCAAGGGCAACTCGTTGTCGTTGACCACCACTGAGTGTTGACGGTTTGTGCGACAACAAACTCTCTAAATTAAATTGCGCAACCACCTCGTGAAACCTCGATGTGTCTTTAAACGCAACACCCCGACCAAAAGTTATATTTCTAGTCACACTGAGATGATTAAAAAGGTTGCCACCTTGAAAAACAGTTGAGACACCGCGAAATTCTGGCTGCAAAAACTCGCCAGTTGCCGCATCATCAAACACTTTGTCATTCGACAAGATTTTGCCTTTCGTGCAGGCAAGCAAACCCGAGATCATGTCGAGCGTCGATGTTTTGCCTGAGCCGTTTTCTCCAGTGATCGCCAGAACAGATCTCGGTTTGGCTTCAAGTTGAACGTCAAGTCTGAAATTGTTTCGCTCAAGTAGGCAGTCAATTTTTAGACTCATTCTCCACCTCGCTTCAAAACACTTATCCAACTGCTGCGAAGCCCAATCAAAACCGCAAGCGACACGATGATCATCAACACTGACAGCGCCAGTGCATCGTCACCACCAGACTCCAACTGTGAATAAACAGCCAGAGGCACAGTTTGGGTCTTTCCTGGTGTGTTGCCGGCAAACGCAATCGTTGCGCCAAATTCTCCTAATGCTCTCGCCCATGTCAGAGCGACACCCGCAATCAACGACGGTCGAACCAATGCAAGAGTGACCGTCAGAAAAGTTCGCCACGGTCCAGCGCCAAATGTTCGGGCTGTGCCAACAATTCGCTGGTCTACTTGTTCAAATGCCGCTTCCATTACGACTATAAAAAATGGCGCAGCAACAAAAAATTGGGCAAGTACCGCGGCGGTTTGCGTAAATGCAAGTTGAATGCCGAACCAGTCGTCTAAAACGCCGCCAATCGGACTGCGACGGCCGAAGGCAAACAAAAGTGCGACACCGCCAACTACTGGCGGCAAAACCATTGGTAAAACGCAAAGCGCCCGAAGCAATAAACGCCCTTTGAATTGCCGATTGGCCAATAGCCACGCAAGCGGGGTGCCAAAAATTAGTGCAAGGACAGTTGCCATTATTGACGTTCGCAACGAAAGCAAAAGCGCTACACGTGACGACTCACTTGAAATTGAAGTCCAAAAATTTGCATAGTTAGTGCGCCAGACAACTGCAAGCACAGGCATAACAACTAGCGCGATTCCGGGCACGGCGATAAACCACAGGCCGCGCGGTGTCGAGATTTGGCGTTTCATGAAACGATAAACCCCCGCGACGAAAAGATCTCTCTACCGACTTTGCTTTTTGCCATTTCAATAAATGAGTTGATTGTGTCGATGTTCTTACTTTGCGGCTTTTTTGCTACGCCAATTGGATACTGCGCGACGACATTTAGTGCATCAGCGATGACCACAGCATCGACTTTGTCGCCAGAAATAAGTCCGTCTGTGATGTAAGCGATACCTGCATCGGCTTCACCTGAAGCAATTCGTGAAACTACCCCGCTGGCACTTGACTCTCGGCTGACCGGGGTAATAGAAACTTTTGCTTTACTCACAACACTTTCTGCATATTTGCCGCAGGGCTGGGCGACATCACAAAGCACAACTTTCAGACCAGAGCGAGTTAGATCATTTAAGTTTGAAATCTTTAACGGATTGCCACGTTGTACGAGAATCGCCAACTTGTTGCGAACCAAAATCGTGACTGAGTTTTTATCAATCTCACCTGTTGCGACTATTTTGTCCATGTTGAGTGTGTCGGCTAGCACCACAATGTCGACTCGGGCTCCCTGTTGAATTTGAGTCACAAGAGTTGAACTTCCAGAAAAATTGAATCTAACCGAGGCGTGCAAAAACTTTGTCGTGAATGCAAGGCGTAAATCTTCAATGGCTTTACTCAGCGACACAGTTACAAGAACACTGAGTTCGACTTTCTTCTTAACGTCAATCGTCGTTGATGCAGAGATCGCATTGTGCTTCGAAGTTGCTGCAATTGTCAGCTGAAGTTTGCATTTGCCGACTTTGTTTGTCACTAAGTTGTTGCCATTGACTGTGCAATTGCCGCTAGCCGTAAAACTCTTGCGACCCATCGAATCGGTAACGACTATTTTCGAAAGGTCAATTTTCGAAGTCTGTGGCACCGAACTCGCCAACCAATTCAGCGTCGGCTTGGCTAAATAACTCTTGGCGCCAGCCGTCGCGCTCATCGGCAGCAACATCAGAATAACGAGAAGGCTGGTTACTTTTGGTTTTGACTTCACGGTCTTGCAGGCTATTAATTCGTTTTGAACTATCCAATAGTTTTATCTGTACTATTAGAAACGTATGGTTAAAAAACTAGACCAAAAGCTAAACATCGACCTGATCTCAGCCGCATGTCTCGTTCTAATTTCACGCGGCGAAAGTCATGGCTACGAACTCGCCAAACAGTTTGAACCTGGCACACCGATCGGCGAAGTTCTGACACTAAGCCGACCAGTTGTCTATCGCGCTGTCAAGTCGCTTGAAGCACAACAACTGGTGCGCAGTATTGAATCAACCGGTGTTCGCGGTCAGCTCAAATGGAAACTCAAGTGCACCGCGTCCGGCGAACGATCTGCAAAGCAGTGGCTTGCTTCACCAGTGCAAAACCTTCGAGATCTGCGAAGCGAATTTCTTGTCAAGATTTTGCTGTTGCAAGTTTTAGAACAAAGCAGCAAACAACTGATCAAGAACCAGCGCAACACTCTTAACGCACGAGTTAAAACCCTGATCACCGACACTTCGCCTGCTCCGGTTTCAATTTGGCGTCGCGAGCAAGCACGTGCAGCATTGCGTTTTTTAGACGAGCTTGAGGGCTCAACCGAAAGTCTCGCCGAACGACACCCAGGTCAATTAGTGGTGAGTGCACGCAATCAACTGCGAGCCCGAGTCGCCAAGGTGCGCCATGGCGACACACTGTCAACTGTTTACTTAACCCTTGAGCCAGACCAGACGATGACTTCGACAATTACCAATGATGCAGCAAACGAATTATCCCTTGCTCCTGATTCACAAGTTGTCGCGCTATTCAAAGCCACCGACGTAATGATCGCCACTAATTTTCAATAGGTCTTTGGGTGACGCATTAATTATTCACTGGCGAATCGTGAGAGCGATAGGCAAAGATTCTGGGTCACCTGAGAACTGAGAGATCTCACAGTTCCATAATCCTTGTTCGACGAACCAACTATGAGTTTGAGTATCGCGTGTAGCAAAATTTTGTAAAAGTGCCTCGCATTCAACCTGCACCGTTTCGCCTGCACGAACTTCAACGCGCTGAAACGCGACGAGTCTGCGCTTCGGGCGCTCGATTGCTGAGTTGATGCGACCTGCGTAAATTTGCACGACGGTTGCGCCATCTCGCGACCCGTTATTGCGCACCGAGCAGCGAAACTTCACCGTTTCTGAAACTTCGACTTCGGGGTCTGAAAAAGAAAAGTTCGTGTAGCTGCACCCAAAGCCAAAGGGAAACATTGGTTTGTTTCCGTCACGATCGAGCTTCCATTGGCCATGCCAGTAGTCGTAGGTAATTTTCTTGGCATTGCGATCGAAAAACGGCAAATGAGATTCGTCATGCGGAATCACAAACGGCAAGCGACCTGATGGATTTACCGCGCCAGACAAAATGTTTGCAAGTGCCCGACCACCGTTGATGCCGCTATACCAACCCATGACAACTGCCGGTACTTCGTTGATCCACTCTGACATTACGACGGCACTGCCTGCGACAATCACGACAATTGTTCGCGGCTGTACTTTGGCAACAGCGTGAATTAGTTCTACGTCAACGTCTGACAGCCGAATTGACTCTCGATCGCCGCCAATCGAGAAAGTGCCATTGCGAGATTTAATTCGCAACTCATCTGGCGCGTAATGATGGTTTTCGCGCATGTATTTTTCGTATTCACTGGCCAAAATTGGGTCATCTTGTCGCGGAATTTGTTTGACCATGTCAACTGTGTCTTCAGAATCACCAATAAATTCGCCTTCTTCTTCTTTTGTGTAGCCGACAACAACAAACGCAACATCTGACTGCTGAGCTTGCTGAACTTGAGTTGCAAGATTTGCCTGTGGGTCATGAGCAACTTCACAGTTTGCAAAGTGCTCGCGAATCCCCATAAATGGCGTCACGACATTTGGAGCCATCACATCGCTGCTGCCGCCATCGCCGATGTTGCGTGCGGCCGCAAGGCGACCAAACATCGCAATTTTTGAACCATGCTTCAGATCTAATGGCAACAGAGCCGTGCCGCCAACACTTTCATTTTTTAAAAGCACCATCGACTTCTCGGCGACTTCTTGACTAAGCATCAGGTGTTCTTTACACAAAACAACTGAGCGATCGCGCTCTGGCAACTCGCCGATATTGAACTTCAACATCGTGGCAATTGTGCGGGTTACTGCACTGTCGACAAGTTCTTCGGTTATCAAACCTTCTGCGAGCGCGGCAACTATCGGTGCGTTTCGAATCATGCGATAAGGCATCTCAACATCAAGACCCGCTTGCAACGATTTCACACCGTCGCGAACCCCAAATATCCAATCTGAAATAACGAAACCGGCGAAACCCCATTCGTCGCGCAAAATCTCGGCAAGCAGTTCTTCGTTTTGACTGCACCATTGGCCGTTCACTGAGTTATACGCAGTCATTACGCACGCGACACCTTCGTCGACGATGCGTTTGAAATGCGGTAGATAAACCTCGTGCAAAGCACGCTCATCGACTGTCACATCGACGCCGAAGCGCGCGTTCTCCATTGAGTTCAATGCAAAGTGTTTAAGAGTTGCCATCACATGGCGTTGAGCGCCACGAGTTAGAGCGGCACCCATTTCACCAACATGGTGCGGGTCTTCGCCATAAGTTTCTTGCGCTCGCCCCCAAGCAGGATGACGCAAAAGGTTGACGCATATTCCGCCATAAAGATCGGCGCCGATTGTGCGAAGTTCTTTACCGATGGCATCGCCGACTCGCACCTCAAGTTCGGGGTCAAAAGTTGCGCCACGTGCCATCGACACCGGAAATGCAGTTGCTTCGCCAACTACAACGCCTCGCGGGCCGTCAGAAAAATGAAAACCAGGTATTCCGAGTCGCTCAACTTTGGCCGCCCGAAACGGGCGACTGTGATAGCCGCCTGTTGTTATGTCTTTAATGCCCACCCAAAACGGAACTCCGCCGTCTAAGCAATGAACTTTTTCGTCAAGCGTCATTAACGCAACAAGCTCGGCCGCGACTACCTCAGGTTTTAGACCAGTTCTAGTTTTTTTGAGTGCGGTTTCGTATGCGGTTGCCACACGATGAGACTAGGCGAAAATAATTTTCGCCGAAATTCTAAGTTTCCTATTCGACGCGCAAGCCGGAGATTGCACGAGCAATCACTAGCTGCTGGATTTCGCTCGTGCCTTCAAAAATGGTGTGAATCTTCGCGTCACGGTGCCAACGCTCTACTGGATACTCGCGTGTGTAGCCATAGCCACCCAAGATTTGAATTGCATCTTCGGTGACGCGCACGGCCATCTCTGATGCGTAGTACTTGCTTTGCGAACCTTCGGCATTTTTGTATCCGCCATTTTTTGCAAGCCATGACGCTCGCCAAATCAACAAACGCGCTGCATCAATTTCGGTGATCATGTTGGCCAGTTTGAATGCAATGGCTTGGTGCATGATGATCGGCTTGCCGAATGCCTTGCGCTCTTTGGCATAGTCAAGTGCAAACTCATATGCGGCGCGTGCAACACCAAGTGCCTGAGCACCTACTGCTGGGCGTGTTGCTTCGAATGTCGCCATTGCTGGTTGCTTGCCGCTTGACGTACCTTCGCGGTACCGCGCAAGTTTTGCATCTAGTTTTTCTTTACCGCCCAACAAACAGCGACCGGGCACACGAACGTCTTCAAGCACTACTTCTGCCGTATGACTGGCGCGAATGCCGTGCTTCAAATACTTCTGCCCCTGTGACAAACCTTTTGTGCCGGGCGGAATAACGAACGAAGCTTGGCCACGGCCTTTTAATTCAGGATCAACTGCGGCAACAACCACGTGCACGTTGGCGATGCCACCGTTGGTGATCCATGCTTTTGTACCGTTCAACACCCATTCGTCATTTGCTTCGTCATAAACGGCACGCGTACGCAAGTTTGAAACATCGCTACCTGCATCTGGTTCGCTGACGCAAAATGCGCCGAGCTTCACATCGTCTGGTGTGCCGTAACACTGCGGCACCCACTCCATCATTTGTTCTGGTGTGCCGTTGCCAGCGATACCGGCAGCTGCAAGACCCGAACCCATGATTGCCATGCCAATACCAGCATCGCCCCAGAACATTTCTTCGATTGCGACAACCATGGTGAGACCAGTTGGGTCGGCCATTGCGTTCATGATGAAATCAAGACCATATAAACCGATCTTGGCTGCCTCTTGCACGACTGGCCACGGGAACTCTTCGCGTTCATCCCACTCGTGTGCGGCAGGGCGAATGGTGTCAACAGCGAACTGATGAATCCAATCTTTAAGTTGCAGTTGGTCGTCGTTTAAAGAGAGTGAAAAATCAGCCATAACCATAAGTTATCTGACAACATTCAGCATTCTGAAGCGCGAGCCAAAAAACTTAAGCCTTGCGAAGTTTTGTTCCCTCTTTGGTGGTCTCAACCAAATAGCCAAGCGATTGAAGCTCATCGCGAATCGCATCGGCAGTTGCAAAGTCGCGGGCAACTCGTGCGGCATCTAGAGCCTTTGCACGCGAAACAAGTTCGTCGCTGATAGTTGCCACTTCGAGGTTTATGCCAAACGCCACACACATTTCGCGCACAGCCGAAGCAAGTGAACCAGCCAATTTTGTATCGCTCGAATCAACCGCGACATTGGCCCGACGAATTGCATCAAACATCACACCAACTGCGACAGGTGTATTCAAATCGTCGTTCATCGCCGTGCGGAATGCATCAAGCGTTGCCGCATCAGGTGTTGCAGTGAGCAAACTTGTGCGCGAATGAAACGAATCGACGCCAGCGAGTGCGTTGACTGAAGCATCAATGTTGTCGAGACCAACTTTGACTGGTGACCGATAGTGAGTTTGCAACAACAACATGCGGTACGCGCGAGCGTCATAACGATCTAACAAATCAGGCAGGTTGGTGACGTTGCCCAAACTCTTGGACATTTTTTCGCCTTCAGTGTCGACAACAAACCCGTTGTGCATCCAGTGATGGGCAAAATCTTTGCCGAGCGCGACCGCTTGAGCGCGCTCGTTTTCGTGATGCGGAAATCTCAAGTCGGCGCCACCGCAATGCAAATCAAAACCTTCGCCAAGTAACTCGAGACTCATCACGACACATTCGCTGTGCCAACCTGGGCGACCTTCGCCCCATGGCGACGCCCACGACGGCTCGCCTGGCTTTGAAAACTTCCACAACACGAAATCTGCAGGATGCTTTTTTTGATCAGCGCCAAACACGGTGCGGTCGCCACCACCTGCGAGCATGTCGTCAATATTTTGGTGTGCAAGCAAGCCGTAATCTGCAACAACGCTCGTACTCATATATATGCCGTCATCAGTCGCGTATGCGGCATCTTTTGCAATGAGTTCGGCAATTAATCCAACTATTTGTTCGACATATTCGGTGGCTCGAGGCACATCTGTTGGCCGCAACACGCCAAGACGCGACATCGAGTCAAACCAAACGTGTTCGCACTTTTGGGCGATGTCTAGCCAAGGTCGATTTTCGCGAGTTGCGCGGTCAATAATCTTGTCGTCAATATCTGTGATATTGGAAACGAGTCGAACCGCGACCCCCGTCCATTCGAGATAACGGCGCAAAATGTCGTAAACGAGTGTCGCTCGCCCGTGCCCGATATGTGGTGGGCCATAAACCGTTGGTCCGCAAAGGTAAATGCTTAGTTGCCCCGGCACACGCTGTTTGAGCGGGCGAATTTGCGAAGTCGCTGTGTCATACAGATTAAGCACGATGTTTAAGGATAGGCGAGTACCGTTATTTCGTCATGTCACGCGTACCCGAGAAGCCAACAATGGACGGTGTTGAGGCACGACTCATATCTCAGTGGGAACTTGACGGCATCTACCGATTTGATCGCCAAGCAACGCGCGAAAATATTTTTGCAATTGACACACCCCCACCCACAGTTAGCGGTTCGCTGCACATGGGGCATGTTTTTTCATACACACATACCGACACGCTGGCACGATTTTGGCGCATGCGCGGCAAATCAGTTTTTTATCCGATGGGATGGGATGACAACGGTCTGCCAACCGAGCGACGCGTACAAAATTTTTATGGAGTGTCGTGCGACCCATCGCTGAAATATGTCGCAGGTTTTGAACCTCCGTTTCGCGGTGATCCACCGAAAGATGCGCGCGCCGTGCCGATCTCGCGACCAAATTTCATCGAATTGTGCGATGAGCTAACTGCGCAAGACGAAAAAGTTTTTGAAGATCTGTTTCGACGCCTCGGATTATCAGTCGACTGGAGTTTGCTCTACACGACAATTAGCGAACATGCTCGACGCACGCCGCAGTCGGCGTTCTTGCGCAACCTTGAACGCGGCGAGGCTTACACCCAAGAAGCGCCGACACTTTGGGATGTTGACTTCGGTACGGCTGTTGCACAAGCTGAACTTGAAGATCGCGAGCGGCCTGGCGCGTTTCACAAATTAAAATTTCATGTGCCCGATGAGACACGAAGTGAATTCACTGTTGAAACGACGCGACCTGAGTTGATCGCCGCGTGTGTTGGTCTAGTCGCCCACCCAGACGATGCGCGATACCAACATTTGTTCGGCAAAA
>OFRI01000034.1_pt1 | contig 30022 bp, 27 predicted proteins | sample 1543031 | NCBI WGS metagenome assembly OFRI01 (sample SAMN07774226, study PRJEB24372) | wastewater metagenome
CGCTGGTCAGGACCACCAGGCCGGTGCCGGCATCGGCCACAGCGACGATCTTGAAGGTCGTGAGCGCGTCGTTGAGCGGCACCGTCACCGTGGCCGACACCACGTGGCGGCTGGCCGGCGCGCGACACGGCAAAGGCGTTCGCCGATTACGCAGGGATCGTCCTTGGCGCACTTGGCGATCGCGTTACGCGATGGTCAACGCTGAATGAGCCGCTCTGCTCCGCATGGCTCGGCCACCTGAGCGGCGATATGGCGCCAGGAATTCAAGATGTGCAGGCGGCCTTCTCTGCGTCGCATCATCTTCTGCTCGGACAACCTGTTCACCGAACTGCCGCCAGTGCTGGGCGCCTGCCCGGCGCTGACCATGGTGGGATTCAAGGCCAACCAGATCCGCCACCTGCCGGCGACCGCCCTGCCGGCCAAGCTGCGCTGGTTAATCCTCACCGATAACCAGCTCGAACAACTGCCTGAAGAGCTGGGCCAGTGCCCGCGCCTGCAAAAACTCATGCTGGCCGGCAACCGCCTGCGCGAACTGCCCGCCAGCCTGACGAACTGCCACAACCTTGAGTTACTGCGCATCGCCGCCAACCAGCTCGACGCCTTGCCGCAGTGCTTGGTGCAACTGCCACGCCTGAGCTGGCTGGCCTTTGCCGGCAATCCGTTCAGCGACCGCGAGGAAGTGCTGGCTCTGGCTCGCCATCCACACCCGCCCATCGCGCGCACGCAACTGGCGATTGGCGAACTGCTTGGCCAGGGAGCCAGTGGCATGATCCATCGCGCGCAGTGGTCGTCTCCCGGCCAGCTGTCACGGGCAATGGCCGCCAAGCTGTTCAAGGGCGCACTCACCAGCGACGGCCTGCCCCACAGCGAAATGGCCGCCTGCCTGGCCGCTGGCGAGCACCCCAACCTGATTCGCGTGGCCGGCCCGCTGGCCGAGCAAGTCGATGCGCCGGCAGGCCTGCTGCTGGAGCTGATCGAACCGAGCTATCAGGTCTTAGCCGGACCGCCCTCGTTGGCCAGTTGCACCCGCGATCAATACCCAAGCGAACGGCGCTTTACCCGCAGCGAAGCGCTGCACATCGCCCGCGGCGCCGCCGCGGCCATGAGTCATCTGCATGCCAAGGGCATCCTGCATGGCGACTTGTATGGCCATAACCTGCTGGTCAACCCAGACGGCGACTGCCTGCTCAGCGACTTCGGCGCGGCCTCCTTCTTCGCCCCAGACAGTGCGCTTGGCGCGGCGCTGCAGCGCATTGAGGCACGCGCCTTCGGTTGCCTGCTGGAGGAGCTGCTGCAACGCTGCACCGCGGATGAACTACAGCCGCTCTGGCAACTGCAGCGCCGCTGCGTGTCGACAAACCTCGATGAACGTCCGGACTTCGCCGACATCCTCGATCAACTTGGTGTTTGAGCGCCGCTCACGTGGCTGAGCGATGAGCAAAACGACGAAGCCCCGGACGGTGCCGGGGCTTCAGGGGACGCAGTAACCGTCAGGTGCCGCTCTTGATCTTGCTCCAGATGCGAGTGCGCACACGGTCGATCTTCAGCGGCATAGCTTCCAGTGCGTACAACTTGCTCATCACATCCTGTGGCGGATAGACCTTGTTGTCCGCCTTAAGCGCCGGGTCGACCAGGGTGTCGGCCTTGCCGTTACCATTGGCGTAATGCACGTAGTTGCTGATGGACGCCATGACCTTGGGCTCCAACAGGTAATTCATAAAGGCATAGGCCTCGACCTGATTCGGCGCATCGGCCGGCATGGTGACCATGTCGAACCACATTGGCGCGCCTTCTTTAGGGATCACGTAGTCAATCTTCACCCCATTGCCGGCTTCGCTGGCGCGACTGGCGGCCTGCATGATGTCGCCCGAGAAACCCACCGCCAGGCAGATGTCACCATTGGCCAGATCGCCGACGTACTTCGATGAGTGGAAATAGCGCACGTTCTTGCGCATCTCCATCAGCAATGCCTCGGCCTTTTTGTAGTCCTCCAGGTTCTGACTGTGGTGCGGCAAGCCGAGCTGGTGCAGCGCGATCGGCAGCATCTCCGGGCCATTGTCGAGGATGGCCACGCCACACGTGGCAAGCTTGGCCAAATTCTCCGGTTTGAAAATCACATCCCAAGAGTCCACTGCCACGCCTTCACCCAGTACCGCTTTGACCTTGTCGACGTTGTAACCGATGCCAGTCGTGCCCCACAGATAAGGAAAGCCATGCTGGTTGCCCGGATCGTTACCTTCCAGAGCCTTCATCAGCACCGGATTGAGGTTGTCCCAGTTGGGCAGTTTGCTGCGGTCAAGCACTTGCAGCGCGCCGCTCTGGATCTGCCGAGCCATGAAATGGTTGGACGGAAACACCACGTCGTAACCAGAACGCCCTGCCATCAGCTTGGCATCGAGGGTTTCGTTACTGTCATAGACGTCGTACTGAGCGGACAACCCGGAGGCCTTCTCGAACGCTGTCACCGTGTCCGGCGCGATGTAGTCGGTCCAGTTGTAAATACGCACACCACCCGCGGCCTGACTAACCGATGCCACCAGCATCAGCGGGATGACTTTCTTCAGCATGGGATTACCTCAACATTTTTATCAGTGTTATCGAAGTGGCAGTGAATAGACGCAGCTGGGCCTCTACGGGCGCTTGCTTACCGCTGCAAAGCCCGTAACAGCTCGCAAGGGGCTACACAGGTCCTCAGAAAATCAGCACATAGCTCTTGCGCAGGGTTTCCTGGATATCCCAGATACCGGTGGTATTGGCGGGAAATAGAATGGCGTCACCGGCCTGGATTTCTATCGGCTCGCCCTCGTCGGGGATGAAGGTGCAACGCCCGGCGATAAAGTGGCAGAACTCCTGCTGCACGATCTGCCGACGCCAGCGCCCCGGCGAACACTCCCATACGCCGGTTTCCACGCCATCGCTGCGTTCAACGCTGGTCACCGAGGTGATCGCGACCGGCTCGCCGAGCGGCACGGCCACCGGATTAGAGTCTTCCAGCAGCAGGCTGGCAGTGTTTTTGAACTGAGTGATAGTCACGTTTTTCTCCCGATTGATTAGCCCTAGAAACGGCTCTGCTAATGCATGAAACCTTCCATGAAACTCGCCACCCCCTGAGCCAGGCGACGGCGCCAAGGGGCGCTATGCGGGTCCGCTAGCACCCGGTCTTCATGGACAAAACTGCGGATGATGGCGTTGTAGCCCAACCAACGGCACGGCTCAGGCTCCCAGCCACGTAACTGGTGAAGGTTCCCATCGCGCATGACCCAAGGCTGACGGGTCAACTCGCTGTCCTTGCCGAGAATCAACTCGGCCAGGGTGCGACCACCGAGATTGCTGGCCCCAACTCCTTCGCCGCCGTAACCACCCGACAAGGCGATGCCATTGCGCCGGTCGGCCAACATGTGCGGATGGAAACCCCGCGCCATACCCAGGTTGCCGCCCCAGGCGTGGGTCAGGCGTACCTCGCGCAACTGAGGGAACAGTTCACCGAACAAATAACGGCGCAGCTGGCGCTCATCGCTGGTCAGGTTGAAATCCGTGCGCAACTGCCCGCCGAAGCGATAACCACCACGGGCACCAAAGACCAGACGATCGTCACTGGTGCGCTGGCCGTAGGTCACCTGGCGACTGGCCTCGCTGAACGCCTGGCCCCGGTCCAGACCGATCTGCGCCCAGGTCTCGGCCGGTAAGGGTTCCGTGGCCACCAGTAGGCTCTGCACCGGCAATTGATAGCGACCCAGCGGCGGCAGGCTGGCGGCGTAGCCTTCCACAGCCGGTACCACCCAGTCGGCGCGCACGCTGCCATGGGTCGTTCGCACCAGGCCAGGTTGCCAGTCGAGGACACGGCTCTGCTCGTAGATCTCCACCCCCAGCGCCGCGACACAACGGGCCAGGCCACGCACCAGCTTGGCCGGTTGGATGGTCGCGCAGTGCGGGGTAAACAGAGCGCCATAGGGGTTGGCGACACGCAGTTGGGCCGCCAACTCGGCGGGCGCCAACCAGCGGTAATCGTCCTCACCCAGGCCCAGCTCGCGCAGCCCCTGCAATTGCTCGCGCAGGCTGACCTGCTGCTCCGGATAGCGCGCCGCGCAATACAGCACGCCGCCCTTGCGGTAGTCGCAGGTAATCGCTTCGCGCTGCAATACCGCGCCGACTTCATCGGGAATGCCGTGCAACAGGTCGAACGCGGCTTTGCGCTGCGCTGCCGGCAAGCCGCCGAGCAGGCGGTCCTCGCCCAACAGGTTACCCATCAGCCAGCCGCCGTTGCGCCCGGAAGCACCAAAGCCGGCGGTCTCCGCTTCGATGATGACGATGCGCAGCTGCGGCGCCTGACGTTTGAGGTAGTAAGCGGTCCACAGCCCGGTGTAGCCGGCACCGATGATCGCCACATCAGCCTGCAGCTCGGCGCCCAAGGCGGGACGTGCAGTCAGTGGCTCGTCAAGCTGATCCATCCACAGACTGAGGGTGCGCCAGTCGCTCATTGCATGCTCCAAAAACGAGGTATGCGCAGAGCTTAGTGACTCACCTCAAGGCGTGTCGTGCGTGCGGGCCCGCAAGGAAATCTGCTTGAGGTAGGCCTTGGGCGACTGGCCTGTATGCCGGCGAAAACAGCTGTAAAACGCCGACAAGGAATTGAATCCGGCGGCGGACGCCAGCTCATCCACCGGCCGCGGATCAGCGCCGGCGGCCAAGCCATCGAGCAGATGCTGCAGGCGCGCTTGGTTGACGTAGCGGTAAAAGCTCTGGCCGAGGACCTGGTTAAGCAGATGGGAAATCTGGTTGCGGCTGTAGCCAGTCGCCATGGCGACCTGCTGCAGGTTCAGCTCAGGGTCGAGAAAGGGTTTGTGCTGCTGGAAGTACTCCTGCAAATCCTGGGACAACTGAGCCAGTTGGCGCGCCGACAGGCCCAGGCGACTGATAGCCGGACGCGCGACACCGCCCGTGCTGGCCGTGCGCTCCTCGCGCAGCAGGGTCGCGTATTCGTTGATCCGCCAGATCAGCCCGTCACGCACGGTAATCGCCTCGCCGGTGCGAAACGACACCAGTCCGTCACTGCCCTGCAGGCACAACCGGTACTGGATAAATGCGGTGTGGCCATCGATGCGGATACGGTCGCTGTGTTCCAGTGTTTCGCCGGGCTGGCGTGGCAAGTTGTCCTGCACGTACTCGCGCAGCTCGGCCAAACCCATGCTTCGCTGCTGGAAGAAGTCGTTGTACTCGATGTCCGGGTGATAGAGCGCCAACACCGCGTCGAGGTCGCGATGCTTCCAGCTCAGGTGGTAACGCAGGATGACTTCACGGGTACGTTCGGTTTGCTGCGCATCATCAGGAAAATCACTGTCAGACATACAGGTCTCGGTGCTGAACAATCCGGGCAGCTTGCCCTAGCACCAGCAGCACCTCAATGGCGAATTCACCGACGCACGCCTATGCCTTGTCGATGCCCCACACGACACGCCCGTCTAAGCACGCCAATGCTGTACCGACCGGCATAGCTGCCAGCACAACGACTAAGCTGTGCTGGCAGACAAGGAGATCGCAATGGACGAACAACCCCCAAGCCCGCCGACGTTCTGGCAAATGCTGCACAGCGTGCTGGCCGCGGCCTTTGGCGTGCAGAGTGGCAAAAACCGCGCCCGCGACTTCAGCCAGGGCAAACCGGGGCACTTTATTGCCCTCGGTCTGTTGTTTACCCTGGTTTTCGTCCTGATTCTGGTGGGCGTGGTCAAGCTGGTGTTGCACCTGGCCGGGCTGTAACAGCTCAGCGCACGGTCAGGCCAAACGGCTCTTCGCTGAAGTCAAAGCAGGCGAGGAAGGTCTTGATGTCCAGCAGGTTGCCCTGCACCTTCACATCGCCCAGCAAAACACCCTTGAGCAGGCCGCTTTCGCCGGTCAGCAGGGTTTCCATAAAGGTTTTATCCATTGTCAACTGCAGCGCCGTGCCCTCAGGAATGCCACGGTGCAACTGGGCAACGCCGCGACGTACTTCCAGCGCCCACTGTTCATTGATGTCCGGGAAGGTGAAGCCCAGGGTCAGGCTGACGTCGTTGGCCTTGTCCGGATCGACGCGGGTAATCCAGTTCTGCAGGAAGATCTGCGGGGTGAAGTTTTTCACCATGGCCGGCGACAACAGCACCGCACGCATGTCCGCCGAGCGCTGCTTGATGTCATCACCGTTGAATTTGCCCTCCAGCTCCATGGCGCTCATCAGGTACCAGTTACGCCAGTTGATGTTCATGCTCGCATAACCCAGTTTGCGAAAACTGCGGGCCTTGATGTCGCGCGCCAGGGCGTCTTCGTTATCCACCCGAATGGCATAACTGGCTAGCTCCGCCGCCCACTGGTATTCACCCTTGAGGTAGGCATTGCCGGCCTCCAGCAGCAACTTGTCGCGCCCGCCCATCAAGGCCATCAGCCGCTCGGCGCTGGCCTTGGGCGGGGTTGGATCGAGGTCTACGGGGTCACCCTGAAACCACCCCAGGTAGCCGTTGTAGATCTGCCGCACGCTGTGTTTGACCGTACCGTAGTACTCACGCAGGTACGGCGTATAACCGGCCAGGTGCGGCGGCAGCTTGACCTTCTCCACCAGCTCATCGGGGGTCAGGCCTTTGTTCATCCAGCGCACGCTCTGGTCGTGAATGTAGGCAATCCCGTCGCGGGTCATGCGCAGCACTTCCTCGACTCGCGCCTGGCCGGACACCGGCTGGCCGTGCAGCGGCACCATGAAATCGGCCTGATAGGCGCGCAGCTTGTCCAGGCTGGCCACCCACTGCACCGGATCACGGAACTTGGTGCCGCGCAGGGTGTGGATATTCGGCAGGGTCGGCCCCTGATCCACCTCGGCACTGATCAGCACCCGGTTGTTGGGCAAATACAGGACAATTTCGTCCGGCGCTTCGCTGGGCACGTGCAGCAACTGCACCGGCAAGCCGGCGATGGTGGTATCCAGCTTGTCGGCGAAGGTGATGGTCGGGGCGAGAAAGGTCGACGCTTCAGGTTTGACCAAAGGGCCAATGCCGGCATTCATGTCGCGCTGGTCAGCGGCGTCCAGAAATGAGCCGAAGCTGTAGCCCGAACGCACGCCAAGAATCGGCCCAACCAAGGCACCCTGGGCCACCACGTTGGCCAGCAGGCTGTCGTGGGCGTAGATCTGCACCTCGCCACTGGCCACCTGCTCGGGGGTCACGAAGGCCTGCACGCCGTTGATGTGGTCTGGGTGAAAGTGGGTATAGACGATGGCCTTGACCGGCTTGTCGGTGACCTTACGAAACTCGGCCATGATCTTGCGCGACTCACTGACCGACTCACCCGTGTCGACGATGATCAGGCCTTCTGGTGCCTCAATCATGGCCACGTTACCGAGCTGCCAACCCACCGCCGAATAGACGTTGTCGGCAATCTTGTAGAGCTTCTTGGAGAAGTGTTTGGTGTGCTCAGCCAGCTCGGCATTGATGCTCGGCGCGATGGTTTCGGCCGGCAAGGCCGCCAGGCTCGGGAGCGGTAAGGCCGTTGCCAGCAGCAGGCAACTCAGACGCAGGACAGTCGACATCGCAAAGCACTCTTATGATTAGCAGTACTGGCAGAGTGGCAAAGCAACGCCGATAATTCCAATGCATTCCAATCAAATAAGTGATGCGCAAAACGCATGAATGACCTACGCCAGCTCCGCCACTTTGTTGCCCTCGCCGAACACGGCCACTTTGCCCGCGCGGCGGCCGCCGTGCACCTCAGCCAGCCGGCACTCAGCCGCAGCATTCAGGCCCTGGAGGCCAGCCTTGGCTGCAACCTGGTAGACCGTCATAGCCGCGGCATTAGCCTGACCGCCCACGGTAGCCTGGTGCTGGAACACGCCCGGCGCTTGCTGGCGGGCAGCCAGGCGCTGAACAGTGCCGTCAGTCAGCTGGGCAACCTGGCCAGCGGCGAATTACGCCTGGGCGCCGGCCCCTATCCCGCCGCGCGCCTGGTGCCGCGCACCATTGGCCAATTCGCCAGCGCCTACCCACGGGTGCAGGTGCACCTACTTATCGATAATTGGGAAAACCTTCGCCTGCGCCTTTTAGAAGACAGCATCGAGTTGTTTGTCGCCGATATTCGCGAACTGCAAGGCGATAGCCGCCTGCAGATCCTGCCCCTACAACGCTGGCCGGGGGTGATCTTCTGCCGCCCCGCTCACCCACTACTGAGCCAAGCACCCCGCAGCCTGGCAGACCTGGGCAATTACCCGTTGGCCGGCACCCAACTGCCAAAGGAAGTGGCCGAACACCTCAAACGCCTCAGTGGCCGCGAACAGCCACTGGGCATCGAGTGCGACAACTTTATGGTGCTCAAGGCCCTGGTGGCCGAAAGTGATGTGATAAGCATGGCGCCCTGGGATGTGGTCGCCGAAGAAGTGCGCAGCGGACACCTCGCACTACTCGATGTGCCCGCCACGCTTTTGCAGCACTCAGCCTACGGCCTGGTCAGCCGGGCCGGCCAGAGCCTGTCACCGGCCGCCAGTCAATGGCAGCGTATGCTGCTGGAGCTTGACCAGCAGACTGTGGCGCCGCCCAGTCATTAGAGTCTATTGCCGAGCCTCCCAGCCTCGTCCTTGCTCGCGGTGACGCTCTTCACGGCGATCATTACGTTGATGCCGTTCATAGCGTTCATGCCGCTCCTCACGGGCCTGCTGGTGATAGCGTTCACGGCGCTCATCGCGGTGCTCGTGCTGGCGATGGCGATGGCGCGAGCGCTCGACCTGATAACGCGGCGCGTCCATCGGCCACAGTGGTGCCGCGTGGTAGCGCGGTGGCGGCTGACGGTAGACCTGCACCACCGGCGCCCGCGGATAACGGTACTCCTGCACCCGCGGGTACTGTGGGTAATAGGCCCGTGGATACACCGGTTGCTGATAGCCGTAGCTGGGGTAACGCGGGGCGGAATAACCCCGGTGATCCACCTCGTAAACGGTACAACCAGTAAGGGACAAACTCAGGGACAACAGGGCTGACTGCAAAATTCGGCGAGTCATGTGGCGGCCTCCTTCGACCGCTGGGATGACGCCGGCGAATACCGGCATCCGAAAGACCTCAGATCTTCCACAGACTTCGAACACGACCCGCGAACAAAGCTCCGTGCCGGCAAAAATATATTTCGTGGGCCCACAGCCCAATGCACCAGCGCGGCGCACAGCCCCTGTTAATGCACCGGCATACCGCGGCAAAAAAACCGCAAAACGCCAAGCCCGTCACAGCCCTCCAGCACCGCCAAGGCTTGGCACGAACTTCGCAAACGCATTGAAAACACAGGAAAAAGTCTTGGCCAAGGGCACCGAAGTGCCGCGTCAGAGTGCCAAGCAGCAATGGTCGACTAGGGTTCCGATCTGTCTAGGCTCACAGATGACTGGTCCGAGAGTTGACGACCTCCACCGAGGTTACACGGCGGGATAAAAGCCCGGGAGATCACGCCTATCAGGCTGGCGTGCACCTGTACCCATTCCGTTCTACCCACCGAGGTGTTCCATGCGCTGCCCATCCCTACTCCTGCGTCTGCTGCCCTGTTTGCTGGCGCTGCTGCTGACCCAGCCCGCCGCACAAGCAGCGGAAAAACCCGCCTTCAAGGTCTGCTGGTCGATCTTTGCGGGCTGGATGCCCTGGGGCTATGCCGCCAGCGAAGGCATCGTGAAGAAATGGGCGGACAAATACGGCATCAGCATCCAGGTCGATGAAGTGCCGGACTACGTCAACTCCATCGAGCGCTACAGCGCCGGCGAATACGATGGCTGCGCGATGACCAACATGGACGCCTTGACCATTCCGGTGGCGGCCGGGGTCGACTCCACCGCCCTGATTGTCGGCGATTTCTCCGCTGGTGCCGACGGCATCCTGATTCGCGGTCACGACAAGGGCCTGCGTGATCTCAAGGGCAAGACTGTGCTGCTGGTGGAAAACTCGGTGTCCCATTACCTGCTCAGCCGTGCCCTGGAGCTGGCCCACTTCGAACCCAGCGACGTGACCATCCAGAACGTCTCCGACAAGGATATCGTCCAGGCCTTCCTCGCCGGTCAGGGTGACGCGGTGATCACCTGGAACCCCCTGCTGGCCAGCATCAAGCAACAAACCGCAGCCACCCAGGTGTACAGCTCGCGCTATATTCCCGGCGAAATCGTCGACCTCATGGTGGTCAACAGCACCACCCTCGCCGCCCATCCGGAGCTGGGCAAAGCCCTCACTGGCGCCTGGTTCGAGACCCAGCGCCTGATGGGCCAGACCAGCCCTGAAGGCCAGGCCGCACGGGCCAAAATGGCCGCTGCTGCCGGCACCACGGCCAAAGACTTCGACGAACAACTGCGCACCTTGCGCTCGTTTTACAGCCCTCGCCCGGCGCTGGCGTTTGCCAGCAGCGATAACATGCCGCAGCTGATGCAACGCGTGGTGAACTTTGCCAACGGGCAAAAGCTGCTGGGCGAGGATGGCAACGGCCTCAGCCGCCTGGGCATCAGCTTCGGCGACTCGCTGGTGATGGGTAACAGCAAGCAGATCAAGCTGCGCTTCGACCCGACCTATCTGCAGCTAGCCACCGATCAGCAGCTCTAGCAGGCACCACAACGGCGCTCACCAGCAAAAGCGCGCACCAATTGCGCGCACTCAGTCACGCGCAACACCCAGCCAAGGCACGGCAGAGCCCGCGCCTTCGGCGCTTAGCGGTAACTGGCACGATGTTCGCTAAAGCCTAACCATGCAGAAGCACCCCTTGGGGGCGCGGCACTACAACTTGCAATGGCTGACTAGGGTTCCGGCTCGCTGACTGCGGCAACGCACAGGCAAGTGACTGGTCCGAGAGTTGGCGACCTCGTTCGGGGTTACACGGCGGGATAAAAGCCCGGGAGATAGCGCACCTCGCCAAGCGAGGCAGTGCCGCGCTGCTCTTGCCCGTATTTCATCGAACTGGAGGTTTCACCATGCGCAAGTTCCTGCTCTCCTCGCTGATCGCCAGCGGCCTGGCCGCCACCCTGAGCATTCCGGCCCACGCCGAAGCGAAGACCGACTTCAACGTCTGCTGGACCATCTACGCCGGCTGGATGCCATGGGAATACGCCCAGGCTGAAGGCATCGTCGACAAATGGGCGAAGAAATACGCCATCAACATCGAAGTCACCCAACTCAACGACTACGTCGAGTCGATCAACCAGTACACCGCTGGCCAGTTCGACGGCTGCACCATGACCAACATGGACGCCCTGACCATCCCCGCCGCTGGTGGCGTCGACAGCACCGCGCTGATCATCGGTGACTTCTCCAACGGCAACGACGGCATCGTGCTCAAGGGTGAGAAGAAAACCCTCGCCGACCTCAAAGGCCAGAACGTCAACCTGGTGGAGCTGTCGGTATCCCACTACCTGCTGGCCCGCGGCCTGGACCGCGCCCACCTGAGTGAGAAAGACCTCAAAGTGGTGAACACCTCCGACGCCGATCTGGTCGCTGCCTTCGCCACTGACGATGTCACCGCCGTCACCACCTGGAACCCGCTGCTGGCCGAGATCGAAGCCACCCCAGGCGTGACCAAGGTGTTCGACTCCAGCCAAATCCCCGGCGAAATCATCGACCTGATGGTGGTCAACAGCGAAACCCTGCAGGACAACCCGGCCCTGGGCAAAGCCCTGACCGGTGCCTGGTACGAAATCATGGCCACCATGAGCGCCACCACCCCGGCCGGCATCGCCGCCCGCGAGCACATGGCCAAGGCCTCCGGCACCGACCTGGCCGGCTACGAGTCGCAACTGGCTGTGACCAAGATGTTCTACTCCGCCAAAGATGCCGTGGCGTTCGCCAACAGCCCGAAACTGCCAGCAACCATGAGCAAAGTGGCCGAATTCTCCTTCAGCCACGGCCTGCTCGGTGAAGGCGCGAAAAGCAGCGATGCCATCGGCATGAGCTTCGCCAAAGGCATCACCACCGGCGACAAGGCCAACCTCAAACTGCGCTTCGACCCGAGCTACATGCAGATGGCGGCCGACGGCGCGCTCTGACCGCTAGGTAGGGTGGATGACGCTCTTTTCATCCACCGTAAATCCGCTGCGGTGGATGGATAAAACGCCATCCACCCTACGCACTGGCCTTGAGGGCTCTGCATGCGCCTAATCAACCGACACCCGGACCGCGGCGGTCGTTTGCTGCTGATCCTGTTGCCGTTCGCCCTGCTGCTGTTCGCCTATTTCATCGGCTCGGCGGCGCGGCTGACGGACAACCCCAATGACAAGCTGCTGCCCAGCGCCAGCCAGATGGTCGCCGCCATCGACCGCCTGGCCTTCACCGAAGACAAACGCAGCGGCAACTACCTGTTCTGGCAGGACAGCGCCGCCAGCCTCACGCGCCTCGGCCTGGGCATCGGCATCGCCGCCGTAGCCGGCCTGTGCTTGGGCATCGCCGCAGGCATCCTGCCACTGCTGGGCGCCCCGCTGTCGCCGTTACTGACGGTGCTGTCGATGGTGCCGCCGCTGGCGATCCTGCCCATTCTGTTTATCACCTTTGGCCTCGGCGAATTATCCAAGGTCATGCTCATCGTTATCGGCATCACCCCGGTGCTGGCGCGCGACTTGGAACAACGGGCCCGCGAGATCCCCACCGAGATCCTGATCAAGGCACAAACCCTCGGCGCCAGCACCTGGACCCTGATCCTGCGTGTGGTGCTGCCGCAATTGCTGCCACGCCTGCTGATTGCCTTGCGTCTGGTGCTCGGCTCGGCCTGGCTGTTTCTGATTGCCGCCGAAGCCATCGCCTCCACCGACGGCCTCGGCTACCGGATATTCCTGGTGCGCCGCTACATGGCCATGGATGTGATCCTGCCCTACGTCATCTGGATCACCCTGCTTGCCTGGCTGATGGACCTCGGCCTGCGCCGGGTGACTCAGCTGTGTTTCCCCTGGTTTGCGGGGAGCAAGGCATGAAGCCGTTTATCGAAGTAAAAAACGTCTGGCAGGAATATGGCGATCAAGTCGTTCTCGAACGCTTGAATTTGACCGTCAACGAAGGCGAGTTCTGCACCCTGGTCGGCGCTTCCGGCTGCGGAAAGTCGACCTTTCTGCGCCTACTGCTGGGCCAGGAGCGACCGAGCAAAGGTGAAATCCTGCTGGCCGGCCAACCGTTGCCAGGCGAACCGGATGCCAGCCGTGGCGTGGTGTTCCAACGTTATTCGGTGTTCCCACACCTAAGCGTGCTGGACAACGTCGCCATCGGCCTGGAGCTGCCACGCGCGCCGATCCTCGGTCGCCTGTTCGGCGCCGCCAAACGCGAAGCCCGCGAACAGGCGGCCGTCATCCTGCAGAAAGTCGGCCTCGGCCATGCCCTGGACAAATACCCCAGCCAACTCTCCGGTGGCATGCAACAGCGCCTGGCCATCGCCCAAGCGCTGATCATGAAGCCGCGCGTGCTGCTGCTCGACGAGCCATTCGGGGCACTGGACCCCGGCATCCGCAAGGACATGCATGCCCTTCTGCTGGAGCTGTGGCACGCCACCGGCCTGACCGTGTTTATGGTCACCCACGACCTCAGCGAAGGCTTCAGCCTCGGCACCCGCCTGCTGGTGTTCGACAAGACCCGCATCGACCCGCACGCCCCCGGTGCCTTTGGCGCGCGCATCACCTACGACATTCCCTTGAATACAGACCGCCGCGCGGCCCGCGCCGCCGTTGACGCCTTGCCGGCGCATCTGCAGCCGGCCCGGTAAGGAGCGACCATGACCACCGCATTGACCCTGCGCCCGACCCTCTACGAAGAATTCGTCCCCGGTGGCGGCCACACCTCTTTTGTCCTTAAACGCGGCCAGTTGCTGCGTATCACCGACCTCGAAGGCGGCGCCAATGTCAGCTTGCTGCTGCTCTCTGCTGCGGAAAAAAGCGAGCGCCTCAACCTGCCCGACACCCTCAAGTGCCAGCACACCGCCAAACTCACCGCCGGCCACTGCCTGTACTCGGACATGGGCCGCGTGCTCGCCGCCATCACCGCCGACACCTGCGGCTGGCACGACAGCTTCGGCGGCGTATTGAACACCGCCGAAGTCGCCGAAAAATACGGCGCCGGCCGCTATCAGGAACTGCGCAACGGCTTCTTTCGCAACGGCATGGACAACCTGCTGGTGGAAATGGGCAAGTGGAACCTCAACCTTCAAGACCTGCTGATGACCCTCAACCTGTTCAGCAAGGTCAGCGTGGATGGTGACGGGAGCTTCCACTTCGAGCCCGGCAACTCCAGGGCCGGCGACTACATCGAGCTGTATGCGCCGATGGACACCCTGGTGGTGCTCACCGCCCTGCAACACCCCATGGACCCCAACCCTGCGTACGCACCCAAACCCGTGCAACTGAGCTGGCACCAGGTCGCCAGCGACGGCATCAGCGTGCTGTGCCGCACCTCGCGCCCGGAAAACAGCCGCGGCTTCCACAACACCGAACGTCTGTACATCTGAGGGTTGCCCATATGAATTTAATCGCCAGCACCCTGCAGCCTGAAGCCGCCGTGTACCGCCACGAAATCCCGGCCGGCGAGCCGTTTCTCTGCGAAGTCAAAGCCGGACAGACCGTGCGCCTGCTCGACCTGCAAGGCAACCAGGCAGTAGACACGCTGTTCTTCTCGGCCCGCAACCCGCGTGAGCGCTACGACCCACAACGCACCCTGCGCAAGCAGAACAGCGTGTACCTGAGCACCGGCACGGTGCTGTACTCGAACCTCGGCAATCCGCTGCTGACCATCAGCGCCGACACCTGCGGGCGCCACGACACCCTCGGCGGCGCCTGCGCCCAAGAGAGCAACACCGTGCGCTACGCCCTGGACAAGCGCTATATGCACAGCTGCCGCGACAACTTTCTGCGCGCCAGCCTGCATGACGGCCGCCTGGCCAAACGCGACATCGGCGCCAACATCAACTTCTTTATGAACGTGCCCGTCACTCCCGAAGGCGGCCTGACCTTCGAAGACGGCATCTCCGCACCGGGCAAATACGTCGAGCTGAAAGCCCATATGGACGTGATCGTGCTGATCTCCAACTGCCCGCAGCTGAACAACCCCTGCAACGGCTACAACCCAACCCCGGCCGAGGTGCTGGTGTGGGATTGATGAGTCAGCTCAACCGTAGGATGGGTTAGCCAAAGACGTAACCCCTCCTACGCAAGCGCATAACGAAGCCTTTCAACCACGGACGACCGTGGTGCAGACCGAATACCGCGGGACGGCCCGCCAACCCTTTCGAGGGCAAGCACATGTTCGACAAACTCCTGATCGCCAACCGCGGCGCCATCGCCTGCCGCATCCTGCGTACCCTGCGCGCGCTCGACGTCAAAGGCGTGGCCGTGTACTCCGAGGCCGACGCCGCCAGCCTGCATATCCAGCAGGCCGATGAAGCCTTCACCCTCGGCGAAGGCCCGGCCGCCGGCACCTATCTGGTGGTCGAGAAAATTCTCGCCGTCGCCAAGCAGACCGGCGCGAAAGCCATCCACCCTGGCTACGGTTTCCTCTCCGAAAACGCCGCCTTTGCCGAAGCCTGTGAAGCCGCCAACATTGCCTTTGTCGGCCCAACGCCAGAACAGCTACGCGTCTTCGGCCTCAAGCACACCGCCCGCGCCCTGGCCAAGCAGCACGGCGTGCCGATGCTGGAAGGCACCGAATTACTGGAAAACCTCGACGCCGCGCTGATCGCTGGCGAGCAGGTCGGCTACCCGGTGATGTTGAAAAGCACCGCCGGCGGTGGCGGCATCGGCATGCGCGTGTGCAACAGCGCCGCCGAGCTGAGCGATGCCTTCGACGCGGTCAAGCGCCTTGGGCAGAACAACTTCAGCGACAGCGGCGTGTTTATCGAGAAGTACATCCAGCGTGCCCGTCACCTGGAAGTGCAGGTATTTGGCGACGGTCGCGGCGACGTTATCGCCCTCGGTGTGCGCGACTGCTCGGTGCAACGGCGTAACCAGAAAGTGCTGGAAGAAACCCCGGCACCCAACCTGCCAGCCGGCATGGCCGAGGAACTCTGCGCAGCGGCAATCAAGCTGGCCAAGGCCGTCAGCTACCGCAGCGCCGGTACAGTGGAATTCGTCTACGACAGCGCCGCCGAGCGCTTCTATTTCCTTGAAGTGAACACCCGCCTGCAGGTCGAGCACGGTGTCACCGAACAGGTGTGGGGCGTCGACCTGGTGCGCTGGATGATCGAACTGGCGGCCGGTGACCTGGCGCCGCTGAGCGAACTGGCCAAAGGCCTGAAGCCCAGCGGCCATGCCATCCAGGCGCGCCTGTATGCTGAAGATCCGGGCCGCGACTTCCAGCCGAGCCCGGGCCTGCTCACCGCTGTGGACTTCCCCAAGGCCGATGGCAAAGCACTGCGTATCGACACCTGGGTCGAAGCTGGCTGCGAGATACCGCCCTACTTCGACCCCATGATCGCCAAGGTCATCACCTGGGCAGCGACCCGCGACCAAGCCAGCGCCGCACTCAGCCAAGCCCTGGCTGACTCGGTGCTGTACGGCGTGGAAAGCAACCGCGATTATCTGCGGCAGATTCTGGTCGACGCGCCCTTCGCCAGTGGCGAGCCGTGGACGCGCTGCCTGGAGGGCTTGGTCTACCAGGCAACCACCTTCGAAGTGCTCAGCGCCGGCACCCAGACCACCGTGCAGGACTTCCCGGGCCGCCTCGGCTACTGGGCGGTCGGCGTACCTCCGTCGGGACCGATGGACGACCGCGCCCTACGCCTGGGCAATCGCCTGCTGGGCAATGAGGAAGGCGCCGCCGGCCTGGAAATCACCATGAGCGGCCCGCTGCTGCGCTTTAACACCGATGCGGTGGTGGCCGTGACTGGCGCGACGATTCCGCTGAGCGTGGATGGCGCCGAGCAACCGATGAACACCGCGCTGCTGATCAAGGCCGGCAGCACCCTAAGCCTCGGCACCATCGCCGGTAGCGGCGCACGTTCGTATCTGACCCTGCGCGGCGGTCTGCAGGTGCCGGAATACCTGGGCTCGAAAAGCACCTTCACCCTCGGCCAGTTCGGCGGCCACGGCGGCCGCGCCCTGCGCGCCGGCGATGTACTGCATATCCCGCCATTGAGCGATGCGGACAACGGTGCGCTACTGCCCGCCGCACTGTGCACCGCCCTACCCGCCGTGCGCGAAATACGCGTGATCTACGGCCCCCATGGCGCACCGGAATACTTCACCCCGGCCTATATCGACACCTTTCTCGCCACCGACTGGGAAGTGCACTTCAACTCCAGCCGCACCGGCGTGCGTCTCATAGGACCGAAACCAGAGTGGGTACGCGACAGCGGCGGCGAAGCCGGCCTGCATCCGTCGAACATCCACGACAACCCCTATGCAATTGGCGCGGTGGACTTCACAGGCGACATGCCGGTGATCCTCGGCCGGGACGGCCCGAGCCTGGGCGGCTTCGTCTGCCCGGTGACCATCATCGAGGCGGACTTATGGCAGCTGGGGCAGCTCAAGGCTGGGGACAAGCTGCGCTTTGTGCCGGTGGATATCGCCACAGCGCGTGAGCTGGCTAAAGCGCGCCAGCAGGAATGCACGCTTGTCTCCCCTCTCCCGTTCACGGGAGAGGGGCCGGGGGAGAGGGTTGCGTCAGCCGACTCCCACGCTCCCTCTCCCCAACCCTCTCCCATAAATGGGCGAGGGGGCTTGCCCGAGCGGGTCGAGGGCTCTGTGCTCACCTCGCCCATCATCCTCGACATCGGCGCCGCCGATAAACGCCTGGTCGCCCGCCTTTCCGGCGACACTCACCTGCTGCTGGAAATCGGCGCAGCGGAGCTGGACCTGGTGCTGCGTTTCCGTGGCCATGCGCTGATGCAGGCGCTGGAAGCCAAGCAGCTCAAGGGCGTGATCGACCTGACGCCGGGCATCCGCTCGCTGCAAGTGCACTATCAGCCGGAAACCCTGGCCCTCAACGATTTACTCAGCATCGTCGCCGGCGAGTGGGATGCGGTGTGCGCCGCCAGGGACCTGCAAGTACCGTCGCGCATCGTGCACCTGCCGCTGTCCTGGGACGACCCGGCCTGCCAACTGGCCATCGACAAGTACATGACCACGGTGCGCAAGGACGCGCCCTGGTGCCCGAGCAACCTGGAATTTATCCGCCGTATCAACGACCTGCCCAATCTGGACGAGGTCTATCGCACGGTGTTCGACGCCAGCTATCTGGTGATGGGCCTGGGCGACGTGTACCTCGGCGCACCGGTTGCCACGCCGCTCGATCCGCGCCACCGCCTGGTCACCACCAAGTACAACCCGGCGCGCACCTGGACCGCCGAGAACTCGGTGGGCATCGGCGGCGCCTACATGTGCGTGTACGGCATGGAAGGCCCCGGCGGTTACCAGTTCGTCGGCCGTACCCTGCAGATGTGGAACCGCTACCGTGAAGTCGCTGCGTTCAACGGCAAGCCTTGGCTGCTGCGCTTCTTCGACCAGATCCGCTTCTATCCGGTGGGGGCCGAGGAGTTGCTGCAGATCCGTCGCGACTTCCCGCTCGGCCGCTATGAGCTGCGCATCGAGGACAGCGAACTGAAGCTGGCCGATTACCAGGATTTCCTGGCCAAAGAAGCCGAGGGCATCGACGCCTTCCGTACTCAGCAACGCGGCGCCTTTGATGCCGAACGCCAGCGCTGGATCGAGTCCGGCCAGGCCCACTTCGACAGTGAAGAAGTGGCGCCCGAACTGGGGGATGACGCGCCGCTTGGCTCAGGCCAACACAGCATCGAAAGCCATATCGCCGGCAACCTCTGGCAGGTTTCGGTGAACGAAGGCGACACGGTCAAGGCCGGCGATGTGTTGGTGATTCTCGAGTCGATGAAGATGGAAATTCCCCTGCTCGCCCCACGGGACGGTGTGGTCCGTGAAGTGCGCGTGCAACCCGGATCGCCGGTGCGCGCTGGTCAACGTGTTGTTGTTCTGGAGGAAGTTTGATGCCTGCCTTTGCCCATGATTTGCGCCTCGGCGCCCTGAAAACCGCCTACGCAGATGGCAGCCTGACCCCGCGCCAGCTAATCCTCGCCCTGCGCGACCAGGCCGCCGCGCTGAACCCTGAGTTCAACCTGTTTATCCACCTGCTTAACGTGGAGGAGCTGGAGCCTTACCTAGCCGCGCTGGATGGCAAGACACCGGCCGAACTGCCGCTGTTCGGCGTGCCCTTTGCAATCAAGGACAATATCGATCTGGCCGGCATTCCCACGACGGCAGCCTGCCCAGCATTCGCCTATGTGCCTGAACAGAGCGCGACCATAGTCCAGCAACTGATCGCCCTCGGCGCCGTACCGCTGGGCAAGACCAACCTCGACCAGTTCGCCACCGGCCTTAACGGCACCCGCTCGCCTTACGGCGAATGCCGCAACAGCGTGCACCCGGCCTACCCGTCCGGCGGCTCCAGCGCCGGCTCATCTCTGGCCGTGGCCCTCGGCGTGGCCAGTTTCGCCCTCGGCACCGATACCGCAGGCAGTGGCCGGGTACCGGCAGCACTGAACAACCTGGTCGGCCTCAAGGCCAGCAAAGGCCTGATTTCCACTGCCGGCGTAGTACCTGCCTGCCGCAGCCTGGATTGCGTCACCTACTTCACTGCCACCGCTGCCGAAGCTAGCCAGCTGCTGGCGCTGACCGCCAAGCTGGATGAGCGCGACGAATACAGCCGCGCCAACCCGCTGTGGAACGATGCCAGTGCCTTCGGCAAACCACGCCCAGGGTTTCGCTTTGGCGTGCCGGCGCTGCTGGAGTTTCTCGGCTGCAGCGAGAGCCCTGCGCTGTTCGCTCGCACCATCGAGCAGCTCAAAGCCCTGGGCGGCGAAGCGGTGGAAATCGACTTCACGCCCTTCCTCGAAGCTGCGCGCCTGCTATATGCCGGCCCCTGGGTGGCCGAACGCTACAGCGTGGCCGGCACATTGATTGAGCAACAACCGCAGGCCGTCCTCCCGGTGATCAAGGCGGTGCTGGAAAAAGCCCCCTCCATCAGCGGTGTCGACACCTTCCGCGCGCAGTACCGTTTGCAGGCGCTCAAGGCGCGCTGCGATCAGATCATGGCCAACCTAGATTGCGTACTGACGCCGGCCTACCCGCGCCCGGTGACCCTGGCCGAGCTGCACGCGGAGCCCGTTCAGCGCAACTCGGATCTGGGTTACTACACCAACTTTATGAACATGCTGGATTACGCCGCCGTCGCCGTGCCCGCCGGTTTTATGGCCAACGGCTTGCCCTGGGGCGTGACCCTGTTTGGCCGGACGTTTACTGACCAGTACCTGCTCAGCCTGGCCGACGCCCTGCAGCGCCAGAGCCAGTTGCCGCTCTGCGGTGAGCGCACGCTCAACCACGCGACCCCAGCTACGGCAGCGCGCAACGACATGGCCCGCGTGGTGGTCTGCGGCGCACACCTGGAAGGCCTGCCGCTGAACTGGCAGCTCAAGCAACGCGGCGCACGGCTGATTGAAGCTACGCAGAGCTCCGCGGATTACCAGCTGTATGCCCTGGCCGGCGGCCCGCCATTCCGCCCGGGGATGGTGCGGGTCGCTGAAGGGGGGGTGAGCATCGCCGTGGAAGTCTGGGAATTGCCGAGCGCCGAGCTGGGCTCCTTCCTCACCGGTATTCCGGCACCCTTGGGCCTGGGCAAGGTGCAACTGGCGGACGGCCGTTGGGAAACCGGCTTTATCTGCGAGGCCTATGGCCTGCAAGGGGCAGAGAACATCAGCCATTTCGGCGGCTGGCGCGCCTATATGGGGCGTTGATACGCGCCATAGCCACTGGGCTGAGGTTTACCTCAGTCCAGCAAGGGTTGCAGGGAAAAGTTGTAATCACGCTGCCGAGGATTGCCCACGACACTGAAACCCCGAAAGTCCAGGTCATAGCGTTGGCTTTGAATGCGCTGCAACAAGCGTTGCGACTGTGGCTTGTCCAGCTGCATAAACAACGCGTCCTGACGGTCCTTGCCGCCGCGAGAGGCAAAATCCAAACCAGCATCGTAGTCATGCAGCAGCACCATGGCCCAGCCGCCGGCGGTAAAGTGCCCGCTAACCAGCACGCTGACGCGCTCATCCAGGCGCGCCTGGAGAACCTCTGCCGAGTTGTTTAGCGTCGAGAACAGCAGATCCTTACCTGACACGCGGCCCAGCTCGTCAGCCGCACGCATGGCGCCAAAGGCCATTTCATCGTTTGCAGCCCAAATCAGCCTGGCCCCTGGATGGCGCGGCAACAGTTGCTGAGCCTGCTCATAGGCACGCTGGCGATTCCACTCGCTGTACACCAACTGGCGCAGGCGCACCTCAGGATGCTCGGCCAATGCCCGCTGCAGCCCACGCTCACGAAACTGCGCCGCAGGCGTCTGCTTGGCGCCGGAAAATGCCAACAACTGCATCTCACCGGCAGGTTGCAGAGCCCGGCCGCGTTCGATCAAGCGCGAGGCCATCAGGTAACCGGCCTCCTCATCGTTAGGCACCAGGCTGCCAATCCAGTTGGGATAGCGCTCGCGACTCTGGCCGATCAGGCTCTGCTGATCGGCTGTCAGGGTGCTGCTGACGGCGAACAGTTTGACGCTTGAGCCCTTGGACAAGCGCAGGATTTCCGGGCCGGCGTACTCTTCATTGACGAACACCAGGTAATCCGGCGGATTGCTGCCCTGCAACAGTGCGCGGGCCTGCTCGACCATGCGCTGCGGATCGCGCTCGGCGTAGATGACCTGCAGCGGCATATCGAGGTCGGTGGCGGCCGCCTGCATAAATTGCGCGTAACTGAGCCAATAGGCTTCGGTCGACTTGCCGGGGTTGAGAAACACCACGCTCGCCGCACTGGCCAGACTGCAGGCCAAGGCCAGACAAAGGCTCAAGACCACCTGCCAAAACTGCTTCAACAGCCGTAACCCACAAATAAAAGGGCGCGCATTATAGCGACCTAGGTAGCGGCGTTGCGCCACCATTCGTCCAACCAGGCGCAGAAACAACAACGCCGCGCGGTGATTGTCACTGCGCGGCGTTAAAAGTGCTGTATCAAGGGGTAATTTACTGCTGACTAACCCAGAAGACGGCGCAGGTCACGGCCAGCAGGATCAAGGTAAAAATCGCGCGGGCATCGACCACGCTGTCACGCTGGTCGGCTTCGGAGTGATCGGTCATGGCGACACCTTTAGTTATGATTAGGGTGGAGCAGGCCTTTGCAGTTAAGACCAGTGCGGCCTACAGCTCAAGCCAGCCGGCACTGCGACCTCCGTTCCTTAGCACTCAAAGTTCAGTTCTTATATTAAAACATCACTTTTGCGCATATCCCTGAGCTGGTATCGTGCGCCGGCTCCACTCAACGGAGAGCGCGGCCGTGCGCGCAGATCAGCTGTAGCAGCCTGAAAACAGGACACTTCATGTACGTATACGACCAGTACGACCAACAGATCGTCGAGGACCGCGTCAAGCAGTTCGCCGACCAGACCCGCCGCTACCTGGCCGGTGAACTGTCGGGCGAAGAATTCCGCCCTCTGCGCCTGCAGAACGGCCTTTATATCCAGCGTTTCGCGCCAATGCTGCGCGTCGCTGTGCCCTACGGCCTGTTGTCTGCCACCCAGGTGCGGATGATGGCCAAGATCGCCCGCGACTACGACAAAGGCTACGCCCACATCAGTACCCGCCAGAACGTGCAGTTCAACTGGCCGGAACTGGAAGATGTGCCGGCCATTCTCGGCGAACTGGCCACCGTGCAGATGCACGCGATCCAGACCAGCGGCAACTGCATTCGTAACACCACCACCGACCAATTCGCTGGCGTGGCCAAAGACGAAATCGTCGACCCACGTCCGTGGTGCGAAATCATCCGTCAGTGGTCGACCTTCCACCCGGAATTCACCCACCTGCCGCGCAAGTTCAAGATTGCCGTCAACGGTGCCGTCAGCGACCGTGCCGCCATCGAAGTGCACGACATCGGTCTGGAAGCCGTGCAGAACGCTGCTGGCGAACTGGGTTTCCGTGTGTCTGTCGGTGGCGGCCTTGGCCGTACGCCGATTGTCGGCAGCTTTATCAATGAATTCCTGCCATGGCAGCACCTGATCAGCTACCTCGACGCCATCCTGCGTGTGTACAACCGCTACGGCCGTCGTGATAACAAGTACAAGGCGCGCATCAAGATCCTGGTCAAGGCACTCACACCTGAAGTGTTCGCTCAGCGCGTAGACGCCGAATGGGCTCACCTCAAGGATGGTCCGAGCACCCTGACCGAGGCCGAAGTGGCCCGCGTTGCTGCCCACTTCATCGACCCAGCTTACAAAGCCCTGAGCGATCAGAGCGCCGCGCTGGCTGCGCTGGATGCCGAGCACCCGGGCTTTGCCCGCTGGCGTCAACGCAACACCTTCGCGCACAAAAAGCCGGGCTATGTGGCCGTCACCCTGTCGCTCAAGCCTACCGGCGTGGCGCCGGGCGATGTCACCGACAAGCAGCTGGATGCCATCGCCGACCTGGCCGATCGCTACAGCTTCAGCGAAGTGCGCAACAGCCATAACCAGAACATCATCCTCGCCGATGTCGAGCAGGCGCAGTTGTTTACCCTGTGGGGCGAGCTGCGTGAGAACGGTTTTGCTACGCCGAACGTCGGCCTGCTGACCGATATCATCTGCTGCCCAGGCGGCGACTTCTGCTCGCTGGCCAACGCCAAGTCGATCCCGATCGCCGAAGCCATCCAGCGCCGCTTCGATGACCTTGATTACCTGTTCGACATCGGCAATATCGACCTGAACATCTCCGGTTGCATGAACGCCTGCGGCCACCACCACGTCGGCCACATCGGCATCCTCGGCGTGGACAAGAAAGGCCAGGAGTTCTACCAGGTTTCCCTCGGCGGCAGCGCCGGCCGTGATGCCAGCCTGGCGCAGATCCTCGGCCCATCCTTCGCCGAAGCGGACATGGCCGACGTGATCGACAAGATCATCAAGGTCTACGTGGAAAAACGCACCGATGAAGAAAGCTTCCTCGACACCTTCCGCCGCGTTGGCGTCGACCCGTTCAAGGAGCGTGTATATGCAGCGAATCATTAAGAACGGTCAGATCATCGACGAGACTTGGCACCTGCTGCCCAAGGATGCGACGCTCGATTCACTGAGCAACTGCGACGACTACATCGTGCCCTTGGCCCTGTGGGTCGAACACAGCAGCGCCCTCAAGGCCCGCGATGGCGGCCTGGGCGTATGGCTGGAAGCCGGTGAAGAGATCGAAGAAATCGCCGACCAACTGGATAACTTCCAGGTGATCGCCCTGAACTTCCCGGCCTTTACCGACGGGCGCCACTGCTCCACCGCCTACCTGCTGCGCACTCGCTATGGCTACACCGGCGAAGTACGGGCGATTGGTGACGTGCTGCGCGACCAACTGTTCTCCTACCAGCGCGTCGGTTTTGATGCCTTCGCGTTGCGCGCGGACAAGGACCCGGTCGATGCCCTGAAAGCCTTCGACGAATTCGCCGAGGTCTACCAGGCGTCTGCTGACCAGCCGCAGCCGCTGTTCCGCCGCCGCGCCTGAGTTTTGCGCTGCAAACAAAAAGCCCTGCACATGCAGGGCTTTTTGTTTTCTACCGCAGAATTCTAGTCGAGCTTGACCAACACCCGGCCCACCAGCTTGCCGGCCAAAATCTGCTCAATGGCCGCTGGCAGTTCGCTCAGGTTCACTTCGTGAGTCAAAGCCGCCAGATTGGCGATTTTCCACTGCAGGGACAGCTTGTCCCACATCGACGCCTTGACCACCAAGGGCAGCTCCACCGAGTCGACACCCAGCAGGTTGACCCCGCGCAGAATGAACGGCAGCACACTGGCCTGGAAGTTGACCCCAGCGGTCAGCCCGCAACAGGCCACACTGCCGCCGTATTGCAGCGACTTAACCACGTTGAAGAGAATATCGCCGCCCACGGTGTCCACCGCCGCCGCCCACTGTTCCTTAAGCATGGGCTTGGCCGTACCGGCCTGCAGCTCCTCACGACTGACCACCTGACTGGCGCCCAGGCCGCGCAGAAACGCCTCCTGCCCGGCCTTGCCAGTGGCCGCGGCCACGCTATAACCCAGGCTGGCCAGCAGCGCCACGGCAATGCTGCCAACGCCGCCGGTGGCACCCGTGACCAACACGGTGCCGGCCTCGGGCGTCAGACCGGCCTGCTCCAGCTTGGCCACGCAGAGCGCGGCGGTCAGCCCGGCGGTACCGAGCATCATCGCCTCGCGCAGCGCCAGACCTTGCGGACGCTTGAGCAACCAGGCCGAAGGCACACGGATGTACTGGCCAAAGCCGCCCGCGGTGTTCATTCCCAGGTCATAGCCGGTGACGATCACCTCATCGCCAGGGGCGAACTCACTCACGGTGGACTGCTCCACCACACCGGCGGCGTCGATCCCCGGCGTATGCGGATACTGGCGCGTCACCCCGCGGTTACCACTGGCGGACAGGGCGTCCTTGTAGTTGAGTGACGAATAGCGCACCCGAATCAGCACCTCGCCAGCGGGCAGCTCGGCGATATCACGCGCCACCACCTCAGGGCGGAAATGCCCAGGGCTGTCTTCGCTGACCAGTAATGCCTGAAATTTGCTCATCCTGCTCTCCTCTACCGGCAAACCTTACTGCCAGAAACGTTGTTGATTGAGCCGGCTCCACCAGGTCAGCAAGACTCGGTCGAGTGCCACACTGGTGGCGATGCCAAAGCGTTCCTGCAGGCTCTTTTTCTCAGCGTAATGCAAATGGAACAACTCGGCCTCACGGGCGCGGTTGCCGAGGTATTCGTCGCTGGTCTGCAAATCATCCACCAGCAGTTTGTCCAGCGCCGCCATGCCCAGCCAGACTTCGCCGGTGGCCACCTCGTCGATGCTCAACTGCGGGCGGTAGCGGGCGACAAAGCCCTTGAACAGTTCGTGGGTGGTTTCCAGGTCTTCCTGAAATTTCTCCCGGCCCTTGTCGGTGTTTTCGCCAAACACGGTCAGGGTGCGCTTGTATTCGCCGGCGGTCAGCACTTCAAAATCGATCTCGTGTTTCTTCAGCAGCCGGTGCACGTTGGGCAACTGCGCCACCACACCGATGGAGCCGAGAATGGCAAAGGGCGCGCTGAGGATCTTGTCGCCAATGCAGGCCATCATATAGCCGCCGCTGGCCGCCACTTTGTCGACGCATACGGTCAGGGGAATTCCAGCCTGGCGGATGCGCGCCAGTTGCGACGAAGCCAGGCCATAGCTATGGACCATGCCACCACCGCTTTCCAGGCGCAGCACCACTTCATCGCTGGCGGTGGCCATGCTCAGCAGCGCGGTGATCTCATGGCGCAGGTTATCGGTGGCCGAGGCCTTGATGTCGCCATCAAAGTCGAGCACAAAGACCCGCGGTTTTTTGATGCCCTCTTTCAGCGCCTGCTTGGCGTGCTTGGCCTCGGCCTTGCGCTGGGTTTTCAGGGTATGTTTGTCCAGCACCGCCTGCTCCAGACGCTCGCGCAGGCCTTGGTAGACATCATTGAGCTTGTGCACCTGCAGATGACCATGGCGCGGACCGCGACCTTTGCTGCGCAGCGCTGCAATCACCAGCAGGACCATAACAATCGCCACCACCACGGTGACAGTCCTGAGCAAAAACCCTGCGTACTGGGCAAAAAACTCCACACATCTCTCCTTCAGTTTTACCGATACGGGCACACCCTGGCATGACCCCGCTGCTCACCAAGCATACCGACGCCACCCGACGCCGGCCAGCCGCTTGGCTGTGCCCATGACAGTCGATCCGACAATTCAAACAAGCGTATGTTTTTTCGTTGACAGGCCGTTTCTATCACCCTACCCTCGGCTGAATTTCACCGATTGGGATACCAGCGGGCGTGGGCAGTATTTACCTGATTCGACATGGCCAGGCCTCCTTCGGCGCAGACGACTACGACGTGCTGTCGCCGATTGGCGTGCGCCAGGCCGAAGTGCTCGGTCAGTATCTACTCGACCTTGGTGTCAGTCTTGACCGTTGCGTGAGTGGCGACCTGCGCCGCCAGCAGCACACCGCCAGTGCAGCGCTGGAACAATACGCCAACGCCGGCGTGACGCCGCCAACCATCGAACAGGATGCCGCGTTCAACGAATTCGATGCCGACAACGTGATTCGTCATCTGCTGCCGGAAATTCTCCCGCAGGAGCCCGATGCCCTGCATATTCTGCGCAACGGCGCCCAGAACCGCGCCGAGTTCCAGCGCCTGTTCGCCCTGCTCATTCAGCGCTGGGTTAACGGCGACTATGCCAGCACCGATGTACCCACCTGGCCCAGCTTTGTCAGCCAGGTTGCCGGCGGCCTGCAGCGCCTGCTACAACTGGCAGACAGCAAAGACAACGTTGCCGTATTCACCTCCGGCGGCACCATTACCGCACTGCTGCATCTGATCACAGGCATCACGGCGGAAAAAGCCTTCGAGCTTAATTGGCAAATTGTTAACACCTCGCTCAGCCGCCTGAAGTTTCGCGGCAGCGATGTGGCCCTAGCTTCCTTCAACAGCCACACACACTTGGAGCTGCTGAAGGCGCCGGAGCTCATCACTTTCCGATGACCTCCTGCCCACTGCGCCTATCCTGGCGCGAGAAAAACCTGAAAACAAAGGATAGAAACCATGACCTCAGTTGCTGACATCGCCCAAAACATGCAAGCCAAGTTCAACTCCGCTGCTGCTGCCGGCCTGGACCTGGTATTCGGCTTCAACATCGAAGACGGCGAGAACTTCTTCCTGACCGTTAAAGATGGCACCTGCGAAATGAGCCAAGGTGAGTCGGCCAACGCCAACGTGACCCTGATCATGAGCACCGAAACCCTGGCCGGCATCACCACCGGTGAAACCGACGGCATGCAAGCCTTCATGGGCGGCAAACTGCGCGCCGAAGGCGACATGATGCTGGCCATGAAACTGGGCGAACTGTTCCCAGTTTAAGCGTCTACGCTGTAGTCGCTGACGAAAAACCGGGGTCTTCGGACTCCGGTTTTTTTTCGCCTGAACAATCCTGGCATTCAGAATCAGGCCAGCTGATTGGGCGGCAACACGCTCGCCAATAAGAGCCCATGCGACTTGTGAGACGCCCCTAGCAGCATTAGATTAAACAATAATCTCGAGCCCCCATCATAAGTAGAAGGGATAAGCATGGCGCTTAACGATCAATCCACCCGTATCCGCGACGGCGAAGAGCTCGACGCCGCGATCATCGACAGCTACCTCAAGGCCCATATTCCTGGCCTGAGTGGTGAGCCACAGATCAGCCAGTTCCCAGGCGGGGCATCGAACCTCACCTACCTGCTGGAATACCCGCAGCAGGAATTCGTTCTGCGCCGGCCGCCGTTTGGCCATAAGGCCAAATCTGCCCATGACATGGGCCGCGAATACCGCATTCTCAACCAGCTCAACGCCGGTTTCCCCTACTGCCCGAAAGCCTATGTGCACTGCACCGACGAGTCGGTGATTGGCTCCGAGTTCTATGTCATGGAGCGCGTCAACGGCATCATCCTGCGCGCTGACCTGCCGGCCGAGCTGAACTTCAGCCCGGAGCAGACCACCCAACTGTGCAAAAGCTTTATCGACAAGCTGGTTGAGCTGCACAACGTCGATTACCAGGCCTGCGGCCTCGGCGACTTGGGCAAACCAGAAGGCTACGTGGCCCGCCAGATCAGCGGCTGGAGCGATCGTTACGAGAAAGCCCTGACCCCCGATGCGCCGCTGTGGACCGAGGTCAAGGCCTGGCTGAACGAGAAGATGCCAGCGGACCACCCCAAGTCGGCCATCGTGCACAACGACTACCGCTTCGATAACGTGATCCTCGATCCGCGCGACCCACAACGCATCATCGGTGTGCTGGACTGGGAGCTGACCACCCTTGGCGACCCGCTCATGGACCTGGGCAACACCCTGGCCTATTGGATCGAAGCTGGCGACCCAGCACCGGTACAGCTGATGCGCCGCCAGCCGAGCAATGCACCTGGCATGCTTACCCGTCAGCAGTTTGCCGACTACTACGCCGAGCGCGCGGGCATCGAAATCAAAAGCATCGACTTCTACTACACCTACGGCCTGTTCCGCCTGGCCGGCATCGTGCAACAGATTTACTACCGCTTCTTCCATGGCCAGACCCAGGACAAGCGCTTTGCTCAGTTCGTGCAGATGAACAAACTGCTGGAGCAAATGAGCCTGCAGGTCATCAAGAAATCCAGCCTCTGAGGCTCGCCGCTTAAGGCTCACGTTTAAGGAGAGAGTTGCATGTCCAAGACCAACCTGTTCGACCTCGATGGCAAGATCGCCTTCGTTTCTGGCGCCAGCCGCGGCATCGGCGAAGCCATCGCCAAACTGCTGGCCCAGCAAGGCGCCCACGTAATTGTCTCCAGCCGCAAGATCGAAGGCTGCCAGGCCGTTGCTGACGCGATCATTGCCGAAGGCGGCAAGTCCACGGCGATTGCCTGCCACATCGGCGAAATGGAGCAGATCCAGAGCGTGTTCGCGCAGATTCGCGAACAGTTCGGTCGCCTCGACATCCTGGTCAACAATGCGGCCACTAACCCGCAATTCTGCAACGTACTGGACACCGACCTGTCGGCCTTCCAGAAGACCGTTGACGTCAACATCCGCGGCTACTACTTCATGTCCATCGAAGGCGGCAAGCTGATGAAGGAAAGTGGCGGTGGCAGCATCATCAACGTCGCCTCGATCAATGGCGTAACCCCAGGCGAGTTCCAGGGCATCTACTCGGTGACCAAAGCTGCCGTGATCAGCATGACCAAGGTTTTTGCCAAGGAATGCGCGCAGTTCGGCATCCGTTGCAACGCCCTGCTGCCGGGCCTGACCGACACCAAATTCGCCTCGGCGCTGGTGAAGAACGACGCGATTCTCAAACAAGCGCTGACGCAGATTCCGCTCAAGCGCGTGGCCGATCCGAGCGAAATGGCCGGTGCGGTGCTGTATCTGGCCAGCGACGCATCGAGCTACACCACCGGCGTTGCGCTGAACGTGGATGGCGGTTTCCTCTCCTGATCCCGCTCAAACCCTGAACGGATCCTGCCCCTGTAGGAGCTGCCGCAGGCTGCG
>OFRI01000035.1_pt1 | contig 29848 bp, 38 predicted proteins | sample 1543031 | NCBI WGS metagenome assembly OFRI01 (sample SAMN07774226, study PRJEB24372) | wastewater metagenome
TGAATCATTAGCAGCAGTTGAATATTCAACTACCGGTTATATAGCACCAGGTCTTTATAACACTACTACCGGTGGATCTGGCAGCGGCTTAAAAGTAAACGCAGCTTCAGCTTCAACTGCAACTCAAGAACCAAAAGGTACAGTAATAACCGGCTTTGGTACCCGTTGGCTGCATACAGATGTGTTAGGAGCACCTTATCCAACTGGAGCGGGTCAGCCCTACACTGGGGAAGCTGTTTTTACACATCCTGCCTCTGGAAGCACAATAACAATAAAAATGACTTTAACTAGCCAAGTATTAAATATTACCGGCTTTAATGCAGGTTACACGGATACGGGTGGAGTGGGTTACATGTGGACTAATGCAAGTTTTGCTGGGACTTTTGTTACCATTGTCGGCTATTTCGGCCAAAACGGAAATTTAGTTGCAGGCACTTATGTACTAGATAAACCTTCTAACTCGGCAACACCAATAAATGGGACAGTACAGGCGCAAGTAAGTGTTGTGGTGGAAGGATCAAGCGTTTGGATAGCTGATGTAGTTGTACAAGATAGTGGGTCTAATTATAAAGTCGGAGACAACATACAAGTAATTGGAACGGCTAGCCCGCTACCTCCCATGAGAGTTGCAGCACTTCGCTCCACCGCTCAGCAACGTGTGGCTGAACCTTTTGATGCTATTACAGATGTGTACTATTACGACCAGCAAGAAGGCAGCCATCAAAATGGCCCTGAGCATCAAGTAGTTTATATTAATGAGCAACGGGTAAATTACAAAAAAGGTTTATACGCACCAGAAGAATTTATACCGCAATATGACCGCATGGCGATGATAGGTTTGCAACTACGCAGCGGTAAGGAATGGAGCGATTTTAGTAATCTTACTTACTATGCGAAGCAAGGCCGTGAAACGGTGCGGATGATTGACCCAGTAGCCGGAACCACAACAGGGTATTCACCCACATCAGGAATCATTGGCCCCACGCATTTATTCCCTGAAATACTACGCGCCTTATTGCGATCACCATTGGTTGGTGCAAATAAATTAATACCTGAATCGATGATTGACTGGCCCGGCTTCCAAGAAGCTTGCAAAGTTTGTATTGCTAACCAATGGTTCTGGGATGGTGTGCTGGCATCACCAGTTAATATCCGCGAATGGGGTTATGAAAATGCAGCATACTTCTTCTTAGATTTCCTTATTTTAGGCGGCAAATTATCCTTGCAGCCAACATTCCCAGTTATTTCTACCCCAGACTTGTCGGGTTATACGTTGTCTGGTGCTTATGACCGCTTACCTACAATTGCAGCATTATTTACTGATGGCAATATTATTGAAGATTCGTTGCAAGTAAGCTGGTATCCAGCCGAGCAACGTTTAGCGCCACAAGTATTAATTACATTACGCGATGAGGTAGAAAATGGCTTCGCTGAAACACGTAATATCCTTGTGCGGTTAGCTGAATCACAGCAAACAGATTCAGAATCAGCACCAGTAGAAGCTGTTGATTTTACTGGCTTCTGCACCAACGCAAACCATGCCGTTGATTTTGCTAAACTATTAATTCAAACACGTCGTTATGTAACGCATACGGTTACGTTTAAAACATTCCCTGAAGGCTTAGCACTTGCACCTGGTACGTACTTTAAACTCGCTAGCCAGGCAAGGCATGTAGATCAATTCCAGAATGGTTATGTATTAGATGATGGGCGTGTTGTAACAAGCAGTGAATTGACCGGCTCAAATACGGTCTACTGGTGGCGATCTGGGATGTTAGCAGTTGAGACAGGCACCATCACAGTTGATGGTAATGGTTACGTGACAGATAATAAATTCGCTGGGGCGGTCTTTACGGTATATGCAAACGCCCAAAGCGCACGGGTATACAAGGCCGAACTCATTAGTTATGATGAGGAGGGGATGGTGGAAATAACTGGTAGTCATGTGCCTGTCGATGTCAGCACAGGCAAGATCACCTACCTAAACTTAGATGACAATTTATTTGAGGTGCAAAACGAGCAATGAGTTTCGTAGGCCCCGTTTTTCCTAGTATCGCCCCTACATCTAGATCGCTGAATGCAGGCGATTTTCCAGGCACTACGTTTACAGCACAAAACGGCATGGAAAGCCGTGTGCAATATGGCAGCAGGCGTAGTAATACAGAACTATCACTATCGTTCGACAATATAAGCGATGCTGACGCAGCTTTAATCCATGACCATTACGCAAATTGCCGTGGCACGTTAGGTCTATTTGGTCTTGGCAGCACCAGCAAAAGCGGTAACCCCGGCTTTGATGCAGGCATTACACCATTAAGTAGTACCAATAGATTTTCAGCAGCACCGTTTGGTTTGCAGTATCGCTATGCGGAACCGCCACAATTCAACAGTGTGAAGCCTGGTCGGATGTCGGTTACAATTAAATTAACAGGGGTGCTTGACGCATGACTTATTACAGCGGCAAAGATGGCACCCTCACCTATAACGGCAGCCAAGTAGCCAAGGTAAGCAACTGGAGCATATCCAGCGCGGTAGATACGTTAGAGACAACAGTATTAACCGATAGCGACCGTAGCTATGTGCCAGGGCTCAGAACTATAAGCGGTAGTGCCACTGTATTTTATTATGACAACGCACCGGTTTCATTGCTGGAGCGCGTGGTAAAAACTGCTGTAGTTAGTGAGAATGACATACTAGCCATCAAACTTGGCTGGGGCACTAAATACATCCAAGGTAATTGCATTATTACCAGTGCTGAATTGAGTTGTGCTGTTGGTGAAGTAATGCAGGCTAGCATCCAGTTCCAATTTACTGGCGCACCAACGGGCGTAACACTATGACGGTATATTTAGGCAACGCAGGTAACATAGAGCTTACCAGAGATAGTGGTGATACAATTGCGGGCACCATTAAAGTTGCTAGTGTTGATGCTGGCAAGGATATGTTTAGTTTTGATTTTAGCTTTGGCGCATTTGTAACAGGTGATTTTGTAGAATTTAGTAGTGCATCTACATTGTCATTTGTCTCAGGATATGCCTACACTAAAGGTAATTGGTTTGTTAACGTAGACCAGCTTGGCGGTTTACGGTTATATCCTACATATACTGATGCTATTGCTGGCACTTCGAATAATAGGGTTGGATTAGCAGTGCCGGGGGCTGATATTGCTGTTAGCTGTAGAATCCTTAATGCAGTGCCTAGAATATTAGCAAATATTATACAGTTTGAGTTATCAACTGACCGCGAGGCTGTAGACACTTCCAGTTTAGGCGATGAATTTAGAAATCAATACAGCACTTTGATCACCGGTTCGGGCAGTATCGACTGCCAATTTGATTATGCAACTGCTGGTGAAACTGAAATTGCAGTTTATTTGCATAATTTATTATTGCGGCAACAATTTGGCAGTGATTTTAAGGCTAATCTTTACATCTTGACTGAAGGTCAGGCGCAAGGTGTTAATGCTAGCAACGATTCAGTGTGGTACGAAATCCAAGGTGTGATGACTAATGCAGCCATCCGATGCACGGCTGGCGATATAATTGAAAGCCGATTTACATTTGTAACAACAGGCGAAATCAAGCTTAGGGTTCAAACCACCACATGGGCAGACCTACTGCTTAATGCCGCCAATGATAGACTGGTACTAAGCACCGCTGATGGTGACGTTCTAGAACTCGGAGAGGAACTGTAATGGCCAACCAGCGTATAGACCAGCTAAACGCTGAAACAACGCCAGCAGCAGCAGATGTGTTGCCCGTATATTCAATTGCAGGCAGTGATACCAAGAAGATTACAGTTAAAAACCTAGTGCAGCAAGGTGCTGCGTTAGTTGATGATGCGTCGATACCAGTAGCCAAGGTAAACCTAAGCGGCATCAGCGGCACCAACCTTACTAATGGCACGGTCACCGCTGCCAAGCTTGATACCAGCACCATCCCAGCTACTGGTGGTGTAACGGTATCAAGCAGCAATTTGCAACTGGTAGCACCTACCAGCCCAATCGTTCGCAATGCAGGCACTGGCAGCCTTGAACACGCAGTTAGCGGTGCTACTGCTGGCACCTACACCAAAGTCACAGTTGATACCCGAGGTCATGTAACTGCTGGCACAGCAGTTGCCGCAGCGGATCTGCCGATTGCCGTATCTGGCACTGTTGGCGTAATGTCACCCGGCACCGGGCTTACCGTTACAGGTGGTGGTGTATTAAATCACAGCAGTAGCGTTACGGCTGGCACAACAACCGGTTTTACATATGACGCACAAGGCCATATAACCGGTGCGGTTGCTTTAGCCGGTGCTGATTTACCTATTGCCACTAGCAGCGTTAGAGGTGCTGTCCGACCTGGAACAGGTTTAAGCGTAGATGGTAATGGCATTTTAGCTGTAACTGCCGCAACCAATGCTGCATTAGGCGGTGTTATTGCAGGTTCGGATTTTAGTGTTACCACTGGGACAATTTCACTTGCAGCTCAAGCCGGTATTGCTGCGGGCCAGTATACAAAAGTAACAGTAAATAGCAAAGGCATTGCAACTGCTGGCACAGTTTTGTCGGCAGGTGATATACCAAACCTTGCAGCATCACAAATAACAAGCGGCAGTTTAGATATTGCACGTATCGGCGCTAATACAATCACAGGCGCAAAAGTTGCAAATTACGCTGTTACTAAAATTGGCGATACTCAGCCAACTGCTGATTACATAGGCCAGTTCTTTTTTAACCCTCTCAGCCGCGATTTGTCGCTTTTCGATGGCAACGTATTCCAGCCGATTGGTATTTCAGTTGGTGAAATTGTATTTGCCGGTACGTTTGACGCATCGGCAGGCGGTGGTACAGGCCACGTAGCAAGCGTCACAGCAGAAGGCACTGGCATTGGCTTAGTAGAAGGTTCGCCATTACCTGCGGCTGCTACTGCCAATAATCGTTACTACCTGGTCGTAAGCGAAGGCGGCACTATAACAAGTGGTAATGCACCGCAAGTTGCCTTAGCACCACCTGACATTGTGCTATCTACTGGTATTGAATGGACAGAAGTTGACGTATCGCAAACTTTTACTAGCGTTAGTGCATCACAAGTTGCATTTACGCCAGAAGGCACAATTGCCGCCAATAACGTACAAGCTGCAATTGAAGAAGTAAATAATGAAAAGCTAGCACTTGCTGGCGGCACAGTCACAGGCAATCTTGAAATCGGTACTGCTGGCAGTTTAAGTTTTGAAGGCTCCACTGCTAATGCTTTTGAAACCACCATTGCAGTCGTAGATCCAACAGCAGACCGTACAATTACGCTGCCCAACGAAAATGGCACTGTAATTGTTAGCGGTAATGCAAGCATTGTCAATGCCGACATCAACGCCAGTGCGGCGATTGCTTATAGCAAGTTGGCCGCGCTAACCAGCGGCAATATCCTGGTGGGTAATAGCAGCAACGTCGCCACTAGCGTTGCAATGAGCGGTGATGTAACGATCACCAACGCAGGCGTGGCGGCGATTGCATCCAATGTAATCATCGATGGCGACATCAGCGCCAGCGCCGAGATTGCAGTCAGCAAACTAGCCGATGGCACGGCCCGCCAACTGCTGCAAACCGACGCCGCCGGTACTGGCGTGGAATGGACCGATAACGTAGACATACCAGGCACCCTGGACGTAACAGGCGCCGCAACATTTGATGGCAGCGTTTATGTAGGCGGTTCCTTAACGCTGGAAGGCACCACCGCCGATGCGTTTGAGCTGACGTTTGCCTGCGAGCCAACCGCCGACCGTACCGTTACGCTGCCGGATGCCACCACCACCTTGGCTGGCCTCGGCGTAGTGCAGTCATTCACCGTTGCCCAACGCGGCACGATCAGTGCTCTTACTGATGGCGCAACAATTACAGCAGACTTTGCAGTGGCCAATAACTTCAGCGTTACCCTTGGCGGCAACCGCACATTAGCTAACCCATCGAACCAAACTGCTGGCCAATCTGGTTGTATATGGATTACACAAGATGGCACCGGTAGCCGGACATTAGCGTATGGCTCGCAGTGGGATTTTACTGGTGGCACGGCGCCAACGTTAAGCACTACGGCTGCTGCTGTTGATTGCTTGGTTTATGCAGTGCAATCAAGTACTAAAATTACTGCCACACTTATCACCAACTTAAGCTGATGATTCCTGGAAGTGCTAATCCGCTGCTACTAAAAAGCGCAGCCGCCGCCGCTGGTGGCTACCAGGTGAGCAGATCCTTGAGATTCAATAGTAGTGACAGTGCCTCGTGTGCCAGAACTTTTTCATCTGGAAGCAGCACAACAACGCAAACATTGTCGCTTTGGGTAAAAAGAGCCAAGCTTGGAGCTACAGGATGCTTTTGGGGTGGCTATGACGGAAGCGCAGCTTATGGTGCGTATTTTCAATTTGAGTCTTCTGATGCTCTTACTGTAATTCTTGGCGGAGCCTCTTTATACCAACTAACGACAACACAAGTTTTTAGAGATCCCTCATCTTGGTATCACATTGTATTGACAATTGACACCAATAATGGGACGAGCGGCGATCGCATTCGGCTATATGTTAATGGATCTCGTGTCACAACATTTTCAACAGCTAGCTATCCAACTTCTGGCTATGGATGTCAGTTTGCTTTAGGGAATGCAAACAACAAAATTGGCACAACTTGGGGGTCTTCTGCTTATAGCTTTTTCGACGGCTATCTTGCCGACATCCACTTCATCGACGGGCAAGCATTAACCCCCAGCAGTTTCACAGAAGTCAGTGCCACTACTGGGCAACTCATACCCAAGGCATACAGCGGCAGTTTCGGTACAAATGGTTTCTGGCTGAAGTTCAGCGATAACTCTGCTGCTACTGCTGCCACGCTGGGTAAGGATTACAGCGGCAACAGTAATAACTGGACGCCGAATAATCTCAGCGTTACTGCTGGTGCTGGGAATGACAGCTTAGTAGACACCCCGACTTCTTACGGCACCGATACAGGCGTGGGTAATGAGGTGAGGGGGAATTATTGTACTTGGAATCCACTGGATACTTCCGGTACCACGTTGTCAAATGGAAATCTTGACGCTGTTTCGAATGGTCCCGGTGGAATTAGTAAAGGGACCTTTGCGGTTAGCTCTGGGAAGTGGTACTGGGAGGTCACGAAAAATGCGAATAACACAAGCATTGGCATAGCTCTGTCCACTATCGCTCCCACAATTGCTTATGTAGGCAACGGTCAAACGTGGTCCTATTATTCACTCAACGGCTTCCTATACACAAATGGCTCAGGATCTGCTTATGGTGCCACATACGCAAATGGCGACGTAGTTGGTATTGCCCTAGACCTCGATAATGACACGCTTACTTTTTACAAAAATGGCGTTAGTCAAGGCACCGCCGCAACTGGATTGACCGGCACCTACACTCCTGCTTTTGGCAACGATCAAAGTGGACCGTCTGTATCTGCTAACTTTGGCCAACGCGCATTTGCTTACCAGACACCAGGAACAAATCGCCCTGCCGCAACATTCAAGGCACTATGCGATACCAACCTGCCCGCCCCATTAACCGCCAAGCCTAATACGGTGATGGATGTTAAGCTCTACACCGGCAATGGCAGTACGCAGACGATCAGCGGGTTGGCGTTCTCGCCGGACTTGGTGTGGTTAAAAAGCAGGTCATCGGGTGGCTATGCGCATCGTCTAAACGACACCGTTAGGGAAGCTACTAAAGAGTTGTATTCCAACTTAACAAGTGCGGAGTTCACGGACGCAAGTGGCTTGACCGCATTTAACTCAGACGGTTTTTCAGTAGGATCCACTCCTGGTTATAACGAAAATACAGGAACATACGTCGCCTGGGCGTGGGACGCAGGCACCTCAACCGTATCCAACACAGCAGGCTCCATCACTAGTCAGGTGCGGGCGAATGCAACTGCTGGGTTTAGTGTAATTACTTACACAGGCACTGGAGCTAGCGCCACGGTGGGGCATGGATTAGGTGTCGCCCCTTCACTGATTATCGCTCGTCCACGCGACGCAACTTCCAACTGGATCGTTTATCACGCATCTGAAGGGGCAGGGAAATTCCTGCGTCTTAATACTACGGGCGCTTCTACTACTGATTCCTCAGCCTGGAACAACACTACGCCAACAAGCACTGTTTATAGCGTTGGTAATAACGCTGCTAACGGCAGTGGGCTTTCTGTGATCGCATATTGTTTCAGCCCGGTAGTCGGGTACTCTTCAATGGGGAGTTATGTCGGGAATGGATCGGCAGATGGGCCCTTTGTGTATACCGGGTTTAGGCCTAGGTGGATATTGATTAAGTGGACCACGGCCACTGAGTGGTGGTGGATATTTGACACAGCTAGAGACACTTATAACGCTTCTGGTTTGTACCTTGGTGCTAACGCCCCCAATGCTGAAAATGATTTGCGCGGTACTTATCCTATCGACATCCTTTCTAATGGATTCAAGATAAGGAATGCCACGTATCCGAACGGATCTCAGACGGCAATATATGCGGCATTTGCAGAAGCACCGTTCCAATACGCCCGAGCCAGGTAACCCTCGTAGGGGACACGTCTTCTAACCCGTGGAAATCGACGGGTTTACAACCATTTTCGTGACGCCACGGATATGGTAGGGTAGCGAGTGTTCACCAAGTTGGACAGTACCTGGCGCAGTGTTCAACTTACTGAACATAATGTTTTTGCTACCAGGCATTATTAGTAGTCCCGCACACTAATCACATGACTGATCATCCAATTAGCCCACCGCCTGAATTGGTGGAGCAGTGGCGAAGAGAACCTGAGTATGCCTATGACACTCAGCCGAAAACAATGGTCACGATGACTACAGATCGTTTGATGCTGCTGTCCAAAAAGTCTGCTCAATATGGCGCCGACCAGGAGCTGGAGGCGTGTTGTGAATGGTTAGACGCGGAACTAAGGACGCCTTATGTAGCCATCCGTCTTCGTTCCGACCGTCGCTCCAAGCCTCCGAGCTTGAAGGAGCAGGCGCTTGAAGTAGTGACTGGTTTGGAAAAGCGTTGGGATCTGCAATGCGATCTGGCTTGCCTCCGCCGCGCACTGGAGGCATTGCCCAATGACTGATTACACAGCAACGCCCGAGCAGTGGGCCGACACGGAGCACTGGGCTTATCAGCGAAACGGCCAGACTCAAGCCTGCATCCTTGAATTACGCGCCAGGGTCGAGACGTTGGAGGCTGCAGCTCACAAGCACATTCTCGAAACCAACTCGAACATTTTGGCCTTGTTTAGTCGGGTTGAATCGCTAGAAGCTGCTGAACGCCAAGCATCAAAGGTCTACCAAATCAGCAAGCCTCTGAGACTTACAGCAGAGCAACAGGCGGAGTTACAGGCATTGCTGACGCCCAACTTCAGGGTTGGTATGACGCCAACTTCTACTTCAAACCAAGTTGATAGCTCGCTGGTGGACCGAGTGGCCCGCGCTATTGGTCGAGATGACGAGCCCATTAACTGGGAGGAGGAAGCCCGCGCCGCAATCCGCATGGTGGCTTTGTGGCTTAACGAAGCTTCCTTAGATCTTTACCCCGGGGATCGCGGCCTTATTGTCAACACACTTTACGACCAAGCAAATCAATGACTGACTACAAGTTCGTGCCCCTAGTCCGGTCAACTTCTAAGTTATTGCAAACTTGAAGTTAGTTTATCTCAAAAGTGTATAATGTTTTTAGAGCTTTTAATTTTGTTAGATGCTAACCCGAGATATTTACTCAGAACCTAGAGATTTTATGGAGGATTACCTTTCTCAGTTAACCCCCCGTATGGTTCGTAATGTGTACACAATGAACGAACAACCACTCCACATATTAACTCGTCCCGATATACAAAACATGTGGGATGACTATAACAATGTTCGAACCCACCCCCCTGAAACGCTCTTAGACGTTTTTGGTCCGCTGCTTAAGAGGTAACATTTAATTTCCTTGCTCCCTTGAACAGCAAACCATGACTGACCCTACTCCAGTAGCAACTATTCTTACAGTTTCTATCCATCGTACAGATACGAACCCTGTTCATGGCCGTGGGGTTTTACAAATTTCTATTGACGACGAAGGTGCAGGAGGTTTTGTAAAGATTTGTGAATTAGGCGATGATCTAGACCATTACGTACGCATAGACGCTGATGAACTAGATTTGGTTTTTCACGAAGCTAAAAAGCTTATTGATCAGAAAACACTGATTTCTTTTAGGGAGTAGTCTTTGAGATCACTGCTTCTGAACGGTAACTCTCACACCTATAATCGGATTAATCTTGATTTTACTCCCGAAAATGAACATTAAACTTTTTTAAAATGACTAAAAGAACTTGCAACTACTGCAAAAAAGAAAAACCACTAAACAAAAAACATTTTCAAATTATTAAAATGTTTAAGCAAGGATACTCTTTTTGTTGCTTAGATTGTGATGAAAAGAATAAAAAACCAAAAGTAAAAAAGAAAGATGAAAAGTTCCTCAGTGAAAAATTAGAAGTAAAAATACAACATCGTGATCTCAAAGAACTAGTAAATATTCTTGGTTATTACAAAGGAATGGTTGAGTCTTCTGATGAGCACGAGATACCTACAAGCAATATAGATCGCATGCTTGATAAAATAAAGCATGAATTAAATAAACACATTTGATCTCACATGACACCACAACAAAACGACGTACTCTTAGCTGCTGTTGATCTGATCAACGGTGGAATGGACATGGAAGAAGCATTGGGTTGTTACCGAGTTATTGCTCAGTACGTTGTGAAAACAAACCCACCTGATTCTGTGGAGAACAAGGACAATTTATTAAAACCGTTACCTGATCTTGAAAGGCAAGAAATAATGTGGCGCGTTGCTGTTACGTCCGCACTAGAATCAGGGGAAGCTCCATATGCACTTTTTGCTGATCGTATTCATAGTTATCTTGCAGGTAAAAACCTCATGGATTTTAAAGAAGAACCCAGTAACCAAGAACACTCGTGTTTAGTTTGTTAAAAATTGTTCAAAAAAAACTAAGAAGTAAAAACTGCTAATATGTAAGAAAAACAAAGAGTTTTTTATATGGCGTCACGAGATTACTTTCCTTATTATGTTGAGGACACATCTAATTCTTTAAAACCCACTGTATATCCTAGAGTTCTTGAGCCTTATGAAAGAGGTGACGTAGGACCAAACTTTGGTGCTTTCGATGCCTCTACAAACAAATATGAATTTACACCAGAAGGAGAGTTATATAAAAATTATTTTAAAGAGAATACAGGACGTGATTTAGTTATAAAACCTTTTTTTTCGGGAATTCCTGAAGGAGCAACTGGATATTTTTATTCTAGAGGGCCAGGAGGTTCAACCGATCCAAAGGAACGTATTATTTATATGAGTAAAGAAGAAGAGGGGAATCCTTTTATAATTGCACACGAAGGAGCCCATGCAAAAGATCCTAATTTAGCAAACCCAAGAAAACAATATTCTCCTGAAGTCAAGGATCCTGTAAGTTTTTTAAGAAATTATATAAATAATGAGTTTCAAAGTCGCCCTAGTATGATTGCTGAAACCGAAGCCCAGAGAGGAGCAGTAGAACAACTTAAAGCTATGGAAGTTCCTACTGGAGCGGACCAAGGTGACCCGTGGTTCAAAGGTTATCCGGCTAGTTTTATAGATAGAGGCTTAACTAGAGCTAAACAGATTATTACTGCACCTATAATACCTGACGCTCTAGGACCGGAAGCCTACGAATACTTTGCAAAAAATAAACAAATACCTGCTTCTTTTGTTCCTTATGAGCCAACCTATCCTGTCCACCGTGAGTTTGAGTTTAGTCCGAGACTCGCACAAAACCTCTTAGATCTATCCTTAAACTCCGCTTATAGAGATGAGGAACAACGAGTTCGTGATAATACCAGAGATTATATAGATTCCCGTTTAGGTTATTAATTAACTGCGCATTTAAAAAACATTCACTAATTTTTTACAGAAATGTAAGATAATTTTGAGTTACATTTCTTGCTAAAATATATTTAGCCGCACTCACACTTGTGAGCGAACGGGATCTGATTTTCAACCTATCCTGTCTTCAAAAGAAGTGTGCGCGAAAAACATTTAGAAAACAAATACTTGATGGATGGGGGTGCTGTGCTTATTGCGGCAAATTAAATCCAGCTACTCTAGATCATGTCATTCCGAGGTCTGCAGGAGGACCGACCACTAAAAACAACCTGGTAGCCGCTTGTGGCGACTGTAATATTCTTAAAGGTTCTGAAAATTGGTATATATGGTTTAGATCTCAATCCTTTTGGACGGAAGAAAAAGAAACTTTAATTCTTCACTGGTTACACCAAGATGAATTCAACTCTAGTGAGTTAACACTAGCTTCTACTGTTCCTAGTTTAATCGAAGCCGCCTAACTATTTCTTAACCAACTTTGTGAAAATTCCAGCCAAAAGTTCAACAGCTCTGTAAACTTTACCGTACACTGCGTCGTCTTTTGGTGTAGGTGTCAAGTTAACAATAGCCAGAGCCAGCACGTGGACGGCAGCAGCAACTCCTACGAGTTCAGTCCAATTTTGTGTGAGGTGGTTTAACATTTTCTTGGCAAGATCTATTAAAATTATAGTAGCACTTGCTAAATTACGCTAGAACACACGGAGATATTTTACATGGCTGAAATTGCAAAAAAGAGAGACCCTGAAAAGTGGGCCCGAGCAAAGGCTAAGGCGAGGAAGCGTATGGGTGGCCACAGTGCTAGAGCAATGCAGTTGGCTACAAAGTACTACAAAGAAATGGGTGGAAGCTATGAAGGCAAAAAATCAAGCGAGAATAAACTTTCTAACTGGAGTCGCGAAAAATGGGAGACTCGCGAAGAACACGAGAAGAGTAAAGGAAAATAATGCCTTCTAAGAGTCATGGTCATTCTTTAGGTAGCCGAGGAAACACTAAGCGTTCCTTGACTTATAATAGTTGGCGTTCTATGCGGGAGCGTTGTTACTTAAAATCTAATATTGGTTATAAAAATTATGGAGCAAAAGGTATCACTGTCTGTGATTCATGGAAAGATTCTTTTGAGTGTTTTTTAGAGGATATGGGTGAGCGCCCTGAGGGTTATGTGCTTTCTCGTAAAGGCGATAAAGGTAATTATGAACCAGGAAATGTTACTTGGAAAACTTTGAGAGAGAACTCTTCTGAGAAAAAACACGCTGTAGGTAGTGCAGTTGGGGTTTCTAAATTGACTGAAGCAAAAGTTTTAGAGATTAGGCAGCTCCGAAAAGAAGGCTATGGAGTCAGAGAATTAGGTAGAATGTATGGTGTAAATCACAAATCTATTAGTTGCGTCGTGAACAGAAAGACCTGGGTGTATATTTAAGCTAATGGCTGATCTAGCTCGCGAAAAAGGCCGTACTGAAAGGTATTTACCTCGGGCCGCTTGGGCAAATATGTCTCCTGGAGAACGTCGTGCAACAGACGATAAGAAAAAAGCTGCCACGCGTGGTAAACCAGTTAACACTCAGATAGAAAACACTGAAGCTGCTAAAAGAGCAAGTGCTAAGGCTCGGGCTTATCGTGCATCCAAGGGGAAGTAAGTCTCATTTCGCCTCCTAATAGATCCTGAGCGTTGGAACCGTCTGGAGGTGATTCGTTGTATACAGGTTCCATAAGTTTTTGTTCTTCTTCTTTCCATTTTTTCTGCACTTCTGCTGTCTCTTTATCTAGTTCCTCCAGAAAAAGTAAGACTCTAAATTCTGTCCAATCGTCCTGACAGTTATCTTTAATTCTTTGTATAAGTTTATTTCTGGTTAAACCTGAAAAAATTTGTTCTAAGAAAATAATAACTTCATAAATTAAAGCATTCACTCGGTTGTAGTTCTTTTTGTTTTCCATGGTTTAGAATCTTACTAAACAGGTGGGTTTTTAAAATGGCTGAAGTAACGTTCAACCGTGAGATTGGAGCTGCTCCCGAAGGTATTACCCGTTTTGGTCAGGTCCGAACTAGTAACGGATCTAATGTCACTATAAACAATTATCGGTCTTTTGCGGGGGATGGTTCTTTTCCTTTAGCTGATGTTTATCAAATTACTTACGGAACCACAGGAACAGCTACCGTTACTTTGACAGCCGAAGCTTTTGCTGTGCGTGGTGTGCGTGTTCTTAAAGCAGATGGAACTGTAGCTGGTGAGGCTGTAGCTCCTAAAATTACCCGTAGAGCTGCTTCTAGTTTTACCTATTCAGTAACTAATAACGAGACAGCTACTGTGTACGTGGATCGTAGCGATCGTAGTGCTACAGAGTATCGGGTAACTATAAATGCCGCGTAACATTTATTTTCTGTTTTTTATCTGTAGTTAACCAAAAGAACCTTTCTTTTTTGTCGGTTCTTTGCAAGAGTACCTAAAGCTTGTTCGTTGGCCATGCGGTTATCTTCAAAAGGACTCGATTTAATTAAAGAATTTGAAGGCCTGGAGCTAAAGGCTTATCGGTGTCCTGCGAACATATTAACAATTGGTTACGGCCACACAGGTTCTGATGTTAAGGAAGATTTAACTATTACAGAGGAACAAGCTAACCGTTATTTAATGAGTGATACTGAAAGTGCTCAGCAGTGTGTAAGTTCTTTTGTTGTAACAAAACTCAATCAGAATGAATATGACGCTTTAGTTTCGTTCACTTTTAATGTAGGTCCGACAGCATTTATAAACTCAACTTTATTAAAATTACTGAACGAGGGAGTGACTCGAGTAGTTGTCGCTGCTGAATTTTTACGCTGGGTAAAAGCCGGTGGCGAAGAGGCGTCTCCCGGATTAGTACGTCGTCGTGAGGCCGAGCGTAAATTGTTTCTAGAAAAAGTTAAACATCCTTTGCTGTCAAAATCAATTTTAGCTAGACAAGATACTTGGTTAAAACGTCGTCCGATAGCGAGCAATGAGCTAAAACCCGAAGAAAAACTGTTTGTACCGAAAGATTCAGCGTGGCAGTGGACCGAACTAAGGATGTATGCAGGTGAAAATCATCAAAAAGTCTTTCTTACAGCCGAGCCCGCAGGTGATTGGTGGATTTTTCCCGACCACTGGAAAATTATTAACGATGTAGAAAAAGATGTTGTAAAGAAACCGACTGCTGAAATTAGGTTAGCGGTGCCTTACTACTCGCAACGTGACAACTATAAAGACCCTATGCGCACATGCTACTCAAGTAGCTGTGCCATGATGTTGAGTGGTTTAGATCCTGAGGCTATAAATATAGATGACGAGTATATAAAAGTTGTATACAGCTATGGGGACACCACCGAAGCTTCGTCGCAGCTCAAAGCTCTTAAAGATTTTGGAATTTCGGCCTCTTTTGTTCAAACTGGGACGTGGAGTGATATTGAATCTTTGCTACAAAAAGGCATTCCTGTTCCCATAGGTATTCTTCATAAAGGTCCTGTCACCGCACCAACGGGAGGAGGTCACTGGATTTGTTGTATAGGCGTAACTGCCGATAGAAAAAATATTATTGTTCACGATCCGTTCGGGGATTTAGATCTTGTCTCGGGAGGCTATATCTCCAGTGATGGCAAGAGTAAGTTGTATTCCAAGAAGAATCTCGGCCCCCGGTGGATGGTCACTGGTGATAAGAGTGGTTGGTATATCAAGGGGTCCAAATAATGGCTAGAGATTACGCCAAGGAATATAGAGAGCACGGAGGTACGGAGGAGCAGAAGAAACGTCGTGCCGCACGAAATAAAGCTCGTCGATACATGGAAAAAAATGGTCGCGTACATAAAGGTGATGGTAAGGAGGTAGATCATAAAAACTTCAACCCCGAGGACAACAGCCCTTCAAATCTTCGTGTAGTGTCTGAAAAAACTAACCGCGAGAAACAGCCCAAACGGAGTTAGACTAGAAAAATGGAAAAGCACAACTTCATGCAACGTCCGGGCGGTCTCGGCCCGATGGCTGAGCGAGTTAAGCCTATTGGTACGCTTGCGACTGAAAAGCCTTCTATGTATGCCAATACGGCTGAAGCAATTGAAGCTCGACGGGCTATAACAATTGATGACATGAATCGGATCTATACCCAGTATCGTCGTGACCGTGGTGAGTATGCTCGCGAACCTATTGGTCCTATTCAATACGGTGAAGGAAATATTGTTGAGAGTGCAGAGTTAACTGGACTAGCAGGGTATAACCACAAGGATTCTCTGAAGATGCCTATGCGGGCGCTTGATATGAGTAAAGCTCAGTACCTGGTGGATACACAAAATACTATGACTCCTGATATGAGAGCAAAGTTACAAATCCTGACCGCATCACCTGACCAAACGTTTTTAAATGTACCTGATCAAGCGTACGCTTCGTATCCTCAAAGTTATAGAACGGCTGGGTCTTTGCCTATGCAAATGCCTTTAAATATGCCCAGGGTTAAAAAATAATGATGACCAACGGTGGTGAACCTATTCGTATGGCAGGGATGCGTCTCGGGCTGGGCCCAGCTGACGTTGCTAGGTTGGTGTCAAACCCAACTGAACTCACTGCTAGATTAAGGTACCAACAAGCGTTCCCCCGTAGCTAGTGAAGCTTCATTCGGCTGAGCTCAATTGGATCACACCAAAATCTGAAAAAACTATTGCTCGTCACGCACGAGTATCAACCAAAGATCCAGAGAGAGAAGAATTTACTAGACTCTTAAGTTTTTGTGTTCGGCATGGGCATTGGAGTGTATTTGAACAAGCTTCGGCATCTTTCGAAATAGCTACAACTCGGGCGATCTCGCCGCAACTATTACGTCATCGCAGTTTTACCTTTCAAGAGTTATCGCAAAGATATTCAGACCCAAGTGAGGTTTTACCTGATGTAAAAGACGAGTTTAAATTTGATCTGCGACTACAAGCGGAGACTAACCGACAGAGCAGCGCAGAAGAGATATCAGGAGATCTACGAAACTATTTTTGGGAGAAACTTAAGTTTATTGATCAAGATATTAAAAGTGTATACCGCGAGATGCTTGAGCTTGGAATAGCAAAAGAGTGTGCACGAAATGTTTTACCAGAGTACACAACAACAAGAGTGCATATGAGCGGCACAATAAGATCTTTTATTCATTACGTTGGCCTGCGTGGCAAAGAAAATACTCAACTAGAGCATCGGAATATAGCCCACAGCATCGGACGTATTTTAAAAAAAGAACTTCCTATTGTTTACAAAGCAATTAAAACCGTTGACGATCCTTCTTTAGCCGGTTGGAACTTTGGTGAGTCTACCTAGTCCAAGGGTCTATATCTGATTGAGCTTCAGAAGAAGCTAAAGCATTTGTTCTGGTTTGTTGTGTTTGCTGAGCCTGTTGAGCTTGTAGAAGACTAATAAATTGTTTATGTTTCTGTAGTTCTAGTACTAACTCTTGATTCTGAGCTTTAACCCAATTTTGTGCATTGAGAGTAAGTTCTTCAAGCGTACTTTTTGTATGAGGAAATTCAAAAACCACATGGCCTTCGTTTTTAACGTTTATCGTTTTTCCTCCTGTGTTTTGAGCTAGAGAAGATAAGAATGCGTAGGCACGTTCAGGCTCGATGTTTGCGAGGTACGCAAGTTGAAAAGGATCTACAAGACCACCATTATTTTCGTAAAGAGCTGTAAAAGTTGACGTGACTTTTATTGAAGTCTCCTCTTGACTCTTGGCAGCCCACGAACGTTCGCGCACAATACTGGCACCTCCTAGTAAACCTCCTCCAAAAGCAAGAGCTGCTCCAAGGTTTTCAGGAGAAGCCACTGCTGTGTAGGCACCGATCCCTAGGACTCCGGCGATTACTAGTGTTAGATCAAGTTTCGGTAGGCGTGTCATGTTTTTGAAAGGCAGAGTTCCAGATGGACGTCGTGGGATCTTGAGCAAACTCAACTGGTGAGGGCAGTCGATCAGGCCCGGTTGCAGCCCGGTCCGACTTTAGATCATATCCTTTCAAACGCAAACCCTTCATAGAAGGAATACCATCTTTTAACAGAAGCTCAATGCCGTCCAGTTTAAGGATGTTGATTAGAGCTTCTTTGGTTCGCTCAATGAATCTGTGTTTAGCTGCTGGCTTGTAGCCACAGGCCTTGCAGAAGTTTGCATAGCTAGGATACAGAGCACCATATGAGTTTGATACGTACATACCTTTTTCGGATTCGTCCACCGAGGGCTTTCGTGCTCCTTGACCAATAGGTGTGTGCGTATTTGGTGCATACAGACAACAGTCGTTAAGCCACGAAACGAATTGATTATTGAACAAGAGCGCATCTATATTTGTCTTGTTGAGTGAAGGCACATGCTTAGTTGGGTTAGCTAAAACATCCTTCATTTGGTCGTAAGACATAGACAGCGCCCATGTGACAATGCCACTCATTTCAGGTTCAAACGATCCTTCGATGTGATCGTCGTGGACACTGATTAGTTCTTTTCTGGAGCTAGGAGGTACAACCTTGTCCATAAGAATCGTAAGTCGTCTCCTTTCGAGTCCACTACTAGAATCGTTAGACGTTATGTGTTCGTTACTAGCTATACAGACCAAACATTCAGGTTTAAAGCTGATAATCTCTTTGCCGTACTTTCGTTCGGCGCGTAGTGTGTCTGATGCGGAAGTGAGCTTTTTAAGTATGTCCATACGTTTGTTGTAGTTGCTTTCATCTGTAAGCAAAAGTAAGCGCTTACTTATTAGGTTGTACGTTTCAAATTTGTTAGTCTCAATAATCTCAAGGCTAGACGTATGTGTTCCGTGAAAGCCTGCTAACGCAACCATGATTTGTTGCATGGTTGATTTTCCTGTTCCGCCAGGACCGACTAGGTGTAGAAACCGTTCTCCTGCTGTGTAACCCGTTAGTATTGCTCGGGCAAAAGCTTGAATCAAAAGCTCCTGACCCGCATTAAGTGAATTCTTTAACCAGTCTTTAAACTCTGGGCATTTTGCCTTACCGTTGTAAGCGTATTGCAGTTTGTGTCTTAGGAATAAATTTTTATGTTTTCCCTCCAAGAATTCAAATGTGCGTGTATCTAATACACCGTTCTGAAAAGCAATAAGACCTTTTGACTTACTCCAAATACTTTTTCTACCTCCGTCATCGGAGCGCAAAAGCTTGGCTTTCAGTATTAAATACACACTGTTTATTGTTGCTGAAGTGTATTTAGGCAATACACCAGCTAAAACAAAAGAGTCGAGTGCCTTAACAATCCTTCGTTTGATATGTTGTTCATCCTGTTGATACCACAGGTCATAGTCAAAGTCGTAGTGATAAAACTGATCTAGGCTACTGTCGTACAGAAAATCATCGCCCTGATTAGTGACGATTATGTCTGCTACATCGTTTTCGGAGAACTGACGATTCTGACTATTTCCTGCGTTTTGAAGATTAATGAGCTGTGTGGGTGTTGATGGGACTTGCATTTGATTTTCTTGTGTAGTTTTTGAGATAGCCGTGTCTGGTTTGGTTTCAATCGGGCTGTCGAGTAGAAAGGAAGAAAAATCTAGGACAGCGTTTACTTGTGCTTTTTTGAGTTGTTTGAGTTGTTCTTTGATCTCTTCAGTCGCATGTTGTTGATAGAGCTTGTAGTCGATGTTCTTAATTTTTTTCCATATGGCCAGAGAACCTAGGTCTGAAGCCAGAGCGATCGCAGGCTGGATGTCAGTCGCGTCTTTTATCGAGTTTAAGATTCGGTCAAATTTGCTGTCCAGGTCGTGAGGGTAGGCGTAGATATTATAGAACGCTTGGTGTGCTACTGTCAACGCTGATGCGCACACAGGCATACTATGTGCTGTCAACCAATTACTCCAGCCTATGAGCTCCTTGAAAACCGCTGCCATTGTTGAGCTTCGGTCCTCTACTGCCTCGCCATCTAAAACTGAACGTACAGTAGTTGACACCAATTTTTTAAGATCTAATCCTTCTTCACTAATCGTTAATGTATTCATTATGTCTTCTGCAGTCTTATCGTCCCGGCTTTCTTCTTTTGGTGTAGCTAAATATGCTCGGTGAGCTTCATCCTGTTTTGAAGCTGGTATGTAGTTACCAGATATGTCGAAAACTTTCTCACCTTTTTTGGGGCCGTAAAAGAGGTTGGGTACCGTTGTCGCTCTTATATCTGAGCCAGGAATCTGTGCGTATATTTTCTGTGTAAAAAATTTATAAAATCCTGGGTCAATTATCGGTTTCTCTAAGCCAAAAACTAATCGGAACCGTGGCCACTCTGATGTTGTTGAGGGAGAGTAATAGGCAAGCGTTAGATGTTTTTTGCAAATGTCTAGTTCGAGTGCTTGGTCAAAAGTAAGTTCTTGTCTCTGTACCTTGTTTCCATCGGAATCTTTCCGATCTTCCTGGTTATCTATATCAACTATTATCATTCCAGCTTTGATTACGCCGGTTGATTCGGATTGTCTCTTGCCTTCAAGTAGGTGCCACGCGCATAGACCATAACCCTGTGATAACTCGGTTGCTAGATCCGACGCACTCAGCTCCTTCGCTATCCAATTAAGGTTGAATGCTGCGAAGTTTCCGCCTACAGGTATCTTTCCAGTTTTTGGATGGACGTGCTGAGCGACTACTTCGTTTACAGAACAAATGAACTTCATGACGTGCCTTGGATAGCTTAGTCTGCCAACAAAAGGGGTTGTGCACCCGAAATAAATTCTTTAGACATTGTCTGTTCCCCTATGCTTGATCGGATCATTAAGTTACTTGCTGCATATCGTAATATTGTTTCACAACTTCAAACCAACTTTCTTCGTCTCTTTCAATTTCTTCAGGGCCAAACGTAAATATTTGAGTGTTGAATTCTTTAATCGCTGTGGCGACAATTATTTGCGTTTTGTTTATCTTAATACCTAAACAACTTTCAGCTGCTGCTTTATAAGCTGCTAACTGCAGTCGTGTTTTCTTAACTTTAAAAACACCGGAGACTAAAGCTTTTCGTATTTCTTCGCTCATCACTTGTTCTTTTCTAGGAAACTTTGCTGCATAAGGTCCGTTACTGGTTTTGAAGTCAGCCAAGATTATCTCGGCATTTTCGTTCATGTAGATTAGGTCACAACAGCCAGCGTATCCGTGACCTGTTACTGGATCGTAATAGTGAATTCTTCCGACTCCGTCGTCTCCAACATATTTACTCCATTTAGGCTGGTTGAATGGTTTTTCTGACCACAGAACTCGTCCTCCTTTGAGTAAATTATCCAGTAATTCAGGGACACCATCCCAGTAAGGTTTGTACTTTTCAGGCGGAACGACTCGCAACCCCTTTAGGTAGTTCTCTGCACTGCCGTGGATCCACGTTCCTCTTTCGGCTGCTTGGTCGGCAACACCTGGATTTAACAGATTCCAAGTCGCGAGTTTTTGTCGCGTTTTTTCTGTTTGAGCTGTGCTTAGGATCGACGTGACAGAAGGAAGTGGTTTAGGAACACCATTACAAACGTAATGCCTTAGTCCGTTTAAAGTTACCCTTGTTTGGGACACAATGTGCGTGTCAACTTATGTAATTCTAGAAGGAATCCGAGATAACATCATTTTCTTCTTCGTCTTCTTCGTCATCGTCTACGAAGAACTCACTAGCTTGATATTGATAGTCACGGTTACGCTGATCTAAATCGTTCATCAGACACAGCGCGGACGAAAAACCATCTAATGTGATTGACGCACAATCCTCAGCTGATCTCGCTTCTCCGTGGTAATCCACGCACTCAGTGAGTAGTTGTGTACTTATCAACACTGCCGCTATCTTATCTAGCTTTAGACACTGCTCTTTTTGTAGAGCAATAAGTTGGTCCAAGGCCTTATAGAGTTGTTTACTCATGGTTGGGGGGTCTTTGGGCGCAGCCAGCCTACTTCGTACTCGATAACTGTACTCGTAAATTTTTGTCCATCTTTTTTAAAAACAAACCACGCTGAGGTTACTGAATCCTTTAGTTGCTTACCATCTGCACGGAATGACGGTCTAGGGCTTAGAATCTTTAGATTTACTAAGGAAGCTGATTTAAGAAAGGTTTCGCGATTGCGTACAGGTTCTAAAAAAGTGATTCGATCCAGTATGCATATTCCTTGTTTTGCCACGTCTAAACCGTATTCAATGACCCACGGCGTGTATTCACCTAGTCCTTGTGTTATTGCAATTACCCAGTCAACCTTACCCCTCTGAGTTTCCCACCAGTTTTTATCTTGGATGTTTTGTTCTGATACGTTCGTAATAATGTCTGTTACGTTAGAGTCTTTAACTTGTTCAAAAAGTTGGCCGTCAAAATCTGCTGGTAAGAGGACCGTGCCAGAGCACAATTTTGAGTCGGCAATAGGGCCAAAAATAAATTTCGGAACGTGGTAAAACGCCATTGATACCAAATTGTTCTAAAAATGTAGAAAAAAAACGCCTTCAAACGAAGGCGCGTTCCCCATGTCCTTAGACAGTTTACGTCAAAAATCCAGACCAGCCGCTTTTAGCGCCGCTTTCTGTTCTTCGTTCAGCTCTCGTCCTTTAGTTGGTTTTTGAGCTGGCGTCGCTTGAGGTACTTCAGCCTCAGCTTTTTTTGGAGCTTCAGCAGCCGGAGGCAAGGAAGCCCTGTGCGAATCAAAAGAACCTTCTAATCTTTTGGGATGAGCCTCCATAAAAGCTTCCTTAATACCACCGTGGTCTTCACCCAGAGGTAATTCAACCAGATTAGAACCGGGGATAGAAGAACGTAATGCAGCTGATACCAGCTCTGTTCCAGAAGTCTCAAGCCAGGAAGATACATCCTGTATGAGCTTTTTCTCCTCGTCATTCTGTGAAGGTCGATCCTTAAACTCTAATGCGTTGTAGTTTATTTTTGGACCATCAGCTCCTGTAAAGGCATCGCGTTCGTTAAATGATTTCTGCACGAACTTGGTACTTGTTACTACTTCACCTACGTTTATACGATTGTTATACAGCGTCTGGAAGTACGTGATAAAGTTTTTTTGGCTTGACTTACCGCTGATGATGCTCGTGCAGACACACCGTGGAGGTAGTAGACGATGATTGGGTGAAACACCGATAAAACTAATTCGTATAAATTCTTCGTGCGCCCGCATGCCGAGGTTACCAAAGAATGGTGTGAAGCCAAGCAAGATGAACTCGATAGGTATGCCATTGTCGTTGGTGTCAACGATGGCCGCCTCAGGATCACTGTCGGATTTCCAACGACGAGCCTGCAAATCAATTCGTAGTGTGTGGGGGGGAATCTGACAAAGGATTTCATCAGCTGAGAATTTGCCTGCGATAAATACCATGGTTAGTTAAAGCGAAAAATCGAGAGAACCGAGAGCAGCAGTAGAAACTCGACCCTTTTCAGGGTCTGCAGCCTTTGTGGGGGCTGCTTTTTGTGTGCGAGGCAGATAAAGAATCTTATCCACGCCGTAGTTCAAGAATACTCTTTCGTCTTTTTCGGATGTGCTTACCCTTCCAACAGCAATAGTGGGGGTTCCTGCAGGTAGCTCTGCCAGTTGAGCTGACAGTTCATTCCAGCAAGATATCTTCATCCAGTTTGTTTCTTGGTTTTCATCCTGCCAAGCCAAAGATCTGTTGGTGACTGTGTTGTCGCCAAGTTGATTTTCTTCAGCTTTTGGACCAAGACCACCCGTGGCTATATAAAGATTGATAGCAAGTAGATCATCCCAATTGTCTTTTCTGGCAATTAGCATTGGTTGCATCTTTAGCAAACCATCCGGGTCCGCTTTGGTTGGTCCGATAGCAAGGAAAACTTCCTTATCTTTAAGTTTCTTTAGTAGTTTTCCTACATAGTGATCTGCTTTCTGACTTAAAACTACTTTTGTCGGAATTTTCTTTTCGGTTGAAGGTAAAGCTTCTGCGTTTAAATTGCAGTTGCCTTCACTTTCTATTGGTTCGTCGGTGACGCGGAGACCTAAAAGGAGGATGTTCATTGGTTAAACAAGCGATAGATCGAAGAGCGGTGAACTTTAAATGCCTTAGCGATGTCCTTGATAGGAGTGCCTTGGCTTGCGAAGGCTAGCGCCAATTGCCTATCTGCGCTAGTAAGCTTTGAGGCTTTCATATTTTTGTAAGTATTGTGGAAAGGGTTTATGCAGTTTTTCCTTTTGCATTTGGGTAGTACAAAAGAATCTTTAGGTATGTCTAGGTACGAAAGTATTAGAGGACGTACGTAGTATTTAGTCCCTAACGCATATATTATTGGAGTGTTGTTGCAGTATTTTCCTTGCCAAGTAAAGCATTCTGTGTGACTAAAGTTACTAAAAGCTAATTTGTTAAAAAATTCGCTTAACTCACAAGATTCAATTTGTCCGTATACGAGTGTAAATGCGTCTGCTTGAAGTCCTCGTGCAATGTCTACTGCTTGTGCCTTAGCGTGGTTGTTATCGTTAGCCTCTACGCAGAGTTGTAATTCTTTTTTATTTACGACTAAACAATAGTCATCCATTTAGATTTTTATTAATTTTTAAACGTTGAGCATATCGTAAACACCACCTTTACCTGGTAGATTGCCTTCGCGAAGCAAGCCTGTAATATTTTTATCTAAGAACGCTTTAATTTCTGCGTCACTAAAGCCTTGCTTACGAGCAGCTGTTAAATCTTCACCTCCAAAATAAGAAGAATCGATACCAAAATTAGTTGAGATTTCTCTAGGTTTTTCTTGAATTGACTCTGGGGCTTTTACAAATTCTTGAGTTTGTAGCGGGTTGTCAAATCTAGGTTTTTCTTGAACTGGAGCTACCGGTGGGGTAGGAGCAAGTGCTTTTGCAAGTTCGTCATACAGACCACCTCCTCCTTTGATATTTTGTTCTCTCAGCAAGGAAGGATTTTGGTCTAAATAGTCTTTAATTTGTTGATTACTAAACCCTTGTTTACGAGCAGCTGTTAAATCTTCTCCACCAAAGTACTTAGGGTCGATCCCGTAGGCCGTGGAGATTCCCGCTGTTATTGGGGCTACATTTTCTGCTTTTTTAAATTCCTGCGTTTGTAGTGGGTTTGCGAATTTCGATGGGTCTGCCATTCGAATCAACGATGGTGGTGTGCCATATTTACCTGCTAAAACTTCTGACTGTACAACAGGGTTTACATAAGAGTATTCAAAGCCAAATTTCTTTTGGAGATCTTCAGCCAGATTTAACCGGCCAGGACCAAAAAGTTGTTTATTTTGTTGTATGTAGTTTTTAACATCTTGCTCACTAAAACCTTCAGCTAAAGCTTTTTCTAAATCTTTAGCACCGTAGCCAGGTCCCCCGAGGTTACCGTATGCGTTCCAGTTGTAGCTTTTTGTGGTCGGTCCAGTTGGTCCAGTTGGTCCAGCAGGTGCAGCTTCTTTTCTCTCAGGTATGAGTGAGAACTCACTTGTGTATGTCGTCGTGGGAACTTTTGGTGTTTTGTAACTTAAGACACCACCCCTACCTTTAGTCGTGAATTGTGTTTGTGTGTTATATACAGGCTCAAACCCTTCTAAGTTTGCCTTACCTTCTGCATCGTTGCCAAACAAATCGACTAGGTTCAGACCTAACCGTTGTCCTGCTACGTCTAAAAAACCTTTGGGTACTTTATATCTAGAGGCAGTCATAGGTCGAAAGCTTTATCCTCAATAGTATAGTTTAAAACAAGACCTAAAACTATCGCGGGGCTTCAAACGTTTTAAATCCAGGGAATCGAGCTGCAGCTCGTAGGTTCCCCGTTAGTCGAGGTTCGTTATCGGGGTCTTCTTCGTACAGTCTTTTTTTTGCCTCGGCACTCTTTTTTTTGTACGTGTTCCTCAGCCCAGGAAAGTATTCAAGAAGTTTAGAGGAGTCTGATGAGTCTTCTAAACTGACACCAAAATAATCACCAGCGTATCTTGTAGCCATGGCAAACTTTTTTACTAGTTTACTTGTTTTCTACAAAAAACCGCATCAGGTTAAAACCAGGTCCGATTAAATTTTTAAGTACTCTCATGTTCATCTTGGCCTCCTCGTGGTCTTTATAGATCTTTGCTTTACCACGTTCTGTCGTGTAAGTTACAAGACTTTGTTTTTGTCTATCTAAATAATCTCGTACGTAAGTATCACCTTTCGTGATAACCCACACCTCTTGGAATTTTAGAAGGGGCATGTGCTGAGTTTCTCGAAATGTGTGAAACTTCCGAGAGTAAGTTACTTGTTTTTTAACTTTTTCGCTAGTTACTTTTGTAGGTTTAGTTAGGGTTTGCGGTTTATCTTTATTTTTCAGATTTTTTTGGAGGTTACGTGCTTTATTTGCCGCTTGAAACGCTGTGGGAAATACTTCTGGAGTCAAATGAATTTGATCGTTTAACTTTACGCAACCGTAATATCCACCCTCACCTCTCAACGTAAAGACGATTTTACTCGGATTTGCATCGTAGATAACTGAAGCAGCACTGAGTAGCTTAGACAAATTTAAAGTTGTCGTTTGATTTTCCATTAGAGCTCTGGTAATTTCTGCAAAGAGTAACTCAACGTTTATTCGTTGTCCAGCAAAGCTAACCGCATTTGTTCGTGTCTCGAAGGAGTTTTTGAACCGTCCCACAACACATCGACATAAACCCGACGGTGCCCTGTTGAAGTTCGCTTTATCCCTGTTGCAGAAACGGTACCTATTCTTGTATCCGCCATAATTCTAGTTACCACGTTTTTAGAAGCGCTTGATGCAAATGGACTAACACACATTTGTTGCATTTTGTTTATCTCCTTGACTCGATCACCTTCTTTAAACTTTCGCTTTGGTTCGGGAGCTTGACTCATTTTTCTGCCCATGTGTCTGCAATAGAAGCGTCGGCTTTGGCTGGAACAACTTTTAAAATAGTCTCTGCTGCCAATGTCATTGATTTCTCAAGGATTTCTTTAAACTGGTTTGCTCTGCTTTCAGTGACTTCCAGCACAATTTCATCGTGCACACAAGCCACTAGTGAAGCTTCGTCGTCTAGATACTTACCTAATTCAGCCAAAGAGAGCTTAAGTATGTCTGCACCTGCCCCTTGAATTAGCGTGTTTGCACAAGCCGTCATCAGAGCATCGTCATAAGACAAAAGGCGTCGCCTACCCAGCGGAGTGCGAACATAGCACCACCCATCAGCAACCATGGCTGATCTTTCACGGTGCCACTCACGCAGCCGTGGGTACGCTGTATGAAAGGCTGTGTGCGCTACCTTAGCGTCTGACAACGAGATAACTTTGCCTGATTGAGCCGCATAAGTTTTATATTTTCGATAACCCATTCCGTATAACAGAGCAAAATTAAGTGTTTTTCCCTCTTGCCTTTGGTGTTTTTGTACCTCCGCTACAGGAATTTTGTAAATTAAACTCGCAGTAACCGTGTGTAAGTCCTGTTCGTTTTTAAAAGCTTCGATCATTTGAGGGATCTTTATCAATTCTGCCCCTAACCGGAGTTCAATCTGCGAAAAATCGCAAATTACAAGTTTGTAACCAACTTGTGCCTTGAAACAACTTCTAAATTCGTTGCTCCTTGGTATTTGTTGAGCGTTAATTGCAAACTCTGTTTTCTCCTTAGCAGCTGTTTGTTTTTTTGCGCCTGAGGACGTAAACCGACCGCTATTAGCACCGTATTGGTTATAACCGCTGTGGATTCGTTGAGTTATCGGATTTATGTTATTTATAAGTTTTTCTACGTGTTCTAATTTAGTTTCTACTTTTACTCTCTTTCTGTACATATTTAGTATTTCATCCTCGCTATCGAATTCACTTAAAGCAACCTGGGAAAGTGTAGGCTTACCAGTTGTTCCATCTACAGGCAGATTAATTCCTAATTCCTGAAACAGTCGGATGCACTGCACTCCTGATCCAGGGTTGAATTCTTTCTTCGGTTTTTTCCCTATAGCTAACGTTCCATCTAAATTTTTAGGAAGTTTAAGTTCTTCAGGAAGTGCACTGTTTAGTGCCGTACAGAACTCTAGAGTCTTATCTGTAAGCTCCTTACTAATGCTGAGTTTTAGTTCCATTAGTTTAGTAACATCTACATTAAATCCTTTGTGACACATAGTAGCTACAGATCGAATACACTTAGACTCAAGTGAATAAATATCAAGTAAAGATTCCTCCACAAGTTCTTTTAATTGGCTGGCCGCCACCCGTGGGAGAAGGTCTACGTCTTTAGCTGCATATTCAATCTGTTCAATCTTCAAATCTTCCTTAGACCAGTCAGATCTTTGTTCTTCTTTGTCTAGTTCAATATCTAATCGTCGTTTAACAACAGCTTTTAAGCTGCACGATACGTCTGCAAAGTAAGGTTTTTTAGCTTGCGGACTTATTCGTTTTTCTTTAAAGCCAGCACGTAAACAACGCTCCGCAATATAAGTGTCAAATATTTTATTCTTGTAATCAATTCCTATTTTTAGTAGGAACTGGAAATCAAAGTTCATTGAGTGAGCCACGAGCATCTCGCGACTTTCAATAAAAGCTTTTAGCTTGCTGTGATCTGGAATCTTAAACATATCAAAAACGTAGATGTCCCTGTCATCATCGTTTTCTTCTGTAGAGCAAACTTGAATTAACCTAACATCTGCTATACGAGCATCTAAGCCAGTTGTTTCAGTGTCAATGCAAAGTTTTTTGATCTTATCTAATTGAACTAAAGCTTTATCAAACTTATCTTGTGATGTTAAATACAATAAATTCATAATAAAAAAGGGCGCCCAGAGGACGCCCGAACAGGTGGGCTAGGCTTCACACACTATATACGCTACGGGTACGGACCCTTTGGCTCCAGCGTGTGGTTACAAAGTAACTGATGTCTCCCCATTGATTAGCCACAGTGAGTCCTGCGGGCGTCAGTTCCACAGCGTACACAGTGCGACGCAATAGATCCGAGTTCCCATTAGGTTCAGAATCTTTAGAACCAAACTCAACTGTTTTTTCCATGTGAACCATTCCCCAGGAAGCCAGCAAAGCTAGGCCATCACGAAGAGCAATGTACATAGGGGACGCGTGGTAGACCTCGTTCCTACCGACTCCAGGAGCCTTAGAGATTGGACGGTAGCTTCCGTTCTCGCTCTTAATAAATCCCCTAAAGCAGTCTGAGTCGGCACTCACCTCACCTCTATAAGCAAGGTAGTTAACCGCTTCAACAGCTACTTGGCGGAGAGTTTTTTTGTGTCCGTCTCGTAGGGACACCAAGAGCATTGCTGCTCCAAGTCCTTTGATGTGGTCAATCTGGTTTATGGCAGCAACAGCTTCGTCCGGATCAGAGAAACTTTTGCTGGGAGCAATGTCTGCGATGCGGTTCATCGGAGCAGTGCGGCGCTTCTTACCTGGTGTGAGACCTTCAATAGCACATTTAGCGGCAAGGGAAGCCAGTGTGGGGTTCTTCTTTTCTACACTGAGAGAAAAGAGCTTTTTCGCGTCAACGTCGCGCAAGTTTATGTGGTCAAGAATGTTGATCGTTATTGAGGCTTTAGTCTCTGTGGCCGAAAACAATGCGTTGGCTTCAGCTGTGTCTAGGAAAGCGTCGCCAAGTTTGAAAGAGAGTTTCATAAAGGAGGTGATGACCAAGAGCAGTTAAACACTTACATACTAAGCTTGCAACCTTTTTATAAAAACTTAAGGTTTGAGAGCTTTGTTTTGTGCTCTGCATAGGTAGCAAAGCTGGCGGATAAGGTCGTTGTGGCGTCCCATTGAATGATCTCATCTGCAAGCAGAATAGCTATGCAACGAAACTCAAACTCGTCAGAGAGAACCATAAAATTTTTTACTTCTTCTATTGTTGAAATAGCAAAAGCTTCTTGTAAAAATATAGTTAAAGGTAAGGAACATTCAGAAATAAGACCTTCGTCAGTTATCTGTGTAAAGTTAAAAATATTATTTTTAGTTCTAGCGCAACTGTATACGGTATCCCTAAAAAAGTTCCGATAAAAGAGAGTGATAAAACAAATCCGATA
>OFRI01000038.1_pt1 | contig 29205 bp, 29 predicted proteins | sample 1543031 | NCBI WGS metagenome assembly OFRI01 (sample SAMN07774226, study PRJEB24372) | wastewater metagenome
TAAATTTCATGGGAAATGGTCTTGCACTTGCAAGAGCCGAACTAATCAGCGCCAACTTTGACCTGCCAGTGTTCATCAAATAGTAGAATTTAGCAATGCCAGTTTTTCCAAAAAAACGCTCCATTGATCACGCCAGTTTCGGCAGTGCTGATCTAAAAGCCAAGTATGGTCTTCCGAAAGAAGTTACTTTCTGCCAACGGTGTGTTACCTCTAATCAAAAACCGATTTCAGCAATTGAATTTCAGCACACTTCAAATTCTGTCAAACAGGCAATTCATTTAGACGAGACTCAAATTTGTGACGCGTGTCGCGTAACTGAAACAAAACAGCAAATTGATTGGGAAGCCAGAGATGCTGAGCTACGCGCGCTCTGTGACAAGCACCGCAGCACAGATGGCTCGTACGACTGTCTGGTTCCTGGATCGGGCGGCAAAGATAGTTTCGTTGCAGCCCACATGTTGAAATACAAATATGGGATGCACCCGCTTACCGTGACGTGGGCACCCCACGTTTATACCGAATGGGGCTGGCGAAACTTTCAGCGATGGATCCATGCTGGTTTTGATAATTACCTGTGCACACCAAACGGTCGTGTGCATCGTCTGCTAACTCGATTGGCAGTTGAGAATCTTTTCCATCCTTTTCAAGCATTTATTCTTGGACAAAAATCCCTCGCACCAAAGATGGCGGTGTTGCATCAAATTCCACTTGTGTTCTACGGTGAAAATGAAGCCGAATACGGAAACCCTATTGGTGATGCTGACTCAGCAATCCGTCAGTGGAAGTATTTTTCTGCGCCAGAAAAGTCGTCAATTCATTTAGGCGGCACATCAATCAAAGATCTGACAACTGATTTCGGATTAGAAGAAGTTGATCTTGATCCTTATCTGCCGGCCAACCCAGAAGGTTTACAAAAACTTGGCATTGAAGTTCACTACTTGGGTTACTACGTGAAATGGCATCCACAAAGTTGCTACTACTACGCGGTTGAACACGGGGGCTTTGAAGCCTCACCAGAACGCACCCCTGGCACCTACAGCAAATACAACTCGATTGACGACAGAATTGACGACTTTCACTACTACACGACATTTATAAAGTACGGCATCGGTCGAGCCACATATGACGCAGCGCAAGAAGTTCGCTCGGGCGATATAAATCGAGAAGAAGGAGTTGCCCTTGTACAACGTTTTGATGGCGAATTCCCCAACCGATTCGCCGACGAAATTTTTGCCTATCTAAGCATCCCTGAAAAAGAGTTTCCAAAAGCTTCGAAAATGTTTGCACAACCAACTATGGATTTGGCTTACTTCAACAATTTGGCAGACTCGTTCCGCTCGCCTCACCTCTGGTCGTACAATGATGGTCAGTGGTCTCTTCGTTACCAAGTCAAATAGTTTCGCCATCATCTAAGTCGGCTTTGCGGTTAATCGCTCGCCTGGACATAAAGGGTGCGAATCTAATCAAGGGAATTCACCTTGAAGGACTTCGAGTAGTTGGTGACCCGCAACTTCATGCAGCGCAGTATTACGCCGACGGCGCAGATGAGATCATATATATGGACACGGTCGCCAGTCTTTACGGTCGAAACAGCCTCATTGACGTCGTATCTCGCGCGACTGAACACGTTTTTGTACCGATCACTGTTGGAGGCGGTATTCGATCTGTTGAAGACGCCCGAACACTATTGCGAGCCGGAGCAGACAAAGTTGCCATCAATACAGCTGCAGTGAAAGATCCAAATTTGATTCGCGAACTCTCAGACGTTTGGGGAGCTTCAACAATTGTTTTGTCAATTGAGGCCAAACGAACCACCGAAGGAAAGTGGGAGGCCTACACCGACAATGGTCGCGAGCGAACCGGTCTTGACGCCGTCGAATGGGCAACTAATGGTGCGAGCCTTGGAGCTGGAGAAATATTTGTCACCTCGGTTGACCAAGAGGGAACCAAAAAAGGATTCGATTGTCAGTTGATGGCTGAGATTACAAGAAACGTCGACATTCCAGTCATTGCCAGTGGAGGCTTTGGACAACTTGAACACCTCAAAGAACTTTTAAGTTCAAGCGCACCAACGGGCGTCGCTATCGCTGATTCACTTCATTACAAACGTTTTACTTTTGCGCAAATTCGAGACTTCTGTGCTTCAAATGGGATTGCTACTAGAACTCAGCTCCTAAGCAAATCTGGAAAGCAACTAATGACTGAGACAGCCCGATCATGAGTCTCGATTTAAAACACTTCAATTCATTTACCAACGACATAATTGTGGTCGATGGATTTTGGGGTGGTGGCAAATCAGTAATTACGTCTTTGATCGGCTCACTTGAGCGTGTTGAAAAGAAAAAAGTTGAACATGTTTATGAATACGTATGCATCGCCCACTCAGCAGGAAAAATGGACGAGGATGCGGCCAAAGCTTTTCTCAAAATTTATGCTGATTTATCGCAATACAACAACCTAATTGGCCGAGAAGTCAACCTGCGTTGGTCAGATGATTCTGGTTTCAGAAATAATCCCGGCAGTTTGGCATATCTGAAGCGACTCTTTCATCCGGGTGGAGACAAGGTTGCTGAGCAAATCAGCACCGAGAACCTGGCCCTGTTGATCGCATCTCACGAACTTCTTTCGGTTTCTAGCTTGCTCTATTCTGCTTATGGGTCACGTCTAAAACTTATTGAAGTAGTTCGTCACCCAATTCACTTGTTTAACAACGTGAGCGCCTACACGGCCACTTTTGAGCGGTCTCGTGAATTTACCCTTTCGTTTGAGTTAAACGGTGTGAAGATTCCTTGGTTTGCCGCATCATGGGCTGAAGAATTTGCAAAAGCATCAATTACAGATCGAGCTTTATTATCAGTTGCCAGAATGCAGGACTCAATGATTAAGTCGATTGACGAAATCAATGCTGTAGGTGAGCCACTTCTTGTTATCTCTTTTGAAGATTCGGTGCTCAATCCTGAAAAATCCATCAAACTTTTAGAACAATTCCTTGATCGGCCGCGCACAAAGCGCACGAAACGTGTTTTGAAGCAACAGAACTTGCCTCGTACACAAATCTCAGCAGGCAAAGCCACTTCAAGCTTTTCTTTTAATTCGGACTCTTCAACCTCTGAGGCCGAAATTTACAAAAAAATTGCCGATGAAATTACCGCAACGGGTTCACCAAGTGCGATTCAAGAATTTAAGTCTGCGATTTCTAAATACAATTCTCGCTGGCCAAGCCCACTCACTGCGTTAGAAAATACTTGGGTTTAATGAACCAGTTGTGGCGACTTTTAAAGTCACTATTTAAAATTAAATGGCGACTAACGCCACCAAAGTCAAGCAAAGTTCTGCTCTACTTCAAAACTGGTGCTGATGTAATCGCCCCGTACTTTAAACCAAATGAGTTTCAGATTTTAGATCTACGCGAATCTGAAGTAAATCTCTGGGTTGCTTTTAAATGTTTGATTAACCGTGATCTCAGTGCTCGAAACTACGCTCGCCAGTTCATCAAAAAAGTGCAGCCAAAACTTGTCTTAACATTCATTGATAATTACCCGCCGTTTTACGCACTCAAGCAAGACTTTCCAGAGATTAAAACTTTGTTGATTCAAAATGGCTACCGGAGTGATCGCGGTGATTTGTTTGGTCTTTTAGCTACTGAGTATTCAAAGCAGCAAAACATGGTGGATCAGCTCTTCGTCTTTGGCGAAGCAGTTGGATCAAAATATAGACAGCACATTTCTGGAAACGTAACTGTGCATGGCAGTTTTAAGAATAATTCTGTTTCACTGACTCAAGCACCTGAAAATTCTGTCGCATATATCTCGACCTATCGACCACGTGTCTCAAGATCGTTTGTTGTGCCAGAAAGTTCACCAGAGTCACCGATTACTTACGGCGAAGTAATTGCTCGACGCGAAACCGCAATCCTGTGGTTGGCAAACTATTGCGCTGAGAAGAATCGACTGCTCAAGATTATTGGCAAAGACGAAAACGTAGCCGCTGAAGAGGACTATTACAAAGGTCTCCTACACGAATTTGAATTTGAGTTTGTTGGCAAGAAGAGTTCTGAAACCAGCTACGAAGCAATTGACAAGTCTGAAATTGTTGTGTTTACGAGCAGCACACTCGGCTACGAATCTCTTGCTCGTGGCAAAAAAACTGCAGCGATCATGCTCGATGCGCAGCTCATTAAAGCAGACGCACTTAAATTTGGGTGGCCAGCCGGTCTCGCTGATGAAGGCAAATTTTGGACTCACCAATTGAGCCAACAACGAATCTACGAAATTATGGACTATCTCAGCAATACAACTAATGCTGAATGGAACGAAACTCGACTCGAGGCGATAAAAGATGTAATTGAATTTGATCCAGGAAATTCAAAATTTGTTTCAGTCATTGATTCAATACTCGCTACCTGAGTTCAACAGCAAATAAACAACCAATTCCCGACTAGCGTTGTAGATAGTTTCAAGGAGCCTGGCTTTGCAGATTTTGATATCTACTTCCAATTTTGATCTCAACAATTTCAGCAACCTTGCCGATGTTGAGTCTGCTGGAATAAAAGTTAAGTTAAATCCTTTTGCAAAGCGCCTTACTCAGGAACAGTCAATTGAGCTTCTTGGCACAGACACGGTTGGTTTAATTGCCGGACTTGAACCACTGAATGAGTCGGTGCTCAAGTCAGCGACTTCGCTCAAGGTAATTGCCCGAGTTGGAACCGGCCTTGACAGTGTCGACCTGGTCGCGGCAAAGCAACTCGGGATTACCGTGATGAATACGCCAGACGCACCGACTTCAGCAGTCGCAGAACTGACTCTTGCTCACATTCTCGGGCTTCTACGAAATATCGCCAGTACTGATCGTTCAATTCGAAACGGTGTTTGGAACGGCCAAATGGGTTCGTTGCTTGAAACCAAAACAGTAGGCATTGTGGGCTTTGGTCGAATTGGCCAGCGTGTGGCAAAACTGCTTGCTGCATTTGGATCAAAGATCGTGGTTTGTGACCCAAAAACAAATTCAAAAGAATTTGTCAACGTTTCACTTGATGAGCTTTGCAAGATATCTGATGTTGTCACTCTGCACATTCCCTATGACCAAAGCACTCATCACCTGATTGGTAAAAAACAAATTGATTTAATGCGTGCTGGTTCGTTTTTGGTGAACATTTCGCGTGGCGGCCTTGTTGATGAGGACGCTTTGTTTAATGCACTGCAGTCGGGGCCGATCGCCGGTGCTGCTCTTGATTGTTTTGAACAAGAGCCTTATTCAGGACCTCTAAGTAAACTTGAAAACGTTCAAATGACTGCACATATGGGTACCTACGCTCGCGAAACCCGTGATCGCATGGAACAAGAAGCGAGTCGTCTACTCGTTGATGCGTTACGGGATATGAAGGTAATCAAATGAACGTTCTTGCATTGATCCCAGCACGACTTGCAAGCACCCGCTTTCCAAACAAGCCTCTCACTCAAATTCTTGGTAAATCAATGTTGCAGCACATTGTTGAACGAGTTCAGCTCTGTGCCGAAGTAAGCGAAGTTGTTGTTGCGACGTGTGACCAACAAATAATCGAACACATTCAAGGCTTGGGACATCAAGCAGTAATGACCAGCGACCGACACGAGCGAGCGTCTGACCGATGTGCCGAAGCAGTCGCAAAATTAGAAAACTCCAAAAACACCAAATACGACATAGTTGTAATGGTTCAAGGCGACGAACCGATGACAGACCCACGCATGTTGTTGGACGTGTTGCAACCATTCGCCAAAAGTCCAGACTTGCAGGTTGTGAATCTCTATGCAGATATCGCACCTGGTGAATTCAAAAGTCCAAATTGTGTCAAAGTCGTAATGGATCTCGTGGGCAACGCTCTATATATGTCTCGTGCTGCGATACCTGTTTCGCAAGACGGAATTGAACGACCATCAGGAAAGCAACTCGGCCTGATTGCTTTTCGTCGAGAGGCTTTGCAAAAGTTTGCTGAACTTACACCAACACCGCTCGAAATAAACGAGTCAGTTGACATGCTTCGTTTTCTCGAACACGGCATCAAAATACGGATGCAACGAACGATCTACCGCACCCACGCAGTTGACGTTCCTGGTGATGTTGCCGAAGTAGAGCGTCTAATGAAACTTGCGACTGCCTAAAAATATTTAATGTATAAATTACGAAGCGGCTCATCACCGACTCTGACCATTTGGGATTCTGCTGCTCGCTGCGAGATATCTTCCAACTCAGTCTTACTCTGGCAACACTTTGTTGACAATTCAACAAATAACTCAATGACATCTGTGGCTGAACTAGTTGAAGAAAATAGTGACGAGATTCGCAAAAAGATATTGCACTTCATTTTCTACGTAGGTGACACGATCACAAGTAGTAAAAAAACAAATGTCCAAATTGGTGACGGATTTGACTACTACTGGATGACCCAGTTTCATTCACGTCCTTACACACAATCTGCCGAACTGAACAACTTGGCTAAAGTACTCGTCCTCGCAGAAGTGATTCGAGCCAACGATGTTCAAGAATTGATTGTTTACTCCGGTAACAAGAATTTGATAACTGTTTTTCGAAGCGTCGCCCAGAGTTGTGGTATCAAAATTAAAATACAATCAGTAAAAAATGACCCGCTGAAAGTAACTTCTCGAAGCAAAGTAAAGAACTTAAGTCCTCGACTGTTTCTTGCAATACTTGCGCTGATGACCCAGCTAAAAGTTTCTTTGCTGCTTAGATCCAAGCAATCAGATACGAAGACCGCTGGCCAAGTTTCATTTTTTGACTACTGGTATCGATTTTCCGACTCGGTAACCAAGAGCCGAGAATTCAGTTCACAGTATTGGTCAAAATTAGTCAGCGACTTGGCGCATACTCAGACAAATTGGCATCACAATTTGGTTGACCAACACACGCGATCTGAACTCCAATCTGCAGCGGCTCTGCTGTCAGATTTCAACAGTAATGAGAAGAAGCGACATCTTCATCAGCACCAGATAGTTGACGCAAAACTAAATTTAACAATAGTTTTATCAACGCTCGCTAATTATCTGAGAATTTTTTCGAAGTCATTCCGAGCTGCAAAATATAGGCCTGCGTTTACCGATCCAAATTCAGGTGTCAACTTTTGGCCACTGTTAAAAACAGAATGGCTCAACTCGCACCGGGGATACGAATGTTTAATCAACTGTTTAAGATTTAACCGCTTCGATTCAATTCTCACAAACCTTCCAAAACAACGGGTTGGTTTTTACTTGATCGAAAATCAACCATGGGAAATGGCATTAATCCACTTCTGGCGTAAACATCAACATGGTGAACTAATCGGAGTCGCTCATTCAACGATTCGTTTTTGGGATCTACGGTTGATGTCTGATCCGAAAAGATTCTTACCAAACAGCACAATGCCAAGACCGGACAAAATTGCAGTCAACGGTTCATTAGCCAAGCATTCACTCATCGATTCTGGCTACCCAATCGATGAAATTGTTGACGTCGAGGCTCTCATGTATTTGCACCTCAAAGATGTGAATTCTGTTCGTCCGAACAACCGCAAAACAAAAATTCTTGTGGCTACTGATTACCTTCAATCAGCAACTGACGCCCAAATGAAACTTCTCTACGAACTTGTTGCCAAAGAACCAAACAAATTTGAAATTCTGTTGAAACCCCATTGGAGCCAGTCACTAGTCGATTTAAAAATTGACGCTCAGATAGTTTCAGGCAAGAAAGATCTGGCAAGTTTTTTTAATCAGGTTGATGTGCTCTACTGCAGCGCAATAACTTCGGCAGTTATCGACGGGGTCTGTGCGGGTATTCCTGTCATTCAATGTCTTGATCCGCTCTCATTTAACTTGAGCCCCCTAAGAAATAGCACCTCTATTCAGACTGTGCGCACAACAAGCGAACTTGCCGATGCGTTAACAAATCTTGAAGTGCAAAGACCTGAATTGAGAGCCGATGAGCTTTTCAACCTAGACACCACGCTCAGCCGATGGCACGGCTTGATTCAAATATAAGTTGCAACTGACTGATCAATCTAGAATTACTGAGTGTCAGTCGACCAAAAATTTTCAGCTGCAGACCCCAGGGTTCAGTTGTTCACGACTGATCTTGAAGCATTCAAGTTCACAGCTGTAAAAATTTCATCGCTTATAAATGCCGCTATCCATGAGCGAGGTTCAGCAAATGTGATTCTTGCCGCGGGTAACTCGATTGCAAAAACTTTAAGCTTTCTAAGTCAAAATGATGCGCAATGGTCTCAAGTCAAATGGTTCTTGGCTGACGAGCGATGTGTCGACCATGACGACGAACAAAGAAACCAACTTCGATTAACCAGCGTGCTTAAGAAGTCGATCGGCGAAAAGTTCGGTGAGATAGTCGGGCCCAACGCACATGATTCACCCGAAGAATCAGCATCAAAATATGCAAGTAGAATTGAAGCAATCAATATGTTTGACTTTTGCCTCCTCGGGATGGGAAACGATGGCCACATTGCCAGTTTGCTGCCGAACCACCCGGCCCTTGACTCAAAAGAAATTTGCTTCGTTGTCAACGACTCTCCGAATCTGCCAAAAAAACGGATCACTCTCACTCTTGAGTCACTTGCAAGATCTGAAAATCGAATACTGATTACCACTGGCGCAAGCAAACAAAAAGCGATAAAAGATTTCGTCAACAACCCACAAGCCCCTGTCAGACTTTTTGATCCAACTGCGATAATCGCAGACCAAGTTGCATACAAATGAAAACAGTTTTGCTCTGTGGCGGTTTTGGGACACGAATTAGAGATGTAGCCGATGACATTCCAAAACCATTGATAAGAGTCGGACAAATGCCAATTCTTTGGCACCTCATGGGCTACTACGCAAGTTTTGGATTAAATGAGTTTGTTCTGTGTCTTGGCTACAAATCAGAGACCGTAGTTGACTTCTTTCGACAACAACCAGGCGAACTTCAGCAGGTGGCGTCACAGCCCGAGCTTCCAAGCATCCACAAATTCACTGGTCTGATCAACAATGTCCACTGTGTAGTCACAATGGCCGATACCGGATTAGATGCGATGACTGGGGCAAGGTTGCGCAAAGTTGCAAGCCTGATCGGACAAGAGACCTTTATGCTCAGTTATGGCGACGGACTAAGCGACGTCAATCTAAACAAATTGATGAAACACCACGAAGTCAACAAGAAAATTTTGACTGTTACCGGTGTGAGACCGCCAAGTCGATTCGGCGAGTTGCAGGTTGACGATCAGAACAATGTGACCGGCTTCAACGAAAAACCTCAAGCGTCCGGCGGGCGAATCTCGGGTGGATTCTTTGTTTGTGAGCCAAAAGTCTTTGATTATCTCGAGAATCGTGAAGACTTGGTCTTTGAAAAAGAACCGATTCAATCAATTGTTCACGAGCACAAAATGACGATGTATCCGCACGATGAATTTTGGCAATGCATGGATACTTACCGCGACTGGGAACTACTAAATCAAATGTATAAATCGGGCAAGGCACCATGGGTTCGCTGAAACAAGCAATCGAAAACCTAGAGGGTAAAAGTGTTGTTGTAACTGGCGACACTGGTTTCAAAGGCTCGTGGTTATCGCTGTGGCTTCATCTTGCTGGCGCAAAAGTTTCGGGTTTTGCGCTACCCGCCGAGAATAGTCAGACACACTTTTCGCAGCTCGGACTTGAAAAAATTATTCGACACCAAGATGGCGATGTACGCGATGCCGCCGCTTTAAAGAAATTCATAAACGAATCAGAACCTGAAATTGTTTTTCATTTGGCCGCCCAAGCTCTTGTTCGACGATCTTACGCAGACCCAAAAACTACATACGACACAAACATCGGTGGTGCTATCAACTTGATGGAAGCGGTGAGAAGCACCCCATCGATTCGCTCACTCATATTTGTGACGTCAGACAAGTGTTATAAAAACAAAGAGGTCACTCACGGTTATCGCGAAACTGATGAACTCGGCGGCCGCGATCCGTATAGTGCATCGAAAGCGGCAGCAGAACTTGTGTTCAGTTCGTTTTTTGAATCTTTTCTTGCCGATCGAGCCAACTTTGGTGCTGCAACAGTGCGCGCCGGAAACGTGATCGGCGGAGGCGATTGGGCGCAAGATCGCATTGTGCCTGACTGCATTCGGGCTTTGAAAACAAGTCAGCCGATTGTTTTGCGTTACCCAGATGCGACTCGACCGTGGCAACACGTGCTTGAACCCTTGTCTGGGTACATACAGCTCGCAGACTTTCTGCTCAAAGAGCCGAGCCGTTATAACGGTGCATGGAATTTTGGGCCAGCAGAATCAGACAAATTCAGCGTTCTGGATGTGGCAAAAAGTGCTGTCGCTATTTGGGGATCTGGGAAAGTAAAAGTAGATCAAGCAACCCCGAAGGTGCACGAAGCAGGGCTGTTGCATCTAAATTGCGAAAAAGCCCAAACACAAATGAATTGGTCTCCTCAATGGGATTTTGAGGAAACTATGTTTCAGACTGTTTCTTGGTACTTAAAGACATTTAATAAAGCGTCTGTGCGTGAAACTTCGGAGTCACAACTAGCAAAATATATGGAGAAACTCAAATGATTGATGGAGTAATAATCACCCCACTAATGCAGATTGCAGACGAGCGAGGCAAGGTCATGCATATGCTCAAGTCAACTGACAAACACTTTCAGAACTTTGGTGAAATTTACTTCTCGTGTGTATTTCCTGATGCAGTTAAAGCTTGGCACTACCACGACACGATGGTGCTTAACTACGCGGTTCCGTTTGGACGAATAAAGTTTGTGCTCTTTGATGACCGACCAGAAAGCCCTACTAAGGGTGAAGTGCAGGAATTGTTTTTAGGTGAAGAGAACTACTGGCTTGTGACGGTGCCTAAACAAGTATGGAACGGCTTCAAAGGCGTTGGAACTCAAATGGCTGTTGTCGCAAATTGTGCAAGCATCCCCCACGACCCAGGCGAAATTCATCGCCGAGATCCAAGTGACCCACACTTTCCATACAACTGGCAACTAGTTCATCGATGACCAAAAATGTTCTTCTGACGGGCGGCTTCGGCACGCTCGGCGGACGACTAGCGCAATTACTGGCTGAAGATCCGCAAATAAATTTGCGACTTGCTTCGAGATCTAAACAAAGTTCGCCGAGTTGGGCTCCAAGTGCTGAAACTTTTGAGGTCAATTTCGAAGATTCATCATCCATAAATGAGATGTTGACTGATATTACACATGTGGTTCATCTCGTCGCGCTGAACGACTCAGAGTCACGCGCAGACTCGGATGGTGCACAGCGTGTAAATGTCGAATACACAAAACGAGTTGTTGAAGCTTGCAAACCCCAAACACGTTTTGTTTACCTGTCGACAATTCAGGTGTATGGCAATTCTCTAGTTGGCTTGATCAATGAGAACACGACACCGCAAGCGACTGACCCGTACGCACAAACTCACCTTGACGCCGAAACAATAGTTGGCAGCGCAAACCACGCTGGCAAAATTGAAGGTTTGAGTTTGCGCAGCGCCAACGGTTTTGGCGCACCAATGACAAAAGATGCAAAAATTTGGCAAATCATTGCAAACGATCTGTGTCGCCAAGTGGTGATAAATAAAAATTTGACTCTCAAATCACACGGCTTGCAGTACCGTAATTTTTTACCGTTCACCGACACTTGTTTGGCGATCAAACACGGTCTTTTCTTGCCCTCTGAATCAATTGGCGATGGAATTTTTAATTTGGGTAGCCAACATACGCTCAAGGTTCTAGAAATGGCAGAGCTCATCGCTGAAAGATGCGCAATAGTTCTCGGATTCAAGCCCAGACTTGAAGTGCTCGGAGCTCAGCCTGAATCAGAGCCACCTAAATTTGTTTATGACACAACAAAGCTTCAAAACACGGGCCTCGAGTTAAACACGCAACTCGAAGTCGAGATTGACCATCTTCTTCGCGCCTGTAAAGACTGGTTTGACACAACTTTATGATTACAGGCGACTTAGTTTCAATAGTCATACCAACTTTTAATCATGCACCACTACTGAACCGCGCACTTGAATCAGTTCGCCAGCAGACATATCAAAACTGGGAAGCAATTGTCGTTAATAACTTTTCTACCGACAACACGATTGAAGTAATTGAGTCGTTTAAAGACCCTCGAATAAAACTAATCAATTTCAGCAACAATGGAGTCATTGCTGCCTCGCGCAATCAGGGAATCAACGCGGCTTCTGGAAAATACATTGCTTTTCTTGACTCGGATGACAAGTGGTATCCAACAAAATTAGAAAAATGTGTTGATGCTGCACAAACCGGTGCGCAATTAATCTGTCACGGAGAACTATGGATCAACACTGACTCATCGACTCGCGCCGTAATGTATGGTCCCGTTAAAAATGCTAAGTATAAAAAGCTTTTGTTTCGTGGAAACTGTATTTCAACCTCGGCAACATTCATCCAGACGTCACTATTGAGAAGTGTCCATGGGTTTGATGAGTCGGCAGAAATAGTTACTGCCGAAGACTATGAGCTTTGGCTACGTCTTGCAGAGCAAAAGCCTTTGACGATTTTTATTCCAGAACTTTTAGGTGAGTTTCATCGACTCGCAAACAGCGCAAGCAGCGCGGTGCTGCGAAACTTGTCCAGTGAAAAAGAAGTCCTCAAGCGACACTTTGCACGGCAGAGACAAACAGTAATCAACCAGTTGCGAATGCGACACCGAATGGCAATTGCTAGTTATGGCGCAGCACGTCAACTCAATAGTCAGCCACGCCAAGCTCTCAAACTATTTCTAACTGCGTTACTCCTCTCTCCGTTTCTAATTAAGACTTACGCTGGGCTGATGTTGCTCGCTAAGAACTCGATGACACGGAAACCCAAGTGACAACGATTCGATACTTCAGCCTTGGCCGCTTTGCGATGAAGCAGGCTCTCGTTGCCTGCGGCGTTGGCGAAAATGATTCTGTGATGCTGCCGAGTTTTATCTGCAGAGATGTACTTGCTGCGATTAATGAGCTTGGTGCAAAAGCGACATTTTATGATGTCAATAAAAAGCTTGAGCCAATTGGCCTTGACAGTGCACCAACGTCTAAAGCAATAATTGCCGTTAACTATTTTGGTTTTCCTCAGAACCTTGAACCATTCGAGAAATACTGCATTAACTCTGGCGCAAAAATTATTGAAGATAACGCTCATGGATTTTTGAGTCGCGACACAGACAACCAGCTATTGGGCCAAAGGACCGAATATGGCATTACTAGCTTTCGTAAATCTGTTCGAACTTCTGACGGCGCAATGCTTACAACTTCTCATAACGACACCGAGATTGCTCCGCAGATTGATTTTCAAAACTCGGCAGTGAGTTTTCGCGACACAGCACTGAGTCTCTTCGCCAAAATCGAGAGAAGTACCAACGTTCCAGTGCTGAAACTCACTCAGTCTGCTGTGAAAAAAGTTCGACAGATGAAAACTGGATCAGCTATGCCCAAAGTTGACTCGAGTGTCGAAAAAGTAATCCTTGGAATGCCAAATCCGAATCGATCGAGCGTTACCAAGATGTTGGCTGTAAACGAAACCAACGAAGTTGCTCGACGACGCAATCTATATAACGAAATACTTCCTGACATAGTCAAACTTGGACTTCAACCAGTTTTTAGCACTCTTGAAAGTGGGACGTCTCCATATGGTTTCCCTGTTTATGCAGCGCACGATTCACAAAAGCAGTTGGCAAAGTTGGCTCGCAAACACCGAGTGACATTGATGACCTGGCCCGACCTTCCAATAGCTGTCTTGCCAACAGCCCCCGAATATTACAAACAAATTTGGTTGCTCAATTTTTTATGAGTACTAAAGACAGCCCAATATCTTTGCAATTTTCCGAATGGTCGGAATGGAAAGGTACTGAACTTGAATGGGATCAAACACTCTTAAAACTTGCTGACTACAACATCTACCAATCATCAAGTTGGGCAAACCACCGGGCCGACTTCGGCTGGAACATAATTCGACTTCAAAACCAAAGCCCAGAGGGATGCCTGGCTCAAGTTCTAACCAAACAGATTCTCGGTACAACATTTGCGTGGATACCTGGTGGCCCCGTTGCAAACTTTGACTTATTAACTTCTCAGTTTTTGGAATGCATCGCCAAGATCACAGGCAGCAACAGAATTTTTGTTCGTTTGAATTCACTAGAACCTACAAGTGAGCAAAGTTGCGAGAAGCTTCAAAAAAATAGTTGGAAGCAGGTCTCTGCCCCGTTATCAACTGGGCTGAGTTTGCAATACGACTTAACGCTCACCGAACAAACACGACTAGAGATGCTTTCAACTAACTGGTCCAGAAATTTGCGTCGAGGAGAAACAAGAAATTCAAACCCATACGAGTGGAACGATTTCACACCTGAAGAAATTGCAACTATATATGGTCAACTTAGTCAATACAAAGGCCTTGACTCAACTTCAGATACTCCAAACCTTGCTGTGATCACTTCGATTGTTGCCAACTGCAAAACGAACTTGAAGATCTTTCGATGCGACGATGAACAGGGCAATGCTCTAGCGATTCGTGGCGCACTTTTACTTGGCAATAAAGCATGGGATATTTTTGCCGCAGCAACACCACAAGGACGAAAGCAATACTCGTCGTATACGACTGCTTGGTCGTTGTTTAACTCGTGTGCCGATTCGCAAATTACTCAATACGACTTGAGTGGTATTGATCCAGTTAAAAATAAAGGTGTTTATGATTTCAAACATGGAACTGGGGCGACTGAAATCAAATATGTCGGAGAATGGGACAACGGAACTCCCTTCTACGTGCGACCGCTCGTAGGTAGACTGATTAGGTATCGCAAGAACTTATAAATCAACTGATTGCGCCATCATTACCGTCGAAGGGGTAACTTCCAGATGAATCTTTGGAAATACCGATTGGCTCAACTAGTCAGTTCAGCCAGGTTCAATCGCAAAGCATCACATTCAGGTCGAAGCGTGCTGATGTATCACTCAATTGGCCAAGAAAAATACAACGATCTCTACACACTTTCCGAGCACTTTTTTTCTGACCATGTCGCACTTCTAAATGAGTTGAACCAAAGCGATTTACTCAAAACTGTTGAGCTCACAAACGCAGTTCTTTCAGGCGTTTCAATAACTTTTGATGATGGTTACGCCGATACTTTGACCACGGCTGCTCCGCTGCTTTGTAAAAACAATCTTCCGTTTACAGTTTTCGTCACGCCCCAAAATGTGCTCTCAGGCGACAGAAAGTATTTAACGAAGTCTCAGCTGGTTGAACTCAGCAAAATGCCCGGAGTATCAATTGGTGGGCATGGGTTTTCACACAACCACCTGGCAACTGTTTCAATTAGCGAGGCTCAAAATGAACTCAGCCAAAGCAAAGCCTGGCTTGAAGATTCAATTGGAAAGTCAGTTGACTCAATGAGCTATCCCCATGGTTCTTACAATTCAGATGTGGTGAAAATCGCTGGTGAGGTTGGTTTCAAGTTTGCTGCGACCAGCGACTGGGGAAGATTCAACACAACAAGCCAACTGCTTACAATCCCCCGGATTGACGTATGGAATTATGACTCGCGACGGACATTGCACCAAAAACTCTCGGGTAAATGGGACTGGGCTGCGAGATTGATCTGATGGCTTTTTATACATTTCAAGCATTAATTCTTGGGGCGGCACTGCTGATTCTTGCTCGTCAAAATGGAAAGTGGAGCGCGTACTCGACTCTCTACGTTTTGGTTTGGACTTTGGCAGTGATTGCGATCAAATTCAAATACGGCGCCGAACAAGCAACTTTTTATTCTTCGGATCAACAGACACAGTACGAGATGTTTGAGCGCTTGCTAACAAATGGCCTATTGCTTTCACCTCAAACATTTGTTGCTGATCGGTACCTGATAATTGTTCCAGTAAGGCTGTTAAATATTTTTGGCATTGAACCTATTCTGGCCACAAAATTTTTACAGGCAATTTGCTTGCTTTTGCTTTATCGAGTTTGTGTCAAATTTTTAGAACGCAACAATTTGACTGTCAAGCTGGCTCATGCCATATTCTTCGCTGGGCCGTTGTTCATCTTTCTGTCGACACTTGGATTACGCGATTTAGAAATCGCCCTCGCAGCGACCTACTTTTTTATCGGTAAAAGTTTTTTTCTTAAGCAATTATCACTCTTGCTACTTCTACCATTAAGACCGCATTTGGCTGTAGCCCTGATATTTGGTTGGCTAGCTTCAAAATACTTTAAGAGATTCTCGTTCAAGAATATTTATTTTGTTTTAGTGTTTGCCACAGTTTTTGCATTTGCTGTTGGTGGATACGGGTTCATAATCGGAAGAAATTTTAGAGATGGCAATGCAATTGTCACACCAGAGATTTTTCAACAGGATGCTTGGTGGCGGTATCTATCAAATCTTGTTGGTCTTCAATTTTTGTCGCTAGATGATCGAACAGTTAATTTTTCTGTGGTCAGATTGCTCGCGCTGCGATTATTTTTTGTGGACTCATTCTTGGTGCCAATCTTCTTTGTGGTTACTTTGATGGCACAAAAGATCGAACACTCACTGCTGCGGGTGCAGGTATTTTTGTCGTTTACTTTTTTCTTGGGATTGGCCGCTCAAACCGACTTCAACTCGACTCGGCAGAATTTGCCATTTTTGTCGACCATGGGGGTTCTGGCACTTCTAGGTCTGCTGAAGAGAGATAACGAAGTCAAAAATAGCGAACTTACAAAAGTGGCGTCTGTCAAATAATGACTAAACATAGTGACGTCAAACATCTTGTTTATGTGATTACGGAAGATTGGTTTTTTGCTTCGCACTTTCTGGATCGGGCAATTGCGGCGAAGAATTCCGGATACAAAGTCAGTGTCGTAACTCGATGTCGTGAAACCGCTCAAGAACTTGGTGCTCACGGTTTAATCATTGAAAACATTGAATTTTCTCGTCGAGGGTTGAACCCCATAAGAGAAATCGCAACAGTTGTTCGACTTCGGGCGATCCTCCGTCGTATCAACCCGAACATTATTCATAACATTGCGTTAAAACCTGTTGTCTTAGGCTCACTGGCAGCCAGATTCGCAGGAGTTCGCAACGTCGTAAATGCCCCAGTCGGTATGGGATATGTGTTTACTTCGCATGAGAGCAAGGCGCGAATTCTGCGTCCACTTGTTAAAAGGTTGATTCGCAATGTCTTGAGTCGACCGAACAGCAAAGTCATTATTGAAAACTCAGACGACTATAACAACCTCATTAGTGGAAGATTTGCCAAAAGAGAATCGATTTCGCTTGTAAAAGGTGCGGGAGTAGACACTGCAAAATTTAGTTACACAGTCGAATCTGTAGAACCAGTAAAAGTAATAATGGTGGCTCGACTATTGCGGGACAAAGGCATTCAAGAATTTATTGATGCCGCAGAAATTGTCAAACAAAGCAACTCTTCTGTGAAATTTCTCTTGGTCGGTGATGTTGATGATGGAAATCCAACTTCGTTGAATACAAAACAACTCGTCGAGCTAAAAAACTCACAAAATGTCGAGTGGCTTGGAGCGCGCCACGACATCGCCGAGCTACTTGCTGCGAGTCACATCGCCTGTTTGCCTAGTTACCGCGAAGGTCTGCCCAAGTCACTTATTGAAGCCGCCTCAGTTGGACGAGCAATTGTTGCGACTGACGTGCCGGGGTGTCGCGAAGTCGTTACTCATTTGATAAACGGTTTATTGGTGCCACCGCGTGACTCGAAGGCTCTTGCAGCAGCCTTGCTTGTCTTGATCAACGACCCTGAATTACGCAGCAAAATGGGTCGAGAAAATCGCAGCAAAGCCGAGCGCGAGTTTGCAAACGAGATCATTATTCGCCAGACACAAAACGTTTACGATTCGTTTGGTCAATGATGAAAATTCTCGTAACGGGTGCGTCTGGCTTTATTGGCTCAAACCTTGTACCAATTTTAAAAAAAGCTCACGATGTGAGTGTCTTAGATGCTCGACAAGTCACCACTCAAAACAGCGAGTGGCGAGACCAGGTTGATCGATGCGATGTTTTGATCCATCTTGCTGGTCGTGCCCATGTAACTACCAAAAACGCTGATAGTTCGATTTATAAAAAGATCAATACTGACTTGACCACTACTCTGGCCACTCAATTGGCACTGAACAACAAGCACATGGTGTTTATCAGCACAGCGGTTGTCTATGGCCAAAACAGTAAGCCAAACCAGCCGTTTCAAATTGACACCACTTTGAACTCAGACTCACCGTATGCCGCTTCTAAAGTTGCGGCAGAAAATGCAATAGTTGAGCTCAGCAAGCAAGGCTCGCTCAGCTACACGATCATTCGTCCACCACTTGTTTATGGACCAGGTGTGAAAGCAAACTTTTTGTCGATGATTAAGTGGGTGCAAGCTGGTATTCCATTGCCACTTGGAAGTGCAAGAAACTTGCGCAGTCTGGTTGGAGTAAGAAATTTGTCGGACTTGATTCAAGCCAGTGCGACGAACCCAGCTGCGAAGAATCAGATATTTAATGCATCAGATGATCGCGACATCTCGACGACTGATCTGTTGACCAAAATTGCCATAGCGATGAATAAGAAATCTCGCCTAGTTAGAGTGCCACTTCCGTTGCTAAAAATTGGCAGTCAAGTGATTGGAAAGCCGCGAGCTTACGACGGCCTGTGCGGATCGTTTCAACTTGATCTTGCAAACACTAAACAACTTCTTAATTGGACCCCACCATTTAGTTTGGAAGAAGAAATCGCGACAACCGTGGCTTGGTTTGAGGATCAAAAGTAATGCTTGTTTTGCTACCGATTGCAACAGTGTTGACGTTGATGCTGACGATTTTGATTCGCAAGAATGCTTTGCAAAAAAATCAGTTGGACATACCCAACGAGAGAAGTTCACACACTGCCCCAACGCCTCGAGGTGCTGGTGTTGCAGTCGCAACTGTCTTTATTGTCGGACTTTTTGCTCTGCGCGTTGCCGACAAGATTTCAGATAAGACATTTATCTCGATTGCGCTACCCGGCTTCTTCATCGCCATCATTGGTCGTCTTGACGACTTGGGATATTTGACTTCTGCCAAGTGGCGACTTGTCGGTCACTTCTTTGTTGCCGCAGTTGCAGTGTGGCTTGTTGGCGGGCTGCCATCACTGCCAATCGCCAACTCATCTATTGATTTTGGTGTTGTCGGCAATGTTCTCGCTGTTATTTATCTGGTTTGGATGCTCAACTTATTCAACTTTATGGATGGCATTGACCTAATAACTGGAGTTGAAACAATCACTGCGTCTACAGCCGCCGCAATTTTTCTCGCAGTCAAAACAGACGGTGACTTTTGGTTTGTGCCAGCGATTTTGGCTGCAACCGTTTTAGGTTTTATGTTCTTGAATATTCCGCCAGCAAAAATATTTCTCGGTGATGTGGGCAGCGGATTTATTGGGTTTGTAATTGCGCTGATCTCACTCGTGGCTGCAGATGAAAATGCACTGATCGCTTGGGCAATGGTTATTTTGCTGGCCGTGTTTATCTCAGACTCAACCGTGACATTGCTTCGAAGAATAATCAAGCGTGAACATCTATATGTTGCTCACCGAACGCACGCATACCAGAACTTGACAAAACGTTTCAATAGCCATCTTTCAGTATCACTCGGTGTCGGTGCTATCAATCTGTTTTGGTTGCTGCCGATTGCATGGCTGGTGGCAAACGAAAATGTTGTGCCAATTGTTGGAGTGACGATTGCTTACATTCCAGTAATAGCTTTGGCTTTATTTCTCAAAGCCGGAAAACAAACAGTTAACTAATCCTCTGCAAGCGCACAAGAGGAATGCGGCGTTCAGTTTTGATTTGATATTCGGCGAAACCTGGCCAAATTTCAACCATTGTTTCCCAGACTTTTTGGCGATGCGCGGCGTCAGCTCCCTGATCTTTGTATGTTGACGCGACACAATCGAAAACGTCGGCGCCGACTTGCAAAGTTACTTTTGAATTAGTCGCCAAATTTTCATACCAAAGTGGATTCTTTGGGTCGCCACCTTTTGACGCAACAATGACGTAGTCGTCGCCGTCGCGACCGTAAATCAAGGCTGTGCGACGTAATGTTCCCGACTTTCGACCCGTTGTCGTCAGCAACAAAGTTGGTACGCCGCGCCAAATATGGCCTTCTTCGCCGTTGCTTTCGATGTATGCACGAATGTGGTCTTGCACCCAGCCAACTGGGCTGTCAACGATTTTGGAGGACGCCATGACGCCAATCTAGTCAAGTTTCGCGAGACGAATTAACTAGCGACACCCCCGTGCCACACTGTGATGATGGAAATTATCGTTGGGTTATTAGTCGTTGTGGTGCTGAGCCTTGGCGTGCTGTTGTTGCGTCAAAACAATAGCTCTACGAACTTGACTGCGGCTCCGCAAAATTTTGATCAAACTGCGTTGATTGATGCCGTACGCACAGCAGTTGATGCCCAAGTTGGCAAAGCTACGCAACAAGCGCTCGAAAATGTCAACTCACAAATTGACCGCACGTATCAAGCGCGCACACAAACTTTGGCCAGTGAAACAAAAAGTCTTTTAGATCCTGTTGCAACTCAAATGAATGAATTGAGAAATGCTGTAACTTCGCTGCAAACTAACTACACAAACACGGTTGGCGTCACTGAAACGATCAGCAAACAGATTGACTCGCTGAATCAAACAACTTCGGCGCTGCAGTCAGCTTTGAAATCTTCTAGTGCTCGTGGTGCGTGGGGCGAACAACAACTGCGCAACGTCATTGAGCTTGCTGGCATGTTGCCGTACTGCGACTTTTTCGAACAGACAACCGTTACCGGCAATGATCGCACTCAACGACCAGACGCGGTAATCAAATTGCCTAACGATGGTTGCGTCGTGATCGACTCGAAGACTCCCCTTGATGCATACCTCAAAGCACAAGAAGCATCTGACCCTGCATTGCGACAACAACTTCTTAACGAACACGCCAAGGCATTGGCAGGTCACGCCAAAGTATTGGCTGATAAAAAATATTGGGAGCAATTTGATCGCTCGCCTGAATATGTGATCATGTTTATCCCCGGTGAATCATTTTTGGCTGACGCGCTTCGCGCCGATGGCAGTTTGCTTGAAGTAGCAATGCGAAGTCGTGTACTTATTGCTTCACCAGTCAACTTATTGGCGCTACTGCTTGCGGTCGCCAAGGGATGGCAGGCGTTTCAAATTGCTGAGCACGCTGAAAAAATCGCGTCACTTGGTCGCGAACTTTATGAGCGTGTTGACACGGTTCTAGAGAGTGTCGAAAAAACCGGACGTGGTCTTGAAACTGCTATTTCTGCCTACAACAAAATGGTCGGATCAATTGAAGGTCGAATGCTTGCTACCTTGCGAAAATTCAAAGATGCAGGTGTGACATCGTCTGACTTGACCGAAATTTCAAATATCGATTCGGCGCCGCGTCGGCTCGCAGCACCAGAACACACCAAAGAACTAGAAAGTTGATTGGTTTGTCAATCAGAGACTGGCTAGCATTGCGTCGATGATTGCTGCAGTTGTATGGCACTGGTGGTTGGGGGCAGGTCTATTGATCGCCGGTATCGCTGCTCTTGTCGGTTTAGTGGGTGGCTACTTGAAATCAGTAACTGCTCTCAAATACCCAAACCGTCGCCAACGACAAGCCCAGAAATAATCGGCTCGGGCCGATGAACGCCCTAGTTGCCAAACTCAAGTCAAATCAGTTTGCTTGCGAACTTTTAACTCGCTGTAACTTTCCACCAGCAGGTGCGCCACTTAACTGTGCTGTCTCGGGCGGCAAAGACAGCATGGCGATGCTGTTGTTGGCTTGCCTCAATGGTTGTGAAGTAACTGCGATTCATGTTGACCACTCGCTAAGAGTTGGCTCAGATGCCGAAGCCCAAGTTGTGGCTCAGCTGGCGAAACTTTTGGGTGCGAAATTTATTAGCAAGACGATAAAAGTTGAACCTGGTTCAAATCTTGAAGCACGCGCGCGTGAGGCGCGATACTCAGTAATGCCACGCGACATCGCCACCGGGCACACGGCTGATGACCAAGCCGAGACGGTGCTGATCAACCTTTTGCGCGGTGCTGGACTGCAAGGTTTGGCTGGAATGCAACGCGGCCATGCTCACCCAATTTTGGGGCTTCGCCGAAGTGAAACCGAGCAACTTTGTGCGATGTTTGAAATCAAATGTGTTGTTGACCCGTCAAACGCTGACCCAAAATTCTTGCGCAATCGAGTGCGCCACGAACTAATGCCACTGATTGACCAGATTTCACAGCGCGATGTTGCGGCAATTCTTGACCGCCAAGCCGAGTTGTTTCGCGATGATGCCGAATTACTGGACGAACTTGCCAAAGCTATTGATCCGACAGACGCAAAGGCGGTCGCGGCAGCGCCACTTGCTCTTGCTCGGCGCGCGATTCGAATTTGGCTGACAGAAATTTATCCACCAGATGCGGCGACTGTTGAGCGCGTGCTTGGTGTCGCGCGCGGCGAGACGACAGCGTGCGAGATCGGCATGAACCGTGAAGTTCGGCGAAGCCAACAGCGTCTCCAGGTCATTTCAAAATCACAAAACTAAAACACAGCCCCAATTTGCTGTGGTATTGTGCTCTCTCGATGAAGTTTGTATCAATAACTAGTGGCATGGCTAGGACGCGGTCTCACTAGTGGCACAAAAACTTCGCGGAAAATGGGCTCTAGGCATTGTGCCCCGCCATTTGACTTGGATTATTAAGGACAAACTTGCGATTTGCGAACGACCCGGAGGTTTCGGTGTCAATCATCGACGGGTTAGACGTCAAGAAGAAATCATTTGGTTGCGTGAAAATGAGTTCGGCTGTGTGCTCTCCATAAGCTCGGCACCGCACAATTTGCATAGTTATGAAGAACTACAGATGCCGTATCAGCATCGTCCGATGCCAAGCCTGGATGAAATAGACCCTTGGTTGAAGTCGTTCTACACGGAACTATCCAAACTCTTGCAGCGCGGTATGAAGATCATTGTGCACGGCGAAGAAGTAAGCGAAAAACTGCACGGCTTGATGGGTGGCTACATCAGGTGGTCGGGATTAGTGGACGACACTGCACAAGCGATAATTCTCACCGAACGAATTGCGGGGCGCCAGCTTGACCCATTTTCGCGTGAACTAATTCTTCGCGTTCACGAACTTCGCTAGTTCGTAAGTTTTAAAAACTAGCGAATTACTGAGTTCAATAGAACTCGAGGTGCTTCACGAAGTGCCGTTGTGGCACTTGAAGCCGGCATTTTTGCGCACTCGTTTTCGGCGATCGCGACATATTCGCGCGCAGTTTCGATTGCATTTTGTACACCTGAGTTTGCACGCACAATTGCCAAAGCTGCGTCGCGATCGTTGCCCGTGAATGGCCGACCCAGTAAATCGCGAAGCTCTAGGGCATCAGTTGAATCAGACTTGAGCGTCAACAAAACAGGAAGCGTGTAGACGCCTTCTTCCATATCGTGGCCCGCACGCTTGCCGAGTTCGGCATCAGTTGCGATTACGTCCAAGATGTCGTCAACAATTTGAAACACCATGCCGTAGGCGGTGCCGTAATTTGTCAAGGCTTCAACAACTGCCCGATCGTGACCAGCAACAAGTGCGCCAACACGGGCCGCTGTGGCAAACAGCGAAGCGGTTTTGCCTTCGATGCTCACAAGATACGACGGCACTGAACGCGACACATCAAATGCTTTCGTCAACTCTTCAATTTGACCTTCACAAAGATGACCGATTGTTTGGGCCAGCAACGTTGCGACTTCAGTACCCAGTGCAGCGGCGATTTCAGATGCTTTGGCCAACAAAAAGTCGCCCGCGAGAATTGCTTGCAGGTTGCCCCACCTTGCATTTACTGTTTCGACACCACGACGCGTGGAAGATTCATCCATAACGTCGTCGTGATAGAGCGAACCAAGATGAACGAGTTCGCAAGAGATGCCGCCTTGAATCACATCGTCGCTGACTTGTTTGTCGCTACCAACGCTCGCTGCAGCGATTGTCATTACTGGGCGCAAACGTTTGCCGCCGGCAACAATTAAATGTGCGGCAAGTTCGTTGAGATGAGAGTCTCGAGTTTTTACGGCAGTCAAAAGCGCTGATTCAACGCGCTGGCGATCGGTATCCATAAGCGGCAAAGAAAGTAGCGGCGATGAAACGGCCATATCCACAGGTTAGGCAACGGGGCTTGTGAATCTACGAACTAAGCGCTGTGAGGGTCGTCACGCGTCACACGTAACATGCGAAAGTCGAAATAGCGCCGTGAACCGTCCCGCTCGCACCGATACACTTTAGGAAAGTTACCTAAGTTGACGCACAAGGCGGTCGGAATTGTTCGAACGGTTTACAGATAGGGCTCGCAGAGTCGTAGTTCTCGCCCAAGAAGAAGCCCGCTTGCTCAATCACTCGTACATCGGTACGGAACACATTTTGCTGGGTTTGATTCACGAAGGTGAAGGCGTTGCCGCCAAAGGACTCGAAGCACTCGGTATCTCGCTTGAAGCCGTGCGCGCTCAGGTCGAAGAGATCATCGGCCAAGGCGGATCGTCGCCATCGGGCCATATTCCATTTACACCACGGGCGAAAAAAGTGCTTGAGCTTTCGTTGCGCGAGGCATTGCAACTTGGCCATAACTACATCGGCACCGAACACATCTTGCTCGGTTTGATTCGCGAAGGCGAAGGTGTTGCAGCACAAGTGCTCGTCAAACTTGGCGCCGATCTTGGTCGAGTACGTCAACAAGTAATTCAGTTGTTGAGTGGCTACCAAGGACCTGGTGGCAAAGGTGAAGGCGAAGCAGTTGGTGCGAAAGATACACCACAAGAAAAAGGTGGCAGTCAGATTCTTGATCAGTTCGGTCGCAACCTGACACAACTTGCGCGCGACAAAAAACTTGATCCAGTAATTGGTCGACACAAAGAAATGGAACGTGTGATGCAGATTCTTTCGCGTCGCACGAAGAACAACCCCGTTTTGATCGGTGAACCAGGTGTTGGTAAGACCGCGATTATTGAAGGCCTCGCTCAAAAAATTGTTGCGAATGAGGTTCCAGAAACTTTGACCAACAAACAGTTGTACACACTCGACCTGGGTGCACTTGTTGCCGGCAGCCGCTATCGCGGTGATTTCGAAGAGCGCTTGAAGAAGGTTTTGAAAGAAATTAAGACTCGCGGTGACATTATTTTGTTCATCGATGAAATCCACACACTCGTGGGTGCAGGTGCCGCCGAAGGCGCAATTGATGCAGCCTCAATTTTGAAGCCGATGTTGGCACGTGGCGAATTGCAAACAATTGGTGCAACAACGCTTGACGAGTTCCGTAAACACTTTGAAAAAGATGCCGCACTCGAGCGTCGCTTTCAACCAGTCAAAGTCGATGAGCCATCGGTTGCGCACACGATCGAAATTCTCAAAGGCATTCGCGATAAGTATGAGACTCACCACCGTGTGACGATCACAGATCAAGCGCTTGTCTCGGCAGCAAACTTGGCTGACCGTTACATTTCAGACCGTTTCTTGCCAGACAAGGCCATCGACTTGATCGATGAAGCTGGCAGCCGTTTGCGAATCAAGCGCATGACGACGCCACCTGACCTCAAAGAAATTGAAAACAAGATCAACGATGTTCAAGAGGCAAAGAAGCGTGCCGTAGAAGAGCAGCGCTTCGAAGAAGCTGGTCGTTTGCGCGATCAAGAACGTTCGTTGCTTGAAGAGCGATCACAAAAAGAAGTTGACGTAAAAGCCCAAGGCATCGATTTGTTTGATGAAGTGAGCGAAGAATCAATCGCCGAAGTTTTGAGTATGTGGACCGGTATTCCAGTGTTCAAGCTCACCGAAGAAGAGACTGCCAAGTTGTTGAACATGGAAGGCGAACTTCACAAACGAATCATTGGTCAAGAAGACGCGATTAAGGCCGTCAGCCAAAGCATTCGCCGAACTCGAGCAGGCCTGAAAGACCCGAAGCGCCCAAGCGGTTCGTTCATTTTCTTGGGACCAACGGGTGTCGGTAAAACAGAACTCGCAAAAACTTTGGCTGAATTCTTGTTTGGTGACGAACAAGCTCTGATTGCTCTCGACATGAGCGAATACATGGAGAAACACACGGTGAGTCGCCTGGTTGGCTCGCCTCCTGGATATGTGGGCTACGAAGAAGGTGGCCAATTAACAGAAGCTGTGCGTCGCAAGCCGTTCTCGGTTGTGCTGTTTGACGAAATCGAAAAAGCGCACCCTGACGTGTTTAATACTTTGTTGCAGATTCTTGAAGAAGGTCGCCTTACAGACGCACAAGGTCGCAGCACAGACTTCAGAAACACGGTTTTGATCATGACTTCGAACTTGGGAACGCAAGACTTGCGCAAAGCCAATGTTGGTTTCGGCAAAAACGACGAGGCACTCTCGTATGCACGCATGCGCGACAAGGTAAACGAGGCGCTCAAGACTCAATTCAAGCCAGAGTTCCTCAACCGCATCGATGAAGTGATCGTGTTCCACGAGTTGGCAATGAGCGAAGTTGTGCAAATGGTCGACTTGATGAGCAAGCGTTTGACTGGTCAGCTTGAAGGTCTCGGACTTGGTCTTGAACTCACCGTTGAAGCAAAAGAGCTTCTCGCTAAGCGCGGCTACGACCCACAACTTGGTGCTCGTCCGTTGCGCCGAGCGATGCAACGCTTCCTTGAAGATCCACTGTCAGAAAAACTCTTGAACAAAGAGTTTCATGCCGGCGAAATAATCGTCATCGGCGTTGAAGATGACCCAGAAAAGCCAGAAGAGAAACGCTTCTCGTTTAAAGCTGTTGAAGGTTTCAAGCCACCAGTTGCTGTTGAACTTGCTGGTGCTGGTGAGACAACTCCAACGACAACTGAGTGAGTCATAGCGTGCAAAGCGCGCGTCAGCGACTAAAAAAGTTTCACTTTGTTGCGGTAATCGCATCGGCAATTTTTCTTTGCTCGTGTCAAGTTAATGCCGTGGTAACTCTTGATGTTGCTCAAAGTGGGTCGGGCACAGTAACTGTAAATGTGATCGCCGACAAAGACGTTGTTGACCAAGCACCAAACATTGTCGACGACCTGCGATTTGATGATGCGATCGCCGCAGGTTGGGTTGTCGTGCGACCTAACAAAACTGCAGATGGCGGACTGCAAGTTTCGTTGAACCACACTTTTGACAATGCTGAACAGGCCGGAGTGTTGCTTGATCAATTGAGCGGTGAGTTTGGTCCGTTCAAGCAGATGTCGTTGACTCGAACCGGCAAAGACACGGACTCGACATTCAAACTTGACGGCATCTTGCAGGTTGACGGCGGATTAAACGCGTTTGCCGACAGTGCGCTGATCAAAACAATTGGTGGTGCGCCGTTCGCAGAAAACCTGCAACAGGCTGGTCTTGATTTGGGTAAAGCGATGACGCTCGACTTTGTCGCCACAATGCCGGGTGTTGTTGAGCGCACAACAGGCATCGACAACGTAAATACTGTGACTTGGCGCGTGCCCCTAGATGGCAGCGAGCAATCTGTCCTCACCACTTCGCGGAACACGGCCGTCAAAGCCACTGTGGCTCGATTGGTTTCTGGGTTGTTCAAGTTTTTGTTGTTTGCATGGCTGGCTTTGATGGTCGCGGTGCTTGGCAGATTTTTGTATCAGCGCCGTGGGGCAAGTCGCACACCCAGCGAATAATGTCTAGTGCGAGATGGTAAAACTTCGCACCGTATATCGATGCACTGAATGCGGTGCCGGGGTTCCAAAATGGGCTGGCCGTTGCGGTGCGTGTGGTGCGTGGAACAGCCTCGTTGAAGATGTCGAAGGTGACGAAGAAATTATTTCTGTAGCAACGGGCATGGCCCTTGTGCCACCCGGTGTACCAAAACCAATTGATGCGCTTGATGCAAAAATTTCAAAACCCACTTCGACTGGTCTTGAAGAATTAGACCGCGTGCTCGGCGGGGGGCTCGTGCCTGGGTCGGTCACTCTTTTGGGTGGCGAACCAGGCATTGGCAAATCAACTTTGTTACTGCAACTGCTCGCGGCGTGGTCAGGCAAAACACTTTATGTAACTGCTGAAGAATCAGCGCAACAGGTTCGATTGCGCGCCGAACGACTTGGGGCGATCAAACCAGATTTGTGGCTCGTGGCCGAGATGTCACTGACGAACATTGTCAATGCGATTGACCAAGTAAAACCACAACTCGTGATCATCGACAGCATTCAAGCGATTGCTGACCCGCAGTTGAATTCGGCGCCAGGTTCTGTGGCGCAAGTTCGCGGTTGCCCACACCGACTTGTGCAAGAAGCCAAAGCGCGCGATCTGCCAATCGTGTTGGTTGGTCATGTCACAAAAGACGGTGGACTCGCTGGGCCGCGTGTGCTTGAACATGTTGTTGACACTGTGATGTCATTCGAAGGTGAGCGTCATCATGCTTTGCGATTGTTGCGCGCTGTCAAGCATCGATTTGGTTCAACAAACGAATTGGGATTATTTGAGATGACTGAACTTGGCCTGCGCAGTGTGCCAGATGCGAGCAAATTGTTTTTGGCCGACCGTCGCGCAGGCGTGCCTGGCTCAATTGTTGTGCCTGCTCTCGAGGGTCATCGTCCGTTGTTGGTTGAAGTTCAGGCACTGACAAATCTCTCGCCTTCGCATGTTTCACCCCGACGATCAGCACAGGGTGTTGATTCGGGTCGCTTGGCGATGTTGTTGGCAGTTCTTGAGCGTCGTGCTGGTGTGAACTTGGCGCAACATGAAGTTTTCGCATCTGTTGTAGGTGGTGTGAAGTTAAGTGAGCCGGGTGCAGATTTAGGTTTATGTTTGGCTCTTGTTTCAGCGGTGACGAATCAGCCGTTGGCAGAAAACTTAGTTGCGTGTGGTGAGGTCGGTTTGGCTGGCGAGTTACGTCAAGCCAGCAACACTGCTCGTCGACTCGGCGAAGCGGCACGACTCGGTTTCACTCGAGCGATCATTCCTGCGAGCAGTGCAAAAGATATAAAAATTTCTGGCATCAAACTTGAGCCTGCCGAAACTGTGGCCCAAGCACTCGCTCTCGCTGGTTTATCGGTCAAGTAGCGTTTAGCCAGTGCGTGCAGTTGTAATTATTCCGACATACAACGAAGCCGACAACATTCAACGCTTTCTAACCCAAGTTCGACAAGACGCACCCAGCACCGACATCTTGGTGGTTGATGACAACAGCCCCG
>OFRI01000041.1_pt1 | contig 28812 bp, 39 predicted proteins | sample 1543031 | NCBI WGS metagenome assembly OFRI01 (sample SAMN07774226, study PRJEB24372) | wastewater metagenome
CTGGCTCGTCAGCGCCGCGGAGCAGCCATCCCGTCCGCGGTGTTCTGGCTGGTCGGCATCCTCACCGCGGCCGATGCCGCGATCGCCGCGATCTGGCGCTGACCGCAGGATCCCGCGGCCTGAGCGCTTCCGCGACAGCGCGCGGAGTGAGTCGACTCAGCGCTTCCGCGGTGCCGCCGTGCTCTCGCGCACGATGAGCTCGGTGGCCACCAGCGGGGTCTGCTGCCGTTCGACGCCGTCGAGTTCCGCGAGCAGCGCGTCCACCGCGAGCGCTCCCAGACGCTCCGGATGCTGCTGCACCGTCGTCAGCGGCGGCCACAGCTGCGCGGCATCGGGCAGGCCGTCGAACCCGACGATGCTGACGTCTTCCGGAACGTCGCGCCCGACCTCGCGGAAGGCGAAGTGCTTGAGGTCCGCGGACGGTCGATGCTGCCTGCATATGAGCATGGCGACTTGCTTTTCCACAGGTTCATGGACCCGGACCCACGCGAGCTCGTCGGCAAGCTGGTCGTGGCAAAGCTCAAAGATGGCCGGCGCTTTGTGAAGGTACTGCTGGCCGGCACCAGGCGCGGCCGTTTTACGTTAGCAAGCATCAATCCATCGTTTGCGCCAATGGAAGACCAGGCCATTGAGGCGGTCGCCCGCATCGTATGGGTTAAAAAGCGCAATTAGCGCGGCGCCGGCGCTCCGCCGGCCGTTAGCGACACCGCCGCGACTCGGCCGACACGGCCGCCGATTATCCACAATAACGCCTTCACATCCGCCGCCTTGCCGTGAAAAGGCCGCCCGGCGACTTTTGCCCGGTGTCGGATTATTTTCCGATTTCAGTTGACCTTATCGGAATATTTTCCGAATATGCCCCTCGTCAGCACCGACCGCTGGCGCGGGCCGGGCCGATCCCCCGGAGGCGAGCAGGCCGGCGTCCACCCCACGACGCCGGCCGGTTCGACGGGAGATGCCGCCATGGCCGCCTATAAGCGCAACCAGCCAGTCCGCACGCTTTCCTTCACCGGCCACACCTTCGATCACGATTGGTCGCAGACCGCCCGCATCGTTCGCCATGAGGCGGGCTTTATGGATGGCGGCTGGTACGTCGTGAAGTTTGACAGCGACGGCGCAAAGCTCTGCGTCCACGCCTCGCGGCTGATGCCGAGCAACGCCCCGGTGTCAGCATGACCGCCGGGACAATCTCCCTCCGCATCGGCAGCGCGATCTATCCGGTCGAGACCTATGCCGACGCCTCCGAAATGGTGTTGGCCGCGCTCGCCAAGTATCACGGCTACTATCGCGACCTCCCGTCCATCGACCTCCTCAACTCGCGCGGCAAGAAGTGCGGCCACGTCTCGACCAACGGCAGGGTCTGGCTCGGCACGCCCGCAGTGCAGGTTTGGCCGCCGCGTTTTGAGTCGGCGCAGATCGGCGCGAGCGTCTAGTGCGCGTTCTGATCGCCTGCGAGTTTTCCGGGATTGTTCGCCGTGCCTTCAGTGCACGCGGTCACGACGCTTGGAGCTGCGATCTGCTGCCGGCAGAAGACGGCAGCAATCGACACATAACTGGCGATGCGCGCGACATCCTGAATGACGGCTGGGACTTGCTCATGGTGGCTCATCCGCCCTGCACACGTTTGTGCAACAGCGGCGTGCGGTGGCTTTCCGTGCCGCCACCGGGTCGCACCGCTGAGAACATGCAGGACGAGCTTCGCAGTGGTGCTGCACTGTTTTCGGCTTTCTGGAATGCACCGATTGAGCGGATCGCAATTGAAAACCCGGTCATGCACAAGCACGCAAAGGCGTTGATCGAGAACTATTCCAAGCCCGCGCAGTCCATCCAGCCTTGGCAATTTGGCCACGGCGAGACGAAGCGCACCTGTCTCTGGCTCAAGGGACTGCCGCCGCTGACGGCCACGAACATTGTAGAGGGCCGGGAAGCCCGCGTGCATCGCATGCCGCCTAGCCCAAATCGCTGGCGCGAACGCTCGCGCTTTTTCACCGGCATTGCCGACGCCATGGCGAGCCAGTGGGGCACGCAACTTTCACAACAGGAGTCCGCATGACCGCCACCACCTCGACCCGCCGCCGCGTCCTGCTTGATGAATGGGACGACCTCCGCGACGAGCTGCACGCGATGGAGCGCGCGGCTCTCGCATATCTCGACGCGCTCGATGTCGTTCGCCGCTCCTCCTACAGCGCTGTCGCAGTCAAGCGCTTGGACAATCACGCATCGGACTACGCTTGGCGCACGCTTGACCTGATCTCTGACTTTGTTGGCGATTGCGAGCGCCGCTTTGGCGACGACGGCATCGACCCTGACGCCGTGAGCTACGACGACAGCGTCCTGCAAGCCGAGGCCATGAATTGGGCCAAGCGTGCGGAGGCGCGGCGATGAGCGCTCACACCGGGCCTTGGACGGAGAACGGCACCGCCGTCCACGCGGGCGACAAGATGATCGCTGCCGTCTACGGCGACCATCCCGAATGCAAGCACGACGCGCGCATGCAAGCCAATGCCCGCCTGATAGCAGCCGCTCTTGATTTATTGGAGGCACTGAAGGCGCTAGTCGAACGCGGCACCGATAGCCCGGAGCATCGCGCCGCGGAAGCCGCGATTGCCAAAGCCACAGGTGACGCATGAGCAGCACCCACACGATCGACGCCATCATCCCGGTCGGCGACCCGGATCTTGGGGCGGAGATCGAGGCCCGCATCACGTTCACCTTTAACGAGCGCGTTGCCGAGCAGGGGCCGTCCTACGCCAGCGGCGGCCAGCCGGCTGAGGGTGCGGTGGCCGAGTGGGTCAGCGCCGTGGCGATCGAGGACGGCCAGCCGGCGCCCTACGGCGGCGCCTTCGCGGACCTAGAGCAGTCAACGCTCAACGCCATTGCGAGCGCCTGGTTGGAGAGCGACGACGGCCAGTGCCAGGCGATCGAGCAGGCCCTCGACGATCTACAGGCGGCCGAGGACGACGCAGATGAGCAGCGCGCAGAGCAGCGCGCAGAGGATCGGCGGGACGCTCGATGACCCGCCTTTGGCTCATCATAGTTGCAATCGGCATCGTGATGCTGATCGCCAGCTACGCCGCCGCGGCAGAGATCACAGGCCCGCGCTGGCAGCTTTGGGAGCAGCCGCCGGGCCAGGATTGGCGCCCGCGCGGCAAGCAGCTCAACACCTCGACCGCATGCGACCTGGACGCGGCGTCTTTGGCGATGGTGGTCGAAAAAGCAACGCGCATAGCGTGCCGCCGGGTAACGCCATGACGCGCCGCGAGATCGCCGCAGCGGCGCACAACCGCAAGCACCTGCGCCTCATGCTCGCATATCACGATGCGCCGAAGGGCGACCGCCGCCGCCGGTTGCGCGAGTTGCGCGCCTATATGACCGCGCGGCTAAAGGCGGTGCGATGAACGTCCGCATCTTGATCGGTGACGTGCGGGCGAAGCTGGCCGAGTTGCCAGACGAGAGCGTGCATTGCGTCGTGACCAGCCCTCCGTATTTTGGACTTCGGGACTATGGCGTCGCAGGGCAGATCGGCCTTGAGCCGACGCCTGCCGCTTTCGTGGCTACGATGGTCGAAGTGTTCCGCGAGGTCCGCCGCGTGCTGCGAGATGACGGCACGCTCTGGCTGAACCTTGGCGACAGCTACAGCAGCGGCGGCGGATCGCACGATGGACGCGACGACAACCAAACCGGCGTGGGGGCCAAGCGCGTATGGCTTGACGGCTCCGGGCGCGCGGATGGCATCGTGGATGAGCGCGGGCAGCGCAACAGGAACGGCACCAAGGCTAACGGGCTCCCCTCCAAGAACCTTATCGGCATCCCGTGGCGCGTCGCCTTCGCCCTTCAGGCCGATGGCTGGTACCTCCGCCAAGACATCATCTGGTCGAAGCCCAACCCGATGCCGGAGAGCGTCACCGACCGCTGCACCAAGGCGCATGAGTACCTGTTCCTGTTGAGCAAGAGTGCGCGGTATCACTACGACGCGGCGGCCATTGCCGAGCCTGTGGCAGACGCGACAGTATCGCGCCTCGCTCAAGACGTTGAATGCCAAGAAGGTAGTCACCGGGTGCCCGGCAAGACGAACGGCACCATGAAGGCCGTTCGCAAGCGCGCGGATCGCTTTGGTGGCAACAAGCATGGCGGCGACACCACCAAACATAGCGACGGCTCGGTCTACACGGGCCGCGAGACGCGAAACAAGCGCAGCGTCTGGACCGTGAACACACAGCCCTACAAAGAGGCGCACTTCGCCACGTTCCCGCCAGAGTTGATTGAGCCTTGCATCAAGGCGGGCTGCCCTGTTGGCGGCACGGTGCTGGACCCGTTCGGCGGCGCTGGCACCACAGGCCTCGTCGCTGATCGTCTGGGCCGCAACGCCATCTTGATCGAACTCAACCCGGAATACGCAGCCATTGCCGAGCGCCGGATCAAAGGCGACGCGGGCATGTTCGCTGAGGTCAAATCCATTGCCGCCGTCGCATGACCATGTACCCGCGCATCACCGCCGAACAGTATGCGGCCGACCGCGCACGCCACGCCGCCGAGCGCCTGCCGTGCAAGTGCGGCACGCGCCTCGCGCTCAGGATCGTGTGTCGCGACATGGGCCGGTCGAAGTCATACCGCGCAAAATGCCAGGGCTGCCGCAAGATGAGCGCGGCGACGTTTTATGCCGACAAGATCACCGACCGCTGGAATGAGGTAGCACACCGATGAGCGATAACATTATGGCCGAGCGCCTGCGGGCAGAGCTTGTCGAGGAGCGGCACACGGTTCTGGAAATTGTGCGCTCGCAAGATGAGTTTGGCGAGCCGCACGGATTGCCTTGGGGTGTCTCGCCGTGGGGCGATGGATCGTCTACCACCGGCAACTCAAACATAATCAGCGACCGTTGGCAGGTCGTGATTGCATCCGAAATGCCGACGGAAACCGCCGAGTTTATCGTTGCGTCCGTCAACCAAATCGAGCGCCTGCGTGCTGCGATGGAAAAACAGGGCGAACAGGAACGCGATTTCGTGCTGGAGGTGGCCGCGAAGATCGCGGACGAATTTGCCGATATGTTTCGCACCGAGCCGCCCTATAGCGACAACTTTTGGGCCGGCGCCAATATCGCCAAGGCCATCCGCGCTCTCAAGGACGTGCGGCCCGATGACAGGAGCGCCGCTGGATAGGCGAGCGCATCGCCCTTGTCGAAAAGCTCACACAACAGGAGTCCGCATGATGGATGATGTGAAGTGGCGCAGCATCCCGCTCGACCGCGTCAACTGGCGCCTCGCCGCCAGCTCGCGCAATGCAATGGTGCTGTTTGCACATTCGGTGCCGCCGCGTGATCCAAAATATCCCTCCGGGCACGAGTGGGCCGGCATGACGCTTGGGGAGCTTGCCGATCTTGGCGAGCGGAAATGGTGGCGGACAACAAATGTCGGCGTTAAGGCCGTTGCGGCGATCAAAGAGCTGATCGACCGCGCGGCGGCCGGCGAGGATGTGACGGTCGGAATTGATGGCGACTCCTATCAGCCGCAGCCGTGGCCGAGGCAGCCATGATCCCGCTTCTCACCCTCGGCCAGGCCGCCGCACTTATGCAATTTAGGGACGTGCGGACCTTGAAGAAGGCACTGAGGCGTGCCGCAATACCCATTATCGGCGTCGGCCGCTCGGCCCGGCTGGCGTCGGCCGACATCGAGGCCCTCATCGCGAAGGCACGAACATGGGATACAAGCTGCTCCCCCCAGGCACCCGGCGGAATAACCGCACCTACATCGTCCGGGGATCGGTCGGTGGAATCCGCTTTGAGGCGCGCTCGGACGCGACGACTCGGGAAGCTGCTGAGAGCTACGCGCTCGACTACATCGCCGGGCTCAAACGTGACGCCCTTGCCGGGCCGGTCGTAACTTTTGACGCAGCCGCCCGCGCTTACATCGCGCTCAAGCGCCCGCGCGCAGATGATGAGAAGCACCTGCGCCAGTTGATGGCGTTTTTCAGCGATAAGCCCTTGCGCGAAATTGTCGGCGCCGACTTGGTGACCGCCGCACACGCGCTGAAACCCCGCGTTAAAGACGTGACTAAAAACCGGGCCATCATCACGCCCGGCTCGGCCGTGCTCCACTATGCCGCCGAGCAGGGATGGTGCGGCTACGGCCGCCACCGCCGCCTCAAGGCTTCCCGGCGCTCAAACCGGCGGCCGGTGCCGGATGACACCATGCGACTGCTCCTGGCGAACACCACCGGCCACCGGCACCTTCTCCTCGCCTGGCTCTACGAGACCGGCATGAGGATCACCGACACCTTGCAGATGACCGATGCCGAACTCGACCTACCCGGCGGGCGGGCGCGGATCGCCTCGGCCAAGACGGACTCTATCGGCGAGATCGGCCTGTCGCCCGACCTGGTTGCCCTGCTGGCCACCACGCCGCGGTGCCAGGCTGGCCGGGTCTTCCCTTGGCGGGACCGGCACGGTGCCTATAGGTGGCTCAAGGCGCTATGCCGGCGTCTAGGGGTGGCATACACGCCCCACCAAAGCCGGCACGCCCTGGCGACCGATTTAAGGGCCTTGGGATGGGATATGGAGGCCATCGCCGAACGGGGCCTATGGGCCGACGCGCGATCCACGGCACGCTATGTCCACCACCGCTCGACCGACACGCCGGGCCGATCGGTCGGAATACTGCGGCTGGCGCGGGGCAAGGCATGACGGCGAATCGTGGCATCTAGGGGCTTGCTTGGGGCAAACCCGGAAAAGTATAATGAAAACAAAGGTGCTCCCGCCCTTCACACGGGTGGGGTCGTAGGTTCAATCCCTACAGCGCCCACCAACTATCCTTTTGATTTCGTGGGATAATCCGCCGCTCTCGGTTTACCGGGGTCGGTGGATATCCTGCACGAAACGGCACAATCGGGCGCGAACAAGCGCGGAACCTGGGGCAAAAGCGGGGCAACCGTTCCCGGCGCGTTCCCGACCTTCATATGCGTCAACTCCAAACGCAAAAAAGGCCCGGCCACCCGCAAGGGCAACCGGGCCAGGTGGGGGAGGAACGCCGACCGGAGCCAGACCGGAGCCAGGCCGGGCGGATCGTGCGGGGAATGACACCCGCGCGATGGATTAGCCGTCAGCCCCGAGGCTGGCCCGGCGTGAAGCAATAGACCGCGCCCATCTTTTCGCAGAGGTGCGATCGGCCATCCTTGGCGAAGTCGGGCGGCAGCACGCGGCCGGGCGGCACGGTCAGCCACCCTAGGCCGTCCCATGCGCGCCATAGGCCATCGTCGCCCATATAGGCGCGGGTCGGCCGGCAGTCGGTATTGTCGCAGCAGCTCATCGCCGGATTGTCGGGAGCGGTCCAGCCGCCGTAGATGTCATGCGCGCGAGCCCGGCCGCCCAGCGCGACGAACACCGCCCATATGGCGAGCACGACGACGGCCGCCGTGGCGACGGCGCGGACGGTCATTTGGGCGCCAACCGGCCCGAACTCATGGCCGCATTGTGCAAGTCGATGAGCCGCACGATCTCGGCGTGGCAGGCCCGCAGCTCGGCCGTGCTGGCCCGCTCGTCACCGTAGGCGACCATGAGCTGCCCTACCGTCTTGACCGTTGCAGGATCGGTGACGCTGACCTTTTCAGCGCACGCGCGGAGGTGCGACGGCAGGGCGAACGGGACGCCCACCGGCCGGGTCACTACCAGATCGGGCAAGCAGGCCGAGAGCATCAAGCTCGGCAGGATCAAGAGGGCGGCTGCTGTTCGCATTGGCGTTCACCCTCGCGCGGAATTGCTGGTTGCTCGCGTGGATAGCCGCGATGTCGGCATTGAGCCGATCGAGGCCGGCAAGCACGCTGGCCTCAAAGGCCCGCCGCTTGTCCTCAAGCTCAAGCCATGTGGCGTTGGCGTCGGTGGCGATTTGGAGCTTTTGATTGGCGAGCTCGGCCTCCGCTTCAGTGCGGCCGAGATACTGCCAGGCACCCCAGGCCGCTACGCCCGCGAGCAGCAGCAGCGACCAATTGCGCCGGATGAAACCGAGCGCCGGCAAGGCAGCCGCAAGCATCACTCGAGCCCGTGCCGCGTGCCGGCGTTGTCGATGGTGAGCACCATGCGACGCGGCTGCGGCGACCAGGCAATGTGAACCCACGCACCGAACTCGTAGATGAGCTGGTCGAAAACGATGTCGCTTTGGCCGATCTCGCGGGCAACCTCGAGGGGCGGACCGAAGGCCGGGCAGGAGAAGTCGGCGGCGCAGCCCAGCATGTGGGCGCTGTTAGCGGCACCGCCGACCGCGCGGTTGACCAGTGGCGCGCGATAGCCGCTCGACACCAGGATCGGCTTGTTGAGAAGCGCGCGGACTTTTTCAAGCAATTGAGCCGTGCGGCGGAGCGCGTCCACCATCTCGGGCGATGGCGTGTTGTCTATTCCAGCGCGAGCGGCGGTCTGCGAAGCGGTGAGCTCGGCCAAGGTAAAATGATCGCTAAGTCGCATGTTGACCTCGGCGGTCGTTCACCGCCGCCCAAATCAATACGGTCACAAGCGCCGGAATTAATATCCAGCGCGACGCAGGCCAGCCCGGCGGCGCATACTGCCAGGCGTCGAGGGCTTCCCACGCCAGCGCGCCAGCCAAAGCGGTGTAAGTCCACCACAAAAGCGCGCAGGCGCAGCGATGACGGCCGCGCTGAAGGGCGAAGATGGCGAACATGCCGGCCAAGCACACCGCAATGTAGGCGAGCTGGAGCAGCCACACCGCGATCACCGCGGCGGCCCGCGCCATAGCGACCACAACCAGGCAAACGCGGCCTGGGGATCGGTGCGCCATTTCTCGCCAAACGTGCCTAAGCCGGCCAGGATGTTCGCGCCAAGAAACGCGATCACCAACGCCAAGATTCTCTCTTGCTTGTGACTGGCTCCCAGCCATTCGGTGACGCCGGGCGTCGCAAAAAAGCTCAGGCCCCAGGACGAGATCACGGCGACAGCGCGGGTTAGCGGCGTCGAATCGACCAGCGTCCGCAGCGTCAGCAGCGAGCCAACCGCAGCCGCGGCCATCGTCCAGAACGAAACGCCGCTGCCCGGCAGCGGATCGCTCATGTCGGCCATCGACCTACTCCCAGCCGCTTGATGCGTCGATGGCCTCGACCTCGGCAACGGTGCGCGCCGCCGTTATCTCATCCTTGAGCGCCCGCGCGTTGAGCGTGAGCACGGTGACGCGGTTTTGCGCGGCCACCGCAAACGCCCAAAACTCGGCGGCGGTGAAGGTCGGCCGGGAATTGTCGGCCGCGATCCAGCCGAAGCTCTCGGGCCATGTTTCGGCGCCATCGAGACACGCCCGCGCAAGAAGCGCCCGCGCCGCGATGCGCTGTTGGCTCGCCGCGTCGATCTGGTAGAGCGCGCTGCCATGCACCAGGCCGGCGCCGATGGCCGAGGCGTAGGCCGCGGCGATGGCGGCGGCCTTGTCCCGCTTGGCCGTGCCGAGGGCGAGCGCGGCAAACTCGGGGCTCGCGTGGTCGATATATTCGACGGGCGGGTCTTGCTGAACGGCGAAGCTATCGCCGAGTGAGCCGTCCAACTTTCTCTCGTAATAGCGACCCATGCTTTCCTCCCTAATCGTCCTGTCCGCGACGGTCGATCCACCCTGCCGTGTAGACCTGTAGCGAGCCAGAGGCTTGAAGCTGTGTGACCGCCATATATATCTGTGCGCTGGTGTTGGTTGCCGGCCCTTCAAAAGCAGAGGCTTGTGTGTTGCTGTTAATGCCGCTGCCAATGTCGTTGTGGGCGACGGTTCTGTAGAGCGCAGAGTTACCAGCGGGCGCCACTTGTAATACCGTACCGTTAGCGGACCCACCGACACTAAGCGTTCGCATTTTGGGCCGCACGGCAACGCCAGAAGGCACGCTGATAGTTCGCAACGTCATCACACTCGTCGTCGTGGGCTGAAAGTCGTTAACCTCGGCAATGTAAAAATCATCACCGTACTGGATAAATAATGTCCATTGCGCGGAGCCATTCGTTTTAATCGAGCCGAGGCGGCGCGAGAGCGTGTAGCCGGTCGGCATCGTCGGCGCGGTGGCGCTCAATGAAACGAGCGCATCGACCACGCCAGTATCGACCCGCTTGATGAGGTGGACATGATACCAAGTCGAGTTAGCAATGGCGCCGGTGTCTAGCCCGCCGTTGGCGCTGCCCACCGCCCATGCGCTTGTGGTCTTTGAGAGCGCCGCGGCGAGAATGAGGGAGTCGGAGTTGGTCTTATCGCTGGCGCTGCCGGCCGCAATCGAGAAGGTTGCCGAGCTCCCGGCGGTCGAAAGCGTGAGCCCAAAGATTTCACCCGGCACCACGGCCACCACCGGATAAACCCGCCACGCGCTCCGCGCGCCGTCCCACTCAAGCCGCCACCGGCCACCCGGCGGGATGCGGAGTTGGTTGATGGCGTCGGAGCCATTTGGCGCCAGGGTCACGCCATTTGTTGAGCTTCCGTAGGCGAGAACGTCGACCGAGTAGCCGTGCTTCGCGGTCGCGCTGGCGAGAAGCGTTGCGGTGCGCTGGCCGGCGGTGCAATCGAAACAAAGCACCTTGCCGATATCGTCAGCGTCGAGCGTGAGGTTGTTGGCGCCCACGTCTTCCCAGAGCTTGCGCGGGCTTGGCACATAGATGAGCGGCGAAATGTAAGCACGGCCCATTTCGGCATCGCCGCCGGCCACCGCCGAGGTCGCGAGCTTCTCCACCCACGTGGTGCCGATGCCGAGCGTGTAATCGCGCCACGTGCCGCCGGCCTGCAACCATGCCGGCCGCGTGCTGGCGAGCGGGTTGAGCATGTGCTTGAGCGCCGCGGCATTGGCGACCGACATGACATAGACGGTAGCGCTGGCGAAATCGACCAGCGAGCCGGTGCTCGAGAGGAGCAGCGTGCGGCCGGTGATGGTGTCGGGGCTGCCATAGGTCAGCGTGCCGTAACCCGCCTCCCAGATAGAGCCGTCCGAAATCTCGGCGAAGTAGAAAACCACCGTGGCCGTAGCGAGTTGCGAGCGCCACGTCTTCCAGCCTGACACCGAGGTGCCGAGCGTGAGCACGCTGGTGCCCGAGCTCGCGCCGGTTTCCATTGTTCTTTCGGCAAACATGCGGCGCGCTCCTAGATGACTTCGCGGAGGGGGAAGGCCACCGACCAGGCTTCGCCCGAGGCGGTGAATTGCTGCGTAAATTGGTGTTCCTGCGGCGCGGTGAAGACGCCTTGCATGGAGTTGCGGTGGAAGTCGGTGGTGGCCGCCGTGTCGAGAAGGCACGCCACGTCGCCCCACATGCCGCGGAGCCGTTGAATTTCGCCGATGCCGTCATTGACCTCGCGCTTGTCGGCGGCGGTGATTTGCAGCGAGAAGCGGCGCGCGGCCGAGCGTTGCCGGCGGTCGGTGAAAATCTCGCCGTAGTCGGTGACGGTTTGCACGTCGCGTTGATCGCGGCCGAGCGGCGTGCCGGCGAGGTCGAAGTTGGTGGTGGGCTGCCAGTAGGTGCCGAGCATGAGGCGCCCGGCCTGCAAGTAGCCGTCCGCGTTGCCGCTGTCCGCGATATCCACGCGCCAGTAGCGAAGCGCCACGGCATTCGACCAGGCGAGCCACGAAAGATGATGCGGCCAGTAGGTATCGGTGGGCTTGCCGGTCGCCGGCCAGGCCGACACCGCCCCGGTGTCGACGGTCGGCGATACGGTCACGTCCGAAGTGGCCTTGGCGCGCACCCGGATGGTGGCGGCCGAGGTGAGGTTGTGGCCGATGAGGGCAAAGCCGTTGGCGGCGCACCCGGCCGCGCCGAAATCAAGCGTGAGGTATGGCGTGAGCGAGGTGGTGCGCCATTTCTTCTTAGGCTGGATATTTTGGAGATTGGCCGCCGGCAGCGTCGACACTTCGGAGTCGGCCACCAGCGTGGCCGCGTCGGAGTCGCCGGGCGAGAGAATGACGATGTTTGCCACGGCCTAGCCCCACAATTTTAGGATTGGCTTGCTGTTGGCGTTCACGGCGATGCCGACACAAAAGAGGTTGCGCGACGTGCCGAGGCCAAGCCGATTGGAATTGGCGATGTTGATGACGCGCCCCGCCACATCGGCAAACGGGTCGATGACCGCCGGGATTGCAAAGAGCTCGCGACGATCGCGGAGAAGCCGCCGTTGCCGGTCGCCCTCCATTTGGGCCGCGCTCTCGCTATCAAAGCCGCCGTTGACCATCACAATGGGCGCGGACGGGTAGCCGCCGGCAATCCATAAGTCCTCGCTGGTCGTGTAACGCGTGGCCTGCTGATAGATGGCGGCGGTAGCTGCCGCGACCGCGCCGGCAATCTGGTTGCGGCTCATCACGGTGTAATTCCGCGCCCACCCCATGAGCGTGGAGCGGCGCGGCGATTGATAGTCTGTCATGGCCGGTTCATCGACCCGCGACTCGGCGCTGCCGCTATCGGTCGGATAAGAGAGCGAGAACAGCGGCGCCACGCCGGCCGGGTCTTCAAGCTGGCCGATGGCGAGCGTGCCGTCGAGCCGCATGGTCCACCAGCCGAGGCACCCTGCCATAACTTCGGCAAGCGCTTCAGCCTTGGTGATTTCGCCGTCCCAAAAATAACCGAGCGTCGCTGTCTGTCTCTGCTCAAGATATTCGAAGGCTGTGCCGTCGATGTCGATGGGATCGTATAGCTTGATCGAGCCGCGGCCGGTGGCGATGCGGCGCGCGATGTGAGCGCGCGTGTGCGGATAAGCGATGCCGTTGAGCGTGTCGTTGTCGCCGCGAACGTCAGCGGTAATGATGTAGACCGGCGTGGCGCCGATCTTGAACAGGCCCAGCGCCAGGCATGTGGCATACTGGCCCGCGCTCACGGTCGCGGCGGCCAGCAACGCATAGGTGGCGTAATCGGCGGCAAAGGTGAGCGCCGTGCCGCCATCGCGCACCGCGTCGATGCCGAGCACCGAGGAGCATGACACCTGATAAATGAGCCCGGTCGCGTTGATAAGCAGCGGCGGGATGTTGAATACCGATCCCACGCAATAGGGCTTGATGCGGCTAGCCAGGGCGGCATCGCCATCGGCGCTGCCGGTGCCGCCATAGCGGAGGCCGTGGAGCTCGGCGCGGGTGAGCTTGTGCGCCAGGTCGCGGAGTAGGATTTCCTTTTTCCGCGTGTTGTAGCGGAGGCCCGCCGTGGTGAGCTTGGCCACCGTGGTGAAGGTCGAGAGGAGCGCCTCGGGATCGCCGCGCCGAAGCTCCAGCGGCGCACTGTCCCAACCGAGCGTGCGAAGGTCGTCTAGGTCGCCGGCCGGGTCTTCAAGCTCGAGGATGCCCACGGTGGCGCTGCCGCCCTGCGTCGGGTCGGCGCCCGCGAAGATCGCGATTTCATAGTTGAAGCGGCCCGAGAGATAGCCGCCCACCCACGTGCTGGCCGGCGTGTCGCCCGGTTCGCTCGAGCGCGCGACGTTGCCGGTGGCCGCCGGGTAGATGGTCACCGCCTTGCCCTGCGTGGTGAAGGTGCGCGGTGTGCGCCGCGGGCTGCTGCCGAACGGGAACGGCGGCGCCGGAATGTCGAGCGTGAGCGCCGCATCGAAGGGCGTCATGGCGATGAAGTAGCCCTTGCCCTCATGGGCGCCGAGGTTGAGAGGATCGACGCCGGCATAGAGCAGGAAAGAGCGCGGGAAGTCGCGCGGCACCGAGCCGAACGGATAAGGCGGCGCCGCCCTGAGGTAGTAGAGCTCGGCCACGGTCTAGGCCCCGCGCGCAAGTTGTGCGACGAGCGCGGCCACCTGATTCTTGAGCTCGGCGTTATCGTTGACCACCGTTTGAAACATGGCGCGGAGCTCGGCATTGGAATTGAGCACCGCGTTGGTCGCTTCGTTGTTGCCGACCGAACTGGCCCCGCCCGTCGTCGCGCCGACGGCGCCGGCCCGCTCCTCGAGGTCGCGGATGATTTGGTCGCGAATGGCCGAGTATTCCGCCGAGCTCGCGAAGTAGGAGCGCGATGAGCTCGCATAGGATTCGGCCGCGCCCGAGAGATTGTTGAGCGCGTTGGCGTCGCCGGCGCGGGCTTGCGCCAGGGTGGCGCTATAGGTGCCGCGCGTGCCGGAAAGCGATGTATCCGGCGAAGCGTTGGCGAGGTCGCCATAGGTGAGGCGCCGAATGAGCGCTTGAAAGTTTTGCGCTTGCGCCAGGCGGTCGGCATTGAACTGGTTTTCTAGGTCGAGCCGCTTCTTGTTCCAGTATTCAGTGATCTTGACCATATCAACGGCCACGTCTTTCACGTTGTCGCGGATATATTCGGCGCTCGAGAGCGAGTCCTTGCGCTGGTCATCGAGGGCGCGCATTTGCGCCGCCATCGGGTCAACCATTCCGTCGATGAAGTCTTGCGCGTAACGGGTGGTGAGCTTCTTTTGCTCGGCATTGATGGGTGCCAGCGAGAGGCCGTACTCATTGGCGCCGGCGGTGAGGCTGGAAAATTGTGCGTTGATCTGGTCGAGCGCATCCTTGGCGCTGTTGCTCGTCTTGCCGAGCTTGTCATAGGCATCGACCAGCGAGAGCAGCGCCTGCACCTGGGCGACGCTGGTGGTTTCTTTGTTGCCGAGCGCCGTGCGGAGCGTGGGCGACGCATTCATGGCCGCGTTATTCTGCACCGAGTCATAGAAGACCTTGGCGATGAGCCGGTCGATGGCCTTCGCCGGGTCGCCGCTCTCGTTGTAGGTCTGCTGATTTGAGCCCTGCGTCGGGCTGATGAGATACGTGGAGGTGGTGCCCTCGCGCTGGTTGTTCCACACCGATGCGCCGAAAGCCAAGCTCGGGTCGGTGAGGCCGCCGATAGCGCCGAACAACGAGTCAAGCGTGCTGCCCACGCCGGCAAACTGGCCGTTGATCGAGCCGCCGCCGTTCTGCTGCGAGCCGGATTGTGCGTAGCCGCCAGCCGAAGGATCGAAGCGAGTGTTGGCGCCGGACAGCGGCGGCAGCGGAGCGGACTCGCCGCCGCCCAATAGCGACGGCAGCAGCATACCGAGCATCCCGATACCCATGCCGATCGGGCCACCGGCTGTGCCCAGCATCGGCAGCAATCCTGCCGCCGAGGCCAGGCCGATACCACTGCCGAGCATACCGAGGCCGCCGCCGATTTTGCCGGCCGTGCTCTTAGAGGTCGCCAGTTGATAGGCGCCCATGCCGATGCCGGCCGCGCCCGCGATGCCGCCGCCCCACGTCAAGCCGCCGAGGCCAGGCTGCGCGGGACCATACATGCCGGCGGGCATCGAGCCAGGGTCAATGGGGTTGTTGAGGAAGCCGAACATGCCAGAGCCGCCGCCCATGCTTGGCATCGAGAAGCCGCCAGCGCCGCCAGCGCCACCGCTGCCGCCCCCATAGCCCAGGCTCGAGGCCATCGACGGGCTCACCAAGCCAACGGAGGTGAGGCCGCCCATGAGGCTTCCCAGGAGCGGGCGGACAATCGCCAAGGCGGCGAACTCGGCAATCATGCGGAGGACCGTCTTTTTTACAACGTCGCCAAGCGCTTGGAATGAAAACTTGCCGCTTTCCAACATGCCCTCGAAAGCATCGGCCGCCGTGCGATGAATGCTTTCAAGCGCGCTCTTGAGCGGCGCCGTCCACAATTCGTTGGCCTTGCGGAGCTCCTCGCCCTGCGCCTTGAGCCGCTCGCCGGTTTCCAGCGCAATGCCCCGGCGCTCGATTGCGCGGCGGCCTTCTTCGCTGTCCGCCGTGATGCCCTTGGCCTGCAATTCCTGCTTCAGTTTGATCTGCGCGATTTCAATAGCGCGCGTTTCGACGTTGGCGTTGATGAGGCCGTTCTCGGCGGCCAGCAACTCGTTGGCCTTCTCCAGCTCTACAGTGCCGAGGTTGAAGTCTTTGAGGTTCTTTGCGCGCTCTGTCAGCTTTAGCTGCTCTTCGATCTTCGCCGTGAGCGCTGCGACCTGGCCGGTGTTCTTGTCAGCCGTCGCGCCATAGGCGTCTTGTGCAGCCTTCAACGCCTTAAAGTGTATTTCAAGATCGGCCACCGCCTTGGCGCCAGCCGCGCTAACGACTGCGTAGGCGTTTGCAGCATCGAGCTCGCGGCCGGTGTCGCGCTCAAGCTTGGCGATCTTGTCGGCCTCGCCCTGGCCGGCGCCCTTGATGCCTGAGAGCTTCGCGCCCGGCGCCGCCGGCGCTGTATATTTCGGAGTATCGCCATAGAATAGCGCCGCCGCGTCCGCTGCCTGTTGTGCGTTGGCGGTAGCGGTGGCCTCGGCCGCCCGTCGCTCGAGCGCATTGAGACTCGAGGCCGCCATTTTGTCGCGCGGGTTGCGCGCCACGGCCTGCCGGGCCGCCTCCAATTGGTCGTTGACGTTGGAAGCGTCGGCCGCCGCTGCCCGCCCCGGCGCGGTTTGCGCTTGACGCTGCAACCGGGCGAGGTTGTCGGCGATGCTCTCGAGCACCTTGTTCACGGCATCCAGGGCGGCGGTGACAATCGGAGCGCCGAGTTGCGCGAATAGGGCGCGGGCGCGGAGCGATGACACCTCGGCGCGGTCATCCATAAGTTTGAGCTTCGCAATGAGCTCTTCCGATATCATCGTGCCGGCGGCCTTGGCGCGCTCGGCCATGGAGTCGGCGCCGTTGGCAATATCCTTGAGCATCGGCAACATGCGCGTGCCGGCCTTGCCAAAGAAATCGACCGCCGCGGCGGATCGCCGGGCCGGGTCTTCGATGCTCACGATGGCGCGTGCCACATCTTCCATCAGCGCTTCGGTTGGCCGCAGCTTGCCGGCCACATCAAGATTCTTGATGCCGAGCTTGTCGAGCGCCTCGACCATTTCCTTGGAGCCCTCGGCGGCCTCGCCCATCTTCTGCGAGAACTTGGAATAGCCCGCCTCGAGTTGCTCCAGCTTCACGCCACTTTGCACGGCCGCGAATTGCGACGCCTGCAAAAACTTGGTGGTGACGCCGAGTTGCTCGGCAAGATCATCGAGGCCCGCCACGGCCTTAAGCGAATCCTTTCCCATTTGAACGAACCGCGCACCGAGCTCGGCCACCATGAGCGCGAGCTGCGCCTTGACCATGCCGCCGACCGATGCAAGACCGCGCTCCATCCGCGACAGCGCGCCATCCATCGACGCCGTGCTGCGCTCCAGCTTCTCAAGCGCGCGAGTAGCCGCAGCCGAGCCCTCGACGGCCTTGCTGCTGTCGATGACCAGGCGGATGATCTGGGTTGCTTCGGCCATGGATCACCCGTTATTTTTTCGACCGCGACCGAGCCGCAGAGGCTTTGGCTTCGTCGGCGGCGCGGCGCACTTCGACCTCGACGTGGAAGTCGTCAATGCGCGCGACGATGGTGACGAAATCCTCGAGGCCCTCGCCCTGATGGCCGAGGCGCAGGCCCTCGCGGCGGATCGCTTCCAGCGGCACCGGCCGGGGCAGCGAGAGGCCGCCCGCCATGCCCATCGAAATGGACTCGTGCGGCCGGTCGCGGGCGAGAGTGAGAAAGGCCGACCAGTAAAGCGCGGCATCGCTCGTTAGGCTCGGGCGGGATAGCAGGCGGTCAACGGCCTCTTCGTCGCCCTTGGCCGCACGATCCGTCCAGCCGCTAAGCTGGCCGGCGTTGGCGCCATCCCACCTTATGAGTTTTTTGCGGCTTCCACCGTGGCTTCAATGCGAGCGCCGCGGTAGTTTTTCGACTCGTAGACTACGCCATCGACAATGGCATAGGCATCGTCGGCGGCCATCAGGAACGCCGCGCACGCCTCGGGCGAAAACGGGATTTGGACGCCCTTGCTTTTGACGCCCGACCATCCGATCACCAGGCACTGCGAGTAAATCGTCGCAAGGTACTTTCGCACCCGCTCGCTCGGTGCGCGGGCATTGCGGAGCCTGTTGAGCTCGGCCGAAATCTCGTCGGAACGGTTCCGCCATCGCGGGTTCCCGTCGCTGGCGGCCAGCACCGTGAAAGTGATGCCGCCGGGCAAGCCCAATTCCGTGCCCTTCTCGCCTTCGATCTCGCGATTGCGCTGCATCGGCGCGATGTTGTCGAATTGATATTCTGCTTTTGACATAGTGCCTCCGGTCGGTGAGGTGAGGCCCGCCCGCCGACCACGGGCGGGCCTCGGTTCGCGGGCCATTACTGGCGCCGCTAGGACGGCCTAAGCCGTCTTGGCGAGCCCCTTGCCCACCCAGTCGGCGGCGGATTGGCCCTGGGGAATGTCGGCGGCTTCCACGACCATGCCTCTGGTGAAGGTCGCCTTGCGCTCGGGCTTGTCGTCGCCCTGGTTAACATACACGTGGAAGTTTGCCTCGATGATGTACTTGCTGCCCATGGCTGCGGGCTCCTCTGCGGTGGGGTTGAGATTACGCGGCGGCATCAGGCCACCAGGCGAGTGATCTTGATCGCGGCAGTATCGGTGGCGTAGTAGCGCGCCATGAAGTTGAGCGTGACCATGTGGTCGCCGGTTGCCCCCGGATCGTCCACATCCGGGTTGAACACGTCGCAGTTGCCGAGCTCAATCGTGTCTTTGTAATTTGCGGTAGCGCCAACGGTCAGCGAGAGGGTAAGCGCCGATTGCCGCGTCATAAACGTCGAGTAGTCGGCTGAGGCGCTGAAATAGAGCTGCGCCGAGCCGCTCACATCAAAGAGGCCGAGCCCGATGCCGAAGGGCGAGTTGCTGCCCCAGGAATGTTGCGCTCGCATGTTGTTCGCGATGGTCATGTTGAGCGACATCAACTTGGGCGAGCTGACGCCGAAGAGGTTGTTAACCACGATATCGGCCGGCGTGGACGGATCGTATCCGGGCGTCGGCGCGGCATAGGTCGAGCTGGCGATCGCGGAGGTTGCGGCAGTCTCGGCCATGGCCATTACGCCAAACGAAAGCGTGCCGGGCTCGCCATTGCGGAAGCCGATCGACACCTGATCGACCAGGCAACCGGCCAGGCGACGGTACGGGTCGGTTGCGCCGCCCTCGTACTTCTCCTCCAGCGTGAAGGGCTTCTTTGTGCTGGCGTTTTTCAGCACGTTAGAAGCCCAAGCGCCGCAAAGCGCGGATTCCCACAGCACATCAAGCCCCTCGTCGCGCACCCACGGCATCTCGATCGCCTTCGGAAACGTGGCCAGGCCCGAGGTCATGTTGGCGGCCATGCGGTCGCTCCGCCGCTCGGGCGAACGCGAGGCCGGGCGCTGAGGCGAGCCGCTGACCCGCACATCGCGAAGCACCTTGAAGGCCGGCGATGCCGGCGTCGTGCCTTGAGTAGTCTCCGCGATGATCGCGGTCTGTTTGTTGGCGCTGTCCATTGCGGTGGCTCCTCTAAATTGGACAAGAAAAAACCGCCGGGAAGGCGGCGGCGGTTCAGGTGCTTGGCTACAAGCACCGGGTCGATGTGTCGGATATCAGCCGACGTTATAAATCTCGTACCCCAGGGCGATGGACTCCACCCACATGCCGGCCTCGTCGTGGCCGCCACCCATCGGCGCGGTATCGGTAATGCGGATGGAGCGGGAGCCGGCAGCGAAGCGGCGCATACGGAAGGCCGAGCGGATGGACGCGGCGTAGGTTTCGGCAAGGTCGCGGTTGGTGGTGCCGGTTCGCAAGCGCGTCACCACGTTAACGGTAACTTGCCCTTGCTCGCGGTGAAAGTTAGCGGCCGGTGCGCCAAACGTATATTGCGCCTCGGCGCCGCCGGGGAATTCCAATTCAAGATAGCCGGCCGCCGTTGAGGCCACGCCGGCCGCAGCCGGGTTGGGCTGCGTGCTGGTGTTGAGCGTGTCCTTGATGGGCCAGGCAATCGACTCGGCCGAGCGGATCGTCGCAAGCTCGCTGCGGAAGGCATCGCGGAGAGTGTCACCGGCCATGGTCGCCTCTTAGTTGGCCAAGCCGGTGGGCTTGATGAAGAAGTTAAGCGAGGGAAACACAGCGTCGCGCTGGATGCGGCCTGCGTGCGTTTGCCCGGTAATGCGGCCATTGCTGCCCCGTATTAGCGCGCGGGCCGGAAGCGGCGTTTTTCTGCCGCCGGCCGCGCCCCAGACTTTGGAAGCGCCAGTTAACTTCACAAACTTGAAGTCAAAAAACATCGAGCGCCCGTAACGCCGCACCAGCAACGGCAGCACCACGCGCTCGTAGACGCCGCGCGGCGCTTGCGAACTCAAGCCAATCACGGCACCAATCCCGCGCTTCTTGCTGCCCTTGCGGCCTTCGATCTTCTTGGCGTAGGGCAGCGGGTTGACGATCTGCACCCGGTCGGTTTCCTTTACCGCGAAAAGGGTCGCGCGAAGATCGCCGGTTATCTCGGTGCCATTCAAGAGCACCATATGCGACTGCACATAGCGGCTGCTTCGCACCGGAGACTTCTTGCGGAGCGCATCGAGCGCCCACAAAACCGCGTCGGCCATCTGCGGGCGCCGGATGAATTCGATCTTGCCGAAAGGCTTCACTTGCAAATAGTCGCGCCGCGGCGTGCCGTCCGTCACCACCACTGGCTGATTGTCGAAGCCCCGGCCGACCTCCTCACGCAAAGCCCTCTCGGCCACCGCGATCGTGTTGGCCTTCACCCACTCGCCGATCGACTTGCCGTCAACCGGCTTGCCAATGTGCTGAACGGTGACACCCACTAGCCGATCACCTCGAGCTCATAGGCTCCGGTTACTCCACCATCGGCCAGCGGGCGAACGTCTACCACGGCGCGGGGAACACTATCGACCGTGAGCGAATCGGTGCTCGAGCTCGGCACCTTCACCGACCAGGCCGAGGCCAGCAGCTCGGCCGTGCCGATCTTCACGCGGAAGCTCTGCTGCTCGGCGGAGTTCCCCACAGACACGGTAGTGCCTGGCACCCGCTTGCCCTTGAGCGTGATGGTGGTGCCCTCGCCCTCGCGCGCCAGCGTCATGCTTGATCCACGCGCGGTAATAAAGCGCGCGGCTGTCTGTTGAATGCTCACGGCGCAGGATTACGCCAGGGCGCCAGCATGTCGCGCACGGCTGGGAGCAGCACGTGGGCGCCCATCACGTCGCCGCCCGGCACCGAGTAGGAGACGGCCGCGAGGTCCGGCACATTCTCTGACCGAATGGTAGGATCGCGGTCGGCGGCAAAAAGCATGGCCTTGATTTGCTCGATGGCCGCCGCCTCGATCGCCGCGTCGATGTTGGTGGCAAGCGAGGTGGCAACCGAGAAGCCGGCCTTGAACGTGACAACGATTTTACCAGTGTTCCATTCGATCGGCGCGTCGCTCGACACGCGGCGAAGGCGGCCAGGCGTTGATCCCATCAGCAGGTAATCGGTGCTGACGGTCAGCGTCGTATCGGCCTCGACCACCGAGTCGATGGAAAAAACCGGCACGCGCCACGGCAAATAAAGCTCGCTGCCACGATTGAAGATTGGCTCGGAGTGCCATGTGGCGCGCAGCGTCTCGCGGGCGAAAGTCGGTTTGGCGCCAGCAGCGTCGCGAGCCAAGCGGCAGCCGGCCACGATGAGCGCCGTGGCGCGAGGAATCAGCGCAGAGATCAGAGTGTCGGAATCGGTATTGGCGATCTTGAGCGCGGTCTTGACCGTGGCAAGCGCCGTCAAATTGCGATTGGTGGCATCATCCGTCGCCGCCGCGGTCGTGTCGAGGAGGTCGGCGAATGCGCGCATGGTCGGTGCTCCCGAAAGAGGCCCGCCGCCGGGGTTGCCGGCGGCGGGTTGCTAGGTGGCTGCGGTCTATTGAGGTGGATTTGCTGTGGGGCTGGATGCCGGATTGCCCTTGAGCGCAACAGCGCTCAGCGGAGCGGCGCCCGAGTCGTTGCCGGTCGGCGTGATGGTCAGGCGCGTGTAGCGCTTGCTGCCGACATAACCGATCTTCCGGCACTCCTTGTCGTCGTCGAACTGGAAGGCCGCAAGCGCGAGCGTGCCCACCAGGTCGGGAGCGGCCACCGCCGCCGTGTCGGACAAGCCCGAGTCGTCGCCGTGTTCCATCGTGACCGCAAAGGTCGCGTTGGCGTCCGTCATGGTGCCGGCGGAAATGACGAACGTGAGCGACTCAAAGCCCGCGCGGTCGATGATTTCGCCGACGATGGCCGAGCTCGAGTTAGTCTGCGTCTGCGGCGCAATGGCCACCTTAGGCTGGATCAGAGACATCTGGTCGCGCATGGCGCTAACCTCCTTGAGAAAAACCGAATTAAAAAGATGCGGTGGCTATTGTGGCCCGGCCACCGCGGCGGGCTCTCGACCTCTTACGAAGTCGCCATCTTCATCAGCTTGATGGCTTCGAAGTTCGTCACCTGGCCGCCGACACGACGACGCACGTAGAACTTCACGTAGGGCTTCGCGGTGAGCGCGTCGCGGATGATCTGCGTGCCGAGGCGGTCCACGATGGTGTAGGCACGCTTCCAATCGGCAAACGCCACCGAGTAGGAGTTGCTCGCCACCACCGGCATCGAGTCCGAATACTCGATGGGCTTGCCAAGGAAGAGCTCGACGTAGGGCTCGCTCACGGTAACGCCGGGGCGCCACTGGAGATTGCCTGAACCATCCTTGAATTTGCGGACGGTCGCCACCGTGGCATCGGCCATCAACCACCGGCCGTTGGCGCGATAGATGGGCTTCAGCGCGTGCAGCAGGTCAGTGAAGGCATCGACCGGGCTGACCGAGCTGGAGGCCGTGGCAAACGCGCCAGCGGCACCGGAGGCAATGTAGCCGATGGAGCCCCACGTGTAGGACGCATTGGCGATCGCCGTCTCAAGCAGAAAACCGCGAGGGCGGTTCACGCCGGTGCCGGTGGTCGAGGTGATGAACGCCGCCTCTTCCTGTTCGTTGAAAGCGATTCCGGCCTCATCGGCCAGCCACGCCTCAACATTCTGATCGGAATCCTCAAGGAATTCCTGGGTCGTGCGGGGCTCAGCCCACAAAGTGCCGGGCGTCAGTTCCAGCTCCACCAGGGCCGGCGTGCCGGTCTCGGTGGGAGCGGTAGTCTCGTTGCCCCAGCCGCCGATCGCGGCGCCGCTCTTCTGGGTGATCTTCTTGAGGCTGCGGCCGTTGATCGAACGCACCGTCGCCAGGCTCCTCATCACGGTTACAGCGCGTGCCACCTTGTCGATCAAAGCGTCAAGCTCTGGCCGAACGGTATAGCCACCGTCCGCATTGTTGCTCGTGACCAGCGCCTTCTGCTCCAGTTCGCGAAGGCCGTTCTCGTTACCCTTTCGGATGTAGTCGAAGAAGCCCGCCTTGTAAGCGATCTCTTCCGGCGTGGACTTGGTGCCGTCGCCGCGATTGGGACGGGCCGCAGCGGACTCAGCCGCCTCGGCACGATCCATCGCGCTCTTGATGTCCTTGGCGAGCCGAGTCAGCTCGTCGTTGATCTTGGCCGTCTTGGCTTCGGCCTCGGCGGTCTTGCTCTTGCCTTCGGCGTCGAGCGCCGTCTTGAACGCCTCGAACGCTTCGCCCTGCTTCTGCAACAGGTTCTTGATTTCATCGGACATTGTAATGCCCCTTTATTTGAGGAGGTTGATGTTGCGGCGGATCATGTCCGCCAGCTCGTCAGCCGAATCCCCTGCATCCCGCAGGCTCTTCAAGCCTTTGAAGCCGTCGGCCATGAAGGCCTTAGCTTCGGCACGTGAGAGTCCTGCATCGCGCAGGATTCTCTCGATCTCGGAAGGCGCGGCCGACTTCACGTCGGTAACGCGCGCCTTGTCATTTGCTGGAAATGTCACTGGGCTCACCTCCCAGAGGTGGACCTTCTTGATCGTGCGCTTGGGGTCGCTGGCGTTCACGCGCGGCGACGAATCCAGCGTGGTGAAACCGATCGACAAACCAGTGACGGCCTTCTCTTTCATTTCGATGTAGGTGTCGCGGCCAAGCGTGGTCGGCAGCAAGCGCCCCTTCACGGCCAGGCCGCGGCCGTCTTCGGCAAGGTGCGTCCAGATACCCGCCACCTTGTCGCTTTGATGCTGATACAGCATCGGGATGGTCTTGCCAGCCGACTGTGAAGCCGCGAGCGTATCGGCGAACGCGCCCGGCACGATCACGTCGCCATAGCCGTCGATGTTGTTGAAATAGGCGCCGTATCCCTCGACGAGCATGGCGCTATCGCCTGCGCTAGAGTCAGCGAACTTCCACTCCGCAGGAACCGCGGCGAGATACTTATCGTTCATATCGTGTCCTCGCGTTAGGTCGGCGTATTTGCCGGCAGCTTCTCGGCCGGCATCGGCGTGCCATCGTCGCGCACTACGGTCATGTTGAGCGGGATGCGGAAGCGATCGAGCTCGGGCCGCTGATCCATTTCTTCAAGCGCGCGAATCTCATTTGGCGAGACGGCGCCCATGTTGACCAGCAACTGATAAAACTCGCCGCGCTCCTTGGCGGTGCCGCGCAGCAAAGCCTGCACGGTGAACTTGAAATAGAGGCCCTCGGCATCTTCGTCGTCAGTGAGCAACTGCGTGCCCATCGCCTCTTCCCACGCGACATGCCAAGGCGAAAGCGTATGCACCACGTGCGCGATGAAGAACTGCTCCGCGCTGGCAAACGTCGGCGCCGAGTCGCCAGAGTGGCCGACCATCTGCGGGAATACCGAGAAGCCGCGACAGATTTCCTCGATCTGCTGGCCGCGAAGCTTCATCGTGTCGGCGTCGGTGTTGCTCATCGCCAACGTCTTGAATTCGAGGTCGCCCTCCATGAGCGCTGAGCGACCGGCGTTTGAAGCGCCGCCGTGCATGTCCGACCACGCCGCTTTCAACACAGTTCGCTGCTCATCGGTCAGCGGCGTCTTGGCCGTGAGGATGCCGCCTGGCCGTGCGCCGTTGGCAAAGAGCTTGGCTTGCGCCTCGTCCACCGCCAGGCGCAGGCCGATCGCCTCGCGGGCATACTTCACGGCGCCGAGGCCCTGCACGGCATCCCACGACGGGCCGCGAATTACAAAAACCTCGTCCTGCGTGTAGGTGTCGCGACCGCCGCCTGGCCAATCCACAGTGTATTGGATTCTCCAATCGTCGCCCTGCTCCCACGATATCCAGGCCGGCGGAACCGGCAGCAGCTCGAGCGGGCGCCCGTCCGATGGCGCGCGAGTGATAAGCGACAAGCCGAACGGGCCGAGCGCCGCGTGCATCGTCATCGTGCGGCGCCATTCGCTCGGCGTCATCCAGCCATTCGGCCGGCGGCGCATCAGCTTCGCCACCGGATGATCTGTCACCGCCTCGCGGCCCTTGCCGCCGTTTAGCGTGCGGTAGAGCTTGAACGGAATCTGCGAGCAGCCGTTGCCGAGGAGCGTGGCGCAGCGCAGCACCGTCGTCACGCCCAGCGCCCGCTCCACCGTCACTGCCTGGCCGCTGAGGGATTCCGCCCCAAGCAAAAACGAACGCAGCAGGTCGAGCGAGTTGCTTTTGGCCTCGCGCCGAAATGGATTCCACATCAGCGGGCCTCAATCTAACAGAGTGATGGCAGCGCCTCCGCGTGCTCGCGGGTTCGTCCCCATGAGCGAGATTGCGTTGAAGCTCGCCATGAGCGGATCAATCTTCGCCGAGCCCGCAGCTTGTTTCGTGATGATGATCGCGTTGCCGCGCGGCTCGACTTTGGCGTTGCCGACGCACCAGGCCATCAGCGGTTGCCCGCCATGTATCAGCGTGCCATCGGCAAGCGCCCGTTCCATCGTCTTGATGGCACCCGAAAGGCGCCAGCCTTGAGATATGCCCTGGATCATCCCGCCGGCCTCGGTGCCCCTGATGCCGGCCTCGCCCAGGGCGTCGATAATGCCGCCCACGCCGGCCGGATCGACGCCGACTTTGTAGAGCTTGCCGCTCGCCAGCACCTGCTCGGCTATTTCCGTGAGGTCGTCCATGTCCTCGCCCAGCCGCTGGATCACGCGGAGGTCGCCGGCCTTTTCAAAATCGCGAAGCACCGAGGCTTCGCCCTTGCGCCGCTCCAGCACTGAAGTGAAAGCCCACGCCTTGCACCACAGCAGCAGCCGGCCGGTCTTCTTCTCGCGGCCCATCACCGCCAGGCCAAGCAAATCGTCCAGGCCGCCGCCGTCCGCGCCCATCACGACCACCTCGGAGCGTGTCAGGAGCTCGCTTAGGGTTAGCGTCGTCTCGGCTGCCGCCTGCCAGTGCTCCGCGCCAGCCCAGCGATCTGATCCAAGCGCCAGGCCGATCTCAATGTTGAGGTGCTGCGAGGCCCAGCGGATAACCTCGCCGTCGCCGTCGCGCTCTGCGCGCTCAAGCATCTCCTCGAGCTTCGCCAGCGTCACCGACTTGTCGAGGTTAGGCGTGACCATCCACCAGTTTTTCGGGTCTTTCCAGGCGGGCGGGATCGCCTTGTCTTTGATGAAGCGCTCGGGAAACTCGTACAGCACCGAGAGCGTGCGTCCCGGTGTGCGGCCGTCGCGGATGCCGCGTGCGTTTTTCAATTCAGAGGCGAACGCGCCACGCGGCGGCTGGTCGCTCTGCGTCGTAATCATCGCGAAGAACGCCTCGGGGATGGCGATCATGCCGCCCCGAATCTGGCCGATGATCCGTTCCGCCGCCGAGCTGCGCGCGATCTCGTGAAGCTCATCGAGCAGCACGCCGGCCGGCTTGATGCCGGTCAGGATGCTGGCGTCGAAAGTCTTGATCGCCAGCGACGCCTTGGTGCGCCGATCGGTGATCTTCCGCATGTGCTCCTGCACGTGCATCCGACGCGGCAGGAAGCCCGCCTCGTCGGCCTCGATCATGCCGACAGCTTGAGTGAACGCGAGATGGGCAATCGCCAGCGACGGCGCCACCAGCAGAAACTCAGCCCGCGGACGCTCGTTCAACAGCAGCGCAGTGACCATGAAGGCCGCGCCGTAGCTCGTCTTGCTCGACTTCTTCGGCGCCAGCAGAAACAACTCTGGCACCTGGCGTTCGCCGGTTGCTTGGTCGATCGAGCCCAGCACCGTGCCGACGATCTCGCGGAACCATTCGCCCGCCGCCTCTTTCAGCGCTGGTTTTCCTCCCACGTCGGGCAAGCGCAGATTGTCAAATATGCCGATCGCCCGCCGATATTCTTTTCTGTCGATCGGCAGCGTCGGGACCAGCGACTTGCCGGCCTCGATCCGCTCGCGCCAATCGGGGACGGCGAACGTCCAGTGCGCGGCCATCAGTGTCGGAGCAGCGCGCCCCACTCCGTTCCCTCATGCGCCGTTGCTGAATCTCGATCGGCCTGCGCCTTCTTGCCGAGCAGTTCGTCATGGCGCTGCGCCATCGGCGGCGGAGAATACTCCGACCAGCCGGCCCGCACGCGGAGCCAAAACTTCGCGGCGTCGAGCCCTTCACGGTTTTGATTGCACGCGATGGTGAACAGGTTCTGCGCCACCTTTGCATTGGCCTTGATGAGCCCGAGGTCTAGCTCCTCGCGGTAATGCTCGCGCAGCGTCGGCGGGGTGATGCCGGTCACGCGCGCAATATCGTCTTGCGGGATGCCGAACGCCGCGAAGGTTTCCACCATCGCCCGCGTCTGCGGCGTTGGCTCATGGGGCGGTCGGCCCCCTTGTGCCTTCTTCATGCTGCTGCCTTCTCCTGCGGCGGTCGGCGCCGCGCTTGCACTTGCGAGAATGTCTCGCCGGTTTCCTCGAGGTGGGCTTCCTGGCCGACGAACGATTGCCAGCGGGTGACAGCCACGTCGATGTAGACCGGGTTGAGCTCGATGGCGTGGCAACGACGCCCGGTCATTTCCGCCGCGATGATGGTGGTGCCGCTGCCGCTGAACGGTTCATAGATCGCGTCGCCCGCCTGCGAATTGTTTTCTATCGGGCGCTTCATGCACTCGACCGGCTTTTGAGTGGAGTGGCCGGTTTCGGATTTGCGGTGGTTGATATCCCACACCGTTGTTTGCTTGCGGTCGCCCGCCCAGCGGCCCGGCTTGCCTTTGCGAACGGCATACCAGCAGGGCTCGTGGCGATAGTGGTAGTCGCCTCGGCTAATTACGAAGGCTGTTTTATTCCAGATGATTTGCGCCCGCAGGGCGAAGCCCGACGCGAGCAGGCTGTCCTCAACTTTGCTGGCATGGAGCGCGCCGTGCCACACGTAAGCAACGTCGCCGGCAAACAGCTTCCAGGCTTCGCGCCAATCCGCTCGATCATCGTTCTCAACCTTGCCGATGGCTCGCCCATCGCTGGGCGAGCCATCGGCGCGGAAGGCTTTGTTTCGCCAGTTCGCGTCGTATGCCACGCCATAAGGCGGGTCGGTGACCATCAAGTGCGGCTTGGCGCCCGCGAGCAGAGCCTCGACCACCGCCGCGTCGGTGCAGTCGCCGCACATCAGCCGGTGCTTGCCGAGCACCCACACGTCGCCGAGCACCGACACCGGATCGGCCGGCGGCTCTGGTACGTCATCGGGATCGGTCGCGCCCTTTGCGGTCTTGAACAGCGACGCGAGCTCAATCGTCCCGAAGCCGGTGAGCCCGAGATCGGCGCCGCCGTCCCGGAGGTCGAGGAACTCAAGGCGGAGGATTTCCTCGTCCCATCCGGCGTTGAGCGCCGATTTGTTATCAAAGATCACATAGAGCCGGCGCTGCTCCTCGGTCCAGCCGCGGGCGACCATCACCGGAATATCGGTCAGGCCGAGCGACTGAGCTGCAAGCACCCGGCCGTGGCCGGCGATGATGTTACTCTGCTCGTCCACCAGAACCGGAATCGTCCAGCCGAATTCCCGGATCGCCGCCGCAAGCTGGGCAACCTGCTCGCCCGAATGCGTCCGCGCGTTGCGGGCGTAGGGCACCAGGTCGGCGACGGGCCGGCGCTCGACGGCATCGGCGGGCCAGGCAGGGGCGGACTTCGCCACAGGGGCCGGTTTCTTGGCCACAGGGCGCGATTTGCCAGTTTTAGCGGTCATGGTGCCTCACGGTCGGAGTCGGCCGACGTGCGCCCCGTTTGGGGGTCATGGGTGGACGAAAAAAACCTCCGCGTGCG